>WNFD01005072.1_pt1 | contig 20206 bp, 16 predicted proteins | sample 5400491 | NCBI WGS metagenome assembly WNFD01 (sample SAMN13153343, study PRJNA577476) | soil metagenome | isolation source: 120 cm saprolite under Douglas fir tree site 2 hole 2 replicate 2 | place: USA:California | collected 2015-04-18
ATTTCCATCCATTGCGATAATGGCTGACGGTGAGACATGATTGTTCTCCTGACACGACAGATGCTTGGTTTGTTCTATCGTATCAGATCAATCAGTCTCCTTTCTTTTCCTCTTTCCCAAAAAACCTACTAGTGAAAGGGGGGTCACCCCTGGAACGTCCTGTCGAGGCCGTCATCGAAGATGTGCGCGATGGCTATGTAAGTCTTGAGCAAGCGAAACGAGACTATGGCGTTGAGCTTGCTCAAGACACGCTTGAGGTTGTGCGCCTGGCCCCTGAGAGGAGCCGGTTCCTGTAAAACCGCGAAAGGAGGTATGCAGACAGCAAGAACACACGCTCTTCGGGATAGATATTTAAGAGTGCGGAATCTCTGGTAACTGACTGGCAGTGAATTCTACAAAGGACGCACAACAGGCGTCACCATAGGAGGTGTGCAGTAATGCAAACCACAAAGTCACAAACGGAACTTATTCAGCGTAGACCGATCCTCAGCGCACGACAGGTTGCCGTGGCAGTAATCTTCGGCGCGATTGCGGCGGCATTTGAACTGTTACAGATCACGATTCCAGGATACCTGCCGGGCATTAACTTCAGCCTGAGCGGTATCTGGTTAACTCTTTCCACCATGATAGGTGGTCCTATTGTTGGAGCCATCGTCGTATTCGTCGATGCAGTTACCGGCCAGGTCGGTATCATAGGTTGGCCCGGTTTCCTTATCCACGTACTGATCCTGGCAGCCCTCTACCCGCGTGTCTACCGCATCCAGAGTACACCCAGACGGCTCGGTGCATTCTTACTCGTGACGGCTCTAGCCCTCTTCTTCCAGTACTGGTGGTGGATCGGGCTCTATTCCTTCGTCCTGAAGATTATCCCCTTCTGGGCGCAGATTACCTTGCAGTTCGGCTATGCCTATTGGGTCTACCTGGTCATCTACTTCCTGATCCCTGCCATCGTCCTGGCGACTGTACCCAAGTATGTAGCCCCGCAGTGGCGCTGGCCGTGGCAAAAGGAAGAGGAAGATACTCCAGCCAGCCCAGCCAGTTAGGTAATGGTTTGTTCGCCGTCGCACAGGGGCGAAAGAGTGCGGTTCAAATGTTTGCGCACTGAAATGCGATCTGGCAGGGGCAAGGCCTTGCCCCTGCCAGGTTTCCCCATGCAAAATAAAGAACCGCGCCCGGAGCGAAAGAGTAAAACGTACTAAAGAGGATGGAGGGCCGCCTCGTGCCTGACGAAAGCAAGGTGTACTCACTCACCTACGACACATTCACTTTCGCGTACGGAGAAGGAGACACCAACGTTGCCGAAGATATATCGCTTGACCTCCCAGAAGGACACATAGTGCTGATTACCGGGCCTAGCGGCGCCGGAAAGACGACGGTCTGCCGGGCCGCCAATGGCTTGATCCCCCACGAATTCAAGGGCAAAATGCGTGGACAAGTCACGATTGCCGGGCGATATAATTCGCGCAAGTACGGAGTCAGCGCCCTCTCCAAAATCGTTGGCGTGCTGCAGCAGGACCCGGATACCCAGTTATTTAATCCGACGGTCGAAGAGGAGATCGTCTTTGGTGCCTGCAATTACGGACTACCGGTGGACGTCATTCGCAAGCGTACCGAGTACCTGCTCGAGCTGACACGGCTCACGGCTCACCGTCGCAAGAACCCACATAACCTTTCCGGTGGGCAGCAGCAATCCTGTGCCCTGGCGGCTATCCTGTCACTCGATCCCGCTACGTTGGTTCTCGACGAGCCTACATCGAACATTGATCCCATTGGCAGCCAGGAAGTGCTCGGACTCGTGGCACAGCTGGCACGCGAGGAGGGACGAACCACACTCCTTGTAGAGCACAAGCTGGAAGAACTGGTGCATCTCGTAGACGAGATGATCGTAATGGATCAGGGGAAGATTCTGCAACGGGGAACCGTGCGAGAGGTGCTCGAACACGTCGAGTATATCGACTCCGTTGGGCTCAGCGTACCACAGGTGACGCTTCTCGCGGCCCGGCTGCGTAAGGCCGGCTGGCCTATCGATACGCTGCCACTGGATGTTGACGAGGCAATTGCAACACTCAGTCCCCTCATCGACCGCGAAGCGCTCGCACACTTGCCCGAACCACCTCCCCGGCGTGTACAGCACAACCGCGAAGAAGTGGCCGTCGATATTCGCCAGTTGACACATATCTACAAGGATGGCACTGTCGCCGTGCGTGACCTCAACCTCGAAATCCGGCGTGGCGAATTCGTCGCTATCCTTGGACAGAACGGTTCCGGCAAAACGACGCTGGTGAAACACTTGAATGGCCTGCTCAAACCGACCAGGGGCACGGTGACCGTGGCAGGCTTAGATACGCGAAAAGCGTCTATCAATGAGATGGCAGTGACCGTCGGCTTCATTTTCCAGAATCCCGATACGCAAATTTGTAAAATGAAGGTCTATGACGAACTTGCCTTCGGACTAAAGAATGTGAGGCTTCCCGAGGCCAGGATTGACCAACGTGTGAAGCAGGCGGCGGAAGAACTGGAGATCACACATCTGCTGGATAAGAACCCGTTCTTACTGAGTATGGGTGAGAAACAGCGCGTTGCCGTTGCCTCCGTACTGGCGATGCAGCCCTCTATCCTCGTGCTTGATGAACCGACGACGGGGCAGGATTTCAAACGGGCCAGGGAAATCATGGATCTTGCTGTACGTCTCCACGAGGAAGGGCAGACGATCATCGTCATCACCCACGACATGAATCTGGCGGCCGAATATTGTGACCGGATGATCATTATGGCGAATGGCCAGGTCATTCTCGATGCGTCCACCCGTGAAGCGTTCAGCTCACAAGAAGCGCTGAGCACTTCTTCGCTCCGTCCTCCCCAGGTCATACGGCTTGGCCAGGCATTGGGATATCCGGGCGCATGGTTGACCGTTGACGAAGCGCTCTCATCGTTGCATAACGTGCGGATTGGAGCTAGTCATGGCACTTGAACTTGCTTACCAGGATAGAGGAACCATTATTCACCGGCTTGATCCTCGCGTGAAGCTGTTGTGGTGGCTATCGATCAATATCACACTCGCCACCTGGAACGATCCCATTTTCCTCTTCCTGCTGCTGGTGAGTGTGTTTATCTACGGGCGCGTTGCTGCTATTCCTGTGAAGCAGAGCTTGCAAAACATACTCCCGGTGTTACCGTTTGTCCTGTTTGTGCTGGTTGCAAACATCGCTTTCTGGCGACCACCGCATCCTGCTTCGGCACACCTGATCGGTTATGTTGTCCAGCCAGGAACGCCTGTCATCCCACCTGTTCCCGTCTACTGGGAAACCATCGTCTTCTCTATCGGGACCATCTTTCGCCTGCTCACGATTGTATCAAGCGCTCTCATTCTGATTAAAACCGTCTCGCCCTCCGAGTTGGCCCTGGCAGCCACGAGAATGAAGATTCCGCCAGAGATAGGCATGGCCCTTTCGATGACCATCGCCTATATCCCCGTGATTGTAGGACAGTTGATCTCGGTCATGGAGGCTCAGCAGTCGCGTGCCTGGAAGGTCAAGACCTCTAATCCTATTGCCCGCTTTCGCGCCTACGCCTCGATCTCCATCCCTACATTCTTCCGCTCATTCCAGGCAGCGGAAGCAATGGCGGCGGCGATGATGTCGCGCGGTTTTGGTTACGACATAGATCATCGGACCGAGTTAAAGCCGACAGCGTTTGACACGCGAGATTGGATCATGGCTGGCGCCTTCGTTGCCTTTCTGGTCGGCGGCTTCTCGCTTGGTTTCCTGGGAGTCATCCAATATACCCTTACTATGCATGTACTCGGGTTCAGGTAGAAGAGAGCATAATCGCGCATCTACGAAACATACAGGAGAGGGAGTATTATGTCGAGATACCGTGTATCAGTTGACATTGGCGGGACATTCACCGATTTTGTGGTCTATGACGAGGAGAAGGAATATGCCTTCACCGGCAAGGTCCTGAGCACGCCGGACGACCCGGCACGCGGCGTCATAACCGGTTTGACAGATTTGATCGGCAACCTTGGCCAGATTGCGTTCCTGGTCCACGGCACTACCGTCGGGTTGAACTCATTTCTGGAACGGCGCGGGGCGCGTGTACTGCTGGTGACTACTGCTGGCTTTCACGATGTATACACCATCGCACGAGGTGACCGCAAGAAGCTGTATGCCCTGCAGTACCGTAAGCCGGAACCACTGATCCCGCCGCGTGATATTCATATGGTGCGTGAGCGAGTACGCTGGGATGGTTCGGTACAGGAGGAGCTGCACTGCGAGGACTTCGAGCCGGTTATTGAGAAGATCCGCACTGATGGCATTAAAGCAGTGGCCATCTGTTTCCTGCATGCCTATGTAAACCCTGAACATGAACTCCAGGCCCGGAAGCTCCTGCAGGAGCGAGTGCCGGGACTTTCGATCTCGCTCTCCCACGAAATTGCCAGGGAATGGCGAGAATACGAGCGCTCCTCGTCGGCGGTGCTCAATGCCTACGTTGCGCCTATTGTGGAACGTTATCTTAGCAGCCTGGTTCTCCAGGGCCGCGCTCGTGGGCTGCGCTCAACCCTGTATGTCATGCAGTCGAATGGAGGCGTGATGACCGCCGCTGCGGCGCGCAGTCTGCCGATACAGACGTTTCTCTCAGGTCCGGTTGGCGGCACGATCGGAGGCCAGGCTTTGAGCCAGGCGCTGAATCGGCCTAACCTGCTCTGTGTCGACATGGGTGGAACCTCGTTCGATGCCAGCCTGATCATCAATGGTCAACCATCCTTCTCCACTGAAACAGCGCTAGAAGGCTTGCCTGTCCTGATGTCGCTCGTCGATATCCATACCATTGGAGCCGGTGGCGGTTCGCTGGCCTGGTTGGAAGCGGGAGCATTGCGTGTTGGACCGCGCAGCGCCGGTGCCGATCCGGGTCCAGCCTGCTATGGATTGGGAGGAACACAGCCCACGGTGACCGATGCGAATCTGTTCCTGGGACGCATGAACCCTGGCTATTTCCTGGGTGGGCATATGAAGCTTGACGAGCAGGCAGCCGGGAAATCCATTCGCGGTGTCGCCGATCAGCTCGGGCTCACCGCCGAGGCACTGGCCGAGGGTATGCTGGCGGTGATCAATGCCAAGATGGCCGACGCGATGCGTACCATCACAGTGAAGCAGGGCATTGATCCACGAGAGTACTCCCTGGTGGCCTTTGGTGGGGCCGGACCAATGCATGCAGTAGCCTTGGCAGAAGAACTGGATATCAAAGAGGTCATCGTGCCCTGGGCACCGGGAACATTTTCTGCGTGGGGCATGTTGCAGACCAATGTGCGACACGATCTGACCCAGACATTTTACCAAACCATGCAGGCAACGACACGGGATGACCTGGAAGGCGTCTACGGGCAACTTGAAGGACAGGGGCGCGCGATCCTGCACAGCGAAGAGGTGCCTGGCGAGCACATGGGTTTCCTGCGCACCGCCGATATGCGCTACATTGGGCAGGAGTACTCGGTGAATGTGCCGGTTTCGTTTGAGAACGGAGAGGATGGTCTGGAAGCTCTAACTACTCGCTTCCACGACGCCTATAAGACACACTACGGCCACTCTACTCCAGGGGCCCCTCTTGAGTTCGTGAACCTGCGGATGGCCGCTTTCGGGAAATTGGAGCGCCATACCGCTGGGTTCCGACCTGTAGAAGAGGAGCAGAGCTACGATACGAGCACACGGGATGTCATCTTTCAAGGACAGGCCGTGCCGGCGCAGTTCTATCGCCGTGAGCGACTTCCTATAGGCATGGTCCTGGCAGGGCCGCATGTGATTGAAGAGGAGACGGCAACAACGGTGGTACCGCCGGGCTGGATTTCCAGAGTAGATGAACTGGGCAATATCATCATCACACGCGAGGAGCGCTGAAGCATGACACAGATCACCAGGGCAATTGATCCCATCACCACCGAGATCATCAGAAACTTCTTTATTTCCTGTGCCCAGGATATGAACGTCACCTTGATTCGTTCTGCTTACACGCCAATCATCTACGAGGGCAAGGACTGCTCGGTGGCGCTCCTTGACGAAAACGGCGAAGTGCTAGGACAATCCTCGGGGCTTCCGCTTTTCCTGGGCAACCTTGAAATCTGCGTCAAGCTGACGATGGAGATGTTCGGCAAGCAAGTATTCGAGCCGGGCGATGTCTTCTACATGAACGATCCTTACATGCAGGGAACACACCTCAACGACGCTACAATCTTCGCTCCCATCTTCTGGAGCGAGCGCCTAGTTGGCTTTGCAGCTACACGCGCGCACTGGTTGGATGTTGGAGCGAAAGACCCCGGTGGGCCAATGGATTCGGTCAACATCTACCAGGAAGGCTTCCGCTTCGGTCCGACCAGGATTTGTTCTCGCTATCAGATGCGTGAGGATATCGTGGATATTCTGCGCCGCAATGGACGCTTTGGCTATTCTCTGGTTGGCGATATGAACGCGCAGATCGCTGCCTGTCGCAAAGGTGAAGATCGCTTCCGGGCGATCATCGACCGTTTTGGCCTGGAAACCATCTGGGCTGCACGCAACGAAATCTTCCGCCAGTCTGCACAACTGGACCGCGAAGCCATCACCGCCATCCCTGATGGCACATACACTGCCGAGGGTTGCCTGGACAACGACGGTATCGGCACGGAAGTCGTGGTGGTCAAAGTGCGCGTCGACGTATCCGGCGATAAGATGGCTATTGACCTGGCGGGATCTTCGCCAGCCACAACGGGACCGGTTAACTGTGGTATCGCTCAGACGATCTCGGCGGCACGTGTTGCCTACAAGCTACTTATCAACCCCGACCGGCCAGTCGACGGCGGCACATTTCCCACGCTGACGGTCACTGCCCCGGTGGGGTCGATGTTCTACGCCCAGGAACCGGCGGCCTGCCAATGGTACTTCACCCCACTGGGCCTGCTCATCGATCTGATCGTCAAGGCACTTTCGCCAGCGCTCCCCCAGAAGGCTGCGGGCGCGCACTACGGCGATTCGATGGTCATCTACCTGGCCGGTTTGGACCCGCGCAAAGGCAACATACCCTTCCTCTCTGTTGAGGCGAATCCTGGTGGCTGGGGCGCCTTTGCCACCGGTGATGGACAGGACGGGTTGATCAACAACGTCAACGGCGGCTTTAAGGACATGCCCGTGGAGGTCTTCGAGTCCAAGTACCCGGTACAGACCCGGGAAATTCCGCGGGGGTTGTGGGTTGGACCGCGCATACCATCTAGAAGCCGATTGCGGGCTCTACCTCTGGTTTGAGCGCTCGAAAACACCTGCCTGGGGTCTATTCGGCGGACATGACGCCATTGGCCCCGAGAATATAATCGACGGGAAGAGTTCAGGGAAGCTGCTCAAGCCGCTCAAGGCTAACAACATTGCCTTAAAAGCAGGAGATATCGTTACCATCAATACTGGCGGGGGTGGTGGCTTTGGTAACCCCTGGGAACGAGACATTGAACTGGTGCGCCGCGATGTCCTTGACGGCTATGTCACATGCGAAGGGGCCGAGCGCGATTACGGCGTTGCCTTCACCGCTGATGGGCTTGAGGTGGATCTGGACACCACGAGGCAGCTTCGGGCAGACTTGTCTTCGAGTTGAAAGTATTCTTCCTCACTGATCGGATGGCAGTGCAGCAGATAACCTGGATGGTGCTTGAGCCTGGATCAAGGGAAGCAGGGCACTGAGCGGAAGTGGTAATTGCCTGATACACAGCCCTGGAAACGCGGCTTGGGCCAGGATGATGGCCTCCTGGCCCGAGGTGGTAAGAACAATGAGGGGAAGTTCCTGGTCTCGAGCAAGACGACATAGCTCGGCAGTCGCTTGCTTCCAATCGCCATCCAGGATCAGCTCGATCAGAAGCAGGTCATACGGCGCATGTTGGCGCAGGGATGCCTCGGTAAAAAAGGCAAAGAAGAGGTCCTCTCTCGAAGGATAGAGCGTGACCGAGTGGCCGGCGAGCCCGAGGGCGGTGACAAAGTACTCCGCCAGGGTAGCGTTTGATGCAAGAAAACTAATCCGCATGGGCCCTCAGACTCCTTATTCGACAGTACATGTAGGGTACTTCATCCTGTATGCCCATGCGCCTGTCCCTGCTTTCATCTCCACCTATTTCACAGGCGTCTTCACCATGAACTCATTCCTCTCTGAGGAAATGATACACGAGCGGAGCCACTTGCTCTCTCTCGGTGAGGAGCGATAAGTGGCCCCCGTTGACGATGTGGAGCCTCGCACGGGGAATCAAGCGCGCCATGACTCTGGCATTGACGGGTGGAACGATCGGGTCGTCGTTGCCAGCCAGGATCAGGGTTGGCTGACGGAGCCGATGCAGCCAGAGCAGGCTGGTCCAGCCCACACCTGCCAGCAGTTGCCGGTAATACCCGAGACCGTGCGGCGCTCTGACCAGGTGCGCATACGCACGAGCGAGGTCGGGCCGCTGGCGGAATATTCCGCCATAGATGGTCGGGGCAATGCTGGCCAGGTACGATGGCTGCAAGTACCGGCGCGGACTCAGCAATTTGGCGAGGACACTGAGCCTGCCAGGAACCGAGATCGCGCCCGTCGAGGTCGCCACCAGCACCAGGCGGCGGCAACGCTGCGGGTACTGGTGGGCGAACTGTTGAGCCAGCCCGCCACCCCAGGAGATGCCCAGGACATCCACTTCCTGATACCCTACAGTGTCAAGCAGCTGCGCAACCAGGCGAGCGAGGCCTCGGAAGCGCACTGGGAAGAGGGTGGGCGGCGATCCCCCAACACCGGGGACATCAAAGCGAATCGTTCCAATCTTCTTCCTTCCGACCTTCTCGAGTGCATCAATGAAAGGGTCAAACACTTCCAGGTTGGCCCCGATGCCATTGATCAGCAGGAGCGGGGGCCTGCTGCCATCTCCCCGCTGTATGGCCACAAAGACACGTGTGCCCTTGATGTTGATCGTTTTGGTTTCTGTGGCGGTTGCGTTGCGCATCCTATCCTTCCTATTCGTACACATACGTCCCCGGTGCTTCAACCAGGGGAGTGTAGATGCTGTTGCCAACAGATGGCGGGGCCGCCTTCTGGGAGCCAGAGCGGGCGAGCAGCCACGCTTTCCAATTCTCCCACCAACTGCCACTGTGCCTGGTGGCCCCTGCATACCAGGCCTGCGCATCAGCAGGCTGCTCGGCATTGGTAAAAAAGGTCGCCTTCGGGTTGCCGGGCGGGTTGAGAATGCTCTGGATGTGCCCACTGGTACTCAGGATGAATTCGCGCTGGCCGCCCAGCAATCGACTGGAGCGATAACAGGCTTGCCACGGTGTAATGTGGTCGGTTGACCCGGCAAGAACGTACACATCGCACGTGATCTGCGAGACATCGATAGGTGTGCCACGCACGGTCAGTGCTCTCGCGTGCGCCAACGGGTTGTGCTGATAGATGGTTAAGAACTCGCTATGCAAGGCGGCAGGCAGCCGCGTGGTGTCGTTGTTCCAGTACAGCACATCAAAGGCCGGCGGCTCATGGCCCAGGAGGTAATTGTTCACCCAGTAGTTCCAGATCAAGTCATTGGGACGCAACCAGGAGAAGACCCGTGCCATCTCCTTCCCCTCCAGGACCCCTTGTACGTGCGAATGTCGTCGTGCGGCTTCAATCGCCTCTTCCGTGGCAAATAAGCCCAGGGTGGTTTGGTCATTGCCGGTGTCAAACACACTCACCAGCAAGGTCAGGCCATGGACGCTGCGTTTCCCGCGTGCCGCCAGGTATCCCACGAACGCGACGGTAGTGATCCCGCCCGAACAGGCCCCCAGCAGATTGCAATCGGGGCTGCCGGTGATGGCACAGACGACATCTATTGCCTCCCCGATGGCTCCGATGTAGGTATCAAGGCCCCAGTTACGCTGTGCCGGGGTGGGATTGCGCCAACTAATCATGAAGACCTGCAGCCCATTGCTCAGCGCGTACTGCACCAGGCTCTTTTTGGGTGAGAGGTCAAAGACATAAAATTTATTGATCTGTGGTGGCACCATGAGGAGGGGGCGCTCGCTGACGCTCTCGGTCACGGGCCGGTAGTGAATCAGCTCCAGCACCTCGTTGCGAAAGACGACCGCGCCGGGGGTTGTCGCCAGATTCTCGCCCACTTTGAACGCGCTGGTATCGACCTGGCTGGGCATCCCACCGTTGTGCTGCAGGTCATCGAGCAGGTGACGCAGGCCGCGCACAGTGCTCTTCCCCCCGGTTTCCAGGAAGCATTTGAGCGCCTCTGGATTGAGCACGCTGTTGTTGGGGGCCAATGCATCGCTCAGCAGGGACAGCACGAAGTGGGCTCGCCTCTTCTCATCGCCCTCGAGGGTGATGGCACTAACCCAGTCGTGCATCTCGTTGTTCGCCGCGAGGTAGAGTTGCAAGGCGCGCCGGTAGACCTCGTTCTCGTGCCAGGTGGGGTCCTGGAAGCGGCGGTCTTTGGCGTCTGGGGCCAGTCGAGACGAGCCTCCTACGATACGAGCAGCCTCTGCCGCGAACGTCAACCCGTAAGCGAGCACGAGGTGCGGCTGCTTCACCGCTTGTTTGACAAGCATGCTAGCCGTCTGAAAGAGATCCTGGCCGCGCACGCCGACCACCGGGTTTGGACCAAGAATGTGCTCAGCTGCCTCCGTTCCTACCTCTCTGCGCCGCTCTTCGCTTAACGCATCTTCGTGATGTTGTGTCATAGGTCCTCTCCGCTTAGCAGTACTTCTGGCGCAGCACCTTCTTGTCGAGCTTGCCCACGCTGGTCCTCTCCAGGGCATCCACAAAGCGAACATCTGGTACCGCCCATTTGGAGATGGCCCCGCGGTCTGCAACTGCTTTGATGTGGGCCTGGATGTCCCGCTCCGTGACCTGGCTCGCGCGCGCTCCCGCCAACACGATTAGAGCCAGAGGACGCTCTCCCCATTTCTCATCTGGTTTCCCGATGACCGCCACCTCGCTGACTCCAGGGTACTGAGAAATGAGATCTTCGATCGCCAGTGAAGAAATCCACTCGCCACCACTTTTGACCACATCTTTGATCCGATCAGTGATCTGGAGATACCCCTCGGGATTGATAGTCCCGATATCGCTGGTGTGGAGATAGCCGCCACGCCAGAGTTGCTCGGAATTATCCGGGTCGTTCAGGTAGCCCTGGGTGAGCCAGGGTGCGCGGGCGACCACTTCACCGCTGGCCTCGCCATCATGGGGCACGTCACGCATCTGCTCATCAACAACACGCAGATCAACGAGCTGGATTGGCAGGCCGGCCCTGGTGCGGTAGTCAAGTTGCAGGTCTGCATCCAGTGCTGTCATGGAAGGTTTCAGTTGTGCGAGCGACATGATCGGGCAGGTCTCCGACATGCCGTAGCCGGTGAAAACATCGATGCCCCTGTCCATGGCCAGCTTCGCCAGACCCTTTGGCAGGGCTGAACCGCCGATAATCACCTTCCACCCAGACAAATCCACCTCGCCAGCCGCCGGATTCGACAGCATCATGTGCAAAATGGTCGGTACACAGTGGGAGAAGGTCACTTTTTCCTGCTGGATCAAGGCCAACAACATATCCGGCAGGTAGCGGCCTGGATAGACCTGCTTGATGCCCATGGCCGTTGCCACATAGGGAATCCCCCAGGCGTGGACGTGGAACATAGGAGTAATGGGCATGTAGACGTCGCCACGGTGGAGGCGTTGCTGCGCAGCGGGACTGGCCAGCGACCCGAGTGCGGCCAGGGTGTGCAACACCAGTTGCCGATGGCTAAAATAAACGCCTTTCGGGTTGCCGGTCGTGCCGGTCGTATAGAAGGTCGTGGCACGGGTATGCTCGTCAAAGTCGGGAAAATCGAAGTCCTCCGCACTCCTCGCCAGCAGTTCTTCGTACTCCGCCGCAACCTCAATGGTAGACGGCGGGCGCTCAGTAACACCATCTCCATCGCTTAACACGACAAAGGTTTTCACGGTTTCCAGGCGCTCCTTGAGGGAGTCGAGGACCGGCAAAAAATCGGTATGACAGAGGATGACATCGGCTCTGGCATGATTGAGGGTGTAGAGAATCTGCTCAGGGGACAAGCGGATGTTCACCGTCTGCAGGACCGCTCCCATCATCGGGACAGCGAAGAAGCACTCCAGATAGCGATGGCTGTCCCAATCCATCACCGCGACCGTATCGCCTGGCCTCACCCCCAACGCGGTAAGACCACTGGCTAACTGGCCGATCCGTTGACGCACCAGCCGGTAGGGAAAGCGACTCACATCCCGGTACACGATCTCCTGTTCGGGGGCGATCGCCAGAGGTAAGTGAAACAAGTGCTTGATGAGCAATGGGTAATCGTACGCGGAGGGGGTGCGTTCAATCAGTGATGCAGACATAGTAGATCTCCTTAATCTCGTAGATTGAGCAGGAACTCAACGCATTTGCCTCTTGGGTTCGTTCTCAGTTCGACAACTGTTACAACGCCTTGACTCTGTCATGTCACCTATTGTAACTAAGCCCAGCATGCTATACAATGTTCCCACCGACAAATTGGAAGTTGGGGGATTGTCCTCTCGAACAAGACGAAGACGGCGCGTATGGAAGAGCAACATTCAGGGAACTCGATCGCTGTCATGCACTCTTTGGAAAGAGCTGCATTGCTTCCGCACCGCCGCGATGAGCTGATCTCGCGCGCGTTGGAGCAACTGCTCACCAACATTTCGGCTGTCGGTACCGCTTTGATCTGGCCCTGCCGCAATAGAACAGTACCATGGAAAGTCTACTACGCGGGCATCAAGCGCGCTGAGATGCACCGCTGGCTCTCCGCCCGCCTGGATCCATCGGTAGATACCATGGTTGGGGTATTGCAGCACGACCTCACTCACAGTCTTGCAGAGATGCCGCCTCCCCTGCTCATGCGCCTGTGTAGCTTGCCTTCCTCTCCTTGCGCTGTCTGGATTCTCTGGATCGCTCCGGAGACGGAATCTTCCCTTCCAGGTGCGGTCCACGAGTGCATCGAACGGGCGCGCCAGACGTTAGAGGCGGTGCTTGAAGTTGAGGAGAGAGAAGCACACTTTTTCACCTCAAGTTCCCCACTGTATGATCGGGACCTCATCGAAGCGTTGCTACACGGCGATCCCCACGCCTTGTCTACATTCCTCGGCCTGACGCGTGTGGTTGCGGCAGCAGATTTCGCTTTTTGGGGCAGTGCCTCTCAAGATGTCGTCGAAGTCACCAACCACCTGGGTGCCAAACACGGTGGGTTTGGCTTCGCCCTCTCGCGTGGGCATGGGGTCGGTGGCCGCGTCATCGCCTATGGGGAGCCGATTGCACTCCCCGATTACCGTAACTCCCCCTATCGCCACCCCAGCGTCAGCGATATCATTGACGCCGAAGAGATTCGAGCCGGTCTTGCCATACCCGTCCGCGCGGCGTCGGCTCTCGAGCAGCAGGGGCCGGTGGCGGCAGTCCTCTACGCCACGCGCAGAACCGTCACGCCTTTCTCCCTGGCTGAACGCCTGCTCGTACAGCGTCAGGCGGGCCTGCTCGAGTCGCTCTCTCTCGAGGTCCGCTCCACGTCGTTCTTCTTACCAGGTGTCCAACAACTCCCCGATTACAAAGCAAGATGGCACGACCTTGTCCTGCACGCTAATCGCATTGAGGTCGTGGAAGCGTGGGCCAGTCAGCTCATCAAAGGCATGGTCATCGTCACGGACAGTGAGCGGCGTCCCTATGTGTTGACTCGCAGCGAACAGCTAGAGCAAATTTGCGCGTCTCGGAGCAGTCAGCCGGACGCGGTGCAGGTACTCTCCCTGGCTGTGCCTGGCGTGCGCTTGCCCGGCCAGGTCACGGCAACAGCGGGACTAGTCTATCTGTGTCCCTCGATTGCCCTGCCACCTGCCCAGTGGCCCGATTTCTTCGCTGACCTGATCGTGGCCTGTAATGCAGTCATCGCGCGCATGGAACGGGCGCACGATCAATGGGATCGCCAGCGCGAACGGTGGTTGCGCGCCCTGCTTAAGGAAGAGAAATCGCTGCCGTTTGTCGAGCTAGAAGGGCATCGCCTGGGTCTTCCGGTGGAACGTGGCCAGCTCTGGATGCTGGCCTGGTCCCTTGGGACCATGCAGGCCACAACATCGGTGCGCAAGCGTATGATCGCCGAAAATGTGGTGCTGGACCACCTGAAAAGCCTGCCCATCTTCTTTGATGACGATATGGCCATCATCCTGCTCAAAGGGCAGGTGCTACAGGACCCCTCGAAGGTGCGCGATGCCCTGCTCACACACTGCGGCGCTCACCCGCTCTGGATCGTCCAGGGTGGACATTACCACTCGCTGCACGACCTGAAATTGACGCTCACCCACACGCTCTCGCTTGCGCGGAAGGCCCGCCGTGATAACTATGGAGAGTACGTGCTGGATATCTCCGCCTTTGGTCTGGACAGCCTATTGGAGAATCCCAGGCTAGCTGAAGACCTGGACACCTTTGCTCTGAGGTTGCTCACCCCACTCCTGGAGTACGACGCCGCCAATAGCTCACATCTAACCGACACGTTCGTGCTGGCCCAGACGCTTGGCTCAGCGCAGGCGGTCGCCGAGCAACTGGGGGTACATGTCAATACTATTCGCTACCGCCTCCGGCGAGCGGAGGATCTCCTGGGAACAGACCAGACTTCACCGAAAGAGCATGCAGCTATGGTACTGGCAGCGTTCGCCTGGCAGCGCTTTCACACAACAGATCAGGCACCATCCTAGCCGACGACGTACCTCAACCGGATGTGCCAATGTTGCCTTCTGCAGGAGCAATCTGTTATAGTACTCGGTGTGACAAGGATAGCAATCGAGTCGAGGATGAAGCTCCATGTCAATACCTGCCAAGAAGATCACCGCCTCTTCACGGGCGATGGATATTTTCGAACAAAGTGAGCAGCTGTTTCGTGTTCTCATTGAGAAGAGTTCTGGTGCCATTGCGCTTCTCGATCGCAACGGGATGGTGCTTTATGCCAGTCCATCAACTACACGTGTATTGGGCTATACGTCAGAAGAGATTGTGGGGCGCAGCGCGCTTCAACTGATTCACCCAGATGATCTTGAGCAGGCAAACCATGCATTGGCAGCAGTCGTTGAGGAACCAGGCAAGAGTCTGACGCTTGAGTACCGCGTGCGCCACAAGGATAATGGATGGCGCTGGGTAGAAGTCACAGGGACAAATCTCCTGGCTGACTCAAGCGTGAGAGCCATTGTTCTTACGTATCGAGATATAACCGAACACAAGTGTAGAGAAGAAGAACGACAGCAACTTACCATTGCCATGCAAGAACAGCAACGCACATTCGATGCACTCCAGAATGCCTCTCCCGACCATATCTTCATGTTAGACACGCAAGGAAGATTTACGTATGTCAACCGGGCAGCCCGAGAGGTCATCCAGGCAGCATCGACACTCGTAAAGAAGCATCCAGAGGACATACTTGGAAAAACAGGGAGCGAACTTGGTTTCCCTCCCGAATTTCTCAGACAGTTTGAAGCACAAATTGCCAAAGCATGCACGGGCAAAACCGTCGCGGCAGAAACACCCTTTCCCACGCCGCACGGCATCAGAATGTTCGAGTATATACTGAGTCCTGTCTACAGTGGAGATGGAAGTGTTGAAGCTCTGGAGGGCATAACAAGAGATATCCATGAGCGAAAACAGGCAGAAGAGGCCCTACGGGAGCAGGAAGTAAAGCTGCATGTGAATGAGCTGAAAGATCAATTGCTCCTGCATCTGAGCCACGAGTTCCGGACGCCACTTACAGCTGTGAGAGGGTACCTTGAACTCCTCGAAAGCTACCACGAACGTTTCGATACTCCTCAGCAGGCCGCCTTTCTCAATAAGGCCCTCGCGAGCTGTAACGAACTCGCCCTCCTGCTCGACACCATCATGGAGGCGATGCAGATCACCAATGAGATGAAACCTGCCAAACCAGAGAATCTCGTGGTTGCTCAAGTGCTGCGTGAAGTCGTTGAACAGCTTGATTTCCAACAAAAACAGGAACACGCTCTTCAGCTGGATATCTCTGAGCAGTTCATCATCTGGGCAGATAAGCACTACCTTCGTCAGATTGTACAGAATTTGCTCTCCAACGCCTTCAAGTACGCGCCGAAGCAGACCCCGGTCATCATTCGTGCAGTCATCAGGGAGAGCACCGGGCGGGAAACGGATGCTCCGGCACAGGTCTGTATCAGTGTGGAAGATGCGGGTCCTGGTATTCCTCCTGCTGAACTACCCCTGCTCTTTGAGAAGTTTGTGCGTCTCAAGCGTGACCTCACTGGAACGGTGCGAGGGACGGGTTTAGGACTCTACATCAGTAAGCACCTGGTTGAAGCCATGGGCGGATCCATTTGGGTTGAAAGTACAGGCAGAGTGGGAGAAGGGAGTCGCTTTTGCTTTACCCTTCCAGTGGCAGCAGGTGCCTTTCGCCAGGCTTGAGCGTTAACTCTTCTTCCATTGTTGAAACAGCAGCAGCCTGTGACAGTCCCTTGCACCTCGTTATCGACCCCTTGTGAGCTGTTTGATCACAGAGCGAGCCAGGGAACGTTTATGCACTTCATCCGGGCCGTCAGCAATATGCAGGGTGCGACCTCCCACCCACATCTCGGCCAGGGGAAAATCATCACTGAGTCCGCCTGCCCCAAAGACTTGCATCGCTCGGTTGGTGACATTGGTCATCACCTGGGGAGCGACAATTTTAATCATGGCTATCTCCTCCTGCGCCGCTTTCTTGCCCTGGGTGTCCATCATCCAGGCTGCCTTGAGCGTCAGAAGGCGTGCCTGCTCAATTTCTAGACGCGAGTCGGCAATCCACTGCTGGATCACTCCTTGCTCGGCCAGAGATGTGCCGAACGCAACACGCTTTACGGCTCGCTGGCACATGAGCTGTAAAGCGCGTTGCGCGGCTCCAATCGCGCGCATACAGTGATGAATGCGCCCGGGTCCCAGCCTGGCCTGAGCGATAGCAAAACCTGATCCCTCCTCACCCAACAAGTTGGTGATTGGGACACGCACCTGGTCGAAGTGCACTTCGCAATGACTCTCATTGGCAAGATATCCCATGGTTTTGAGGCCACGCACCACCGTTACGCCAGGAGTCTCCCTTGGGACCAGGATCATACTTTGCTGGCGATGGGTATCCAGATGATCGGGATCGGTTTTGCCCATCACAATGAAAATCTGGCAGCGGGGCCGACCCGCGCCGGTGGCCCACCATTTCCTGCCATGGAGCACATACTCATCGCCCTCGCGCCGGATGGTCAGTTGAATATTGGTGGCGTCTGAACTGGCAACCTCTGGCTCGGTCATGGCAAAGGATGAGCGAATGTCCCCGTTCAAGAGGGGCTCAAGCCATTGCGCTTTCTGCTCAGGTGTGCCAAACTGGGCCAGAATCTCCATATTCCCTGTATCCGGGGCAGAGCAGTTAAACACCTCGGGAGACCACAACACCTGGCCCGTAATTTCAGCCAGGGGCGCGTATTCAAGATTGCTGAGACCAGCACCGTACTCTTCATCTGGTAAAAACAGGTTCCAGAGTCCCTCTGCCCTGGCCTTTTCTTTCAATTCATCGATGATTTCGGCGTGGTGAAAAGGGTTGCCAGAGGCTTCGATCTGCTCGCGTGGAACACGCTCATTGGGAAAGATGTAGCGGTCCATAAAAGCGATGAGCTGCGTCCGCAACTGCTCAACTTTTGGAGCATGGGTAAAATCCATTGTATCTCCTCCTTTCAGAGAAAACCAGACAAGAGCGGCGAAAATCTCCCGGACTCTGTTCTAACTATACCAGGGTAATGATAAAATATCAATATTACAAATAAATTAGCAGAAAAATTGATATTTTATCATTGACTTCTCGGCAGAGATAGGTTAGAATGCAATTGACGAGACATATCAGCACTGTGCCATGAAAAAGAGGACAAGAGACGACTGATGGATATGCAGAATGAGAGGGATCAACAAGAGAGAACGAACCACAGTGAAGGGGGTAAAAACCAGCACCAGCCGGTCGAGGCAGCATCTCAAGAGAGTGAAGAGCTGGGCCAGCTGGTGCGCGGTCCCTTACACCACCTGCGGCAAAACCTCTCAGCTTTCTCACCGGCGGAAAGGCAGATTGGAGCATATGTGCTGGAGCACCCGCGCCAGGTTCTGCGTCTCCCAACTGATCAATTGGCCAGAGAGATCGGCGTGAGCCAGGGAACGCTCTCGAATTTTAGCCAGGCACTGGGCTACAGCGGTTTCAAAGCCTTTCGCCTCGATCTGGCCGCGGAAGTCAATACGTCGTTTCGCCTGAATCAATCTACCATTGCGCGTGGTGACACCTTGCAAGCCATTGCCAACAAGGCGATCAGCGCCAACGTCGATGCGCTCCTGACCACGCTGCGCAGCCTGGAGATGAGCGACATGGAAAAAACCATCGAGGTTGTCCAGCAGGCCCGGCGCATTGACCTGTACGCCAATGGGATCTCGTCGTCGGTCGCCCTCGATGCTTTCAACCGCTTCCTGACCATGGGCCTGAGCGTTAGCTGGCTCCCTGATATCGCTAATCAGCTGGCGTCCGCCTCGCTGCTGACCGCTCAGGATGTGGCGCTGGCCTTCTCGTATGCCGGTGAAACCAGAGCAACGGTGAAGGCGCTGAGTCTGGCACATCAGCAGGGTGCCACAACCATCGCGATTACCGGCAGCCCGCACTCCTCGCTGGCCCGCTATGCAGACATCAAGCTGGTTGTGACGCCGCGCGAGCCAACGACGTTCCACCGGAATTTACGTATTTCAGCGCGTATCGCTATGCTTGGCTTGATTGACATCATCTACCTGGGACTCTTCAATTCATTAGATGACGCCTCGCTGGCGAAAATGGAAAGCATCCTGCAACTCTACAGCCGGGGAGATGAACACCAGACCAATCCGGCGCGTGAGGCAGGACAATAATCACTATTCAAGAGGAGACCTCTTATGACAATCGAAGCTGGCAAGACACACGTCGACCTGGATGCTGTGTCGCATCGCTTTCTTGAAACCAATGGTTTGCGCATCCATATCGCTGAGCAAGGAACTGGCCCGCTCATCCTTCTCTGCCATGGTTTTCCCGAACTCTGGTATTCCTGGCGGTACCAGTTACCCGCGCTGGCTCAGGCTGGCTATCATGTGGTCGCCCCCGATCTGCGCGGCTACGGTCAGACCGATCGGCCTACGGAGATCGCCGCGTATACGCTTCTCCACATGGTTGGTGACCTGGTTGGCCTGCTCGATGCGCTTGGGGAGCAGCAGGCGATCCTGATCAGCCACGACTGGGGCGCTAACGTCGCCTGGCATGCTGCGCTCATGCGCCCCGACCTCTTTCCAGCCCTGGTCACGATGAGCGCCCCCTACATTCCTCGCAGTCCCCTGCACGGAGCACGCGCCACCCTTCGACCTACACAGTCCTGGCAGCAGACGTTCAAAGATCAGTTCTTTTATCAGTTGCATTTCCAGGAACCGGGGGTGGCCGAAGCCGATTTTGAGCGCGATATCCGGACAACCATGCGCCGCTTCCTTTACGGAGTTTCGGGCGACGCTGCTCCCTCTGAACGCTGGCATCCCGTCCTGCCCAATCCCCAGGCCAACCCGCTTGAACAGGTGGGCAATCCCACGTCCTTGCCATCCTGGCTCACCGAAGCTGACGTCGACTATTACACCGCCGAGTTCTCGCGAACCGGCTTTCGCGGTGGCCTGAACTGGTATCGCAATATCGATCGCAACTGGGAACTCCTTGCCGCTTACAGCGGAGCCCACATTCTTCAGCCAACCCTCTTCCTCTGGGGCGATCAGGATCCAAGCCTTGAGATCGCGGGTATGAACAAGTGGATCGAACGGATGCATCAAGCTATTCCCACCCTTCAAAAGATCGTCCTGCCCGGCTGTGGCCACTGGATACAGCAGGAGCGCGCCCAGGAAGTCAACGCGGCGATCCTCGCCTTCCTTCAAAATCTGTAAAAGGGAAAAGGATTGGGAACGCACCTTAACCTGGACACCGCAGAGACCCCAAGAGTTTCTCAAAGCGTGGTAAGATACGTATACACCTTCTCTTTTCGTCTTGTTTGAGCGAAGCGCACCCCGCTCATTCGGACTGACTGCGCAGCAGGAGAGGCGCTAGCCTCGTTGTGCGAGAGACTATGATCAGACGCGACAGCGTCGTTGGCAGCACTGATTAAGAACAGGCAAGGCGGATAGGTGCCG
>WNFD01002077.1_pt1 | contig 20205 bp, 21 predicted proteins | sample 5400491 | NCBI WGS metagenome assembly WNFD01 (sample SAMN13153343, study PRJNA577476) | soil metagenome | isolation source: 120 cm saprolite under Douglas fir tree site 2 hole 2 replicate 2 | place: USA:California | collected 2015-04-18
AGTGATGGATTAGCGCTTCCATCGAGCGCTTCATCTCGCCCCGCCGCGGCGGGAAGATCTTGTTGTCCTCGACCGCGACAGGCCCCTGCCCGTCGGCCGCGCGCAGCTTCTCGATGCACTGCTTCATGATGCGCACCGATTGGCGCATCTCTTCCATGCGGATGCAGTAGCGGTCGTAGCAGTCGCCGTTCTTGCCGATCGGAATGTCGAAATCCATCTCGGCGTAGCATTCGTAGGGTTGCGCCTTGCGCAGATCCCACGCCGCACCGGAGCCGCGCACCATCACGCCGGAGAAACCCCACTCCCACGCCTGCTTGAGGCTGACCACGCCGATGTCGACGTTGCGCTGCTTGAAGATGCGGTTGCCGGTGAGTAGCCGTTCGAGATCGGCGACCACGCCCAGGAACGGTTCGCACCAGGCATCGATATCGTCGATCAGCTTTGGCGGCAGATCCTGGTGCACGCCGCCGATCCGGAAATAGGCCGCGTGCATGCGCGAGCCGGAGGCGCGCTCGTAGAACACCATCAGCTTTTCGCGCTCTTCAAAACCCCACAGCGGCGGGGTCAGCGCGCCGACGTCCATCGCCTGCGTGGTGACGTTGAGCAGATGCGACAGGATGCGCCCGATCTCGCAATACAGCACGCGGATCAATTGCCCGCGGCGCGGCACGGCAATGCCGAGCAGCTTCTCCGCAGCCAGACAGAACGCGTGCTCCTGATTCATCGGCGCGACATAGTCGAGCCGGTCGAAATACGGGATCGCCTGCAGATAGGTCTTGTGCTCGATCAGCTTTTCGGTGCCGCGGTGAAGCAAGCCGATATGCGGATCTACCCGCGCAACGACTTCGCCGTCAAGCTCCAGCACCAGACGCAGCACGCCGTGCGCGGCCGGATGCTGCGGTCCGAAATTGATGGTGAAATTGCGGAGTGCCGGTTCAGCCATGATGCTGGCCCCGCAAGACGGCGAATCGCGAATGGCGAATAGCGAATAGAATCACGGCTTGACTCCCGCCTTCTCGTCCCCGGGCAGCACCGGATAATCCGCGCCTTCCCACGGCGAGAGGAAATCGAATTTGCGGAATTCCTGATTGAGGCGGACGGGTTCGTAGACCACCCTCTTCTCCTGGTCGTCGTAGCGCACTTCGACAAAGCCGGTGAGCGGGAAATCCTTGCGCAGCGGATGCCCGTCGAAGCCATAGTCGGTCAACAGCCGCCGCATGTCCGGATGGCCGGTGAAGATCACGCCGTAGAGGTCGTAGCATTCGCGCTCGAACCAGTCGGCGCCGGGAAACACCTCGATGATCGAAGGCACCTGGGTGGTCTCGCTGGCTTCCGCGCGCAGGCGGATGCGCTCGTTGAGCGTCGGAGACAGCAGGTGATAGACCACGTCGAAGCGCTTCTCGCGGCCGGGATAGTCCACCGCCGTCACGTCGATGAAGCTGACGAAGCGGCAGCCGGGATCGTCGCGCAGGAATTTGACGACGTCGACGATTCTATCGGCGTGCACCGCCACCGTGAGCTGACCGAACGCGATCGAATGCCCGGTCGCAGCCCCGCCCAAACCGGCAACGATCTTCTCTCCGAGAGTGGTCAGTGCTTCGCTCATCGTCATCCATCAATCCACAATAAACAGCCGTGCACCCGTCGCGGTGTGCGAGCGATGCGGCTCTGCGCCGTCGGCGACCTGGTAGCTCATGCCCGGCGTCAGCGTGAAGGAGCGGCCATTGGCGAGATCGGTCCCAAGCTCACCTTCGACGCAAAACAGAATGTGCCCCTTCTGGCACCAGTGGTCCGCCAGATAGCCCGGCGAATATTCCACCAGGCGTACGCGGATGTCGCCGAACTGGCGGGTACGCCATGTCGCAACGCCAGTGTCGCCCATATGCGTGGTCGCCTCGACGCTCGACCAGTCGGTGGTGCCGAACGGGATGTCGTTGATTTGCATCGCCATCACCGTTCGATGGTTCCGGTGCGCCTGATCTTCTTCTGCAGCAGCATCACGCCGTAGAGCAGCGCTTCCGCCGTCGGAGGGCAGCCGGGGACATAGATATCGATGGGCACGATGCGGTCGCAGCCGCGCACCACCGAATACGAATAGTGATAATAGCCGCCACCATTGGCGCATGACCCCATCGAGATCACGTAGCGCGGTTCCGGCATCTGGTCGTAGACCTTGCGCAGCGCCGGCGCCATCTTGTTGGTCAGCGTGCCCGCGACGATCATCACGTCGGACTGCCGCGGCGAAGCGCGCGGCGCGAAGCCAAAACGCTCGGCGTCATAGCGCGGCATCGACATCTGCATCATTTCGACGGCGCAGCAGGCGAGACCGAAGGTCATCCACATCAGCGACCCCGTGCGCGCCCAGGTGATGAGGTCGTCGGTGGCGGTGACGAAGAAGCCCTTGTCGGACAGTTCGTGATTGACCTCGAGAAAGTATGGGTCAGTGGCGCCGACCGGCCGGCCGGTGGAGGGATCGAGAATGCCGGTCGCAGCCGGCGCGACGGCGGCGGCAAATCCCGGTTTGGCGGTAGCGGAGCTCAATCCCATTCGAGCGCGCCTTTCTTCCATTCGTAGGCAAAGCCGATGGTGAGGACGGCGAGGAAAACCAGCATCGACCAGAAGCCGGTCGCCCCGAGCTTCCCGAATGCCACCGCCCACGGGAACAGGAACGCCACTTCGAGGTCGAAGATGATGAAGAGGATCGCCACCAGGTAGAACCGGACGTCGAACTTCATGCGGGCGTCGTCAAAAGCGTTGAATCCGCATTCATAGGCGGAAAGCTTCTCCGGGTCGGGCTGCTGGAAGGCGACGAGGAAGGGAGCGATCAGCAGCGCCAGACCGATCAGGCCGGCGACCCCGATAAACACCACAAGTGGTAGATAATTCTGCAGGATGCCGGTCATCGGCGGTGCCTTTTCCGGCGGTTTCGACCGCCGCAGATTCGCTACATTGGAATTATTCCGAGGCTTAGCGCAGCGCAACAAGGGGCGCAAGACAAGCTATTTTGACGCTCCTGCCCGGCCCCAGATGCGGCGGGATAACTCGGGAACGACGCCCGAAGTTGAGGCACGGAGCTTTTTTCAGCTCAAGTCTTTTTCCGCGTCGAGCATTTTGGCGGCAGTATCGGTGAGACGATCGATATGCCCCAGCAGCATCGCCACTTCGTCCTTGCTGAGCTGTTCCAGCAAACGCTGATTGCGCTCCAGTGCACCCGCCACGATCGTCTCATGGGCGATCAACCCGGTCCGGGTTAGGCAGACCAACACTTCCCGGTTATCCCTCGGGTTGACCGTTCTCGAAACCAGCTTGCGCGATACCAGTCCGGCCAGCGCCCGGCTGATCTGTCCCTTGTCCATGCCAACCGCCTCGGCGAGCCTGGCCACGCTCATCGGCGGCCGGCGCCCGAGCGACGCCACCAGCCCGAACTCCACCGAAGAAAGTCCGACCAGACGTTTGTAGCGCAGGATGGCGCCGCGCTTCAGCAGATTGGCGAGCACCATCAACCGCGACGACATCATCGCCGTGATCGGTGCAAGCCGATCGTCTTTGTCGGGACTCGCCGGAGGCGGGACCGCCGTTTTCGACCTCAGGTTCATGGCAGACGTGTGCCAACAAAATCCCCCGGTGCCAAGGTTTTTGGAATCGTTGACATTGTCATCTATCTACTATTCACTTTCCGAAAGGTTCTCAATCTCAACAAACACGGCGGCAAAGCCGGGTGGGAGGAAGCAGCGATGAACATCACCCAGCGGGATCGCGACCTCGGCACCGCCTACGCCATGAGGCCGTCCGCCAGCCGGACCGAACTGACCGAGGTCGGGCGCGGCACGCCGATGGGGGAACTGCTCCGGCGTTACTGGCACCCGATCGGTCTTGCGGCTGACGCCACCGACATCCCCCGAAAAGTTCGCGCGCTGGCTGAGGACCTGATCCTGTTCCGCGACAGGCTTGGCCGTGTCGGCCTGCTGCACGCCCGCTGCTGCCATCGCGGCACCACGCTCTACTATGGCAAGGTCGAAGAGGACGGCATCCGCTGCTGCTATCACGGCTGGAAGTTCGATACCGAAGGCCGCTGCCTTGAACAGCCCTGCGAACCCGATGGCGGCCAGTTCAGGGACAAGGTGCGCCAGCCCTGGTACCCGGTTGCCGAACGCTATGGGCTGATCTTCGCCTATATGGGCCCATCCGAAAAAATGCCGGTGCTGCCACGCTACGAAGCCCTGGAGAAAATGGACGACGGCGAATTCGTGGAAGCCGACGACAGCTCGATCGGCGGCGGCGGACCGACCGTCATTCCCTGCAACTGGCTGCAGCATTTCGAGAACGTGGTCGATCCCTACCACGTCCCGGTGCTGCACGGATCGTTCAGCGGCCCGCAATTCACCAACATGATGGCCTCGATGCCGCAAGTGAAATTCGAGATGTCGCCGCGCGGCGTCACCGTGCGTTCGATCCGGAACCAGGACGACGGCAAAATCTTCTACCGCGTAACCGAAGCCGTTCTTCCTACCCTGCGCGTGGTGCCCAATCCGCGGGTCGCGCAGTTCGCCCGCGTCGAGTCGATCGGCTGGACACTGCCGATCGACGACACCTCGTTCCGTATCTACGTCGCTGGCCGGGTCAAGCAACCCGGCGATATCGGACGGATGCGCTCGAAGTTCAACGGCAAGTTCTGGTGGGACATGACCGAACAGGAACATCGGCAATTCCCCGGCGATTACGAGGCGCAGGTCGGCCAGGGACCGGTAACACTGCATTCCGAGGAGCATTTCGGCCAGAGCGATCGCGGTATCCTGATGATCCGGCGGATGCTGGCCGACCAGCTCGACGCCATGGCCGCCGGGCGCGATCCCGTCGGGGTCTCGTTCGACCAAAACGCGTCAGCGGTGGAATTCGAGGCTGGAAATTTCACGCGCGACGCGTGAGCGACGGCGTCTCGTTCCAAAAAGAAGCTCAGGGGGAAACATGGTCGATCTCGCGCCGCAGGTGGCCGTGCAGGCCGACGCATCGGCGAGGCCATCTGCTCGCCGCTACTACGTGCTGGGGCTGCTCACCGCGGTCTACGCGCTGAATTTTCTCGACCGCACGATCTTCAACGTCCTGATCGAGCCGATCAAGAAGGAATTCACGCTCAGCGACACCGCGATGGGGCTGCTCGCGGGCTTCGGTTTCGTGCTGTTCTATTCGCTGCTCGGCATCCCCATCGCGCGGGTCGCCGACCGGCTCAACCGGCGCAATATCGTGGCCCTCGCCTTCGCCTTTTGGAGCGCGATGACGTTCCTGTGCGGCATGGCGCAGAGCGTGGCAACGCTGGCTCTCGCCAGAATCGGCGTCGGCATCGGCGAATCCGCCGGCACTCCGGCGTCGCAATCCATGGTCGCCGATCTCTTCGACAAGAACGAACGCCCCCGCGCGCTCGGCGTCTACGCCATCGGCACCTATCTCGGGGTGTTCCTCGGCTATTTCATCGGCGGTTACGTCAATCAGCACTACGGCTGGCGAATGGCGTTCTTCACAGCCGGCCTGCCCGGCATTGCGCTGGCCGCCGTGTTGTGGCTGACGGTATCGGAGCCAGCGCGAGGCGCCATGGCGGAAACCTTCACGCCTGAACCGATCGGGCCGACGCTGGGCTTCCTCGCCTCGCAGCAGACCTTTGTCATCGTCCTGATCGGATTTTGCCTGACGACCTATACCAACTACGCCACCGCGGCCTGGATCCCGCCCTTTCTGGCGCGCGTGCATCATCTGAACAGCGCCGAGATCGGAACCTATGCCGGCACCTTCAAGGGCCTGTTCGGGATGGCGGGCACACTGGTCGGCGGCCTGACGGTGGCGCAGATCAGCCGCCACGACGATCGCTGGAAGCTGTGGACACCGGCGATCACGTCGGGCCTCGCCGGACCGGTGTTCGCGGTGTGCATGTTGACGTCAGACTTCGCGACCATGGTCGCCGCATTGGCGCTGACCTCGTTTCTGGTCGGCTTCCATCTCGGGCCGATCTTTGCCATCGCGCAGACCGTCGCCCGCCCCAGCATGCGGGCGCTGGCCTCGGCGATCATTCTGTTGACCGCGACCTGTTTTGGCCAGGGCGTCGGCCCGCTGGCGGTCGGCATGATCAATGATGCGCTGAAGAACGATTACGGCGTCAATGCCGTGCGCTATTCGCTGCTTTCGGCCGCGGTCACGACCACGCTCGGCGCCCTGTTGTTCGTCTGGGCGGCCAGGTCCATTCGCGAGGACATCAAGCGGGCGACGTGACCCCGTCTTAAGTCAGCCGGCCGGTATACTGCTCCAGCCGCGCCCAGGCCTCGGCGCCGTAGGTCTTCTGCCACTGCGTGTAAAAGCTCGCCTTGACCAGCGCCGCACGGAATTGCACAGGGTCGGGCTTGTTGAATGTCATGCCCTTGCCGGCAAGCTCGGCCTGCAGGGAGCGGTCCATCTCCTGCAAATCGGCGCGTTCCCTGATCGCCGCGGCATCGAAATGGCTGTTGACGATGTCAACCAAATCGGCCGGCAGACTGGAGAGCGCGCGACGGTTGGCGACAATCCAGTATCCGCTCCAGCAGTGGTTCGACAGCGCGCAATATTTCTGCACCTCGTACAGCTTGCCGGTCGAGACTTGCGCGAGCGGATTTTCCTGCCCTTCGACGATGTGGGTCTGCAAGGCCGAGTAAAGCTCGCTGTAGCTGATGCTTGACGGCAGCGCTCCGAGTCCGCTGAACAGAGAGGTCAGCAGCGCTGTGACGGGAACGCGGATCTTGAAGCCCCTGAGGTCTTCGACGCTGTTCAACTGCCGGCTTGACGACGAGGTGATCTGCCGGAAACCATTGTCCCATATCTTCTTCATCGGCACGATCCCGGCCTTGCCGATGGCATCGCGGACGACATCGCCGACGCCACCGTCCATCGCGGCCCAGACCTGGTCGTAAGAGGCGAATGCGAAGCCGACGCTCGGCAAACCCGACAGCGGCACCAGGGTCGACAGTGTCATGCTGGGCGCCGCCAGCAATTCGATGCCGCCGGCGCGAAGCTGCGACAGCATCTCGGGATCGCCCCCGAGCTGGCTGTTGGGGAAAACCGTGACGTTCAACCGGCCGGACGACTGCGCGCCGATCGCGTGTGCCGCCTCGATCAATCGAAGCGTGAGCGGATGGGTGTCCGGCGTATTGACGCCAAGCTTGAACTCGAATTCGGCGGCAGCGCTGGCAGGCTTGCTGAGGATGGTGGTTGCCCAAGTGGCGGAAGCGGACTTGAGCAAATCCCTGCGGGTTATTTTCATTTTTCTTGTCTCCCAAGTTTCTTGTTTCCCGAGCGCGTTGGTTTGCGCCTGGGGCAGTTTCCGTCGAACCGCCGCCATCCGCAAGGTGTCTGGATAAGGTGCGCCCCGCCATGCCCCTCGGCCACTGCCCCGCATCGCCCGGCCACCGCGATGCCCGATGAAACCATTTTGGGGAATCCACGAAACCATCGCGAAACAAACGGGGAATAGATCTGTGGCCAATAAGACGGCGGTAAAGACGCCTGGAGGCTCATATGAACCATTCATTGCACTCAGCGGACCGTTCGACCCACCTGAAAATCGTGGTTGTGGCGCTCGTGGCCGGCATCGCGGTAGCCGGTTTCGGCATCTCCGCCCGCACCAATTCGGATTACTCCCAGACCGCTCACGTCGTTAAGGCCGGCAAGTCCATAGCGGTGACCAGCTCGGATGCAGCCGTCGTCCGCTAATCCCGAATCAGCATTTCGATAAAACGGCCGCCCCCGGGCGGCCGTTTGCTTTGGGTGATACCTTAAAAACAGAACCCCGGCTAAGCCGTTGATTCAATAGCGCTAGCAACGGGCTCGAATCGTGCTACCTTTGCAGCCAGATGTTGGTTTCGAGCGTGCGTTGGGAACTTTCGCTTTTCCGTCCGCGTTTGGAGTCTACATGATGCACTTCACATCGAACGATTCAAAGGCCAACGTCGTCGGAGGTATCGGCTCGCAGCCAATTGCGCTTGCCGCCGCGGCGCTCGTCATCCTGGTGGTAGGGGTTGGTTCTATCGTTCTGTGGCGCGCCTATACCGGCACATCGCCCGAACAGGATCGCATCGCGTCTGCCCGCCAATTGCAGGCGCGGACCGCCCAGGCCTCCGAGCAGCTGATCGAGAAAACCAAGGGTCTGGAGACGTCGCAGCAGGAGTCGATCGACCAGCTGCAAGTTGTTCAGGATCAGTTGCAGACCGTGAGGCGGCTTCTTACCGTGCAGCAAGCCGATACCAAGAAGCTGTCCGAGCAGGTTGGAAGTCTCACCGGCGCCATCGACAGCTTGCGGCAATCGTTCGCGAGCGCCCAATCTTCAGAGGCATCAAATCCGACGTCTGTTCGAAATACGTCGATCCAACCTCAACGCCACGCGACAAGAGGTCGATTGGCCGTCGCGCGTCGCAAGCCCGTGAAACCGCAAGGCTGACGGCTTTATCAGCTTGCACACGCCGGGACTCGAACTCCCTTGAATCGGCCGACAAAAAAGCCCCGGCCGATGCCGGGGCTTGAGTTTGTCTGGAGATGGAAGATTACATCAGTAGCGGCCGCCGGCCGGGCCGCCGAACTTGTAGTTGATGCCCGCCCGGATCAAATCGATGTTCTGACTGACCTTGATCGATCCTGTCTCGCCGATTGCGGAATTGGCGGGATCGAATGGTGCATTGACCGTCGTGTCGCCGAGCATGACGCGCAGATACTCAGCCTTGACGGACCAGTTGCCGCCCAGCGGCGTATTCCGCTCCGAAGCCGGCCGTCCAGCCATATCTTGTTTGGTCAACCGAAAGCGAGTTGCTCAACAGAATAAAGGGCGCGGTCGCGTGCCACAGAGGTGAAGAGGCCAGCGCATTGCAATGAAATTGTTGGGGATCAGAAGATTGTAAGTGGCTTGATCGAACGAGGCGCCGACATGACCTGTTACCAGTATAGATGTACAGATGTTGCAGGAACCTTCGAGTTAAAACATTGATCGAAGCGTTGGCAACGACGTTGTAAAATCAAACGGCAAGCATGCCGATCCACGAGGCCCGCGGCAGCCTGCGTAGACCGAATGGCGGCAGTCTGCCGATCCGGTGCGCGACACCAACGATTGCTCGGACGACGATTTTCGCGACTTGCGCAAGATCGCGAACTTGATCGACAGCCATCGCGTGCGGCTGCAGAACAATCCCGGATCAGGGGTGTGGCTAATTTGCGTCATCCGCAGCCAAATTCTCCGAGCGTCGTTTGTGTCCTGTTTCTCGTCGTGTCCGTCCAAGCCGCACATCTCCATCACACTTAAAGATTAGCGGATCAACCGTTTGGTTGAGCCGCTCGCGCGGCGGACAAATTCGAGGAGATTTCGAATGAAGCGGGTTTTGGGCGGAATGGTTATGACTGCGGCGCTATCTGGTTCGGCGTTAGCCGCCGATCTTCCGTCGCGCAGCTATACGAAAGCACCTGCAGCGGCTGCGCCGGCGTATAACTGGAGCGGCTGGTACGGCGGCTTGAACGCGGGTTGGGTTGGTGGGTCTGGCAGCGTGAACAACGATGCAAGCATTGTTTCAACCAGTACGGCTCCCGTCAACGCGGAGGCTATGGCCAGTGGCGCAACCAATACGGCCGATAAATCGAGCGGCTTTATCGGCGGCGGCCAGTTCGGATATAATTATCAGTTCTCGCACTTGTTCGTCGCAGGCTTCGAGGCGGATATTCAGGGGCTGACCGGCGCGCACAAACAATCGTCGTCGGTTACACCTCTCTTGGACGTCAACGGTAACATCGCCTCAGTCGTCACGAACTCAACGACCACGCGCGATCTGTCCTACCTTGGAACGTTGCGCGCTCGTGTTGGTGTTTTGGTCGTTCCGAGCTTTTTGCTGTATGCAACAGGTGGCTTGGCTTATGGCGGGGTCAAGTCCGACACCACGATCGCTCAATCCGTAACCAATACGGATAATCCTCCTCCCGCCACCCTGACATCGGGATCGTTTTCGGGAACTCGTGTTGGATACGTCGTGGGTGGCGGCGGCGAGTGGATGCTTTCCTCCAATTGGAGCGCAAAGCTTGAATACCTTCACTATGATTTGGGATCCGCAACCTACGCGACCGGAGGCCTTGCAAACAACGTTGGGCCGACAAGCCTTCAGGGCTTCGATACGGCTGCTGTCGCGACGTCTTCGAAGGTCCGCTTCAACGACAACATCGTTCGCGTCGGCGTGAACTACCATTTCGGCAGCCCGGTGGTTTCGCAATACTGACCGCCTTGCCATTGTCAGCTAACAGCCCGGCCTCGCGCCGGGCTTTTTGTTGTGTGCCGAGCATGATCGACCGCTTGGAGGTGTAAGTCCTTTATCTGCCAATGGCCGGAGGCTGCGGTGCTATGTGGGCTACGAAACCCATGCAAAGTGATCGAAAGCTGAATCGCGCATAACGGCGGCTTAAGTGTTTGATTCAATACCAAAAAAATGGCGCGAGAGACGGGGCTCGAACCCGCGACCTCCGGCGTGACAGGCCGGCGCTCTAACCAACTGAGCTACTCCCGCGTGATTGCGAAACCCGCGAGAGGTGGGACTTAAAGGGGCGACCTACCCAAGTCAAGGTAGTTGCGAATCCCCTTGCCAGTCGGGCCTTTTTTGAATGCCGATGCGAATAATAGGCTATTTATAGGCAAAACAGCGTAGTCAGCCGCCCCCCGAATCGTTTAAGGCCTGCTACGCCTGAAGTTCCTAAGCCATCAACAATGAGGAGGGCCAAATATGGCGAAGAAAGCAGCTACCCCGACCACGGTCACGCTGAAGCATCTCGCGGCAGCGCTGTCGGAAGAGCACGAATTGTCGAAGAAGGGCGCCGAGGCCATCCTGAACGATCTGGTCGGCCGGATCACCAAGCACCTGAAGAAGGGCGAGCGCATCCGCATCGTCGGTCTCGGCATCCTCCAGGTGCGCAAGCGCGCCGCCCGCATGGGCCGCAATCCCGCCACCGGCGAAGCCATCCACATCAAGGCCAGCAAGAAGGTTGCCTTCCGCGCGGCCAAGGAGCTGAAGGAAGCCGTCTGATCGGACGCGTTTCCAGCTTCGACTTTGCGTCATTCCGGCGCAGCCTGCACGGCCTCCGGAATGACGCTTTTCTGTCGAATAACTAGCCCGTCTTTTTGTCCTTTCCTGCCGCGGTTTTGACTGTGACGTCGCCTGTCAAGTTCACCCATACCGTGACCGAGCGCTTTCTGCGCTATGTGGTCATCGACACCCAGTCCGACCCGGCTTCGCCGACCTGCCCGTCCACCGAAAAACAAAAAAACCTCGGCCGCCTGCTCGCGCACGAGCTGCAGGCGATGGGAATCCGCGACGCCCATCTCGACGACCATGGCTACGTCTACGCGACGATCCCGGCGAATACCGACAAGCGGGTGCCCGTCATCTGTTTCTGCTCGCATATGGACACTTCGCCCGACTGCACCGGCAAGGACGTCAAGCCGCAGATCGTCAGGAATTATCGCGGCGGCGACATCGTGCTGCCAGCCGACCCCGCGCAAGTTATCCGTGCCGCGGATCATCCGGCGCTCGGCCATCAGATCGGCAACGATATCATCACCACTGACGGCACCACGCTGCTTGGCGCCGACAACAAGGCGGGTCTCGCCGAAATCATGGATGCGGCACAGTTCCTGATTCAAAATCCGCAGATCAAACACGGTGCCATCAAGATCCTGTTCACACCCGACGAAGAGATCGGCCGCGGCGTCGACATGGCCGATTTGAAAAAGCTCGGCGCCGATTTTGCCTACACCATCGACGGCGAAACCGCGGGGAATATCGAGGACGAAACCTTCTCCGCCGATTCAGCCACCATCACCATCGAAGGCGTCAGCACCCATCCCGGTTTTGCCAAAGGCAAGATGGAGCACGCGATCAAGATCGCCGCGGCCATCGTCGATCGCCTGCCCAAAAATACCTGTTCGCCGGAAACCACCGAGGGCAAGCAAGGCTTTCTGCATCCGATCGCCATCTCCGGCGCGCTTGAGAAAGCCACGCTGAGTTTCATCGTGCGCGACTTCACCGATGAGGGATTGAGGGAGAAGGAGGCCCTGCTTGAAGGCATCGTCAAAGGGGTGATGAAGGACTTTCCGCGCTCGACCTACCGGCTCGACATCAAGCAGCAGTACCGCAACATGAAGCAGGTGATCGACCGCCATCCGCAAATCATCGACAATGCCGTGGAAGCGATCCGCCGTACCGGCCTCAAGCCGGTGAAGTCCTCGATCCGCGGCGGCACCGACGGCTCGCGGCTGTCGTTCATGGGGCTGCCCTGCCCCAATATTTTCGCCGGTGAACACGCGTTCCATTCGCGGCTGGAATGGGTGAGCGTGCAGGACATGGAAAAGGCCATGCAGACCATCGTCCATCTCGCGATGATCTGGGAACAACGGGCGTAGAAAAGAAGCGGCCTCAGCGCGGGGTGCGTGCTCGTCGCTCCAGCCACCAATTGGCGGCCCACGGCATGATCGCAAACAAGACCAGCAAGGCCGCGTAGATGTTTCCTTGCCCGGTTCGGAACTGAGCAATTTGTTCTGTCGGGGTAATACCCCGCAGCCAGACCCCCACCGCGAAATCCGCAATCTGCAGCAGAACCAGTGCCCCGATCCCAGCCAGGATAAGCGTTTTGGGGTCTCGCCGGAGGTTCAGCACGCGCGGAACCCAGCGCGCTGCGGCCAGCATGGCCATCAACAAAAATGGTGCTTCGCAGGCTGTCGCAATGATCGGTCCAACGCGCGGTTCCAGCCACACCACGCGGATCGGCCCCAACAGGAAACCAGCTCCAAACACCAGACCAAAATAGAGAAGTATTGCCAGCGCGATCCGCATCTCATTGCTGCAGAATGAGCTGTTCTGGCGGGCGCCTCAGAGATTTCGGGAGCTCCGGGCCGTAGCCGAAGCGCACCACGATGTCGGGTCGCCGGCCGCCGAGGCCGAGATAGGACGACAACTCATTGCGCAAATTCGGCACCTCGACCGGTTGATTGATGAAAGCGTACTTCAATCCGAGCGATGTCGCCCGCAAGGCGAACCGCTGACAGGCACGCCCCGCTGCGACCCAGCCGTTCTTGTTGTTGAGTTCGGAGACGAATACGGCAATGCCCGCCGAGCTATCCATGTGGGCGCGATATTTGTCGTTCTCACCGCTCTCGGTAAAGACCAGGCCGAGCAGAGGACGCGCCAGCCACGACGGCAAGGAGGGATTGCCGGAGGCACGGCTAAACAGGCCGTCCATGGTCGCGACGGCATCCGCCTCGCTAAACCTGATCCAGGCCTTGAGCTCCTTCATGAATCCTTTGTCCCGCATTTGACTGGTATTTCCCCGAACAACGTATTCGGTGATATCAGCCATTCGGGTTCTATCGGTAATGAGGATGGCGGCGGTGCCGTCACCGTTACCTGCCTGTTCAAGCAAGCGCAGGTCGTCGGGGGACACGGGTTTCCCATCATAGACGGCACGTGTGCTTTGCCGGCGCGGAATAGCCTCGAACAGTGGCGAGGAGACCGGTTGAGCTTTCTCAAACATGACGGTCACGACGTCGTTCTCGACGACCGGATTCGATTCCAGTCCGGCAGCCGCGGCAGCGTGAATCAGGTTTTCCGTGGCGCACCCCAGACTTACAAACAGGTGATGATCGTCCGGATCAACAATCGGACACCGTCGTGCGTAATCCGGCGCGATCGAAATTGAGTTATTCTTGATCGAGAATTTCCACGGTTGCGTGTTGTGGCTGTTGGCGGCAAGTGTCGCGAAGCGCACCAGTTCCAGTTTACCTGGATCGACCCGCATGGGAGCCCAGGTCGATTGAACCGCCAACTGATACGGCGTCGGGGAATCTGCGGCTGCCACGCGCGCCGAAATGGCCATCCCGCCGGTAAAGCCAAGGGCCCCGGCCATCAGTTCTCGCCGATCAATCATCGGAGATGCCGGGGCATCGAAGACAACGTTCGCCATTCCGCTTCATAACGCGCGCGCCGAACCGCTGATTGACGAACATCAATATCGCCCAAGCGGTCGCTTCGTCTCAGCGGTGGCGGTCGGCGGTTGGCCGTTCGTCAGCCAGCAGCATCAGGATTTTACGCGCGGTGAACGGGTCCGGTCCGCTTGAGCCGATCAGTTCTTCTCGGCGAATTTGATGGTTGAGATGGGCCACTTTCCATCGTGTCCCCCAATCGAGATTCGCAGACCGTGGAATTCGTCGAGCCAAACGTTCTCCACGGTCCCGGCCTTTCCGTCGGTCAGGACGACAGCCTTGCCGACGAGCTCGGACTGGGCCTCCTCGAATGCGCCGAGAATCACGGAAGCGCGGAGCTTCACAGATGGCATGGATGTCTCCGAAGTCAGGCGGGTCTCACGTCATCGCGATCTCACCGAGTCCGCTGACCCCGCACAGTGCGGTGGTCATAGCTGCTCCTTTTTTGAAAGGCGCCAGCATGCAGCACTCTCCGTGAGCGATGACGACCAAGAGCGGAGCGGTGACCGAATCAACCTGCTCCGGCTTTATGTCGAGAACGCGACCCAATGGAACCTGGACCGTCAGGGCACGCGCGCCGTCACGATCCAGATCGATGCGGCGAGCAGCACGGCCTGTTCCCTTGCGAAAGGCGCGAGGGCTTCGCGTATCGAATTGGCAGCGGCGGCGCGCACGTCCGGCGGTTGCCCCTCGAGCGCGCGGGCAGCCGGGCCGATTTCGAGCGCGCCCTCGACCGCCGCATCCAGACCGTGCCCGACCGCGATATCGAGCGAGAGATTGCACGGCTCCATTTCTATTCCGCGAAATCCGGCCTCGTCCAATATACTGGTGACGCGCTGTTGAGATGCAAATGAGAACGGGCCGGGGTCGTCGGGCCCAAGCTGCGGCAGCTTCGGGACATGTTGGTAGGCCGCCTGCAGCGGCGCCATCATCCAGGGATTTTCGCGGGGCTCGCGCCAGCAGGCGAATGCCAACCGCGCCGATGGCCGCAATGCCCGGCGCATATTGCCAAAGGAGAGCGCCGGTTCGGCAAAGAACATCACGCCGAACCGCGAGACCAGGAGGTCGAAACTTGCAGGCTGGAACGGGTATACCGTTGCGTCTCCGAGCACAAAATCAGCCGGCAAGCCGGCCGGTGCGATTTGCCGCGCGCGGGCCAACATCGGCGTCGAAATATCGATGCCGAGGACATGACCTGTCGGGGCGACTTTTCGCGCAAGCGCGATGGTGGTGGCCCCGCAGCCGCACCCCACATCGACGATCCGCTCCCCGGCTCTGGCCTTGCTGCGATCGATCAAGATGTCCGAAACCGGCGCCAGGATGGTGTCCTGCGCCTGCTGGCGATCCGTCCAGTGCTGACCGGCCAATCCGTTCCAGAATGCGATCTGATCCGCATTTTGATCGTGGCCTGTGAGTGGTTCCATGTGCCTAAGCCGCCGCTCTGGTGAAATCTGTAAATTGCAAAGCCCGGCCACTTTTCAGATTTCATCGGTGCGGCGTCAAGACAAATGCCCGCCAGGACGCGCTCTATTCGTCCTCGTTCAGCTCAGGCTTGTCATGCAGAACCGCGTCCAGCAGCGAACTGTTGACTTCGATATGCCCATTGTAGCTGATCAGGCCAAGCTTGCGGAACTTGTTCATGAAGTGGCTGACGCGCGATCTGGTGGTGCCAATCATCTCGGCCAGTGTTTCCTGACTGATGTTCGGGGTGATCGTCTGCGAACTGCCTTCCTTGCCGAAATGCGAGAGCAGCAGCAGCATGCGGGCAAGCCGCCGCTCGCTTGAATTGAAAAGCTGGTCGATCAGGTCTTCTTCGATCCGGCTGTTCCGGGTCAGAAGATAGGACACGAACAACTCGGAAAATGCAGGCTGGTCGTGAAGCGTGGCTTTCATGGCCTGTTTTGTAATGGCCGTAATCAGGCAGCTTTCCATCGCGGTCGTGGTTGCGATGCGCAGCGGATGACCGTTCATGCAGCCTTCGCCAAAGAACTGGCCGGGCCCCAGGACCCCGACCACAGCCTCCTTCTCATGCTTGGATATGACCGTGAGTTTGATCTTGCCCTTTTGAATGTAATAGACCGTGTCGGCGACGTCGCCTTGCACGAAGACGCTCTGATTCTTCTCAAGTCTAAGGAAGGTCTTGCCCACACCCACCTTGGCGAGAAAGTCCTGGGCGTCAAACGCAACCCTGGTCGGTTTCTCCAATCGAACCTCCTCTTGCCCCAGCCAAACCGGCGTCAGGTGGAAGCACGACACGCTCCGGCACCGAAATAAACCGCGGGCGGCGCGATGATGTCACCAAGCATGCGCGGTTCGTCGTCGGGACGCAGTTCAATATTGCTCAGTTTTCAACGCATTATCCGACCATATTGGGCCATTTAGCCGCATGCGATCTGTCATCTTCGTCCCGCCGTTGCCCGGTCGAGGATCGTCGCAGAGCAATGTAGCGCGGCATCAATGTCGTCGCATTGTCCTCCGCCGTTTTCAAATCGCGACGAAGCGCCTCAAGATGCCGCCGAGATGTTCGTCGATGCTTGCTCCCACGGGAAAACCTGAAGCCGACGACGGATCCGGCGGCGGCCGTCGCCTTGCCCAACGATGTCGGCGTGCCCCCTCACCGACTCCGCCAGTCTACGAAGCCTGCTGCCGATTTCATCCAGCCGCTGGCGTATTTCTTCTTGATCTCGGATGTTCAAAGATCATGACAATCGCAAGCGTCAGCGTGATGAAGACGATCACCATCACCACGCCGCGCGGCGTGACCATCGGCTGTGGTTTTCGGATGATGCGCGGCCGCGCGACCTGAACGATATCGACCCAGCGCTCGGCCATGGAGAGCTGTGGTGGCTCGATATCTACCTGGGGAGCGGCCCATGGTGTCCGCACCGGTGCTTCGGGAGTGACCCAAGGTGTCCGCACAGGCACAGGTGCTTCATCAGGCAACATCTCCGACATCGAGTCATGCCAACTGGGCTGATGGATTTTTTGCTGAACTGTTTGCTGAACCGTATCGAGATGGTCTTTTTGCCGAACTGTGTGGATCCGACCATGTCGCCGTGTCGATGTCGCGTCCCAGCAATGATCGTTGCCATGCCAATAGATGTGAACCGAACCAAAATGCTGACGCGCTTCGGTCTTGGTCATGCAAGATTTTGAAGCTTCTGATTTTGAAGCTTCTGATGACGTGGTCAGCACCAACATCGACACAACAATCACCCCGATACGCATGGGGTCGCTCCGTCTCAGATCAGGTACAAGCGTTGCTCCAGCCCCAACTGCTTATGCCATAGAGTCTAAAACCCCAAGATTGCGGCTTATTCCCGGTATGAAAAGACAATATCCAAGCCTATCAACCGCGATCAGCGGCATCATGATGCCACCCGCCGGGGTTGACCGAGCCTGGGATGAGGCCGCCAGGAAGCAAGGCACACCGGATGGCCTCGCCAGATCGCAGCGGTCATCCCGTCACGCGCCATCCGGCGCGTGGCTGCCAGCGACGATGAAGGCCGCGGGCTCGCGGCAGCAATCATGAGAGATCAGCCTGTCGTGGTCTGGAACCCGTTCGCCGGGGGCACGTAGTTTTACGGGTCCTGATCTTAACCGCATGATAGGATCACCGCCCCCGGGCGGCTTTTTAGCTCGTTGTCTGCCGGGCCAAGCCCTATATCGATAGTGTCACCGTCCTCTATTGGAGTTGCAACTGGGAAAAATGACCGGCGATCAATCCCGAGGACTCAAGGTCGGCGCTCGCGTTTGCTGGGGCGAAGACAAGGCCGATCAAGGCACCGTCACGGAAAAGAATTGGTCTGGCGTAACTCTCAAGTGGGACAATCGCGACCGGCAATCCGTGCTGCATAATGACATGCAGATGGTTTTCCTCATTCCAGAGAAGTAAATTTGAAAAAACGTGAAGTAATACGGACGGAAGTCGAATGCCCTGCCTGCAAGGGCACCGGATTTCCGGCGGTCGAGCAGCCAACACAGCCTGGTCGAAAAATCTATCCTCCGCCTTGCAGCCGATGTTTGGGTAAGGGACGGCTGGCGCACCCGCAAACGGACTAGCGCCGAGTTCCGGCATTAATGGCCAAGTCGGCCTCGCCGAGCCGAAGCTCGCAGTTGAAGGCTGGTAGGCGGTGACGGATTCGAACCGCCGACCCTCTCGGTGTAAACGAGATGCTCTAACCAGCTGAGCTAACCGCCCTCGCCCCCTGTTTAGCCTCGCCGCACTCCCCGGCGCAAGCCGTGCATCGCCTCAAAAAAAACGGCGCCCCGGTCGGGACGCCGCTTCCATCATATTGAAGGGCAGGTTCAGTGCGCCGTCAGGCCACCCGGTGCTTCGTCCCCGGCAGCGTCCGGCTTGACCGGCACCTTGGTATCCTCTTCCCAGACAATCGGCACCGGTGGCCGCACCAGGGCCTTGGAGATCACGTCGTCGAGGCGTGCGACCGGAATGATGTCCATGCCGCCCTTGATCGCATCGGAAATCTCCGTGAGATCCTTGGCGTTGTCCTCGGGGATCAGCACCGTCTTGATGCCGCCACGGGCGGCAGCCAGGAGCTTCTCCTTCAAGCCGCCGATCGGCAGTACCCGTCCCCTTAACGTGATCTCGCCGGTCATGGCGACGTCGTGCCGCACCGGGATCCCGGTCATGATCGAAACGATCGCGGTCGCCATCGCAACACCCGCCGAGGGTCCATCCTTCGGGGTCGCCCCTTCAGGCACGTGGACGTGGATATCGCGCCGATCGAACAGCGGCGGCTCGATACCGAAGCCGACCGCGCGTGAGCGGACATAGGATGCCGCCGCCGAAATCGACTCCTTCATCACGTCGCGCAGATTGCCGGTCACCGTCATCTTGCCCTTGCCGGGCATCATGACGCCTTCGATGGTGAGCAGCTCGCCACCGACATCGGTCCAGGCAAGGCCGGTGACAATACCGACCTGAGGCTCGCTCTCGATCTCGCCATAGCGATACTTCGGCACGCCGAGAAACTCCTCGAGGGATTTCTCGGTCACCTTCACCGACTTCTTCTTGGAGATCATCAGCTCCTTCACCGCCTTGCGGGCAAGTGTTGAAAGCTCACGTTCAAGATTACGCACGCCCGCTTCGCGGGTGTAACGCCGGATCATCAGCAGCAGCGCGTCGTCGTCGATCGACCATTCCTTGGAATCGAGGCCATGCTTGGCGATCGCGTTCGGGATCAGATGCTTGCGCGCGATCTCGACCTTCTCGTTCTCGGTGTAGCCGGCGATCCGGATGATCTCCATGCGGTCCATCAGCGGTCCCGGAATATTCAGCGTATTCGCGGTGGTGATGAACATCACGTTGGAGAGATCATAATCGACCTCGAGGTAGTGATCGTTGAAGCTCGAATTCTGCTCGGGGTCGAGGACCTCCAGCAGGGCCGATGACGGATCGCCGCGGAAGTCGGCGCCCATCTTGTCGATCTCGTCCAGCAGGAACAGCGGGTTCGAGGTCTTGGCCTTCCGCATCGACTGGATGATCTTGCCGGGCATCGAGCCGATATAGGTGCGGCGGTGACCGCGGATCTCGGCCTCGTCGCGCACGCCGCCGAGCGACACGCGCACGAATTCGCGTCCCGTCGCCCTCGCGATCGACTTGCCGAGCGAGGTCTTGCCGACGCCGGGAGGGCCGACCAGGCACAGGATCGGTCCGGTCAGCTTGTTGGCGCGCGACTGTACCGCCAGATACTCGACGATGCGGTCCTTGACCTTCTCAAGTCCATAATGATCGTTGTCGAGCGTGCTCTGGGCTGCGACCAGATCCTTCTTGACCTTGGACTTCTTGTTCCACGGTATCGACAGCAGCCAGTCGAGATAGTTGCGCACGACGGTGGCTTCCGCGGACATCGGCGACATCTGGCGCAGCTTCTTCAGCTCGTGCTGCGCCTTCTCCCGCGCTTCCTTGGAGAGCTTGGTCTTGGCAATCTTCTCTTCCAGGTCGGCCAGCTCGTCACGGCCTTCGTCGTCGCCGAGCTCCTTCTGGATCGCCTTCATCTGCTCGTTGAGATAATATTCGCGCTGGGTCTTCTCCATCTGGCGCTTGACGCGCGAGCGGATACGCTTCTCGACCTGCAGCACGGAGATTTCGCTCTCCATCAGCCCGAGCACCTTCTCAAGGCGCGCGGTCACCGACAGCGTCTCCAGGATCGCCTGGCGGTCGGCAATCTTGA
>WNFD01008175.1_pt1 | contig 20205 bp, 18 predicted proteins | sample 5400491 | NCBI WGS metagenome assembly WNFD01 (sample SAMN13153343, study PRJNA577476) | soil metagenome | isolation source: 120 cm saprolite under Douglas fir tree site 2 hole 2 replicate 2 | place: USA:California | collected 2015-04-18
ACGTCACCGGTGGCCTCGACGAGCTGGCGAGCGTGATGGGCTCGGCCGCGTCGCTCTTCGGCATCCTCCACAGCGGCGTGCCGGCGGTGATCCTCTCGCCGTTCACGGCGCGGCGCCTGGCCGGAGAGGGCTGGACGCGCGCCCGCGTGCGCCAGGAGCTCTTCGCGCGCGGGCGGCTCGCGACCGAGACCTGGCGCCGCTCGTGGATCCACGCCACCGTGCGCGCGAGCGACTGGCCCGACTGGGCCCTCGCGGCGGCCGAGCGCGGCTCGATCCCGGCGGTGCGCGAGCCGGACGACATCACCCTGATCGTGGCCGGCGCCGAGCTTCCGATTCCCCAGCACGCCTATTGCCCGTCGTGGGGGCATCCGCCCTGCCGGGTCACGCGCGAGATCATGTCGCGGTAGCCGCCCTTGACGCCGCGCCTCCGGTAGGCGCAGCATGGTCTCCGTCCGGAGACCTCTCGACATGACCAGTCCCTTCGTGCCCGGCCCGGCGCTGCGTATCGCCGGCGCCCCGGGCGGCCCCCTCGCCGGCCTGACGTTCGCGGCCAAGGATCTGTTCGACGTGGCCGGCCACCCGACCGGCGGCGGCAACCCGGACTGGAGCCGGGCGCATCCGGTCCCGACGCGCCACGCCTGGGCCGTGCAGCGCCTGCTCGACGCCGGCGCGAGCCTGATCGGCAAGACCGTCACCGACGAGGTCTCGCTCGGCATCCTCGGCGAGAACCCCTTCGACGGCACGCCGCTGAACCCGAAAGGGCCCGACCGCGTGCCGGGCGGCTCCTCGTCGGGCTCGGCCTCGGCGGTGGCCCAGGGTCTCTGCGACACCGCGCTCGGTACCGACACCGGCGGATCGGTGCGCGTGCCCGCGAGCTTCTGCGGCCTGCACGGTATCCGGCCGACCCACGGCCGCCTCGACCTGAGCGGCATGATGCGGCAGGCGCCGGGCTCCGACACCACCGGGTGGTTCGCCCGCGACGCGCCCACGCTCGCGCGGGTCTCGGAGGTGCTGCTGGGCGAGCCGGCCGCGTCGGAGCTGCCGAGCCGGCTGGTGGTGGCCGTCGACGCGTTCGGCCTCGCGGACGACGAGACGGGGGCCGCGCTGCGGCCGATGGTGTGGCGGCTCTCGGAGCTGGTGAAGGACGTGCGCGAGGAGATGCTGGCCCCGCCGGGTCTGTCGGTCTGGGCGCGCGCGCAGCGCATGCTGCAGTCGTTCGAGGCCTGGACGACCTTCAAGGACTGGATCGATCGCGAGAACCCGCGCATGGCGTGGAGCGTCGCGCGCAACCTGGCGCTGGCGGCCACGATCTCGGAGCCGGAGCGGCAGTGGGCCGCGCTGACCCGCGCCGAGGCCCGGGCCCGGCTCGCCTGGCTCCTGCCACCCGGCACGATCCTGTGCCTGCCGACGACCCCGTTCCCGGCGCCCCGCAAGGGCCTGCCGCTCGCGACCCTCGACCCGCTGCGCGCGCGCATCACCTGCCTGGCCGCGCACGGCGGGCTCACCGGGGTGCCGCAGGTGAGTCTGCCCGGCGCGCAGGTGAACGGCCTGCCGGTGGGGCTGTCGATCCTGGCCGCGCGCGGCGCCGACGCCACGCTCGTGGCGGTCGCACAGGCCATGGAGGCCCGCGCATGACCGACGTCACCCCCGATCTTCCGGCCAACCTTCCGGACATCGTGGCCGAGGTGCGCGCGCGGTTCGAGCGCTACGAGCAGGCCCTGATCGACAAGGACGTCGACGTCCTCGACGGGACGTTCTGGGACAGCCCGCACACCATCCGCTACGCGCTGCACGAGAACGGTTACGGCTTCGGCGAGATCCACGCCCACCGGGTGGCCCGGCCGCCCGGGCCCGGCATCAAGGAGCGTCGCATCCGCCTCGAGATCCTCACCCTGGGCCGCGACCTCGCCACCGTGAACCTCGAGTTCAAGGTGCGGGGCCGCGCCCTCGTCGGCCGGCAGAGCCAGACCTGGGTGCGCTTCCCCGGGATCGGCTGGAAGGTGATCGCCGCCCACGTCTCCACCATGAACGAGGCTCCCCTCTGGCCATGACCACGACTCCGTCTCCGACTCGCGCGCTCGCCCCCGACATCGATCCGGTCCGGTTCGAGGTGATCCGCAACGCGCTCCTCGCCATCACCGAGGAGATGGGGGCGACGCTTCGGCGCGCCGCCTACTCGACCAACATCAAGACCCGCGGCGACTTCTCCTGCGCGTTCTTCGACCGCGACCTGCGCACCATCGCCCAGGCCTTCGCCCAGCCCTCGCACCTGGGATCGCTCGCCCACATCGTGCCGAAGGCGATCGCGACCTACGGGGCGGAGCGGCTGGCCCCGGGCGACGGCATCCTCATCAACGACCCGTATCTCGGCGGCGTGCACCTGAACGACATCACCCTGATCACCCCCGTGTTCCACGAGGGGGCCCTCTTCGGCTACGTGGCCAACATCGCGCACCACGTGGACGTGGGGGGCGGCGCCCCCGGCAGCATCGGGGTGTCGAGCGAGATCTACCAGGAGGGGCTGGTCATCCCGCCGGTGCGGTTCGTGAAGGGCGGCCAGATCGACCGCGACATCTTCGCCCTGATCCGCTCGAACTTCCGCGGTACCCGCGAGATCTCGGGCGACTTCCGCGCCCAGACCGCGGCCAACCGGCTGGGGGCGCAGCGGATCGAGGCCCTGGCCGCCCAGTACGGCGCCGCCACCCTGGCCCACTACCTCGACGAGCTGCTGCGCTACACCGAGCGGCGCACCCGCGCCGCGTTCGCGGAGTTCCCCGACGGCCGCTTCGCCGCCGACATGCTGATGGACGGCGACGGGGTCACCGACCAGCCGGTGCGCCTCGAGGCGACCGTCACCATCGAGCAGGGACGCCTGGCCGTCGACCTGACCGGCTGCGACGACCAGCGCAAGTCGCCCACCAACGCGACCTCGTCGCAGACCTACTCGGGCGTGGTGTACGTGCTCAAGTGCCTGATCGATCCCGACATCCCGGTCAACGACGGCTTCTATCGCCTGATCGACATCCGCAGCCGCCCCGGCTCGGTGGTACACGCCCAGCATCCGGCCGCGGTGGCGGCGGGCTGGGAGATCGCGATGCAGCTCTGCGACCTGCTGTTCAAGGCGCTGGCCCCCGCGCTGCCCGACCGGGTGGTGGCGGGCACCAAGGGCTGCGTGTGCAACATCGCCTTCGGCGGCATGAACCCGGGCACCGGCGAGTACTTCACGTACTACGAGACCATCGCGGGCGGCTACGGGGCCACGCTCACCACCGACGGCATGGACGCGGTGCAGGCGCACTTCCAGAACACCGAGAACGCCCCGGTCGAGGAGACCGAGGCCAACTACCCGGTGCGCATCCTGCGCTACGCCCTCATCGAGAACTCGGAGGGCGGTGGCCGGCACCGCGGGGGCCTCGGGGTCCGCCGCGACTACGCGTTCCCCGGCCACGCCCCGAGCTTCTCGATCCTCTCCGACAAGGCGCGCTACGCGCCGTGGGGGCTCTTCGGCGGCGGCGCGGCGCGGCCGGCCCGGTACGTCCTGAATCCGGACACGCCGGCCGAGCGCGAGCTGCCCTCGAAGATCACCTTCCAGATGGCGCCGGGCGACGTGGTCAGCGTGCAGACCCCGGGCGGCGGCGGCACCGAGGGGGCGCTCGCGCGCGACCCCGCGCTCGTGGCCGCCGACGTGGCCCAGGGCAAGATTGCGCCGGAGCGGGCTCGCGCGATCTACGGCGTCGTGGTGGATCCCGTCACCCACGCGCTCGACGCGGCGGCCACCGTCGCCGCGCGCGCCCAGGCCCGGCCATGACCCGCTGGCGCGTGGGGATCGACATCGGCGGGACCTTCACCGACGCCGCGCTCGTCGACGAGGAGACCGGCCAGGTGCGGGTGGTGAAGGTGCTCACCACGCCCGAGGACCCGGCCCGGGGCTTTATGGCCGCGCTCGAGCGGGGCCTCGCGGAGTGCGGGGCCGGGGGCCCCGACGTGGCCGCGGTGGTCCACGCCACCACGGTGGCGACCAACGCCATCATCGAGGGCAAGACCGCGCGGGTGGGCATGCTCGTGACGCGCGGCTTCCGCGACATCCTGGAGATCGGGCGCCAGATCCGCTCGCGCCTCTACGACGTGCATCTGCAGAAGCCCGCCCCGCTGGTGCCCCGGCGATGGAGCCTCGAGGTGGGCGAGCGGCTCGACGCGGACGGTGCGGTGCTCGAGCGTCTCGACGAGGGCGCGGTGCGCGCGGCGGTGCGCCGGCTGCGGGCCGAGCGGGTGGAGGCGGTGGTGATCTGCTTTCTCCACTCCTACCTGAACCCGGCGCACGAGCGCGCCGCGGCGGCGATCGTGCGCGAGGAGATGCCGGAGGCGTGGCTCTCGGTCTCCTCGGAGGTGTGCCCCGAGTTCCGCGAGTACCTGCGGGGGAGCACCGCGGCGGTGAACGCGGCGGTGATGCCCATCGTGTCGCGCTACGTGGACGCGCTCGAGTCGCGCCTCGCGGCCCTGGGCGCCACCGCGCCCTTCTACGTCATGCAGTCCAACGGCGGCGTCATGACGTCGGCCTCGGCCAAGGAGCGGCCGGTGTACATGGTCGAGTCGGGGCCCGCCGCGGGCGTCATCGCGGCCGGGGCGGTGGCCGCGCCGTACCGCTACGCCAACGTGCTCTCGTTCGACATGGGCGGCACCACCGCCAAGGTCGGGCTGATCCAGGACGGGCGGCTGCGCCTCTCCACCGAGATGGAGGTGGGCGCGCAGGCGGTGACCCCGCTCGGCGAGGGCCGCGGCGGCGGCTACCCGGTGCGCACTCCGGTGATCGACCTGGTGGAGGTCGGCGCGGGCGGGGGCAGCGAGGCGTGGATCGACGCGGGCGGCGCGCTGCGCGTCGGCCCGCGCAGCGCGGGGGCCCGGCCGGGGCCGGCGTGCTACGGCCTGGGCGGGACGACCCCGACCATCACCGACGCGAACCTGGCCCTGGGCCGGCTCGACCCGGCGTTCTTCCTCGGCGGCGAGATGGCGCTCGACGCCGACGCGGCCCGGCGCGCCATCGCGGATCGGGTGGCCGCGCCGCTCGGCCTCGATCCGCTCGCGGCGGCCAGCGGCATCGTGGAGATCGCCAACGCCCACATGATCGGGGCCATGCGCCTGGTCTCGGTGCAGCGCGGCTACGACCCGCGCGAGTTCGTGCTGGTGGCCTTCGGCGGCGCCGGGCCGCTCCACGCCAACGCGCTGGCGCGCGAGCTTTCCATCCCGACCGTGCTGGTGCCGCCGAGCCCCGGCATCGCCTCCGCGCTCGGCATGCTCGCGACCGACATCCGCCACGAGTTCGTCGCCACCCGGCGGCTGCGCCTCGACGGGCTCGCGCCCGCCGAGCTCGAGGCGCTCTTCGCCGACTTCGTGGCGGAAGGGGAGGCACGCCTCGAGCGCGACGGGGTGCCGCTCGCGGAGCGGCGGATGCACCGGAGCGCGGATCTCCGCTACCAGGGCCAGTCGTTCGAGCTGCCGGTGACCGTGCCGCCGGGCCCGCTGTCCGCGACCGACGTGGAGCGCCTCCGGGAAGACTTCCACGCCATGCACGAGCGCGCGTACGGCTACGCCGCGCCCGAGGATCCGGTCGAGCTGGTGAACGTGCGGCTCGCCGCGGTCGGGGTGACGCCGAAGCCCCGGCGCGCGCCGCTGCCCGAGGGCGGGCCGTCGGCCGCCTCCGCGCTGAAGGGCCGTCGCGACGTCTGGTTCGCCGAGGTGGGTGGCTTTCGCCCGACCCGGGTGCTCGATCGCGGCAAGCTCCTCCGCGGCAACGTCATCGACGGCCCCGCGATCATCGAGGAGCCCGACGCGAGCACGCTCGTGCACCCGGGCTGGACCGCGGCGGTCGACGAGCACGGCAATCTCGTGCTCCGCCCCTCGCTCGGCTGAGCGTCCGGCCCGACGGCTCCGGGCGCCCTTGACGACGGGCTCCTCCGGGCGCAGCATGGCGCGACCGGAGGAGCCCACGTCATGCCCGTCACCCTCGTCACCGGCACCAGCACCGGCATCGGTCTCGCCACCGCGCTCCACTTCGCCCGCCACGGCCATCAGGTGGTCGCCACCATGCGCAACCTGGCCAAGGCCGGCCCCCTCGAGACGGCGGCCCGCGACGAGAAGCTGCCCGTGGTTGTGCGGGAGCTCGACGTCACGCGGCCGGAGTCGATCGATCGCGCGGTGACGGAGACGGTCGCGCAGCAGGGCCCCATCGACGTCCTCGTCAACAACGCCGGCATCGGCGGCGCCACCCCGCTCGAGCTGACCCCGGAGGACGAGCACCGGGCGATGTTCGAGGCCAACTACTGGGGACCGATCCGGATGATCCGGGCGGTGCTGTCGTCGATGCGCGAGCGAGGAGCCGGCTGCATCGTGAACGTGACGTCGATCGCGGGCCGTATCGCGACCCCGAACCAGATCGCGTACTCGGCGTCCAAGTTCGCGCTCGCCGCGGCCAGCGAGGCGCTCGCCCACGAGGTGGCCGCCTTCGGGGTGCGGGTGGCGATCATCGAGCCCGGGGTGATCCAGACCGCGATCTTCGAGAACTCCGCGGGGGCCACCCGCTACGACAAGAGCTCGCCCTATCGCCAGATCATGCGCCGCAACGGCAAGCTCTTCGCGGCCGGCTTCCGCAACCCGGGGCGGGCCGAGACCGTCGCGGAGGTGATCTTCGAGGCGGTGACCACCGAGCGTCCCCGACTGCGCTACCTGGTGGGGACCGACGCGGAGGGCCTCGCGGCCGGTCGCGCCCGCATCAGCGACGAGGAGTGGGTGGCGATGGGCGGGGGGCTCGACGACGCGGAGTACAACGCGCGCTTCAAGCGCTACTTCGGGATCGAGCTGATCTAGGGCGCCGGCGCGTCAGTAGGTGCCGGACGGGAAGTAGCAGCCTCGCGGCTCGTGATACTCGCCCATCGCCATCAAGGTGAGCGGCTTCTCGATGCGGAAGCCCTGCTCGAGGCACCACCGGAAGAGCCCTTCCTGCCCGGTCGGAAGGTGAAGGGACAGCGGATCCGGGACCGCGGCCGCGATGCCGAGCAGGAGCGCACGCATGTCGGCCTCGGTCTCCGCCACGCCCCAGGCGAGGATCCCGCCGTGCACCGCATAGGTGTAGGCGGTGATCCGCCCCTCGCGTCGGGCGGCGAAGGGAGTGAAGAGACGAGTCGCGTCGTGCAGATCGTCGGTGCGGGTGATGCCGTGTACCCATTGGCAGAGTCGCTCGCACTCGCCGATGTCCGCGACGGTCCACGGCCGAATCTCGACGCCCTCGGCCGGGGCGTTGCGGGGGCGGCCGCTGACGCGGACCAGCGGCTCCTTGACCGAGAAGCCGAGCGAGGTGTAGAGCCCCATCGAGCCGGCGTTGTAGGCTTCCTGGACCAGCCGCACGCCGGGGGCGCCGTGCGCCCGCTCCAGCGCGGCCCGCATCAGGGCCCGGCCGATTCCCCCGCGCTGGGCGGCCGGGTCGACCGCCACGATCGCGACGCCCCGTATCGGATCGCCCTCGTCGAGGAAGATCACGCCGACGGGGGTATCGCCCTGGATCGCCACCAGACTGTAGAGCGCGGGGAGACCGATGAAGAGGGTCGCGACCCGCCGCGCGACGTCCATCGACGGCATCGCGGGAGGGAAGCCGTGTCGGTCGGCCACGCCCTTGAATGCCTCGTACATGATGCGGGCGCAGGTCTCGGTGTCACCACCTGCCGTACGACGGAGCTCGATGGCCATATCTCGACCTTCGCTCCCCCGGATACTACATCCCGAGATAGGCCCGCCGCACCAGGTCGCTGTCGAGCAGGGTCTGGCTTCTGCCCTCGGCCACGATGCGGCCGGTCTGGAGCACGTAGCCGCGCTCGGCGGCGGCGAGGGCGGCGGGCACGTTCTGCTCGACGAGCAGCACGGTCAGGCCCTCCTGGCGGTGGAGCATCTGCAGCACGTCCAGGATCGAGTCCACGATGCGCGGCATGATGCCGAGGCTCGGCTCGTCGAGCATCAGGAAGCGCGGCCGCGACATGAGCGCGCGCGCGATCGAGAGCATCTGGCCCTCCCCGCCGGAGAGCGTGCCCGCGCGCTGATCGACGCGCTGGCGCAGCACCGGGAAGAGGCCGAAGACCCGCTCGAGCATCTCCTGGCGGCGCTTCGGGTCGCGGTCGCGGAAGGTGCCGAGGCGCAGGTTCTCGGCCACCGAGAGGCGGCTGAAGAGGCGCCGGCCCTCGGGGACGAGCGCGATGCCGAGGTCGACCCGGTCCGGGGCCTCGACGTCGTCGATGCGGCGGCCGTCGAACCAGATCTCCCCGCTCCCGCGATGGTCTTGAGGAGCGTGGTCTTGCCGGCCCCGTTGGCCCCCACCAGGGCGACGGCCTCGCCCGCACGGACCTCGAGCGACACGCCGTGGAGCGCGACCACGCCGCCCGGGTAGGCCACGTGGGCGTCCCGGACCGAGAGCAGCACGCCGCTCGAAGCAGGGGCGGGGCTAGGCGCGGCCACGGTAGCGGTCTCCCAGGTAGGCGGCGATCACCCGCTCGTCGCGCGCGACCTCGGCGGGCGGGCCCTCGGTGAGCTTCTCGCCGTGGTCCAGCACGACCACCCGGTGCGAGAGCGGCATCACCACCTCCATCACGTGCTCGACCACGCAGATGGCGAGGCCCAGCTCGGAGTGGATGCGGCGCACCAGCTCGACCGCGGCGGTGGTCTCGTACGGGGTGAGGCCGGACATGGCCTCGTCGAGCAGCAGCAGGCGGGGCGCGGTGGCGAGCGCGCGGGTGATCTCGAGCCGCTTCTTGTCGGCCAGGGTGAGGGCGGCCGCGACCACGTCCTCCTTGCCCGCGAGGCCGGTGAAGGCCAGCAGCTCGAGCGCGCGGGCCCGCGCGGGGCCGATCCGGCTCGTGCGCCGGAGCGCCCCGCAGATCACGTTCTCGAGCACGGTCATGCGCCCGAAGCTCCGCACCACCTGCCAGGTGCGCGCGATGCCGAGCCGGCACACCCGCTCCGGCCGCGCGCGGGAGATATCGGTGCCGTCGAGCACGATCCGCCCCTCGTCCGGGTGGAGCGAGCCGCTGATGCAGCTGAACAGCGTGGTCTTGCCCGCCCCGTTGGGCCCGATGAGGCCCACGATCTCGCGCGGCTCGATGGTGAGCGAGACGTCGCGATTGGCCACCAGGCCGCCGAAGCGCTTGGTGCACCGCTCGATCTGCAGCAGGGGGGCCACCGCGGTCAGCCCCTCACCGGAGGCGCGGGCGCGCGGCCACGGAAGCGGGCGGCCCACGCGGCCCACGGCAGCGAGAGGAGCCCGTTGGGGCGCCAGCCCGCGATCAGCATGATGACCGCGCCGTAGATGATCAGGTCGATGCCGCGGCCGGCGAGGGGCCCCGAGCCGAGGGTGGCGGTCATGAGCTGCGAGATCGGGATCAGGACGATCGCCCCCAGCACCGGGCCCCACAGCCGCCCCAGGCCGCCCACCACCGCGGCCATCATGGGCAGGATGTTCCAGTTCACCTCGAGCACCTGGTCGGGGAAGACCGCGAGGGCCCAGAAGCCGTAGAGGGTGCCGCCGCCCGCGAAGATCGCGGCCATGAGGCAGCGGGCGATCACCTTGTAGAGCCGGCTGTCGATGCCGATGGCCTCCGCGCCGTCCTGATCGTCGCGCACCGCGCGGAAGTAGAAGCCCCACTTCGAGCGCTCGACGGCGCGGGCGCCCAGGAGCGTGACCGCGAAGAGCAGGAGCGCAAGGTAGTAGAACCCGAGGCCCTTGCCGCGCCCGGGGAACTCCATCGTGAGCAGGCCGTGCACGAAGCTGCCGCCGGCGGCCACCGGGATGAAGAGGCCCTGGCTGCCGTTGATGAGCGACCAGGTGGCCCCGATGGGCTGCGCGATCATCCACATCGCCACGGTGGCGATCGCGAAGTAGTGCCCCCGGAGCCGGGTGACCGGGTAGGTGAGGGCCGCGCAGATGACCACCGCCGCCGCCACCGCGCCCGCCAGCGCGAGCCAGGCGTTCCAGCCGAAGTGGATCGACAGGAGCGCGGCGGTGTAGGCCCCGATCGCGAAGAAGATGCTCGGGCCGAAGTCGAACTGGCCGGCCCAGCCGCCGATGATGTTCCAGCCGATGCCGAGCATGGCGTTCAGGAGCACCAGGAAGCCCACCGTCTCGTAGTAGATCTGGCCGCTGCGCTCGAATGGAATCGGGTAGAGCAGGGCCGCGAGGGTGGCGACCACCCAGACCACCTGCTGCGCGCGGCCGGCTCGGGCCGGCGGACTAGAAGCGGCCAAATAGCCCCTGGGGCCGGAACAGGCCGATCAGGATGTAGGACCCGAAGACGAAGGCGTCCTTGAAGGCGGGCGGCAGGTAGGCGGCGGTCACGCTCTGTACCACGCCCACCAGGAGCGCGGCCAGCAGCGTGCCCAGGATCGAGCCGAAGCCCCCCAGGGCCACGATCGCGTAGGCGAGCACGGTGAAGGAGAGGCCCGCCTGGGGGTACACCGAGAAGAAGTTGGCCAGGATGACGCCGGCCACTGCGACCAGCGCGGTGCCGAGACCCCAGGCCACCGCGTACATGCGCTGGGGCCGGATGCCCACCAACATCGCCGCGTCGCGGTCCTCCGCGGTGGCCTGGAGCGCGAGGCCGAAGTCGGTGCGGTCGATGAGCAGGTAGAGCAGCAGGAAGAGACCCAGCGCGATCAGGCCGCCGACCAGCAGGGGGACTCCGACGCGCACGCCTCCCAGCGCGATGTTGGCCCCGCTGAGCCCGGTGAGCAGGCTCTGGTTGATGAAGCGGTAGTCGCTGGTGAAGAGCGCGACCACCCCGTTCTGGATGAAGAAGAAGAGGCCGACGGTGGCGAAGATCTGGGTGAAGACCTCCCCGCGCTGGACCTTCTGCATGAGCAGGCGATAGACCAGCACGCCGAGGCCGTACATGACGACCGCGAGGGGGACCATGGTGACGAGCGGGTCCCACCCGAGCGACACGCTCAGTCCCCACGCCAAGAACATGCCGAGCATCATGAACTCGCCGTGGGCGAAGTTGATCATCTCCATCAGGCCCCAGATGATGGCGAGCCCGACCGCGACGAGCGCGTAGAGCAGCCCCATCTGGAGCCCATCGGCCACCGCCTGGAGGAAGATGGTCACGGTCGGCGGCTACTTCTTGCTGCGCGTCTCCCGCTCCTGCCAGCTCGGGGACGGGTAGATCGGCTTGAAGCCGGCCTGCGCCGCGAGGTCCCACGGCCAGAGGGTGTGCTTCTCGTCGTCCCAGCCGATCTGGGTGACCACCCCGGTGGCGAGCTCGTTCTGGCGGTTCTTGTCGAACTTGATGCCCTTGTAGTCGATGATCATCTGATCGGGCTTCATGTCGGTCTCGTTGGCCGCCTTGGCCAGCGCGGCCGGCTCCACCGACTTGGCGCGGTTGATGGTGTCGGCCATCCAGAGCATGCCGGTGATCTCGCGCATGGCCAGCTCGCCCATGTCCTGCCCGCGGCTGTACTTCTTGTAGATCTCGTTGACCTTCTTCCACGACGCCTTCTTGCTGGCCAGGTCGATGGCGGTGGGATCACGGCCGAGCCAGCCCGCCGCCCCCGCGGTCGGCTTCTGGGCGGTCAGCCAGGTCTGGTCGGAGTAGGCGCCGTTGCTGGTGGCGAGGATCTTGGGCATGTAGTTGGCGCGCTTCATGTCGGCCTGGAACACGGTGGTCTCCGCCGGGTACTGCACCGCGAAGAGGATGTCCGGATTGGCGGCCTGTAGCCGCTGCACCTCGGAGGCCAGCGTGGTGGCCCCGGTCTTGGTGGTGAGGTCGGCCACGATCTTGTAGCCGCCCTTCTCGGACAGCTCGAGCGCGATCTTGCGGTTGTCCTGGCAGAAGAGGTTGTCGCAGGTGAACAGCGCGATCGTCTTGAGGTCGGAGGGGCCGCCGTGCGACGGCCACTCCTTCAGGAACTGGAAGACGCTCGCCACCATGGTGCCGTCGTTGGGCCCGGTGCGGTAGAACCACTTGAAGCCCTTCTCGGTCAGCGTCGGCGAGGCGCAGGGATGGCAGCTCATCGGGATGCCGTAGCTCTCCACCAGCGGCTGGATGATCGAGGTGTTGCCGCTCGTGCCCTCGCCGTTCAGCCAGTGGACCTTGTTGACCGTGATGAGCTGCTCGGCCAGGGTGCGGGCCTGGTCGCCGCGGCTCTGGTCGTCGCGCACCACCAGCGTCATCTTGGCCCCGCCCAGGCCGGGGAAGCCCTTGCCCGGGCCGAGCGGCACCTGCAGATCCGGGTAGTCGTTGTTGACGATGTCCTCGACGGTCTGCCCGGCCCAGAGGTACTGCTGGCCCAGGCTCGCGAAGTTCCCGGTGAGCGGCAGCAGCTCCCCGATCAGGACCTCGCTGACCGGACCGGCGGCCCGGGCCCCGGGCCCGAGCTGGACCGCGACGAACGACAGCACCGCGACGGCAACGATGACGCGGAGAATCCGCATGCGTGCCCCTCCTTACAGTGAGTGCGGGAAACGGACGGCTCGCGGCCATGGCGGGCCGCGACCGGAACCGGCCGGCGGGCCCGACTTGCGCGCGCCGAGTCTAGCGCATGGCCCTCGCTCTGTCACTCCCTCTCCCCTCAGGGGAGAGGGCGGGGTGAGGGGTGGCCTAGTACCGCGCGATTACCCGCCGGGCGAACTCCTGGCTGAAGCGCCACTTCTCGTCCACCCCGGTGGCGAACATCAGCTCGCGCAGCCCGCCCCGCTCGAGCTCGCGGATGCGCTCGATCAGCTCGTCGGCCTCGCCCACCAGGCAGGTGGCGCGCACCAGCTCCGCGTCGATCAGTGGGGCCTCGCCCGGGTGGAGATAGGTGTAGTGGCCCTCGTGGGTGCGGAAGTGGCGGTGGGGGCGCGGGACCTCCTCCACCAGCGCGCAGTAGCGCGACCAGATGCGCCGCAGGAAGGGCGGCACCTCGATGCCGCGCTCGTGCACCGCATCGTAGAAGTAGTAGACGCTGGCCATCACGTTCGGCCCCACCGTGCGGATGACCCGCTCGGAGTCGGCCGGCTCACCCGGGTCGAGCAGGACCACGTTGGTCAGCGCGCACGTGTGGAAGTTCTCCAGGCCGCGGCCGGCCCGTTCGGCCCCGACGCGGCAGCGGGCGAGGGCCTCCGCGGGCGCGATGCCGCGTGGCGGGATCGCGAAGACGACCCCGTCGCCGTACTCGCCGGCCAGCTCCATGGCCCGCGGGCCGAACGCAGAGACGTAGAGCGGGATGCGCGGCTCGAGGCTCAGGTACTTCTTCTCGCGGATCAGCATCTTGATCGGGCGAGTGGTCCCACCCTGGGTGTAGTCCACCGGCTCCCCCCGCAACAGGCCCCGCAGCACCCGCAGGTGCTCCGCGTACTCCGCGATCCGCATCGGCGGCTGCCCCATCGAGCGGGTGGCGGTGTTGCCGGTGCCGACGCCAAGGTGAACGCGGCCCGGGGCGAGTCGGTTCAGGGTCGCCATGGCGGCCACGTGCACCGGCGGGATGCGGGTACCGCAGATCGCGACGCCGGGGCCGAGGCGGATGCGGCGCGTCTGCTGGGCCGCGAGAGCCAGCACCGCGTAGCAGTCGGAGAACAGCATCTGGCTGTCGGTGACCCACACCGAGTCGTAGCCGAGGGCCTCGGCGTGGCTGAAGAAGCCGATCTCGTCCACGTCGGCCATCACGCAGATGGAGAAGCGCATGCCCGGTCCTTTCTCGGTTCCTCAGTTCTTGTCGCGGATGGACTCGAGCATCTGGCGCGCCCGTGGCACTTCCTTGAGGGTCCAGCGCGGACGGTCGGTGGGGGCCTTCTCGGCCAGCACCGCCTGCAGCTCCTGCCGCGCCTCCGGGTAGCGCCCCAGGTTCACGTAGAGCTGCGCCAGCTCGATGCGCACCCCGGTGAGGCGCGGGTCCAGGCGCTGCGCGGTCTTGAAGTGCTCCTCGGACTCCCTCCGGTCGCCGCCCAGCAGCACCGGCAGCTCGCGCGCGATGCTGCCGGCCATGATGTGCGCCTCGATGTTCTTCGGGTCCAGCTCGAGCACCCGGTCCACCTCCCGCCGCAGGTCGCGCAGGGCCAGGGCCGACCCGAGCAGGCCCTTGGCCTGCGACCACGTGCCGAGGGTGATCGCGTACCAGAGGTGCGCGTCGGGGTCGCGGGGGGCGAGCTCGGTCGCGCGCTTGGCCAGGTCGCGCGCCCGCTCGTAGGCCGCGACCTTGGCCTCGTCGGTCTTCGCGCGCTCCTCGCCGTAGAGAAACCAGGCGCGGGCCAGGGTCAGGAGGGTCGGCACGTCGCCGCTCGCTCCCTTGGCGACCGCGGCCTCCAGCAGATCGCGGGCGCGGTCGATACGGGTCGGGTCGTCCTGGTATTGCTTCAGGAGGCCGCGCGCGGTCTCCACCGGGGTCTGGCCCGGTGCCGACACGGGGCCGGCCACGATCAGGACGACGGAGAGGCCGAATAGGAGGAGTTTCACGGGCCGATCAACGCTGGCCGGATGATAGCACCCGGCACCCCGAACCGACCGCCGGTAGCCGTGGCCCCGGGGTTCGGCTACGATGGCGCGGGTGCTCCGACTCTCGGACGACGAAAGGAAGCGAGGCCGACCATGACTCTAGGGATGACGCTGGAGACGTTCACCCGGCTGCACGTCGTGATCAGCCTGATCGGCATCGCCTCGGGCTTGATAGTCGTGTTCGGGATGATGTCCGGGGTGCGGCGCGATGGGTGGACGACCCTCTTCCTGTGGACCACCGTGCTGACGAGCGTGACCGGGTTCGGCTTTCCGGTCGAGCATCTGCTGCCGTCGCACAAGGTCGGGATCATCTCGCTGATCGTGCTGGCGGTCGTGTTCGTGGCGCGGTCCCGGGCTCACAGCGGCTCCTGGCGCTGGATCTACGTGATCGGCTCGGTGCTCGCGCTGTACCTGAACGTGTTCGTACTGGTCGTGCAGCTCTTCCAGAAGGTTCCGACCCTGACCGCGCTCGCCCCGACGCAGTCCGAGCTGCCATTCCAGCTCGCGCAGCTCGCGGTCTTCGCGCTCTTCGTGTGGTTCGCGGTCGCGGCGACGAAGCGGTTTCGCTTCTAGACTCGAGCCGTCTCGCGGCTCACGAGGGCCGCCGGTAGATGACCCGGCCCGCGCGGAGCGTCGCGCGCACGCGGGCGAGGGCGCGGATGTCCTCGGCGGGATCGCCGTCCAGCACCACCACGTCCGCGGCGAACCCCGGAGTGAGCCGGCCGGTGCGGGCCGCGGCGCCGAAGCGCGCGGCCGGCGCGGTGGTGAGCGCGGCGAGGATCTGCGCGTACGACAGGCCCGCCTGCTGCATGTACACGTACTCGTCCGTCGGGTCGTATTCCTTCATGTAGCCGACGTCGGTGCCGAACAGCACCTCCCCGTCCAGATCGGTGAAGGCCCGGAGCTGGGCCTGGGCGGTTCCGAGCACCGCCCGCGTCGCCTCCGCGGGCGCCCCGGCCTTCGCGAGCTCGTAGGGCCACAGCTTGAGCGTCGGGATCAGAGCCATGCTCCGCTCCCGCATCATCCCGGGGAGGGCGCGGTCCCACGGCTGACGGTCGCCGCCGGCGGGGAAGGTATGCGCGAGGATGTCGACCCCGCCCCCTTAGGTGTGACCACCTGGTCATCGGAGCGCGATTTCGGTGGTTGCTAAGGCCCGCAATCACCGGGAGGTCGACCGCTACTCGCAGCGTCCAGCCGATCACAGAGGGCTGCGCAGCAGTAAAGCCATGGCGCGTTGCGGGGTCCCACGGCCTGACGTATGATACGCGGCGATCCGAAAACCCAGAGGCGCCGCCGTCACCAGCGCCGAGGCCACGGGGGAACCTGTCACGGCTGAGCTCCTCACCGTCACCAGCATCACCAAGCGCTTCGGCGGCGTCGAGGCGCTCGCCGGCTGCACGCTCTCCGTGGGCGAAGGTTCGATCACGGGTCTCATCGGACCGAACGGCGCGGGCAAGACAACCCTCTTCAACGTGATCAGCGGCCTGACGCCCTCCGACGGCGGCCAGATCCGTCTCGGCGCCGATCGGCTCGACGGCCTTTCAGCACACGCGATCGCCCGGCGTGGCGTCGGGCGCACGTTCCAGATCCCGCGTCCACTCGGACGGATGACCGTGCTGGAGAACGTGCTCGTCTACGCTCACGATCAGCCGGGCGAAGGACTCACGCGCGTGTTCACAACGCCGAAGCGCGTGAGCGCCGAGGAGCACCGAGCGCGCGAGCGTGCGTACGCGCTCCTCGAGTCCGTGGAGCTCGCGCATCTCGCGGCGGCGCGGGCGGACACGCTTTCCGGGGGCCAGAAGAAGCTGCTCGAGCTGGCGCGCGCGCTGATGAGCGGCCCGCGCATCATTCTGCTCGACGAACCCGGCGCCGGCGTGAATCCGACGCTGATGCGGTCGCTGGTCGAGACGATCAAGGCCCTCCGAGCGGCCGGGCGCACGTTCCTCCTGATCGAGCACGACATGGACCTCGTCACCGAGCTCTGTGATCCGGTCATCGTGATGGCCCAGGGGCGCAAGCTCGTGGAGGGCCCGTTCGCGGAGGTCCGGCGCGATCCGCGTGTGCTCGAAGCCTATCTCGGAACCGCCGCGTGACCGCCCTGCTCGAGGTAACCGATCTTTCCGCGGGTTACGGCGACAACGACATCCTCCGTGGCCTCTCGCTTCGGGTCGACGCTGGTGAGCTGGTCGCCGTCATCGGACCTAACGGCGCGGGCAAATCGACGCTGCTGAAGACGCTGGCTGGGCTCGTGCGTCCGCGCGGGGGGCGGATCGCGCTGCGCGGCGCCGACATCACCGGCGCCGGCACCCAGCGCATCGTCGCGAGCGGGCTCTGCTACGTGCCGCAGGAGGCGAACGTGTTTCCGTCGCTCAGCGTGTGGGAGAACCTCACGATCGGCGGCTGGACAGCGTCTGGAGCGTTGGGCGAGCGGGCGCGCGCCGTCGTCGAGCTCTTCCCCGTCCTCGCCGAGCGCCGCCGCGCCCGGGCCGGAACGCTGTCGGGCGGCGAGCGACAGATGCTCGCGATGGCCATGGCCCTGATGGTGGAGCCTGATCTGCTGCTCCTCGATGAGCCGTCGGCGGGGCTCGCGCCTGCGCTCCAGCGCCTCGTGTTCGACCGCGTTCGCGAGATCAACGCGCGCGGGCTCAGCATCCTTCTGGTGGAGCAGAACGCGCGCGAGTCGCTCGCGCTGTGTCAACGGGCATATGTTCTGGCGATGGGTCGGGTTCGCGCAGAAGGCCCGGGGGCCCTGCTTTGCGATGACCCGGAGATCCGACGTCTCTATCTCGGCGGCTGACGTCACCTAGGAGACGCAGACATGACGACCATCACGCGGCGGGAGCTCTTGAAGGCTTCGGGAACGGCCGGCCTGGTGTTGAGCGCGCCCGCCATCCTCTCGGCGCAATCGAAGGAGCCCATCCCCATCGGGACCTTGTGTCCGCTCACCGGCGCGGGCGGCTCCTACGGTCCCGATATGCAGCGGTCGGTCGTGGCGGTTGTCGAGCGGATCAACAAGGCCGGCGGAATCAACGGCCGGCCCGTCCAGCTTTTCCACGAGGACGACCAGACGAACGCCGAGGCCGGCGTGCGCGCCGCGCGCAAGCTTATCGACGTCAACAAGGTGGTCGCGATCGTCTCCACGTGGGCCTCGGCCGTGACCCTGGCGGTCAAGCCGCTCTGTGTCGAGGCGAAGGTCTTCGTCATCGGCGTCTCGGGTGCGGACAGCGTGACCCAGGGGGACCACAAGGGTTACATCGCACGCACGCAGCCGAACACGAACCTCCAGGGACGGATGTACGCGAAGTTCGCCGCCACGAAGAAAGAGTGGAAGCGCGTCGCCTACATGGCGCTCCAGACGCCGTACGCCCAGTCCTTCGGCGATGCCTTCACGGGCGTGCTGAAGGCCGCAGGCGTCACCTTCACCGACAGGCTCATCTACGAGGACAAAAAGCCATCCTATCGCAGCGAGGTCACGCGGGTGCTCGCCACGAACCCCGATCTGATCATGCTCGAGGGCTACACGCCCGACTCGGTCGTCATGGCGAAGGATTTCTACAAGGCCGCCTACAAGGGCGCGATCCTCGCGCCAAGCTTCGCGATCAACGCGAAGTTCATCGAAGGCGTGGGGGCGGACGTGGCGGAAGGCATCTGGAGCATGGACCGGGCGCCGCTGTTCGACTCGCCGGCCTACAAAGAATTCTCCGCCACCGTGCCGAGCGGAGATCAGAGCCCATATGCGCCGCAGGCGTGGGACCAGATGACCCTGGTCGCGCTGGCGCTCGCGGCCGCCAAGGAACCCGCCCGGCACCGTCGTGTATTCCTTCGCCGACGGCGCCAAGCTCATAAACGAGGGAAAGAAGATCAACTACGAGGGCGCGTCGGGGTCGTGCGACTTCGATCAGATCGGCGACATCCTCTCGGCCCCCTTCAGCGTGCAGCAGGTGCGAAAGGGCAAGTCCGAGCGCGTGATGATCATCAATCCCTGACGGTCCGCGCGAGGATGCCGCCCATCGCGCAGTACGTCTTCAACGGCGTCGTGACGGGCGCCATCCTCGCGCTCCCCGCGGTCGCGTTCTCGCTCCTCTGGCGGCTGCTGCGCTTTCCGAACTTCGCCGTCAGCACGTACCTCACGGTCGGTGCCTACGTCGCGCTGATGCTGAACCACGGCGTGCGCGCGTCGATCGAGGTGGCCTGGATCGGCGCGCTCGTCGTGACCGGCGCCGTCGCCCTCTTGGTGGATCGGGTCGCGTTCCGACCGATGCGCGATCGGCGTCCGTTCTCGCTGGCCATCGCGTCGATCGGCGTCGCGTTCGTGCTGGAGAACGTCGTGCGCTTCGTCTGGGGCAACGACTTTCGGAGTTACGATGTGTCGGTGACGCGCGCCACGAGCGTTGCCGGGCTTCTGGTCGGACGCGAGCAGCTTCTCATCCTCGGCGTCGCGGTCGTGTTGATGGCGCTCGCCCAAACGTTTCTTCTCCGGACCCGGCTCGGCATCGCGATGCGTGCGACCGCCGACAACCCGCTGCTGGCAGCGGTCAAGGGCGTACCGACCGAGCGCGTGATCGCGATCGCCACCCTGGGCGGCGGCGGGCTCGCCGGCGGCGCTGGCGTGTTCCTCGGTCTCGACGCCAGTATCGATCCAGTGATGGGTGGTGGCCTCATCATCTCGGTCTTCGCGGCCGCCATTCTCGGGGGCATCGGCTCGGCGCCGGGGGCGCTCGGCGGAGCCTTGATCGTCGGCATCATGGAGGAGGTCGGGATGCTCGTGGTCCCGCCAACCTACAAGACGGCGATCGGCTTCGCGATCATTCTCGCGGTACTGCTGATGCGGCCGACCGGCCTTGCCGGCGCGCGATCGTGAGCGCGCGCGGGTGATCGCCTACCTCATCGCCATCGCGACCCTGGTCGGTGTGCGCGCGCTGCTCACGCTCGGCCTGAACGTCCAGTGGGGCCTGACCGGGCTTGTGAACCTCGGCGCCGTTGCATTCTTCGCCGTCGGCGCGTATACGTCCGCCCTGCTGGCTGTCGGGGGGGCGCCGCTCGTCGTCGCATGGCCCGTGGCGGTCGGGCTGGCCACCGGCGCCGGCGCCGGCCTGGCCATGGTCGCGCTGCGACTCAAGGAGGACTACCTGGCCATCGTCACGCTCGGCTTCGGCGAGGTCTTGCGGCTGTTCCTCTTGAACGAAGCATGGCTCACGCGCGGCGCAAACGGCGTGACCGCGATCCCGCGGCCGTTCCACGCGCAGTTCACTGGACACTACGACCTCTTTTATCTCGCCCTCGTGTTCGTCATGGTCGCGCTCGTCTACGTGGCACTCGAGCGCCTGCGTCGCTCGCCGTTCGGCCGTGTGCTCCGCGCGATCCGCGAGGACGAGACCGTCGCGGCCGTCGCGGGCAAGCCCGTCTTCCGGTTCAAGGTCCAGGCCTTCGCGCTCGGAGCTGGCATCGGCGGGCTCGCCGGCATTCTCTTCGCGCACTACCTCGCGTACGTCGAGCCGAACATGTTCCTGCCGCAGGACAGCTTGTTCGTTTGGCTCGCGCTCATCCTCGGCGGCAGCGGCAACAACCGCGGTGCGCTCCTCGGCTCGGTGGTGCTCCTCGGTCTCCTCGAAGGCAGCCGGTTCGCAAAGGACGTGATCCCGTTCCTGACAGGCGTGCAACTCGCCGCGGCGCAGCAGATCCTCGTCGGGGTGGTGCTCGTCGT
>WNFD01002078.1_pt1 | contig 20203 bp, 19 predicted proteins | sample 5400491 | NCBI WGS metagenome assembly WNFD01 (sample SAMN13153343, study PRJNA577476) | soil metagenome | isolation source: 120 cm saprolite under Douglas fir tree site 2 hole 2 replicate 2 | place: USA:California | collected 2015-04-18
GAAGGGTTTGGCTGGTCCGGTCTCGCGACGGTCCAATCCAAGCAGGAGTGGCCGGACTGGTATCCGCCCAAGGAGATGCTTGAACGCCGGCCCGATCTCCAAGAGGTCGTGAGAGAATTGCAGAGCGGGCTCGGAGTGGCGGGCGGCCCCGAAAACCCACTCGGTGCCCGCGCAATGTACCTCTGGCAGGGCAATAAGGACACGCTGTACCGGATTCACGGCACCAACGAGCCGTGGACCATTGGCCAGAACGTTTCCGCTGGCTGCATTCGCATGACCAATGAGGATGTCGTTGACCTCTATGATCGCACGGCAGTAGGGACAAAAGTCGTCGTCCTCCCTCCTCTTAGTTCATAGCAGGGTCGAGGTCAGCGAGGGGTGAGAGCCGGAGAACGATTTCTTTTCTGGCATTGGGACGGCGGTCTGAATGAATTGGGTACGCCTATTGGGACCTGTTCTTGGGCCTTTCACCGGCACGGTCGAAAGACGTTTCGCGATTAGAAAAGCCAATCGGAGTTTTGGGCACATAACTCAATTCATCACAGAGTTTAATGAGACCCTTGTCAAAGACCTTCCTCCCGGTTTGGCGAGTTCAGCAGGTGTGTCGCTGACGGCTTGGTCCCGCCAAGGTGATGATATCATCAGCAGTCTCACGCTCAGGAGTTTAAGAAAGCAGGAGATGATTATTCCCCTTCGGATAACGGTCGGCACGGATCAAGTTAAAATTGGTGAGGTCTCGCTTTTACTTTCTGACAGCGAGGGCATCCGGGGCGTCATTACCAGCACCGTCATCCGTTTCTTCTCGACTTAAGTAGAAAGCAAGCAGGGATAGTGCCGAGAAATGAAGTCGCTGTTGCATTGCCCTACCGGGTGAAAAGAGTCCCCGCCCCCTTGCCCTGGGTCTCAAGTTGCGGCGGGGCGGGGCAGTCACCGGCACGGGTCCATCTACGCCATGCCGATTTTCTGAGCGGATATAAGCCAACCCTTCATCACCACGTAAAAAGGCCAAACAATGACCGACCAGACCACCGGGCCGGTTCGCTACTGGGGCGGGCAGGGAAATTGCTTGTGCATTATGCTAACCAGGGTAGAGATGGCGGGAAGCTGTTTGTCTTGCGGATATGCTCGGAAAAGGGCTTCCGCATGATGTACGAAAATATCGACCATTGCTGATTGAGGAGAATCGTCGGGCATACAGAATACGGTTTTGGGTTTTTCTATCATTTGACCGCCAACCATTGCCGAGCCGTTTCCTAATGACATGCCTTGAACAGCGCCCAGGACGTAATATCGACACGCGCCCTGAACCGCAAAGTCCTTGGATTGACAGAACCCATATAGGTCTCGGAATCAAGCCCCATCGCATCGGCATCAAGAACAAGCTGCTGCTACCCGGAACGATCACACTGACGGGATCGGTCGGACAGACGTTGTAGGCCGGTCAGATGTTCTGCGGTGTTTGATTCAACCGATATAGGTCAGCGAGTTCCTGCCAAGTATATTTCTGAGTAAAGCGTCCGCACATGGGTTCCGTCTGTGTCGCCGCAACATTTGTGAACCGAAGGGCTATAGCGTAATTGGCCCCCTGATCTGTGTCGTCGTGTCGGGTGGCGGTCGTGGCGGTTGGCAGGGTAACTAGGTCCGTCTAACTAGGGGCCCGACTACGCCTGCGTCCCGTCGAGGAGGTTCGTCCCTTGGACCGGCCCTTCTTCCTTTTCCGGGTTGCGACTCCAACAGCGGGCCCAATGGGACCGATGGGTGGGCGAATCGGCACTCCACCCCCGATGGCAAGATTCCCGGTATCGATAAAGCCCTGCCCCGGACCAAAATAGACCTCAACGAATTTCTCGGTGCGGAGAATGTTCAACACCGGTTCGAACATGGAAGCCGGCAAATGCATCGTGACAATACCGTTGTTGTAGGTATCAAGCGGAAAAGTCACCCCGGGATCACAAAATCTCACCCATGCTATGGTGTCTTGTGTGTTGGGTCCGTGCAATTCGATTTGTGCCCGAGAACTCAGATACCCCGCCTCGCTGCCATAAATGAGCAAATCGTAACTGTAAGCCCGTTTTGCGGGACCCACCATGGTCGCCTCCCTCATAGGGTTTGCCTGTTACGTCGATATTACCGGCTTTGGTTTTCGTTGCCATCCTTCCGCCAAGGCTTTTGCGGGTTTGAGTGGTACCCCGAGAGCAACTGGTAAAAGAGGGCGGCTTTCCTCCTTGATACCCCGTACCGATTTCGCCCGCCCATCTCCCCGTGTCCTTTCCGAAAGCTGCCCTCCCAGGAGCCCCCGAGCCTCAACGCCGGTTTTTTGGGTATGCTGTCTCTAAGGACCTTGCGAGGCACGAAGCGGAGACACCACCGGGCACGGCTGGCGTTAGTCGTCGCCGTTCTCGGCATCTTGCTGGTGCTGGTCGTGCGGGGTATCGCCCCATTGTGGCAAGGACCGGAGATTGTTGCCTTGAACGAATCTCCACCACCCCCCTTGCACTATCGGTCACCGTCGCCTGATGTACTCCCCTCACCCCATCGTCCTCGGCTGGGGAGCATCTAGGTACAGGCATGTTCGGCATTGCACGCAGGCTGAAATCCGAGCACCCGAACAAAGGTGAAGACTCTGCGAGGTCGAGGCACGTTGTCGAAATCATCCGGCCCGAGGTGCTAGGCCAGTGGGCTCTTGAGAAAAACCGGAGCCTAGAACTCCTACATGAAGCCATGCACGACTGGGGAGAGCGGCTTGGCGATCCCAGTCAACGCCCGGTCTGCCTTACTTGCCCGCACGAGTTCCAAGCCGAAAGGACCCTCCCCCCGGCCTGGATGTTCGTCCGGCTGTCGGTGAACGAGGCAGGGATCCCCAATAAGATGACATTGATCGGCATCTGCGAGAGGTGTGCCCCCAACGATGATTCGTCTTTGCTGCGGGAAGGCTTGGCGGAACTTCGAAGGGCGTTCCCCGACATGCCTGAGTTCGAGATGCTGATGAGCGAGCAAGGAAACGGCGATACGGTTCTGGTTGGATCATTTTGCTTCAACTGGGGGTCACCTGCCTCTGGAGGATGAGTCTTAGGGGAATGGGATGACCATGCAGGACATGCCTAACAAGCGACACGCCCCAAAGATGGTCGGGATCGGCTTGCTGTTTCTTTGCCTCGCCTATGCCCATACTGCGGTGGCTGTCGTGGCTCATCAGCGGCATTCGAGCCCGAGCAAAAAGACCACAATCATGACATGTGCGCCTCCGAAGCACAGTTGCACATGCCCAACGGTTTTCCCGGTCAAGCGACGTGCTGTTCGGACGCAAACCAATGCCGCTGCAAACAAATGCTCTGCTGAATCATAAAGTCAAATAACCGACCTAACAAGACCCCCGTCATGCAGTTCGGAGTCTCCAAGGCTGAATCTAATAAAATTCCGCCTTGACCAAACACTGCCCCCACCTATGCGAGTATCCTTGACTCGCCACTGCCCAGCGTGTACACTGGAAAATCTCTCCAACACAAAAAACTCTCCACACACAGGGTAGGGGCAAATATGACTGGGCTCGGTCGCAGAATGTTGATGTCGGCCCTAAACAAATATTTGGAAAATCTTGACGCTGGCGAACTCTCTGAAGTTACTGCCACGGCACAAAGGATGATATCCACGAGGCGGGTCTTACGACGACGTGCTTTGTCTACCACCGACCACGAATTGCCCGATGATGTCGCCCCCACCGTTCCAATCCCCGATCCAGAAGCGGTGAACTGACACCCCCACCTTGCGCCCAGCGTTGGGCGGTTGGGTCAAGGGGTGGTGGGGGTAGACTGCGGGGGATTGGGTTTCCTGCCCTGGCATTATTCGGGCTGCTAGCGCACATCATGCCAATTAACGATGCGGCCGATTTGAGCCGCAAGCGCCTCGTAGGCGCGTTTTTTCTCGTCATAGTATTTGTGCCGATCATAGGTCGCTCTCACGCCCCCTTGGACGTGTCCTAAGCATTCCTCGGCATGGCGCTCGGTAACACCGGCGCGCGACATGAGTGAACGCGCGGTGCGCCTCAGGTCATGCAACGTCCAGCCGCTCACGCCGGAGGCTTCATCTAGCAACCGCTTGCGTTTGGAGATGTTGCCGATGGGGAACCTGCCCGCCTTTGTGAACACGTATTCGCCATTCCGCGGCAAGTCGTTCAGGATTGCGAGCGCCAAAGCACTTAGTGGGCGCACCAATCCACGGCGGACCTTGTTCCGCGAGACCGGCAGCACCCAATCCCGGGTTTCGCCGTTAACTTCGGCCCAACGCATTTCCTGAGCCTCAGAGCGGCGCGCCGCAGTCAACAGAAGGAAGCGGACGAGGGAACCGAAGGGCCAGCTATTTCCCTCTGTGGCCCGCCACACAGCGCGCAATTCGTCGTCATCAAGGACATGGTCGCGAGCCTTCGCGCTTGCAACGACGTCCCTGGCCATGCCGGGCTGGATGGGGGAGTTAAAATCATCCTCACGGGCAGCGTACCAATTCAGAACGCGGCGAAGCACACTGAAAACTTGGCGCGCCATCGCCGGTCCGCTCTGTTTGCTAACGTCGTCCACCAAACGAATAACGTCGCTTCTCTTCAACTTTCGAACTTGCAGCGCGCCAAGCTCGGGAAAGATCCACCGCTCCAAATTCCACCGGTAATTACGGGTTGACCGAAGTCCGCGCTTCGTCTCGTGTTTCAGATACTCTCTTCCGACCGCCTGCACGGTATCTGTTCGCCTCGCTTGTTGTTTACGCTGCCGTCTGCGGGGGCGACTGCGGCTCACGACATGCCCGAGCAGAGCGGTTGCGACATTCCGCGCGTCGATGAACGATACTGCCCCCGCGTTACCAAGCTTTAAGCGCCGGCTCCGCTGACCATCCGGGTATTCGACCACATATGCGATGTTCCCGGCTGCTGTGACCATCAGCCCGAATCCCGACACTCGGGGGTGCCAGAAGATTGTGCGCTCCTGGCGATGGGAATTTGCTCTCAGAGCTGATGCGGGAGTGACCTTCGCACGCATGCGGAAACCCCCTCGGGGCAACAATGGGATGGCAGTAACAAAACACACCAGCAGCCAATAGTTTCAGAGGCGGCCCTAGCGACGACTTGAGCAGCTACCAATGCAGGACGTCAAGCAGAACAAAATTGACAATACGGTCGAATGTATTTTTTGGGAGGTGCCGCGCGCCATCTGTCGGGCGCGCCACACAGGTCGGGGTCACTTTTACGCCATAGTGGAGACCCGTGCCGGAGACGAAGCGGCCCCGGTCGAAATTGATATTGGCATTGACCGTTGCCTCAAGTGCCGCCTTGATCGATGGTCCGTTTTCGGGGGTAATCTTCGCCCCACCTTCCACGGTTGCCTTGGATGTCAGTTGATATTCAACCGTCGCAACCAACACCGACTGGCCCTGACATACGAACTCACGGGCCTGTAGCAAACGATCAATGGTTCGTCGGCACGCATCTCGCTCCGTGAGTTTAACAAAGATCTCATCATTTTTGTCCAGCGGGATCTCCAGCACGTTGACCGAACTTAGCGTATAGTTCACTGATTCAACGACGTCACTATTGAGCTTTTCGTTGATCAACTGAACAAATTCAGCGCCAAGCCCGTAGTTCGTTTTCTGAAGCTCGCGCGCAATCATCTCCTCGCTTGGCGAGCGCTCCATGACATTTTTAGTATCCTCTTCATCAGCCTTGCAGATGGTCGTGTAGAATTTACCGTCCCGGGTCACGTGGTAGATGGAGCCTGGGCCGACGAGGTTCGACGGTGGCTTAACAGGATAGAATCCAATGTCCCAAAGCGTGCGATCAAGCGCCGTCCCTGTATAGCCAGTCCGGAAAAAGATATAGATCGCTGGCAAACTCACGACGGCAAGCACGAGGATGATTCTCGCTGCCCGGGCGTTGGTCATGGCTTCATCGAATGGCAGCGCACGATTCTATCTACCTGGGCAGCAGTAATTCCCGCAGGGCCGATAACCCTTGGGGCAGGCCGAGGCCTCAGTAGTTTGGAAAGCGCAAAATATGAGAAACAGAAGTAGGAGGATACGATTTCGCATTGCCCTTCTCCTCACGTCGCCGGGAGTACAACGGATAATTTACGCTTACACCGCTGGGAGTGCAACGTATAAGACACACCGTCTTGGGGTTGCCTGATGTGAAGTGCTTCACAGTCTACGCGAATATGTCAAGGCGTTACCCTGCCTTTTGGCTCGGTTGGATGTGGTTAATTCAGCCGAAACAGCGCGGCCGGCTCGCCGCCCGGATGAAGCGAAATCGGCTCAATCAGGTTCGCATCGTCGCCGTTCCCCGACTTGCTCACGCACGGTCCATTTGCGCCAACGTTTTGCAACCGCTTCGATTTATTACCGTCCTAAGAGGCTGCGCAAATTTGCGGACAACGTCGCGTCCTCAAGTACGAAAAACAGTCCACCTCGAGTATTTTGAGGCACATCGCATGGCTCGGATAAGGCACCTTCTTGGTTCAGGTCGCCGAAAATTGCGTACTTGCCAGATTCAGAGGCAGTAGACACCCCGATTTTCGCATGATTGCGATCAGCGCTCGCACCTCCGGCAAGACCGAAGCTTGTGCCCTCCCATTGTCCAGTTTCAGCATTTGTAACGGCCCCGGGATCGTTGAGCGCGGAGTCCCAGCAATCCGGTCTCGTTCCATCGGTGTCCGGCATTTTGCGTGGTCCTGTCAGCCATGTCGCGACTGTAAGGGGCGCCCTGCCAAGAATCGCCGAGACCATTTGCCATGGAGGCACATGGAATTGAGGGGGTTTGGAAATGAGCTGCACCCCATTTGAAAGAATGCTCTTCGTAAAGGTGGTATCTTCAGATAGTTTGCCAAGTCCGCGCACCAAATCTTGAATCTCTGTGGGGCCCCCGTTCTTAACGATTTGCGACTGGCTGTTGCGACTCGAGTTATTCGCGGTGACCACACTTGCGGACTGCAACGCCTTTAATACCGCTATCACATCGCTTTTGTTCAATTTTGATGCAAAGAAATGCTGGCTGACCCATACGTTGTTCTTCGGTGCGCCGGCATGATCTGTCAAACAGCCCAGCGTGTTACCATTGAAGCGAGGCGGGACCTGCTTGCTTCCGGATCCAGGCCAATTTGGAGTTGACACCTGCATAACAAATCCATCCCCATCATCATTCCAGGCAAGCATTCCCTTCGAATGAGCCCAAGGCGCCTCACAAAAATCCTTACCTTGGCACGCCGCCAACTTCGGATCGTTATAGAACTGATCGTTCCAAATGACGTAGTAATATGAACCGTTGTAAACTTGATCGAAGGTGGCCCCAACAGGATCCGTCGTCGTGTCCCCTAGACAAGTATTTCCCATTTTGAGGGACGGACTTCCATTGCTCGCGTATACAAACTGTTGGCTGTAGCCCGTAGGATAGTCCTGCAAGTCTCCGCCGAATGGGCAAGCACGACTTGCACCAGTCGCGCAACCAAGGAAGGAGTGGGTGTTGAATTTAAAGACGAACCACCAATCAGCCGGTTTGCCCGCTTCCAAAAGAGGCACAGGAGCGTCGGCTGCACGTCCGTGACTGGACTGATAGACAAATAGGCAAGCGCAGATGAGAACGAGTGCGGGTCGAAAAAACGTTGTCCTGGAATGTCCGCTCATCGGCAGCCCCCTGACTGATCGCTAATGCGCAAGCCTGCGCCCTCAGATCCGTTCGCCGAGTCGCAGACGTTTTCCGATCGTGGCCGCGGCGCGCAGGGCGAGCGCGGCAATGGTCGATGTGGGATTGGCCGTAGAGCTCGTCGGAAACACGCTGCTACCGAGGATATAGAGATTACCGAGGTCGTGGGAACGGCAATCCTGGTCGACGACGGACTCCTTTGGATTTGTTCCCATGATGGTAGTTCCCATGATATGGCCGGAGCCGCCATAGATCAGATCCGGGCCTGTATCCCCTTGCAATACCATCTCATTGTCGATTCCCATGGACTGGAAAATGTGCTTGTGGAGCTCGACGATGGTGTCGAACGACTTGCGGACATAATGCCGCTCGTCATCGACCTTGTACTGAATTCGGGGCAGCTTGAGAGCGAGTTTGAGCAAATCCGGATTAGCTGCCTTATCCGATTCGGTGACGCGGTTTTCTTTGACTGGAAGCTGCTCGCAGGCGCTGTTGAGCGTGATTTGCCGCACAGCGTGATCGAATATCTTATCGCGGAGCTTCGTCCCGAAGTAACCGCGGTTGGCGACGAGGTCGAGTAGGGTCCCCGGTCTCCACTCCTCGGGTGCCGTCGTTGCCGGAATGCTGCTGCCGCGCGGCGCGCCCGAAGCCGGCACTGTCGACCACCCGTCGTTCTTGATGGAAACCTTGAAGGCGGCAAACTCGCTGCGAAACGCTCCGTCTCGAAATCCCTCGATATCCGAGGTAGTCTGCGGGCCGCGGAACGGAAACAGCGGCCCCGGCGCCAGCGCGAACGATTGCTTGATCGGATGATCCATCAGGTAGCAGCCGACAAGACCGCTGGAATTGGCGGCCCCGCTCGATCGAAACAAGATCATCGGAGTTTCGATGGCGTTGGACGCTAGGATCACGATTGTTGCGGAAACCGACTGCTCGCCGGCATCCGCTCCGCCGCTCGACGACCACCGCCGGTACCAGACGCGTCGCACGTTACGACCGTCCTGATCGAGCTCGAGACGGCTGACGATCGCCTGCGTTCGCAACTCGACCCCGGCTGCGAGCGCTTTCTCGACGTGGGTGACGGCATCGTAACGGGCCCTAATGGGGCAAAGTGGCACGCAAGACGTGTGGCCGTCGCATGCAGGCCGTCCGTCGTAGGGCTGGGAATTGATCGCATGCGGAACGTTGGTGACCCGCAGCGACACCTCGCGGAACGGCTTTGCCGACACGGCGCGGGAGACGTGAGCATCGAGATAGCTGGGGACGAGCTCCGGCATCGGAAACGGGCGACTTCGGTACGCATTGAATTTGGGCACGAAGAATTCCTCGACTTGCTTGTCGTTGCCCGCGACGCCCATCTCGTATTCTGCGTCGACGTACCATGGCTCGAGATCGTCGTAGGTGATGGGCCAGTCGAAACCCACGCCGTAAAGGGATCGCATCCTGAAGTCGTTGGGAATCATGCGGATGAAGATGCCCTGCCAGTGCCAAGTGGATCCACCCACCAGCCGTTCGTAGTAGCTTTTGAACAGGTCACTCTTCTTCGGGTCGGGATCGTAATCGTAATAGGGCTTCCCCATCGCCTGGCTGGGCTGCGGCGCCAGGATATCGTCGCCGCAAAACGGCGAGTCGGGCAGCTTGGTGGGGGAAGCCATGTAGCTGCGCGCCAAGGCGTACCGCCCGAGCGAATCTGGGGCGACGCCTCCGGCCTCGATCATCAGCACGCGAAGCTGCGGTCGCGCTTGTCCCAGCCGGTAAGCGGCCAGCGCACCGGCTATACCGGACCCTACAATAACTACATCGAATTCCGGCTCCGTCTCGGGCATGACTTCCCTCTCAGGTAGAAATCATCCGACCGCAATCACAGGCTCGCAGCATCTGCCCAATAACCATAAGGCCCGCCACGCGTCATCGGCGCATGCGCGTGGATTACCCGCCACAATAGAGCCTGTTCGTAGTGTTCCGGCGGACCGTATACCCAAACTTGGGCTTTTGTCTTGTCATCGGGCAGGAAAAAGGCGGAGACGTACCACAGATAAATCAGCTGTTGTGCCGGCTCCTTCGCGTCCGGGTGCTTTGTCAGCATTGCCGAGATCACGCTGTCATCGGCCGGGCCGGCTTTCGGTGCAACGTCCTGGAACGCGCTGATGAGGGGCATCAGCTTGCCGGCCAGTTGTGGATGGCCGGCAAAGCGCTCGAGGTATTGTCTCGCCAAGTTCTTGTTCAGCGACTCGACGCCGGTAATCCCTTCCGACAGTCTGAGAAAATCCGGTTCGATACGCTCGAGGTCCTCGTAATTGAATGGAACCGGCTGAAAATTCGCGCGGCACGCCGGCTCCTGGCCTTCGAACGGTGTGCCCATTTGGGCCAAGCCGTTTTCACTGCGGCCGATGATACCGAGCATTCCCAATACCGCTCCGCCCCGCAACACCGTGCGGCGGGGAATCGGTACGGCTCCCACCTCGGATTGCCGATGGTCCCTGTCGTCATGGTCCATGTGATTTCCTCCTCCGCTGCTCGCGATGAGGCATCCTCCCGTTCGTCACAAGCCGGCAACTGCTCGATGCCGAATGCGGGTCTTTTACGGGTACACTCAGGTGCTATCGGTCGAGTTGGTCAGTTTAAGAACATTATCCGCACAATTATGCACGTTTGGGGGACAGTCGTTGGCCCAGAGAATCGGCCGCGCCAGTAAATACAAGTCGTAGTGCAGATTTTGAATTGGATGAAGGGGATATCGGATCACGATCACGGCGAGCTTCTGCAGCTCCCGCCAGCGCTTCTGACTCACCGAATCCACCTCGGCAAAAGACAGCATCAGCGTCTCCACCGCGAGAACCCTAACGGGACTCATCGGCCAGACGAAAGGCGCAACTAATGGTAGGTTAGAAACGACGAGACGTCAACGGGAGTGGAGAGGTGAGGGCACAACCGTTGCAAGGCTGCTCGCCCTCGCATCGCTGGTTCGGACCACATTCTGAAATCAGAATTCTGGTAAATCTTCGGTCCGCGGATGCATTCCTGACAAATTCAAAACTCAGCCCCTTTATCGGCGGCTGCGGCTTCCAACAGCGGTTGCCCGCGCCCAAAATGGTAGCATGGTAGTACCTTTGGGGAGATGTCTTTGGCAGCGCGGAAGAAAACGCCTGCGATCAATGACGCTACAGGAAGAAGCCCAGAACGCTGGGCCCTGAAAACCGAAACCAATCATGCATGGACTTTGACAACAAATGCCTACTGGCGCCGCCGACTGTGAGCCACGCCACGTCCCCACGGAAAAACAAGGTCTACGATTGGCTTGGATGGCCGTCCCTTGGTGATGTATCCTAAGCTAGGTCCCCGCTACGCTTCGAGGGGAGACGAAATGGAAAGCAAGATTCTGACTTCCCTGGGAAGGATCACCGGTCTTGGGGGGATCGCTCTTGGCGTGTTCCTGCTTATCTTTCAAGGCGTGCTCCAGAAGCAATTTCTACCCCAAGCAGGTCTTGAGTCGGCGCAGGCCTTCTCCGTCATTCTGTCGCTGATGATTCTGACCTTCGGCATTGCTGGCACGGGTATCATCGCTTGGCTGATCGGTCGGACGGTAGGTCCTAAGGCACCGGTACCAGTACCAGCAATGAGCATATTGGCGGTGCTGATTGCCCTTGTTCTTGTCGCCGCCCTTTATGTAGGCGTACAGGCAAAGGATAATTCTACTGAGTCACTCTCCAAGACTGAAGCGAGCTGCGGCGGTGTGGCCGTTGGGGGTAACGTCAGTGGCTCCACCATAACCGCTGGCACAACGACTGGTTCTGATTGCACCACAAAGCCGAAGTAAGAAGCAGCCCCATGAAGCCCTTCTTCTCTGCATTGGCGGCATTTGGCGTTTGGTTCCTTGCATTGAGCTCGCTTGCTCATGCTCAGCGAGTCAAAGCAGATACAGGCGGGATCGCCATTGGCGGCAGCGTCAGTAGCTCCACAATCAACATCGGTGTTCCCCCCGAACAAATGGCGGCACTCGTTCGACAGAGTACCGAACTGTCTGAAACGCAGAAGAAGCTAATTGCAAAGCTTGAAGGCGAGCTCGACCTCAACCAGCGTCAGATTCACGCCGCGCTTGCCATTCTCGGCGAGAATGACATTCCCCCGGAGCGCCTGGCTGCGAAGCTTGTCGAAATCGCAGAGCGCTTCAAGGACCTTCGGGCAACGGCATCGGCTCAGCCCGGCGACGAGCCTAGAATCGCTGCCCTGAAAACTGATGCGCAGAAAGCAATCGAAGCAGGCCAACTGGCCGAGGCGGACGCACTGCTGGCGGATGTAGAGATGGAGCAGAGGCGCGGTCTCGACCGCCTTGCAGTCGACGCGGCTGAAACGTCAGCCCGACGCGGTGACCTTGCACTCACCCGGTTGCGGTATGGCGAAGCCGCAAAGCATTTCGCCAATGCGGCTGCACTGTTTCCCCCAAAGAGCGCTCACCAGGACAAGCGGATCAGCTACCTACAAAAAGAGGCGAGCGCCCTCTATCAGCAGGGAGACGAACTCGGCGATAACGGTGCTTTGCTTTCGGCGATTGAGCGATACAACCAGCTAGTCGATCTGACGCCCCGCGAGCGCGTGCCGCTGTATTGGGCCTCGACCCAAAACGATCTAGGCAATGTGCTTTTGGCCCTTGGGCAACGGGAAAGCGGGACAACGCGGTTGGAAGAGTCCGTCGCCGCTTATCTCGATGCGCTGATGGAGTGGACTCGGGAACGCGCGCCCCTCGATTGGGCAAGGACCCAAAACAATTTGGGTCTCGCGTTTTGGGCCCTCGGGGAGCGTGAGAGCGGAACGGGGCGGTTGGAAGCGGCCGTCACAGCGTTTCGCAATGTTTTAAAGGAATGGTCGCGCGATCGCATGCCAAACGATTGGGCCGTCACCCAGAACAATCTCGGCAGCGCGCTCATGCGGCTCGGCGAGCGCGAAAGCGGGACGGTGCAGCTAGAAGAGGCGATCGCTGCTTTTCGTGAAGCGCTAAAGGAAAATTCTCGCGAGCTTATGCCGCTCGATTGGGCGATGATCCAAAACAACCTGTGCAATGCGCTCCGCACCCTCGGGGAGCGCGAGGGCGGAACCGCCCGGCTGGAACAGGCGGTCGCCGCCTGTCGCGAGGCGCTGAAGGAATGGACGTGTGAACGCGTTCCGCTCCAGTGGGCCACGGCCCAGACCAACTTGGGAAATGCACTCATGCGTCTCGGCGAACGGGAAGGCGGAACGGCGCGGCTGGAGGAGGCCACTGCTGCCTTTCGTGAAGCGCTGAAAGAAAGGATTCGCGAGCGGGTCCCGCTCGACTGGGCCAAGACCCAGAATAACCTGGGCGCCGCCCTTCAGACCCTTGGCGCGCGCGAGATCAGGACGACCCGGCTGGAAGAGGCCATCACCGCCTATCGCAATGCCGCTGAGGAAAGAACACGTGAGCGCGTGCCGCTAGACTGGGCCAGGACCCAGAACAACGTTGGCGCGGTGCTCGAGATTCTCGGTGAGCGGGAAGGCGGAATGGCGCGACTGGAGGAGGCGGTTGCCGCTTTTCGTGAGGCGCTGAAGGAAAACACCCGTGAGCGCGTGCCGCTCGACTGGGCCAAGACCCAGATCAATTTGGGCAATGCGCTCCGAATGCTTGGAGAGCGCGAAGCAGGAACGGCGCGGCTGGAGGAGGCAGTCGGCGCTTTTCGCGAAGCGCTGAAGGAAAACACTCGCGATCGCGTGCCGCTCGACTGGGCCAAAACCCAGACTAGCCTGGGCAACACGCTCCGAGCTTTGGGAGAACGTGACAGCGGGACGGCGCGGCTGGAGGAGGCCGTCGCCGCCATTCGCGAAGCGCTGAAGGAAAACACCCGTGAGCGCGCGCCGCTCGACTGGGCCAAGATCCAGACCAGTCTCGGCAATACGCTGCGAACCGTCGGAGCGCGTGAGAGCGGAACGGGTCGGTTGGAGGAGGCGATCGCTGCCTACCGGAGGGCGCTGGCGGAACAACCCCGCGACCGCGTGCCGCTGGACTGGGCTTTTACCGAAACCAATTTGGGCACCGCGCTTGTGATCCTCGGCGAGCGCGAGAAGGGGACGGCCCGGCTGGAGGAAGCCGTCGCCGCGCTTCATGAGGCGTTGAAGGAAAGGACCCGCGAGGACACGCCATTCCTTTGGGCGCAGACGCAAGAGAAACTCGCACTCGCCCATCTTGCCCTTTTTGATAAGAGCAGCGACCCAACCCAACGCGACGATGCGCTCAACGCCATCGGCGGAGCTCTCGAAGAATATGGCAAGGCTAAAGCCGTTTTCTACATTGAGAAAGCCACGCGCCTCCGCGAGAAAATTCTCGCAGCCGTGAACTAGATCACAGCCGTCGGATCCAGGGGCGCTATTGTTTAGAAGATGTGAGACGAACGAAAGAGGCAGATCATGATCAATTTCCACAAGCCAATCGCGGGCGGCTTCACCGTCGGTATCGTGGTCATGTACGTCCTGGCCATGTCCGCGCCGGCCTCGGCTAAGGGTGGCGGCGGTTCGCGTGGTTCACACGGACCGGGTCCGCCGCCCGTTTTTCTGGAAGGCTCCGCAACTGGCCGCGCAGTCGGAAGCGGTTGTTCCATCTCCCGCAAACCGGTCACCAATGCCTCCGGCAATATCACCGGCTATCGTCGTGTCCAGATCTGCAACTTAGATTAGAGCCACGAATCGAACAGGCCGACGCTGGTCTCGCTACATAGCCCGATAAGATCGCGCATCTTGCCGTGGTCAGCCAGAGCGAGAGGTGCGGCGGGACAATCAGGATGGGAAACATCTGGATTGTCGCGTCATCCGTGAAGAACGGTTTCAGGCCAATTTAAGCTAGGGCGACGACAGCGGACGTCATCAGGATTCGGAGCAACAAAAGCCTCAACCACCGGATGAGGCGGCGGAAGTTGTATCTGGCAGCAGCGAGCACGGCGTTGATGGCGTTACCGCTTGTATGGGGCGAGATAGCTGAGGCCCATGCGATGCTCTTCTTTGAGATGGGCAATCACGGCTCGATGGCGGCCCGTCGTTTGCAGTCGTGCCACAACCGGACATTCCCGATTGCCTCCGAACCGCGACAGCCGCGAGGGGTCCCGAGTCCCCAGTCATGCTTGACGACTTGCCGGGAGAGGCGGGCCCTACAGCTGATCCGCCTTTGGTCAGGAAGGCATAAGCCCGGAGATGGTAAGAGGTTCGCCAAGGTCAGAGTCCGACCGCCAGCAATGTACAAGCAGCAAGCCCTCCGGCGAGAAATTGGCCATTACCGCATCGGAGTCGAAGCACCTACTACTGGGATTGGAATGGGTGGACGAGCAAAGATTGTGCCAATCTCCCCGAGAGGCCATTAGGTGGCCGCCATCCTCGGTTAGAGCACCCCGATGGTGGGACTCACAAATGGTGGCATTCTGGCGCGGGTCGAAGCAAACGCAGCGCCGCGCCGGTTCGGTGTGGAATACCGGCCCAGAGAGAGGCGCCATGGCCAACCTTAAGCGGCAGGGTCGCATCGAATGGCGAGTTGCTGCCATCCTCCTGTCTGCATTGCTGCTCGTCGTTTCCGGCCCGGATTCACCAGCTGCGCCGGCCGGGCTCGATCGCGTCCAACACATCGTCGTGCTGTACCTGGAGAATCGTAGCTTCGACAATCTCTACGGCCTGTTTCCGGGCGCGGAGGGATTGCAGAACCTGGACCGGATTGCTCCGCAAGTCGATGAGCACGGCGAGCCTTACAAGACGCTCCCGCGCGCGCTCGATTCCACTCTGCGCACGCCGGACCTGAAGGAAGATGATCCGAGCCCGGTCGACCCGCGAATTCCCGCGAATCTGCCGAACCACCCGTTCCGTATCGATTCGTTCGTTCCGCTCGATGCGAGGAGCGGTGATCTGGTCCATAGATTCCTCACCGAGCAGCGCCAGATCCACGGCGGGAAGATGGATCGGTTCATCGTCGAGGGAAATACCGGTTCACTGCCGCTCGGCTATTACGACGGGTCTTCCCTGGCCATGTGGAACCTCGCGCAGAAGTTTACGCTGGCCGACCATTTTTTTCACGCGGCGTTCGGCGGGTCATTCCTCAATCATTTCTGGCTGATTTGCGCCTGCTCGCCCGAGATACGCCCGGAAGACTGGGCGATCCTAGACCACAAGATGCTCGGCAACCCCTCGGCATTCCCGCTGCAGGACCCGGAGGTCTGGGACGATCACGGGCATTTCTGGGCGGTGAACACCATGGAGAGCGTGTTCCCGCCGCACCATCGCAATATCCCGACTCACCGGCTGCTACCCGCGCAGACCCACGCCACGATCGGCGACCGGCTCTCGGAGAAACGCATCAGCTGGGCTTGGTACGCGGGGGGCTGGGCCGACGCGGTCAGCGACCACGCGGACAGCACGTTTCAATATCATCATCAGCCTTTCGCGTATTTCGCCGCATACGGCAGCGATACCCTCGGAAGGGCCGAGCATCTCAGAGACGAGAATGAGTTCCTGCGCGCCATCGATGCCAATACGCTGCCTTCGGTCGTATTCTGGAAGCCGCTGGGCCGGGATGACGAACATCCCGGGTATGCAGCCATCTTGGCGGGGGACCGCAAGGCCGCGGAGGTGGTCGAGAAGATCCGGAACAGTCCCGCGTGGGACTCGACGATCATCATCGTGACTCACGACGAGAACGGCGGTACCTGGGACCATGTAGCGCCGCCGCGGATCGACCGATGGGGGCCCGGCACCAGGGTCCCGGCGATCGTGATCTCGCCGTTCGCCAGGAAGGGCTTCGTCGATCAAACGACCTATGACACGGCCTCGATCCTGAAGCTGATCGAGGAACGCTTCGGGTTGCAGCCGCTCAGCGACCGCGACGCCCGGGCGGACGGATTGTCGAACGCGTTCGATTTCGTCGCCGCGCAATAGGGACGCTAGCCGAGCTCGGCGGGAGCTCGCCTCCGCGTCCGCTCATTGGAAGGGGGCAACATTCGCCTATCGAGGCTTCGCCTCAAGCGGCAGTGCGCATACCGCTTTCTCTTCTCGCCCAAGGGCGTCCCCTCGGACGGCCTCCTCAGCCCTCCCAGGTGCAATTGCCTTCCTCACGGCGGCCTCAGCGTCAATACGGCCAAAGCCATACCAGCGACTGTAATGCGGTCCAGTATAGCCTGGAGTATTGACTGCGACGCCTTCAGCGTCCCGCCATATGCCAATCGGATCCGTGTTGCCGATATCAATAGGCGCGGCTGTCTCTCGCAACGTGTCGCGCACCTTGTCCCAGCTGAGCTCTGGGCTTGCCGAGAGCAGCAGGGCACCCACGCCTGCCGCCATCGCTGTCGCGCATGACGTACCGCTGAAGCTGTGAACTGAATAGGCGGGGCCGGTGCAAATCGCGGTGCCGCGCGGCTGCCGATGTTTGATAGGTGCTTTGAGCTCCAGACTGGTGGTTCGGGGAGTGCCGTCAATTTGATTGAACTCTGCGGTCCTCGTCCCCGGCGTCCCGATCATCAAGAATGCATTGTCGGCGAATCCCGCACCGCTGACCACCTTCAGCACATGGCTCGTCGGCTCGGCTTGCTCCGACGTGATGGTCCGAACGGCGCACTCGGACGGCGCATTTGGCCGTAGGTTCGGATCGGGATCTTCCGCGCTCCGATCCGCCGCCGTGACGATTGCATAGCTGTTCGGCGGCAGATCCTCCGCCCCAAGTGCCGTTGCGCTCGGGGCGCAAAGGTCGAGCACGGCTGCGCTGCCGAAATTACTTTGCTTGGCGCGCGTTTCCTCCATTCCGCCAGGAGCGAGCGTCGAAGCACCCACGGCCAAAGTACGCGCGTATGCGGCCCAGGGCCGCAACAACGTGAAATCCATCGGCGGGTCGTTGTTGCCGGTCGAAAAGAACAACAGCACGCCGCGTCCGTGCCGTCCGCGCTCGGTGAGGAAATCGAACGTGTCCTGCATTAAGCCGGAGATCGGCAACCCCGCCGCATAACCGAAGCTGTTGGAGATGACGTCCGCCCCGGGAGCAATCAGTTGCGGGAATCCGCCAGTAGGGCTTTTGGGGTCGAAGCCGGCGATCCATAGGTACATGTCCGAATAGGCAGTCTCCGTGGCCATTATGCCCTCGGGCCTGCGGATCGCCATAAGACGACAGTTGCCGGCCACACCGCAGACGCCGCCGTTATTCGGCAATGCCGTTGCAACACCCGCGCAGGACGTCCCATGACCGTGGAATCGCGCGTCGTTGTTTGCGGCCATGTTGTGGAAATCGAATACGGCCGAGATCTTCGGCTGTCCGTTCGAGAGGCCGCCAATAAATTCCGGGTTGCCGACGTCGATCCCCCAATCCACCACCGCGATCGTTATATCGGGGTTGCCCGTTGCGTTATCGGGAGATACCCGCTCGTGGATGACCTGCCAGGCGGCGGGGCAACGGATCAATGGCAGGTGCCACTGCATCGGAAACAGAAAATCCTTCGGCGCGACCGTGTCGCCCGCGCCCGCGTCATGGATCCCTATGCTGATGAGGTTCGGCTCGGCGTAGAGGACGAGATCGCTGGCCGCCACCCCATTTGCCACCTGGAGCAAGGCGTAGGATGCGGGTCCCGGCACGCGGAAGACGAACAGATTTTCGGCAACAATCAATTTGCGGAGAATCGTCAACCCGCAATGCTCCGCGAGATCCTCTATCTGCGCGCCCGTGACCTCGGGTCGGAACCGGATCACAAGCTCGTCGGTCAAGCACGATATACTCTCGTTTCTGTCGAGATGAACCAAAGGGCCGAGAGGATGCACGCCGCCTACGCCGACCAGTTTCTGCACAATTGCTGCGCGTGCGGCGGTTGAAGTGCCCGGCGAAAAACGGAAAACACGTGCGTGACGTGGCGGCTGCCCATTTTGAGCGAATTCGCTGTTAAGGCCTTCTTCTCTGGCGACCTCCTCTATTTTCGCATCCGGTGCGTTGTCGTCGAGCGCAATGGCACAGAGTTCGGGCTGAGGCTGAAATGGCGTCTTCGCCGAACCTCGATAGAGAAACGGGAGCCCGTCCGGACCGAACACAATGATTGTCCGCAACCCCCCTGCCTCGACTTCGACGCCGCGCTCGGACAAATCGTGCCCCGGTGCTTTGGCCGTGAGACGATAGTAACCCGGAGCGACGCCAGAACTGACATAACAGCCGGTGGAGCGGTCCCATTCCAGAGAATGTGCCTCACCCTGGGTACCTCCAGAACGCAAGGCAACTTGCGCATTATTTACGCAATTTCCCTCGTTGTCGAACGCGCCGACGTAGATCATTCGTCGTGTGGCACGCATCGATTTCTCCCCGAAAGCATCCGCGGGCATGTGGTGTCCTTCCCAAAAATCATATCCGCGCGTAGCAATGATGCAGCCCAGACAGAATGGCCGCTCCTATTCTACTCTGAAAGTATTTACCGAACGTCCTGTAGCACCATCAATAACTTGACGCGCCCGCAATCGAGTAATTGGCACACCGTTCATTTCCGCAAGCACACAAGGATTTTCCATATCCTTGAGCGCCACCACGATGCCGGGAACTTTGGCGCGTTCTGAATCGGGGCATCTAATTGTCGTCGCCATACTTGTGGTCTTTGCCGCCACCTTGTTCGTGGTCTTTGCCTTCGACTTTTTCGTGGTCTTTGCCGTCGCTTTTTTCGTCGGCTTTTTCGCGAGCTTTTTCGTCATTGGAAGCCTCCCTAGCGTGCAATACCTAAAGCACGGAAGCAGCTCCAGATATACCTTGGAACATGATACACGGCAAGGATGATTTGCATTGCTGACAAAAGCACCAAGCTCCGCAGTGGCTGCTCTTACGGTAGGTTGAAGTGGCAAGCTGAACGTCGTCATTTTTTCAGCGCAGAACTGTGGGGCTGCGCGTATTTCAGGACAAAGCAGTTCAAGGCTTCACCCCTGCCCAACGCCGCTATCCCGACCACTCGAGACGGCGCCTCGCGGAAATTGGTTGAGATTGCCGAATTTGCCGGGTGTGTCCCCGACGATGCGGCAAAGAAGGTAAAGCGCATCATCGAATGCGAGCTTTTGACCGGGACCTGATCCGCGGAGGGCATTATGGCCAGCGGTCATGCGAACCGCGCTAAAAGGCCGAACATATGGCCGCACCGACCAAGCCTTGCGACGTGAAGATTCTCCTTGCCAACTCGGAGCCGTCCACACATGGTACATGCCGGAAGAGGCGAAATGTCTGTTCCGGTAAATTGCCACGTTTTGGCCCCGCTCCGTTTTCGCAGCGCTCCGCTTCATTTTTGAAAGACGCATGTGGGCGCTTTCGCTGCTATGATGGACGCGGTGGTCCCGCCGGAATCAAGTTTTCGGTACACACAGGTTCCTGGCAAGCGGGCTGCCGGCGGCACCTTTGGCCGCCCCCCGCGGGTTCTCAATTTCCAGCGCCAATAGGCTCTGAACCCTGCCCGGTGCCAACGGATCACGGTGTCCGGCTTGACGATCGCCAGCGCGCCCCGAACATCGGGGAACAGCCGAAAAAGGCCGACGAATGTCGATGCTGCT
>WNFD01010949.1_pt1 | contig 20200 bp, 18 predicted proteins | sample 5400491 | NCBI WGS metagenome assembly WNFD01 (sample SAMN13153343, study PRJNA577476) | soil metagenome | isolation source: 120 cm saprolite under Douglas fir tree site 2 hole 2 replicate 2 | place: USA:California | collected 2015-04-18
CGGATACGGCGTACCTGCTGAAAATGGCTCTGTATAAGATCGCCTTTCTGCCCTTCAGCCTGCTGATCGACCAGTGGCGCTGGAAGGTCTTCTCCGGGGAGATCACGCCGGAGCAGTACAACAAGATGTGGTGGGCGCTCAAGGCGAAGTATCAGGGCGTCGCGCCTCCGGTGGAGCGGAGCGAGGCGGATTTCGATCCGGGCGCGAAGTACCACATCGCCGCCAACGTGCCTTACGCGCGATATTTCCTGGCGCGGATTCTGCAGTTCGAATTTCACCGCGGACTCTGCCAGGCGGCGGGCGCGCAGGGTCCTCTGCATCGCTGCTCGATCTATAAGAACAAGGCCGCCGGCGAGCGTCTGAACAAGATGCTCAGCATGGGCAAGAGCAAGCCCTGGCCCGACGCCCTCGAAGCCATCGACGGCAGGCGCCAGATGGACGCCACCGCCATTCTCGACTACTTCGCGCCGCTCAAGAAATGGCTCGACGAGCAGAACAAAGGCGAAAAGCCGGGCTGGGACGGGATGGACGCACGATAGAGATTTTCGCGGGGCAGAGGCAGGGGAAAGATTTTAAATTTCAAATTTTAAATTTGAAATTTAAAGTCTCTCTTCCTCTGCTTTTCCGCGAAGAACTCGGCGCGGGTTTTAAAAATTTAAATTTTAAAATCTCAAATTTAAAATCTCTTTTTCCCGACCGCGAAGGTTCATGCCCGCCTGGACAAACCATCGTCCACTCACCGTAACAGCCCACTTGCACAACGACTTGCCCTGCCTTTATTATGGCCGCCCTCAGGCCCTCGGTAATCTTCTGTCCGGAGCGCGGGTCTGACACAATCCTCTCACTATGATTGTCACGACGGAACGCAACGAACAATACGAAATATGGGTGCAGCATGGCCTGAGCCGGTGGGAGATGCTGGCTTCGTTTCCCGACCGGGAAATCGCCTTTGACCTGCTCCAGAACCGCCACGGGCGCACCCGCCTGATCTGTGTCGCCTTCGAACAGGGCCGAATGGTTTCCCAGGACCTGGTTGAAGAAAGCGGAGCCACACCAATGGACCGCCGCCGCAGCGCCTGACTTCTTCCGCGCAAGCGCGCAGGGAAGACCGCCGGTAACCAACGTAACCAGCCTCCATGGCGGCGGACGTCTTTTTTGCCGCAATCCGGTCTAATATTTCAGGTGTCCCCCATTCCACCCGCATTTGGGGACCCTGCCTATGGAGCAATGGGAGCAGTTCGAGGTCTGGTCACAGAACGGCACGCAGTGGGAAATGCTCGCCTTCTTCCAGGACTTTGAAGTCGCCTCGGCCGTTGCCCGCAATCGCTCCAGCAAAATGAGGCTCATTCATACCGTCTATCAGGACGGCGCGATGATCGAGCAGCAGATTCTGGCTGAGCTGGGCGCTACTCGTCCGCGGATTCTGAAATAAAAACCTTTGCACCACGGAGTCGCAGAGACACGGAGGAAACAAAGGCAAACCTCTGCTTCCTCTGCTTCCTCTGCTCCCTCCGCTTCCTCTGCGTTTCCAGGTTTCGGTTTTACTCTTTCTCCCTGGGCGTTCGATAAGGCCTTGTGATGCGAACGAATTCTTCGGCCACGTCGGCCGCGCCCAGTATTCCTGAAAACGGGCCTTCGCCTTTGCCGGCCAGGAGGACAGTAGTCGTGTTCTGGTGCTTCACCTGGAAGGGATAGTCCCAGGCGAAGGTATAGCCAACCGTGAGGATGACGTCGGCGACTTTCGGATCGTCCACCATGCGGATATTGAGCGCCGCGAACCCCGGGTTACGCGCGAGTTGCGCTTTCAACTGAGTGGTACCGAAGTATTGCGCGTCCCGGGCATCCACCCACATGGTCTTGAAATTCCGCAGAATAAAGTCAGGGTCTTTTGCGTTCTTTAACAGTTCGGATTTTTCAGGCGCATCCGGTGTGGCGTCCTGCTGCGGTTCAAGAGAAGCCTGTTGCGCGGTGTGCCGGGGCCGCGGAGAAGGAGTGTCGCTTCTGTGCAATGCCGCCTCGCGAAACATCTGATCCATCTGCTGCTCCATCTGATCGTTGACGTTTTGATACGGGAACGCCGGCGGATACGGACGGTCATATTGCATTCCACCGACTGTGCCCACGGGAGCGGATCGGTCAGGCATGGGTCGCTGGCCATAAGCGAGCGATGAACTCAAAAACAACCCAAGAGCGACCAGACACACGGTGGAAATCTTCTTTGAAAATTGCATGTTTTTCATTCCTCCTGGGGTCAGCATGGCCGATGGGCGGAAGGTGGGCAATGGACGGGGTATCAAACGGAGATCAACTGTTGATCGCCTGAAGGTAAAGTCTCAAACTCTTGTTTTTCAGGAGGTTACGGGCAGCCTCATTCATGCAGTAAGTCTCTGCCATCACCATGCCTGGACGACTGGAGAACATTTCGTTGGGCCGGCAAAAAGCATTTTTTCAAGGGGCGCTTCTGCCGCTTCGCGGCATGCGCGCCAGCCTGCGGCAGCAGGGAAAAGATGTTGCCCTCTCGTTACCCAGCGCTTAGCCGCTCCGCAAAGCGGGGCTGGGTTGTCGGTCTGTTTGCAGTTCCGCGCCATCATGATTCAGGTGCATCCTCACGTTCATCGCAATGATAAGGTGCGCCCCTTCTTCCGGAACCGTCAGCAAACGCATTGCAGTTCTGTGCTCATGCTCGGATTTACGATAACGTTATCTCGTGGACGCCCCGCAGTTCATTCCGCCTGGAAGCACAAGCCGCAACGAAGCAATTGGTCCGGTGACGGAGCTGCCGCAGGCTGTGCGGTCGCTTCTTGATCCCGCCGAGTTTACGCCGCTTGCCAAGCCCGCGCCCGGGGACTGGCTTGCCAACTATCGCGAACCCGGCCAGACACGCGCACAGTTTCTGCGTTCGCATCCGCATTTTCCGGACGATCGGCGCCGCACAATCTACCTTCAGCCGCTTGAACACTTCAAGGCGGGCGAGGGTCCGGACCTGGCCAGGCTGCTGGCGTTTACCGAAGCGTACTTTTCCATGCGAGTGAAAATACCGACGGCACTGCCTGTGGACGCACTCAAAGGAGTCTCCAGCCGTATCAATCCGGACACCGGAAAGCCACAGTTGCTGACCGGCGATCTGCTGGAACGGTTAAAGCTCCGATTGCCCGCCGACGCCTATTGCCTCTTGGGACTGACGATGCACGATCTCTATCCCGGCCCGGAATGGAATTTCGTTTTCGGCGAGGCGTCGCTGACCGACCGCGTGGGTGTCCACAGCTTTGTCCGCTACGATCCGCATTTTCAGGGAAGCAACGATATGACTCCGGCACAGCGCACGCGCCTGATTCTGATGCGCGGTTGCAAGGTGCTGGCACACGAAACCGGGCACATGTTCGGCCTCGCGCATTGCATTTATTTTCGCTGCGTGATGAACGGTTCCAACAGCCTGCCGGAAAGCGACTCGCAGCCATTGCAGCTTTGTCCGGTGGACCTGCGGAAACTCTATGAGAGCGTCCGGTTTGACCCGGTTGCGCGCTACGCGCACCTGCGCGAGTTTTGCGTGCAGGCAGGATTTCAGGATGATGTCAGGTGGATTGAGCGGCAGTTGGCGCGGGTCGGGAATCTGTAGACCGCTAAACCAACAGGCGGTCATTCAGAAGCGGCGGCCTTAGCCTTTTGAGCCACTTGAACCAGGGCATCAAGAACATTAGTTACTTCAGGTGCAATATTCTCACGCCTAACAAATCTCGCAAGGGTGTGGTAGTCCGTCTTTCGCATTAAGTTGGGAAGCTTCAAGCGCTCAAAAAAAGATGCGAAAAGTCTATCCAGGAATTCGTCGCTCGCTTTCACGTTCGCCCACCATTGATCCTCGTGGTTTCGAAGCGCGACCGGCGGCACCAAATCTTTGATACAGCTGTCCATAGCGATTTTGCGCTTTTCTCGTTCTGCCGGCTCGAAAAGAGGACCCAGGCCGGATGCTGATTCCTCAGCATAGTCCATCAATGTCTCGGGCTGACACAGATAATTCTCGATCTCCCGGCGACTCCACATCCTTTCAACAAGCTCCGGACGATCTTGCAAGGCTCCCTCAATTCGATCCACTAACGTAAACCCGACCAAGTCATTCTTGGCCTCCCGGATTCCGTAAAAGTGGTCTCGGGCTTTATTGGGTTGATTGAAGACATAGTGAACGAAGGGGCTAGCAAGAAATTCGACTGAAGGGTGATTGAGCTTCGCCGCAAACGCACGCAAGATCGCAAGATCAGTTGCGCCTTCGACATAAAGGATCCACCCTCTAAGTTCCGCTTGGTAGTAGTGCTCAAATCCTATCTCTTTCAATGCTTTGAGGACTTGCCGACCTCGATCATCGATTCTGTGCGGCTTACCTACGAAAGCTATGACGATATCCCGATCCGCAGCTTCGTTGAGTAAGACTTCAGAGTGGCTGGCGGCAATGATTTGACTGGAGTGTTTGCGGGCAATTTCCGTTATGAGCTGATAATTCTCCCTTTGACGCAATATCTCAAGGTGCGCATCAGGCTCATCAAGCAACAACACTGACCCCTTATGCACAACCATGTAGGTCAGTATCAGGAGTGTCTGCTGCAGCCCCCTTCCGGAACTGGATAAGTCGAGGACAGCCCCAGAGCGGTTAGAGTATGAAAGGCTGATCTCACCCCTCTCGCTGATATAGGCCGGATCGTCTAGATTATCCCCAAAAAGGACCTTGATTTGAGCCTTGATCCCGGCCCATTCATCGGGTTGTGCCTGAAACACCAAAAGAGCCAAATTGCGCAATACTTCAGCGGTCTTGCCCTGTCCAATGAGAAAATTTATTTCGCCTTCGTCGCGGCGAAATTCGCGATCAGCCAGCCCGGACATCGGGGGCAAGTACGCCACCTTTGTGTCCAACGCTTCGTCTGGCACTGGCATTCTCTTGGCATCTTTGTCTTCACTGAGTCGTAACGGTCTGCAATAAAAAGATTCCTTATTGGCATAATCGAACTCAAAGCCACATTCCCATTGTTTATCGTTTGTAACTCCGCTTACTTTTATGTCAATACGAATATTCTGCGTATGTGGCTTGCCATTCTCCTTTTCGACCTGACGGACTCCCAAGTCCCGCCACAGGAGGTTAGCATCGGGAACTGGAACTGCCGTCAAATCACGGCGATTGATCGTGACACCAGGCCTCTTTCCCGGTGCGCTCGCCCCGCGTTTTTCCGTCCATCGCTGCAGGCCAACATTCCACAATGCAAGGGCTTGGAGTGCAGTGCTCTTTCCAGAGTTGTTTGGACCAATAAAGACAACGGGATTCCCAAGCTCAATCTCAATTTTTTCAAACTTTTTAAAGTTAAAGACTTGGAGCTTAGTCAGCACGAAAAATCCTCCTTAAAAAAGAGCGAGCCAATTTCAACTCTATAATACGCACGTCTGATCCGTCTGAATCAAAAGCCGCCATTCCAAATTGTTTTGCGCAGCCGGCAATCCGCTGGGAGTGAGTATAGCGCGGACTCACGCGGACTCAATTGAGCAAAGAGAGCTGAATTGTCAAATTTCACTGGATTTCCAATGATCAAGGCTACTTCGGCCGCTCAACACTGGGAATAGCAAAAAACAAAAAGGCTGCTCCCGTAATCCTGAGCAGCCGCCCCACGATAAAATGACTCGACGCAAATAGAGCAGACCCTTATGCCAACCTACATCGCGGCCCTCGACCAGGGCACCACCAGCACGCGGTTCATTGTTTTCGATTCTTCGGGCAGGATTGTTTCCAGCGCACAGCGTGAGCATCGGCAGATCTATCCCGAGCCGGGGTGGGTGGAGCACGACGCCGGCGAGATCTGGCTGCGTACGCAGCAGGTGATGGCTGACGCTCTGCAACAGGGCGGGCTGCGCATGGCCGACGTCGCCGCCATCGGCGTTACTAATCAGCGCGAAACCACCGCGATCTGGGAACGCGCCACGGGAAGGCCCGTGGCTCCGGCAATTGTCTGGCAGGATATGCGCGTCGCGGGTGAGATTCCGGGACTGGCCCGGGACCCGGGCGAGGATTTCTTTCGCAGCCGGACAGGACTGCCGCTTTCCACTTATTTCAGCTCGCTTAAAATCCGATGGCTGCTTGAAAATGTTCCGGGACTTCGGGCCAGAGCCGAAAGCGGCGATGTGCTCTTCGGGACCATGGACACATTTCTCGTGTGGAACCTGACGGGCGGCCCGAACGGCGGCGTTCATGTCACCGATGTCACCAATGCCAGCCGTACTCAGTTGATGAATCTGAAAACGCTCGACTGGGACACAGACCTGCTCAACGCGTTCGGGATACCGGCGCAGATTCTGCCGCGGATCGCTTCCAGCAGTGAAGTTTACGGACGCGTGGCGGAAGGTCCGCCGGTGGCCGGCATTCTCGGCGACCAGCAGGCGGCCCTGGTCGGACAGACATGTTTCGCGCGGGGCGAGGCCAAGAACACTTACGGAACGGGATGCTTTCTGTTGATGAATACAGGTGAGACTCCGGTGACGTCGCGGCACGGACTTACCGGGGCGCTGGTGCAGTGGCTGCGCGACAACCTGGGGATGTTTCAGAACAGCGCCGAAATCGAGGCGCTGGCGCGGACCGTCGCCGACAACGGAGGCGTTTACTTTGTGCCGGCGTTTTCAGGGCTGTTCGCGCCTTACTGGAACAGCGCGGCGCGCGGCGTGATTACCGGGCTGACCCGCTATGTGAACCGCGCGCACATTGCGCGGGCCGCGCTGGAAGCCACGGCCTTCCAGACGCGCGACGTGGCGCAGGCCATGGAAAACGATTCCGGCATTTCGCTGGAGGTGCTGCGCGTGGATGGTGGCATGGTGGTCAACGATCTGCTGATGCAGTTTCAGGCGGACATGCTGAACCGGCCGGTGGTGCGTCCCATGGTGAAAGAGACAACCGCGCTGGGGGCCGCCTATGCAGCGGGACTTGCAACGGGATTTTTCGAAAACACAGAGAAGCTGCGCGCGGCATGGGCCGCCGATCACACATGGCAGCCCGCCCTCGACTCCACCCGCCGCGAAGAGATGTATCGGATGTGGAAGAAGGCAGTGGGGAGATCTTTGGACTGGGCTGAGTAAAAAAGCAAGACCTTTGCCGCGCCCTTAGACGCGGATTTCCTCGAATCGTTCAACGGCATTTTTAAAATAAAATTGCACGGTTTCCGCGTCATCCGGGTATTCGGCCATGCACGGGTGCGGTCTGAAATCATTCACCGGGAGGTCGCGATAAGGGGTAACATTGGCAGAGAACAGGACGACGCTTCCTGTTCCGGGCCCCTGACATTCGAGCGCCTCCAGGAGGACGACTTGGCACATTCCTTCCGCTCTTTGATTTTGACGTTTACCGCCCTGCTCTTCCTCGATGTCACTTCACAGCCGACGTTTCTCTCGGGCAAAGTACTGTTCGAAGGCGGTGGAGCGCCTTCCGAGCCGGTGGTCATCGAGCGCATCTGCAACGGCACGGTGCGTCGCGAAGGCTATACCGATTCCAACGGGCACTTTCAGTTTCAGGTGGGACAGAACCCCGGCTTTCACGATGCGAGCGAGAGCAATTCCACTCTGACGCCGGACCGGCCTAACGTCGCGCGCCAGGCGCCGGAAATGCGCCGCCTGCAACTACAGAACTGCGAACTGCGGGGCGTGCTCGCAGGCTTTCAATCCTCGACCGTGCCCATACGGTCGGACGCGAACTCGTGGCAGATCGAGGTGGGCGCCATCTTCCTGAAGCGGATGGAAAATGTAAGCGGCGCAACCATCAGCCTCACCACCATGAGCGCTCCCAGGGACGCCCGCGCGGCCTACGAGAAAGCCCAGAAAGAGTTCGCCAAAAACAAGCCGGCGGAGGCGGAAAAGGAACTGGAAAAGGCCGTCCGCATTTATCCCAACTTCGCGGCCGCCTGGTGTCTGCTGGGTGACGTGCATGTCAGGCAGAGCAGGTTTGAGGATGCGATGAAGGAATTCACCCAGTCGGTGACCATCGATCCGCAATTTGTGAATCCCAATTTCGGACTGGCAGTGATCGCGGTCCAGGAGAAACGCTGGCCCGACGCCGCGAAATGGAGCGGTCAGGTGATCAAGCTCAACGCCTTTGCCTTTCCCTCCGCTTATTTTTATAACGCGGTCGCCAACTACTATCTGGAAAGGCTCGACGCAGCGGAAGAAAGCGGGCGAAAGTTCAAGGCCATCGATGCCGACCATCGCCATCCGGACATATCGCTGCTGCTGGGCGACATCCGGCTGCGCAAAAACGACTACAACGGGGCCGCGACGGAGCTGCGCGAATATCTTACGGCCGTACCGGATGCGGCGGACGCGAGCGATGTCCGCGCCAGGGTGAAGCGGTATGAGGAATTGAGCGTTTCCAGCAAAAAGTAACGCGCGGCGGGCTGCGTGAAGATTTTAAATTTAAAATTTGAAATTTAAAATCTTTTGTTACCATCGCCTTAGTGTCTGCGTCCGGTCATTCCTCCGATAGCCGCCTGGTTTCCGCCGTGCAGGCGGATGACGATGCTTCCTTTGAACTGAAGCTGCGGCCCCGTTATCTGCGCGAGTTTATCGGCCAGAAGAAGCTGAAAGAAAACCTTTCGGTGGCCATCGAAGCCGCGCGATCGCGGAGCGAGGCGCTCGACCATGTCCTGCTGTACGGCCCGCCCGGACTGGGCAAGACCACACTGGCCACTATCATTGCCAATGAGATGGGTGTGGCCTATCAGCAGACCGCCGGGCCGGCCATCCAGATCAAAGGCGATCTCACCGCGATCCTGACCAATCTCACCGACCGCCAGGTTTTGTTCCTCGATGAGGTGCATCGTCTTCAGCCGGCGCTCGAAGAGATCCTTTATTCCGCGCTTGAGGACTACAAACTCGACATCATCATCGGCCAGGGCCCCTCGGCGCGCACCCACACCATTGACGTCAGGCCGTTTACCTTTGTGGCCGCCACCACGCGGGCGGGGCTGTTGTCGGCGCCGCTGCGCTCGCGTTTCGGAATCCTGCTGCGGCTGGATTTTTACAACAACGATGAATTGAAGTTCATCATCGAGCGGTCGGCGGAGATCCTGGGCGTGGAGATCGACGACGAAGGGGCCATCGAGCTGTCGCAGCGGGCGCGGGGGACTCCCAGAATCGCCAACCGGCTGCTGCGCCGGGTGCGCGATTTCGCCCAGGTGAGGGGCGCGGGAAAAATCGACAAAGCCACGGCCCACGCCGCGCTTGAAATGCTGGAAGTCGATAAACACGGCTTCGACGAAATCGACCGCAGGCTTCTGCTCATGATCATCCAGAAGTACAACGGCGGCCCGGTCGGGCTGAACACTCTGGCGGCGGCGCTGGCCGAGGAAGCCGATGCCCTGGAAGAGATCTATGAACCGTTTTTGATGCAGATCGGCTTTCTCGACCGCACGCCCCGCGGACGGGTCGCCACCAAACTGGCCTACGATCATTTCAAGATTCGCTACGGCCGCCAGCCGGAACTCTTTTCGTCGCCGGAATGAACCCAGGTAACGCCACAGCCAAGGCCGTTTCCGGAGCTTTCAAGATATGATAGTGGGCGATTAAAATCATTTTTCAGGATGACTTTCGGGAGCTGCACGGAATTCCGTGTTCGTCCTTCTGTCCTTCTCCGCCCTGACGGGAGCGTTCCATTTGTTGTGGTTGCGAAAGCTGGCAACGGCAATTATTTTATTTTCGTCTTTGCTGGCGGCCCAGCAGACCGCCCCCTCCGCGGGGCCGGCGATGCCTTTACCCGTGACTCCGGTACCGCAGATTCCCAGACTTCCGAACGCCCCCCGGCTGTCGGATTTTGAGGGCATGCGGCCGGCGACCCCGCTGGCCCGGCAGATGTACCACGTCGAGGGCTTCCTGCAGCGCGAGCCGCACGATGGCGCGGCGGTTTCGCAGCGCACCGAGGCCTGGCTCGGCTATTCCGACAAAAACTTCTATGCGGTTTTTCTGGCGTTCGACGCCGAGCCGAATAAGATCCGCGCGCGCATGGCCCGCCGGGAGCAGATCGACGACGACGATCAGGTCGGCCTTTATCTCGATACCTTTCACGACCAGCGCCGCGCTTATGCGTTCTACGTCAATCCCTACGGTGTTCAGCAGGATGCGATCTACGTTGAAAACCAGGGATTTGACCAGACCTTCGACACCGTCTGGAACACCGACGCGAAGATCACCGACCATGGCTACATGGTACTGGTGGAGATACCGTTCAAGTCTCTGCGCTTCCCCGCGACCACGCCGCAGACCTGGGGAGTGATGCTGGCCCGCGTCATTCCCCGAAACAACGAACGGTCGTTTTATCCGCGGAACACGGCCAGGATTCAGGGCTGGCTCAACCAGGCGGCCCCCATGGGCGGATTCGAAGACATTTCTCCGGGGAGAAACCTGCAATTCATTCCTTACACTTCGATGCGCGCGTTCCGGGTGGTGGACGATCGGGACCCGGCAGGACTGAGGTTTACCGGCAAGCATCTGGAACCCAAGGTGGGACTGGACTCCAAGATGGTGCTGCATGACAGCCTGGTGCTGGATGCGACCGTGAATCCCGATTTCGGCCAGGTGGAATCCGACGATCCTCAGATCACAGTCAACCAGAGGTTCGAAGTATTCTTCCCGGAAAAGCGGCCGTTCTTTCAGGAGAACGCGGGCTTCTTCCAGACCCCTCTGCAACTGGTTTTTACGCGGCGGATCGTCGATCCGCTGTATGGGGTGCGGCTCACGGGCAAGGAAGGTCCGTGGGCGGTCGGCGCTCTGGTGGCCAACGATCAGGCGCCGGGAAAGAGCGTGCTCTTGTCCGACCCTCTCTCGGGGAACAGCGCTTATGTGGGTATTTTTCGCATCAATCGGGAAATAGGAGATGGGCGGCGTGGATACACAGCTCAAGTTCGGGCAGAACTGGCAGATGAACGCCCAGGCGGTAACCAGTGAAACCCGCCTGAGCGACGGCACGCGCACCTCGGGACCGGCCTATCAGGTTTTTGCGGAGCGCTCGTCGCGCAAGGTGGAATTCAACACCATGTATCAGGACATCTCCCAGGGATTCAGCAGCGATCTGGGGTTCATCAATCGCGTGGATTTCCGGCGGTTCAGCAACCTGGGGACATACACATGGCATCCCGAGGGCAAACATCTGGTGGCCCACGGACCGCGGCTGTTTCAGCTCTCCCTGTGGGACCATAACGGCACCAGCCTGCAAAACACTATCAATCCGCAATATGAATTTGATTTTCAGCGCCAGAGTTTTCTGAACTTTTACACCAACTTCGAGCATGAACGGCTGCGTCCCCAGGATTTCCCGGCGCTGCCGGGCAACCGCGATTACGCCCACGCGCTCGGCGGATTCGCGGTTGGCACGCAATATTTGAAATGGATCAATCTCACCGCCCAGGTTGACTGGGGCACGGTACGGCCGGTCAAAGGCCTGACGATCGAGAACAGCTATCTCTATGTCCGCCTGGCCGACATCGACACCGGCCTTAACATCTTCAACAACCACATTATCCGCTCGAAATGGAACTACCAGTTCACCCGGGACTTTTCGCTGCGCGTGATCGGGCAGTACACTACCACCCTGTCGAACCCCGGATTCACCACGCTGCAGAACACCAAGAACTTCAATGGCGACGTGCTCTTCACCTGGCTGCCCCATCCGGGCACGGCTATCTACGTGGGCTACAACGGAAACCTGCAAAACCTCGATCCCTCGCTGGCGCAGACACCCGATGGCATTCTGCGCACCCGGACGTCTTTTATCAATGACGGACGGCAGGTGTTTATCAAGCTTTCGTATCTGTTCCGGTATTAAAAGGCCAGACCTTTGCACCACGGAGCCACAGAGTCACGGAGAAAAACAAAAGATAAATGGGTTCGTGCCGGACCGCTGGGATTTCGCTGTATCCAGAACCGGGATTTCGATATTTCGACTTCACCTCGCCATCAGAAAATGGAGTACACGGAACTGCGATTGACCCATTGGGTAGCCGCATTCCCGTGGCCTCGGTTCTCTGATGCGCATATATTAGGTTCGAAATATCGAAACCCTGGTATTGGATACAGCGAAGCCGCCGGCGGCCCGGCACGAACCCATTTATCTTTTGTTTTTCTCCGTGACTCTGTGGCTCCGTGGTGCAAAGGTCTTGTCTTTGGTTGCGACTACGTCGCGCTGTGTTTCAAGGTTTTGGTTTGACTTTGATTTTGAATGCAACTTTTCATTTATGATTTCTGCGGGAGCATTCGGGCATGAAGAAGGTCGTCGAGAGGGAAAAGAACAAGAATTATTATCGGGTCCTCCACGTGCCCATATGGATCTGGGCATTCTGGATTCTGCCCGGACATCTGACGGCAAGCCTGTATGCGCACGGCCCCGACCGCCGGCACTGGATTTGGCTCGCGATTGTCACCGTGGTTTGCGCGTGGCGCGGATGGGTGGGAAATCTTCCGGGCGCTGAAACTCAGCCCTATATCACTCACTACGGAGAAGACAAGCCCAACCTCTGGTATCGGGTGGTGTGCTACACCACCGCGTGGATCGATCTGCTGGTACCCTTCAGCATCAACCTGATCGGGTTGGCGATCAACTTTTTCACCGGACGATGGATTATCGACGGGCTCTATGTCCGGCTGTACTACGTGCTCGCGGCCCTGATTGTCGCGGCCACGGCGCTGAATTTCACGCCGCGCGCCCGGCGTTCCACTTCCGGCGAAGGCGCGGAAAAGGGCTGGTTCTACGTCGCGGTCTGGATGGTCGTCCCGACCCAGATTGCCGCCTGGGCCATGTGGCGGCTGGGCCGGTATTTTGAGGTCCCGAAAAACAGCCTCGATCACCTGCGGCTGGCCACGTTTGTCATCGTTGCGGGAGCCATGTTCCTGCTCGGCTACCTGAGCAAGCTGCCCCGCACCGCCCGATATTATCCCGGAGAAGGGGCCTCCGACCTGGATGCGGCGGCCTCGGCCGGGGCCTGAAAACACCTCCCAAAAGGGGCCCTTTTCTCGTATATGATTTTGGCTGGTTATGTCCATCGCCGTACGTTCGTTCGCCAAAATCAATATCGGGCTGAAGATCGGGCCGGTGCGTCCGGATAAATTTCATGAGCTGCGCACGGTCTATCAGACCCTTGCGCTGCATGACGTCCTCACGATCGAGGCCCGGCCGGGCGACGGCATTGAAATCCATTGTCCGCACCCGGGCGTACCCACCGGGGATACCAATATCTGCTGGCGGGTCGCCGAGCGCATGCTGCGAGCGCTCAAACTGCGCCGGAAAATCCGCATCGATATCGACAAGAAGCTGCCCGTGCAGGGCGGCATGGGGGCAGCCTCTTCCAATGGCGTTGCCGCGATGTTCGGTCTTGAGAAGGCTTTGAAGAAACAGCTCACGGCCCATGACCGCCTGAAGATTGCCGCCGAGGTTGGCTCCGATCTTCCCCTCTTTCTGATTGGCGGAACGGTACTGGGGACGGGAAGAGGCGAGCAGGTCTACGCTCTCGACGATCTGCCGCGGTTTCATTGTGTGATCGCGACTCCCTCGGTCGGGGTTTCCACGCCCGCGGCTTTCGCCGACTGGGACATCGCGCTGGCCGAATCCTCAAAATTGACGAGTGCGTCCCACTCCGATAAAATGGCTGTGTTCAGTCAGTCGCTGTATGAATGGCTGAGCGGCAGTAGTTATTCCCCAACCGGTGTCCCAGACAAGGGCTGGGATCGGGCCGAGGCACTGCTTCTCGACCTAGTCCATACCGGGATAGAAAACGACTTTGAAAGTGTCGTCTTTCCTATGTATCCCGTAATCGACCAGGTGAAGCGTGTGCTGATACGCCACGGAGCGCGCTATGCGTCGCTATCTGGTTCCGGATCAACGGTTTACGGTCTTTTTACAGATAAGGAACACGCCGTCAGAGCGGCCCGCGCGGCAGAGGCGAAGGGCGTGCCGGCCAGGGTGACGAGTACCCTGCGGCGGGCGGATTATCGGAAGAAGATTTTCGTTTGAAACGGAATCGGGCATTCAGTTTTTTGGGCCGTCGACTAATGGTAGGTCAAGTGCCTTTGGAGCACTTTGTCTAGGTTCGAATCCTAGCGGCCCAGCCAAGGTCTGGAGAGCAGATCGGGTGATCTGATGATCGGGTGATCTGGTGATCGGGTAATTTTCGGAACAAGCGCACGAAAGGGTACGGCGGCAAAGATCGCCGGCCCAGGTCGAGTCAACTAAGTTAGAGCAATCCGTTACGGCAAACCAGCTTCCAACGGGTGGGAATAACATGGCGACGACAGCGACACCACAGGAAAAAATCGAGAACAAGGCCAAGCCGGCGACGAAGACCGCACGGCGTCAGGACGATAAGTTCAAGATCTTCTGCGGCACGGCCAATGAGCCGCTGACCGAAGAAATTTGTTCGTTCCTGGGCATGGAGCGAGGCAAGGCCACGGTGACACGGTTCTCGGATGGCGAGGTTTACATCCAGGTACTGGAAAACGTGCGCGGCGCGGACGTGTTTGTGGTCCAGCCCACCTGTTTTCCGGTGGATGAACACCTCATGGAGCTGCTGCTGCTGGTCGATGCGCTGAAACGCGCTTCGGCCCGGCGCATTACCACCGTGATTCCGTATTACGGCTATGCCCGGCAGGACCGCAAAGACAAGCCGCGAGTCCCGGTGTCGTCGAAGCTGGTGGCCGATCTGCTGACCACCGCGGGGGCGCATCGCGCGCTGATCGTCGATCTGCACGCGCCGCAGATTCAGGGATTTTTCAATATCCCGGTGGACCATCTGTTCGCTTCGCCGGTGCTGGTGGATTATTTCAGAAAGATGCAGCTGCCCAGCCTGACCGTGGTTTCGCCGGACGCGGGCGGCGTGGAACGCGCGCGTTTCTTCGCCAAGAAAGTGGACGCGGCGCTGGCCATCGTCGATAAACGCCGAACCGACATGAACGTCGCGGAGGTCATGCACGTCATCGGCGACGTCAAAGGCCGCACGTGCCTGATTCTCGATGACATCATCGATACGGCGGGCACGCTGGTGAAGACGGCGGAAGCGCTGGTCAGCGCCGGAGCGTCCAAGGTGTTTGCGTGCGCTTCGCATCCGGTGCTCTCGGGGCCGGCGATCGAGCGCATTTCGCGGTCGCATCTGGAGCAGGTGGTGGTGACCAACACCATTCCGCTGACTGAAGCGGGACGGTCGGAGCCCAAGATCAAGGTTTTATCGATTGCCGGTCTGCTCGGGCGGGCCATTCAGTCGATTCACGAAGAAACTTCCGTCAGTTCGCTGTTTTCGTAAGCGGCGCGGGGCGGAAGACATTGAGTTCACTCCGGCCATGGGCCGGAGAAAAAAGGAATAGAGAAAATGACTTCACAGGTAGTATTGCAAGCTCAACTCAGGGAAGACAGCTCGCGCGGCAAGAATGAAGCGCGCCGCCTGCGGGCCAGCGGACGCGTTCCGGCCGTCATTTATGGCGCCAAACTGCCGTCGCGCGCGGTCAGCGTCGATCCCAAACAGATTTCAAAAATTCTGTCGTCGGAATCCGGTCACAACACCATTTTCGATCTGGAACTGGGCGATGAAAAAGCCAAAGCCATGATCGTGGACTGGCAGTATGAGCCGATCAGGGGCAAGCTGCTGCACATCGATCTGAAGCGTATTTCGCTTACCGAAAAGATGCGCGTGAAGGTGCCCATCCACCTGGTGGGCGAAGCGGCGGGCGTGAAGCAGCAGGGCGGCATTATGGACCAGGTCATCCGCGAAGTCGAAATCGAGTGCCTGCCGATGGATATCCCCAGCCACATCGATGCCGACGTTTCCGCGCTGGCTTTCGGCGACGTGCTGCGCGTTTCCGGCCTGCCGCAGAACGACAAGATCAAATACATCACCGACGGCGCCCAGACCGTGGCCCACGTAACTTCTGTGAAGGAAGAAGTTGTGGCAACGCCTGACGCGGCCGCTGAAGCCGCCGCTGCCACCGCAGCCGAGCCTGAAGTCATCAAGAAAGGCAAGCAGGATGCGGAAGAGGCGCCGGCCGCTGAAGGCAAGGAAGGTAAGGAAGGCAAGAAAGCCGAGACCAAGAAGTAGACGGCGTGAAGCTGATCGTTGGTCTTGGCAATCCGGGTATCGAATACCAGTTTACGCCGCACAACATCGGCTTTCTGCTGATCGACCGGCTGGCCGCGAACTGCGGCGTGACGGTCGATAACCGGCACTGCAAGGCGCTGACGGCCCGGGCGCGCATCGGCAACGAAGAGTTGCTGCTGGCCAAACCGGAAACCTTCATGAACCTGAGCGGCATGTCGGTGCTGGAACTGATCAGGAAATACGAGGCCGACCCGCAGAAGGACCTGCTCGTGGTTTACGACGAGCTGGACCTTCCGCTGGGAACGATGCGAATCCGGGAGCGCGGATCATCCGCCGGGCACAACGGGATGCAGTCGATCATCGATGCGCTGGGCACGGAAGAAATACTGCGCATGAGGCTGGGCGCGGCCCCGGACCATCCGGTAAGAGACGGGGTTCGGTATCTGCTGTCGCCGTTCAAAAAGTCGCAACTGCCGGCGCTGGACGAGGTGCTCGATAAGGCGGCGGAGGCGGTCGGCGTGATTTTGAGTGAGGGCCGCTCGGCGGCCATGAACCGGTTTAACCGCAGGGTGAAGCCGGATGAACCGGAAGGACCGCAGAGTCAGCCAGGAAGCTGACCGCGGGAGTCATCAGATTCTTAGATTCTTCGCTGCTTCGCTCCGCGGGTGCGGAATGAAGCGCAGCGACAGAAACATTGGAGAAAAGAATGCAACGTGTTTACGAAGTAATGTTCATCGTACGTCCGGACATCATGGAAGAGGACGTGGATAAATTGATCGCCACGCTCCAGGGCAACGCCACCCAGGCGGGGGCCACAGTGAAGAACACCGAGAAAAGGGGGAAGCGCCGGCTGGCCTACGATGTGAAGAAATTCCAGGAAGGGCTGTATGTGCTGATGACGCTGGAGGGCGACGGCAAGGCGATCCACGAACTGGAGCGCCGCCTGCGCGTGACCGAGCAGGTGATCAAGTTCATCACCGTGCGCATGGATGAAGAACAGCAGCGCCTGGAAAAGGTCCGCAAAATCCGCGCGTCGCATGCCCGGCGGCCACCCGCTGAGGCGGCGGTCCCCCAGGAAACCGACAGCGCCGCGGCAAACGCTTAACCGAAAACATCAGGCCGGCGCGCCGGGAACGGCGCGGGGCCATCGAGGAGAGTTATGGCAGACGAATCGAACCAGGAAGTATCCACACCCTCGCCGCGTCCGCAATCGCGTGAACGCAGCGGGCCGGGCGGCGCGGGACGCGACTCGGGCGGCCGCAAGTTTTTCCGCCGCAAGAAAGTTTGCAAGTTCTGCGTCGAGAAGATCGACGAGATCAGCTACAAAGATGTGCGCCTGCTGCAGCAGTTCGTGGCCGAGCGCGGCAAGATTGTGCCCCGCCGCCTTACGGGCGTCTGCACTCCGCACCAGCGCCGCCTGACCTCGGCGATCAAGCGGGCGCGCAACATCGCCCTGCTGCCCTTTTCGGCACGATAAGACATTGAATCGGAGATTCCCATGGAAGTTATTCTGAAAGAAGACGTTCTCAAACTGGGCCACCGCGGCGACGTTGTGAAGGTCGCGGAAGGCTACGGTCGCAATTACCTGCTGCCGCGCAAGCTGGCCATTGAAGCCACCTCCGGCAACAAGGCGGTGATCGAGCAGATGCGCCAGTCCTCAGTGCGCAAGACCGCCGTCGAAAAGGCCGATGCCGACGCTCTGTCGAAACAACTGGAAGCCGTTACGCTTACCTTCCAGCGTAAAGTCGGCGAGAAAGACCATCTGTTCGGTTCGGTCACTTCGGCTGATGTGGCCGATGGCCTCGAAAAGAAGGGCTTCACCATCGACCGCCGCAAGCTTCAGATGCCCGAGCCGTTCAAGAGCCTGGGCGAGTTTGAAGTTCCCATCAAGCTGCACCGCGACGTCACCAGCCACATCAAGGTCGTGGTCGAAAAAGAAGCCGAAGCTTCCTCATAGTTTTGCACCAAGCCCCGTCCTGTGTTTTCGGGACGGGGTGAAACCCTATGCCCAAATTCATAAGCCGCTTTCTGCGGCTCGTTGCCGGCACCGCTCTTTTCTGGCTGACACTGTTTGGCACAGCAGGCAGGCTCGACTGGCCCGGGACTTGGGCGCTCACCATCTTTCTCTTTCTTCTCTTCGTCTTCGTCTGGGGCACCCGCAACGCTCCTGAACTTCTCGACGAGCGGGGCTCCACCGCCGCCAATGTTCCGCGCTGGGACAAAATCATCATGACGACCTACCGCGTCATGGTGATGGTCCTCATGATTACCGCCGCGAGTGTGCGCTGCAGGCTGGTGCCGGGAATCTGGTAGAGCGGCAAAAGGCAATTGAGCCGCGAATGAACGCGAATAGACGCGAATTGGAAAGAGCACCGACAGCGCAGCCGCGTCCAGAAGGGCAAGAGCCCAAAAGCAATCGCCGAAATGACCGAAGACCGAACTGCAATGTTATCCAGAGCGGTTCCGGAGTTGCTGTGCCCGGGAAGCGGCCGGTTCGGTCACTTCGGGCAAAGTCGGTTCGCGATAAAAAAAGATCACGGCTTGTCTCAGGGGTTCACTCCCAGGCAGATAAAAAACGGGGCCTCAATCTGCTACGTGCTGCAATCCGCATGAATGGCGGCTAAAACTGTTGCAGATGGGGTAGCAGATCGAAATCCGTAGTGCAACAGAGCGCCGGGGCATGGCAGATCGGGACATCGGGAGATCGGAACCATGGGTGCGCGGCTTGGTATTCCCGCGGGAATGACTTATGCGAATGAAAAAAAAGGGGGGTGATCCGCTCATCCGCTCATGTCGTTGAAAAGCAAGGAAAAATCGGTAGCGGATACCGGAGCGTATGAGCATTTGGTAGCGCTACCGAACCGTTCGCCAGGAGATTGCCCCAAACAGGGAGGGCCGGGTGTGAGTCGGGAATCCACGCCTGCCCCGGGAGCAGCGGGCGACTATTGCTTTGCTTTATCCAGTTTTTCAAAGAGCCACGAACATGCCGGCGCGCTAGGCACCGCCAGGTTGGACTATGACTGAAGCGAAGGCGGAATTCAAGTTTTGCTGTCGCAGTGACAGCAGCCACCTGGGGTGAACCCCTGAGGTGACTTCTCCACCGGAATAATCGGGGCGGTCAGGAGCCTGTCAGGCTGTCCCCTTTTTCCCCGGACCTGTGCACGGCTTTGCCATCAGGCTGGAGGCGAGTTGGAACAAATTCAATTCCTGTTGGGTCATGTCTCAATTCAAACGACGGAGCGATACCTAGGGTGTAAGCAGCGATTGCGCGATGCGGTCAACGATCACATCGGTCTGGAGCCGGATGCGCCCTCATGATCGGGAGGGATTGTAACCGCTGGCCGACATGTCGGTCCTAATCCTAAGTGATTAGCGGGGCCTTCGGCCGTTCAAGCAGCCTTTCTTGAGATGAAGGAGCCGCCGCGCGACGGCCAGATATACAATCGAGACATTCCGAAACAAGGACTGCACATCGATGGATCTGATACGGCTAGTAGTTGCTTCCCCAGGGGATGTTAAAGACGAACGAGACAGAGTCAATGTTGTCGCCGACGAATTGAATCGGACCTTCTGTCCAGAACATAACGTGCGCCTCGAAGTTGTGCGCTGGGAGACCGACGGCTATCCGGGGGTTCATATTGATGGCCCGCAAGGCCTAATCGACTCTGTTCTTCGAATTGAGGACTGCGATTGCTTGATCGGGATCTTTTGGAAGAGATTTGGCAGTCCAGTCAAGGACGCGAAGTCGGGGACCGAACACGAGATCCGCAATGCAGTAGAGGCTTGGAGACGAGCCAAAAAGCCCCAAATAATGGTCTATTTCTCAAATAGAGAAGCCAACATCCAAAATAAGGAAGAAGCGGATCAATGGGGCGCGGTGCGAGAATTCCAGAAGGCATTTCCTCCAGAAGGCTTGTGGTGGCCCTACAAGACCGTGGATGAATTTGAGCGACTCTTGCGCACACACCTGATGCAGTGGATTCCTCAAGTCACGGCGGCGCTGGATGGACCAGCGTCTGCCAGCAGAGAAATGACGGATCGGGCTCAGTACGTGAAGACGTACAAGGATCTAATAGACAGCTCCGTCGAGGAGATTCTGTTGTTCGCCAGCAAGTTACACA
>WNFD01002080.1_pt1 | contig 20199 bp, 12 predicted proteins | sample 5400491 | NCBI WGS metagenome assembly WNFD01 (sample SAMN13153343, study PRJNA577476) | soil metagenome | isolation source: 120 cm saprolite under Douglas fir tree site 2 hole 2 replicate 2 | place: USA:California | collected 2015-04-18
TTGGGTCTGGCGCCATCCAGCGCTATCACATGCGCTGGTTTGAATCGAATCTGCCAAGCGACGGCTCCGTGAGCGTCGAAAATATCTCCGCCCAATACTGTGGACTTCACATTGCGGGCCCTCAAGCGCGTGATCTTCTTTCGCGCGTCACTGACGCGGATGTCGGCGCGAACGCTTTTCCGTTCCTAAGCGGTCGCAGGTTCGATGTCGGGGCATGTCCGGAAGCTGTCTGCGTCCGTGTTTCCTTCACGGGCGAACTTGGGTACGAGATTTGGTTCCCCGCCGCCTATCAGATTCCGCTTTTCGAAACGTTGCAGCAGGCTGGAGCGAACCTGCACCTGACGCTGGCAGGATCGCGCGCGCTCATGTCGCTTCGGCTGGAGAAGGGCTTTCCCAGCTGGACGCTCGACCTTACCTCGGACTACTACCCATGCGAGACGAGCCTCGGCCGTTTCGTGCGATTGGATAAAGAAAACTTCATTGGCCGGGACGCCGCGGCTGTTCGAATGGCCGAGGGGCCGCGCGAGCGGTTCGCAACATTCGTGGTCGAAGCGACGGATGCGGACGCCGTGGGCGGCGAGGCCATCTATTGCGAAGGTGAGTTTGCCGGTTACACCACATCGGGGGGCTATGGCTACAACGTCAATGAGAGCCTCGCTCTGGGATATCTCAAGCCGCGGTTCTACCGGCCCGGCGCGCGCTACGAAGTCGAACTGGTCGGTGAGCGGCACCCGGCCGCACTCTCTGAAGCCGCGCGTTTCGATCCCTTGGGTCAACGCATGCGAGCGTGACTCCGGCTCGTCATCTGCCCCGGTTACCCAATTGACATGTAACTTGATAGGAATGTGATGGAAGCGTCCCGTCTGCGCCGTTATTGCCTCGATCGCGTACAGCGCGAAATCCGCGCGGCGGGATGCGCCGCCGCGCTTTTCAACGATCCGGTCAACGTCCGCTATGCGACCGGCACAACGAACATGACGGTCTGGCTGCTCCACAATCAGGGCCGCTACTGCATCGTCCCGGCCGAGGGCAAGGCCATCTTGTTCGAGTATCCGAATAAGAGTTGCCTCAGCCTTGCCAAGGAATCGGAAGTCGTCGGCGAGATCCGCCCGGCCCGCGCCTACAGCTATTTTTTCGCCGGCGAGCACGCCGCCGACATGTGCGCGACCTGGGTGAAGGAAGTGGTTGACGTCGTCCGGGGTTTCGGCGGCAACGCTACCCGACTGGCGGTCGACCGGCTCGATCCCCTCGGCGCTTACGCGCTGCAATCGACGGGTCTTACTTTGCTGGACGGTCAGGCTATCATGGAGAAGGCGCGCGCGATCAAGAGCGCGGACGAGATTGCCTGCGTCAGACGCGCCGTCGCTGCCGCCGATGCGGGGATGGCGCGGATGCGCAATGCGCTGCGTCCCGGCATCACCGAGAATCAGCTCTGGGCCGAATTGCATTACATGAACATTGCGCTCGGCGGCGAGTGGATCGAGACGCGCCTGCTGGCATCGGGCTCCAGGACCAATCCTTGGTTTCAGGAATGCTCGGACCGCGTCATCGAGGCCGGCAATCTCGTCAGCTTCGACACCGATCTCGTCGGGCCGGGCGGCTATTGCGCCGACATCAGCCGGACGTTTTTTTGCGCTCCCGGCCGCCCGCGCGAGGAGCAACGCCGGCTCTATGCGCTCGCCGTCGAGCAGGTCCGTCATAATGTAGAGATACTTCGACCCGGTATGAGCTTCGATGAATTGCGCGAGCGGGCATGGAAGATACCGTCGCGCTACGATGATCAGAAATACGCGTCGATCGCGCATGGCGTCGGTCTCATCGACGAGTGGCCGGCCATCGCTTATGGCGGAACCGGCCGCGCACTACAGCAGGGAATCGTCGAGCCAGGCATGATACTGTGCATCGAAAGCTATATCGGCGAAGTCGGCGGGGCAGAGGGTGTCAAGCTCGAGGAGCAGGTGCTGATCACTGAACACGGCACTGAAAGCCTCAGCACTTTCCCGCTCGACGATTCACTCGTCGTCTGATGGTCGAGATGCCACCAATTCCGGCTAACCTATGAAATCGGACGGCACGGCAATGTCTCGTTATTCAATTTTCAGCCTTGCGCGACACGCGCTGCGCGGCCATGTCAACTGGCCGCGCGCGTGGCGTGATCCGCAACCGAAATCGACCTACGACGTCATCGTCGTGGGCGGCGGCGGACATGGGCTGGCGACGGCTTACTACCTCGCCAAGAATCACGGCGTCACAAACGTAGCGGTCCTCGAGAGGGGCTGGCTCGGCGGTGGCAACACGGGGCGCAACACAACGATCGTGCGCTCGAACTACCTGCTGAAGGCGAATGCACAGTTCTACGAGCATTCGCTGAAACTGTGGGAGGGCTTGTCGCGCGAGCTCAACTACAACGTCATGTTCTCGCAGCGCGGGGTCCTCTATCTCGCGCATTCCGACGCGCACATGGACGCCCACGCAAGGCGCGGCAATGCGATGCGTCTGAACGGCATCGACGCGACCCTGCTCGATCAGAAGGGCGTCCGTGCGATGGTGCCTGACCTCGATTTTTCTTCGCGCGCGCGATTTCCGATCCAGGGCGGCTTATTGCAGCAGCGCGGCGGCACGGCGCGGCACGATGCGGTTGCCTGGGGCTACGCTCGCGCTGCCGATGCACGCGGCGTCGACATCATCCAGAATTGCGAGGTCACCGGCATCCTGCGCGAGGGCGATCGCGTCGTCGGCGTCGAGACCACGCGCGGCACGATCCGCGCGGCGAAGGTAGGGCTTGCCGTCGCCGGGCATTCCGGCCACGTCGCGGCGATGGCCGGGCTGCGGCTGCCGATCGAGACGCATCTCTTGCAAGCCGCGGTCAGCGAGCCGCTGAAGCCGTGTCTCGACACCGTCGTTACCTCCGGCGCGGCGCATGTCTATGTCAGCCAGTCCGACAAGGGTGAACTTGTCTTCGGCGGCGACCTTGAGTTCTACAACTCCTATTCGCAGCGCGGCAATCTGCCGGCCGTTGCGGCGTTCACGACGGCGCTCATAGCGTTGTTCCCGAGGTTCAGCCGGCTGCGGATGATGCGCAGCTGGGGCGGTGCCGTGGACATGACGATGGATGGCAGCCCGATTATCGGCAAGACGCCGTTGCGCAACTTCTACATCGATGGCGGATGGTGCTACGGCGGCTTCAAGGCGACGCCGGCCTCCGGCTGGGTTTTCGCTCACACCATCGCGAACGATGCACCGCATCAGTTGAACGAAGCTTTCTCGCTCGATCGCTTCGCCAGAGGCGAGGTCATCGACGAACGGGGCGCGGGCCCCTCACCCGGTGCGCACTAGCAGGATTCTCATGCTCCTTATCACCTGTCCGTATTGTGGTCCCCGCGACCAGGTCGAGTTCAGCTATGGCAGCGACGCAACGGTGACGCGGCCGGATCCGACAACCGTGTCGGACGAGGATTGGGCCGCCTATATGTATCTGCGCGACAACCCCAAGGGGCCCCATCTCGAATTGTGGCAGCACCTTGCCGGGTGCCGCGCCTGGATCCAAGTGTTGCGCGACACGCTGACCCATGAGATCACCGGCACGGCGCTGCCGGGCGCACCGCTAGCCGTGCCAGGCAAGGCGCCATGAGTCGAGACTTTCGCTTGGCCGTGGGGGGCGCGATCGATCGCACCCAAACGCTGAACTTTACCTTCGACGGTCGGCGTCTCACTGGTTTCGCGGGCGACAGCCTCGCCGCTGCGCTGCTCGCCAACGGCGTCCGGCTGGTCGGGCGCAGCTTCAAGTACCATCGGCCGCGCGGCATTGTCAGCGCCGGACCGGAGGAGCCAAACGCGCTCGTCCAGCTGCGCGTCGCCGGGCGCAACGAGCCGAACACCCGCGCCACTATGGTAGAGGTCTTCGATGGACTCGAAGCGTCGAGCCAGAACCGCTGGCCGTCGCTTAGCTTCGATCTCGGGGCCGCCGTCTCATTCGCGGCGCCGTTGCTGCCGGCAGGGTTCTACTATAAAACCTTCATGGGTCCGAAAGGCGCGTGGCGGTTCTATGAGCATTTCATCCGCCACGCTGCCGGAATGGGCCGCGTGGCGGAGGAAGCCGATCCCGATCACTACGAAAAGCACCACGCGCATTGCGATGTGCTGGTGGTGGGGGGCGGTCCCGCCGGCCTCGCCGCGGCGCTCGCCGCCGGCCGGACCGGGGCACGCGTCATTCTTGTGGACGAAATGGCTGCACTCGGTGGCGCGTTGCCGCGCGAGCACGCGGCCCTTGGCGATGCGCCGGCGCAGGCGTGGCTGGCGGCGACGCTGACCGAACTGCGTGACCTGCCGGAGGTTCGCCTCCTCAACCGTGCCACCGCTTTCGGCTATTACGATCACAATCTCGTCGCGATTGTCGAGCGCGTCGCCGATCACCTGCCGGAGCCGTCGGTGCCGGGCGTTCGGCAAGTGATGTGGCTGATCCGTGCGCGGCAGGTGGTGCTGGCGACAGGCTCGATCGAGCGACCGCTGGTTTTCGCGAATAACGACCGGCCAAACATCATGCTCGCGGGCGCGGTGCGCGCCTATGTCAATCAATATGCTGTTTGCCCCGGCACGCGGGCCGTCATTTTCACCAACAATGACTCAGCTTACGGGACGGCGCTTGATTTGCAGCGCGCCGGCGCACAGATCGTCGCCATCATCGATCCTCGCACCGGACGTGCCGGAACGCTGCCTCAGCGAGCGCTCGCGGCTGGGATCGCGTGCCGCTTTGGCCACGCCGTCGCCGCGGCACACGGCAGGACGCAAGTGACCGGCGTCGACATCGTACCGATCGGCAAATCTGAGGGCCGCGGCATGGTTGAGCTCGATTGCGATCTGCTCTGCGTCTCCGGCGGCTGGAGTCCGACCTTGCACCTGCACGTGCAATCGGGCGGCCGCGCTGAGTGGAACGAGAGGCTTGCCGCCTTCGTCCCCGGAAAGTCGAAGCAAGCGGAACGGTCCGCCGGTGCCGCTGCTGGACATTTCCAGACGGCCGATTGCCTCGCAGGCGGCGCGCGCGCCGGCGCCGAGGCGGCGCAGGCGGCGGGGTTCGGCGCGGGTATGGCACCACCGACACCGGATTGGCCGCGCGACACAACAGCCGATCTGCAGCGGCTGTGGTCGGTCCCATCGCCGGCACGCGGAAAACGCTTCGTCGACATCCAGAACGACGTGACGGTGTCGGATATCAGCCTCGCGGCCCGCGAAGGATATCGCTCTGTTGAACATCTCAAGCGCTATACGACCCTCGGCATGGGCACCGACCAAGGCAAGACGAGCAACGTCATCGGGCTCGCCTTGCTTGCCGAGCTGCGCGGCGAGGCGATCCCGGCAGTCGGCACCACGACCTTCCGGCCGCCCTACACGCCGGTGACGCTGGGCAGCTTCGCCGGCCGCGATGTCGGACGCCATTTCGAGCCGATCCGCCGCACGGCAATGCACGATTGGCACGAGGCGGCGGGCGCCGTCTGGGTCGAGGCTGGATTGTGGCTTCGCCCGAGCACCTATCCGCGTCCCAGCGAGAGCCTGCGTGAGGCGATTGTCCGCGAGACATTGGCGACGCGCAACAATGTCGGCCTCGTCGACGTCTCGACGCTCGGCAAAATTGATATTCAGGGTCCCGACGCCGCCGAGTTCCTCGATCGTGTCTACAGCAATAATTTCAAGTCGCTCACCGTAGGCCGCGCCCGCTACGGCCTGATGCTGCGCGAGGACGGCATGGTCATGGACGACGGCACCACCTCGCGGCTTGCCGAGCAGCGCTTCCTCACGACGACGACCACGGCGAACGCCGTCACGGTCATGCAGCATCTCGAGTTTCTGCTGCAAGTGGTGTGGCCGGAGCTGCGCGTTCAAGCGACATCGGTGACGGAGCAGTGGGCGGCGATGGCGCTCGCCGGACCCAACAGCCGCGCAGTCCTGGAGCGTGTCCTCGAGGACGGCGACGTGAGCGATGCAGTACTGCCCTATATGGGTGTCTCCACCGGGCGCATTGCCGGTGCCCCGGCGCGCATCTTCCGTATCAGCTTTTCCGGCGAGCGGTCCTACGAGGTCAACGTGCCGGCCGACTACGGACGAAAGGTCTGGGAAGCCATCATCGAAGCGGGTCGGGGGATCGGCATCGCCGCCTATGGCACGGAGGCGATGGGCGTCATGCGCATCGAGAAGGGGCACGTCGCGAGTGGCGAACTCGACGGCAACACAACTGCCGCAGACGTTGGCCTTGGTCGAATGGTGAGCACCAAGAAGGATTTCATCGGTCGTCGCTCGCTGGGCCGGCCGGGGCTTGCCGATCTGAAGCGCCACCATCTCGTTGGTTTCGTTCCGCTCGATGGCACGACGCCGCTGCGCGGGGGCTCGCAGATCCTCGCCGATTCGCGCACCGCGCTGGCGGTTCCGATGATCGGGCGCATCACCTCGGTCGCCGACAGCCCAACCCTCGGACATCCGATCGGGCTCGGGCTTCTCGAAGGCGGCTTGACCCGCAAAGGTGAAATCGTGCACGCGCACTTTCCGCTCGTCAATCAATCGACTCCGGTGCGCGTGACGGATCCGGTCTTCTACGATCCCAAGGGAGAGCGTCTCCGTGGCTGAACGTCTCTCGGCCCTCGCCCACACGTACCAGCGCGGCGATCTGGGTGCCACGCGAGGCGGTCCGGGCATCATCATTGCCGAACGCCGCCCGCTCGCGATGGTCCAGGTGGCAGCCTGGAGCGGCGCGGCGGTGGCAGTTCGAGCCGCCATTGCCACGGCGCTCGGTCTTGACGTGGTTGCGACGCCGAACCACGCGGCACAGAAAGACGGCGTGACGATCCTTTGGGTGGGGCCGGATCGTTGGCTCGTTGTCGAAGCCGAACGGCCGGGGCGCGCGCTCGGCGCACGCTTGCACGAGGCGCTCACCAGCACGCCAGCGACGCTGACCGATCTCAGCCATGGTCGGACGGTGTTTCGGATTGCCGGATGCAGCAGTCGCGATCTTCTCGCCAAAGGATGCGGTGTCGATTTTCATCCACGTGCCTTTCCGGTCGGCAGCTGCGCGCAAAGCCTTCTGGGTCATGTCGGGGCGCTGCTCCATGCGGTCGATGAAGCACCCAGTTTCGATCTCTATGTCGCGCGCAGCTATGCCTTGACTGTCTGGGAATGGCTCACCGAATCGGCGACAGAGTACGGTTGCCGCATCGAAAACGCGATCTCTTGAGCGGCGGTGATCGCTGGGTTCAGCAACCGCGCCTGCTCGGTCCACATGTGCAGTACGAGCGGGATTGGAGCCGGCGTCGCGATGTGCTACGTTCGCATCGTCGAGGAGTCCGGCGGCAATCCCGCAACATCGGCCGGAGCGACTGCATGAATCGACGACTACCCCCTTTTGCCGCGCTGAGGGCCTTCGAGGCAGCGGCTCGGCATGGCAACTTCACCAAGGCGGCGTTCGAGCTGAGCGTCAGTCCATCGGCAATTAGCCACCAGGTCAAGCAGCTGGAGGAACGACTCGGGGTCTGCCTCTTCTACCGGGAGAACGGCGTGCTCGAACTGACCGAGCCGGCCCGCGTGTACTTCGCGGAGATCAGCCAGGCGTTAAATCTCCTCGAGGTCGCCAGCGCTCGCATCGAGCTGAATTTGAGTTCGAAGAGCCTGACGATCAATCTCTTTCCGAGCCTAGCGGCTTCATGGCTGCTGCGCGGGCTCAACTCGTTTCACTCAGCCAACCCGACGGTCGACGTCCGTCTGATCACATCGCTGAAGCCGATCGACTTCGCCGGCTCCGACATTGATCTCGCGATCCGCTACCTGGCCGAGCCGCCCGCGGGGATGCCGTTCTTATTCCTGTTCGAGGAGATCGTGTTCCCCGTCTGCAGTCCCCGCCTGGCGGCCGTGCTCGGCACGCGCCCGATGGCCGATACGCTGGCGCAGGAAACCCTGATCTACTGCGACACCCAGCCCGACGAGTGGCCCACTTGGTGGGCGTCGCAAGGACAGTCCGCGATCGCGCAATCGCGACAGATTCGCGTCGATAACCGCTTGCTCGCGCTCGAGGCGGCGCTCGACGGGCTCGGGGTGGCCATGGCGCGCACCCCCTATGCCGATCACGATTTGCGGACGGGCCGGCTTGTCGCACCATTCGCCGAGCAAATCTCCACCGGCTGGAACTATTACCTGGTCTGGCCTGAGCGGAAGGCGAAAATTGACAGTCTGGTGCGCTTCGTCGCCTGGGTCCGCGAGTATTGCAACGGAGCGCGTTCCTCAACGCTGGTCGGAGCGAGGTGATCCTAGCTCCTCCAGCGTGCGATGGCAGTAAATCACAAGGCCCGCATCGGTTCTCCTAGCGGGAGGCGCTTCGCGTTCGCACAGGCCTTCGATTCGGAAGGGACAGCGATCGGCAAAGGCGCAGCCGGCCACGGTGCTCGTCACGACACCGCCCAACGCCGCCTTGGTCGCGCGCATCGCTGCGGTGTCTTCGAGCCAACCGATGCGTAACTCCGGCACCGACGAGACGAGGAGGTCCGAATAGGGATGTCGAGGCGGCGCGAGCACGCTTCGCGTGTCGCCCGCCTCGACCAATCGGCCGGCATACAGAACTGCGATCTCGTCGACGAAAGACGCGACCGTAGACAAGTCGTGACTGATGAACATGTAAGCGACGCCCAATTCGCGGCGCAGCTCTTTCAAGAGATCGATGATGGCGGCACCGACAACCGCGTCGAGCGCCGAGGTCACCTCGTCACAAAGCACCAGATCCGGTTCGGCGGCAAGCGCGCGGGCGAGGTTGATGCGCTGCTTTTGTCCGCCGGACAGCTCAGTCGGATAGCGATCCGCAAAGGACCTCGGCAACCGCACCATGTCCAAAAGCTCCGCGATGCGCGGCTTCAGGCCCGCGCCCGCTTTGCCGTGGAAGAATTCCAGCGGCCGGCCGAGAATTGAAGCGATTTTATGGCGCGGATTGAGCGCGGTGTCCGCCATCTGAAAGACGATCTGAACCTTGCGCAGTTGCTCACGGCTCCGATCCTTCACGCGCGGCGGCAGCGCTGCGCCGTCGAGCAACACGGTGCCTGCGGCCCAGGGCAAGAGGCCAGCAATAACGCGCGCGAGCGTGCTCTTACCGCAACCCGACTCCCCGATGACGCCGACAACCGAAGATCGCCGGATGGCTAGATCGATGTTCCACAAGACTGGGATTCTGGGATTGCCGGAACCATCGACACCGCCATAGCCGGCGGTAACGTTCTTGATTTCAACGATCGGCGGCATGCTGCTGGCGATCCGTTTGGAATCACTGCCATTGCCAGTCTTCGGCGGCGGTCGAACAGCGGCCATGAGTGTCTTCGTATAGGCATGACTGGGGCGTTCAATAATGGCATTGGTTGCACCGGCTTCTTGGATCTCGCCGCCATTCAATACGATGATCCGATCGGCGATCTGCGCGACTACGGCTAGATCGTGGGTGACGTAGATCGCCGCGGTCCGCTCGATCTCGATGACGTTCTTGAAGGCTTTCAGGACCTCAATCTGCGTCGTGACATCTAGTGCGGTCGTCGGCTCGTCGAGGATCAGAAGCTTCGGCTTGGCGCACAGTGCCATGGCCGCCATGAGTCGCTGCAGCTGCCCGCCCGACACCTGATGCGGGAAGCACTCGCCAATGCCTTCCGGATCGGGCAACGCGAGTCCGCGATACAGCTCGACCGCGCGGGCATGCGCTTCGGCGTGGCGCATGAGGTGGTGGGTCAACGCGATTTCCACGACCTGCTCGTTGACCTTAAGCGCTGGATTAAAGGACGCCGTGGCGCTTTGCGCGACATAGGACACGGTTGCGCCGCGCAGATCACGCAGCGCCGCCGGCGTCAGCGAGAGCACATCCGCGTCGCCGACGCGAATGCGCCCGCCGACGATGCGGCAGCCCGGCCTGACATGGCCCAGCATTGCGAGCGCGATCGTCGTCTTGCCGGAGCCCGACTCGCCGGCGAGGGCGAGCACCTGGCCCTCCTCGATCGTGAAGCTCACGTCTTTGACGATGGGAAATTCGCGTCCATCGATCCCATGCGCATTGATGCAAAGCCCGTCGACCACGACCAGCGGTGCCATTTCAGGCTCCGTCTCGAGAGATATCGCGGCCCGCTCTGGCGGACAGACTGTCAATCACCAGGTTGATGCCGATCGTCAGGCTGGCGATGGCTGTCGCCGGTATCAATGCCGCGGCGTAGCCATCAGAAAGACCCGCGAGGTTCTCACGCACCATCGAGCCCCAATCCGCGTCGGGCGGCTGCACGCCGAGGCCGAGGAAACTCAGGCCACTCAGGAACAGAACGACGAACACGAAGCGTAGGCCAAAATCCGTTAAGAGCGGCATGACGATGTTGGGCAGGATCTCCTGGCGCGCGATCCACCAGGGCGACTCGCCGCGCGCGCGGGCGACCTCGACGAAATCCATGACGTTCATATCCATGCTGAGCGCACGCGCGAGCCGAAAATGGCCCGGCGCATAGGCGAGCGCGGCGGCGACTAGCAATACAGGAATATATGATCCAATAGCGGCAACGATCACCAAGCCGAACAACAACGTTGGGATCGAGAGCAGCGCGTCGACCGCGCGGCTCAGCGCCATGTCGACCCAGCCGCCGATGACCGCGGCAAGCATGCCAAGCGGTGCACCAATGAAGATCGCGAGCGCTGTGGCGATCCCGGCCAGTCCGAGCGTGGTGCGAGCGCCGACAAGCAGGCGTGAGAGCATGTCGCGCCCCAAATAGTCGGTGCCCAGAAGAAACCGCGATCCGATCGGATCGAATATGTTGTCCGAGACTAGCGTGCCTTGATCATAGGGCGCGAGCCATGCCCCCCCAATCGCCATTGCGATCCAGAAGGCCACGATGCTCGCGCCGACCCACGCCGTCCCGGAAAGTCGGAGCCGGCGCCGAGCCGGCGCGCTCTCTCCGGCAACCTCGATGCTCATGTTCCCGCGCTCCTCACTTCGGGTACCTCAGCCGCGGGTTCGACACGATCGCGAAGATGTCCGCGATGAGCATCAGAAGGAGGTACGCCGAACAGAAAATCATGGTGCAGGCTTCGAGCAACGGCATGTCACGCGTCAACACCGCGTCGACCGTCAGCTTCGCGATACCTGGATAGTCGAAGATCGTCTCCACGATGATCACGCCGCCGACGAGATAGGCGAGATTGAGCGCCACGACATTGGCGATGGGACCAATCACATTGGACAAGGCGTGACGCAGGATAATCCGTCGCCGCGGCACGCCTTTCAGAATGGCCATTTCGATATAGGGCGAACTCATCACATTCAGGATCGCGGCGCGCGTCATCCGCGCCATTTGCGCGAGAACCACGCACGACAGCGAAATGACGGGCAGAGCGAGCGAGCGCAGGAGCTGGCCCACCGAGTGAAACGCGGTGATGTAGGAGATGGCCGGCACCCAGCCGAGTTTGACCGCGAAAAGCAGCACGAAGACCGTGGCGAGAAAGAACTCGGGAACCGAGACGACGCACAACGTCAAGACGGTCACGACGCGGTCGAAGAGAGAATCCCGAAGCATCGCAGCGGCCGCGCCGACGATGAGCGCGAGCGGCACGGAAAAGGCGGCCGTAGCGCCCGCGAGCAGCAGCGTATTCTGAAGTCGCGGACCGATCAGCTCGCTGTTGGGCAGGCCGTTAACGAGCGAAACGCCGAGATTGCCGGTAAAGAGCCTACCCAACCAACTCAGATAGCGAACATAGGGAGCCTGATCGAGGCCAAGCGTATGGCGCAGCGCCGCGAGGGTCTCCTGTGTGGCACTCTGACCCAAGATTTGCTGCGCTACGTCACCGGGAAGAAGCTGGGTGCCCGCGAAGACAATGAGGGTCACGACCAGAAATGTCACGGCACCGAGCCCGAGCCGTCCGGCGATCAGCCTAGTCAAACCACACATCCTCGGCGAACTGGCAGCCGCCGAAGTTGCCGAGCGGGATCGGACGAAGTCCCTTGAGTTTGGAGGAAACGCCATCGAGGAAGCTGATGAAGCAGACAATCGCCCGTCCCGCATCATCGCGTATCAGCTCCTGCATCCGGCAGTACATCTTCTTGCGCTTTTCGTCGTTGAGTTCCGAGCGCGCCTTGAGCAGTAGATCGTCGAATTCCGGGCTCTTCCAACGGCACTCGTTCCACTCGGCGTCGGACTTGAAAGCGAGCGTGAGTATGATGTCCGCCGTCGGCCGCGGGACCCAATCGACGAAATGAAACGCCCGCTTCATCCAGGTGTTCGACCAATAGCCATCAGCCGGCTGACGCTGAATCTCGATCTTGAGGCCAACCTGCCGCGCAGACTGCTGCAGAAGAACGGCCATGTCGATCGAACGTCCCGCCGCGTCGGAGGCGTAGATCGGAATTGTGGCGTTCTCCATGCCCGCTTTCTTCAGGTGGAACTTCGCCTTGTCGAAGTCCTGCACCCGTTGCGGAATGTCGGAGCAATAGAAGCGGTTGGTCGGATCGATCGGCTGATCGTTGGCGACAACGCCGCGGCCCCTCAGTAACGTTTTCACGATGCGCGGGCGATCGAACAGATATTTGAATGCCGCGCGCAGGTCCGCATTATTGGAGGGTGCGCGATCCTCCATCATGACCAGTTCCGCGAATTCACCTGACTTCGTCTCAAACACGGCGTAGCCGGACGTCGATTCGAGCCGTGGGATAGCTGTCGGATCGAGTTGGCCCATCATATGCACGTCGCCTGCGAGCAGCGCGTTGAGGCGGGCAGCCTTGTCCTGGATGCCGAAAAACTCGATCTCCTCGACATGAGCCCTGTCCGACTTCCAATAATTCGGATTGCGCCGCGCGACGGACCGAACGCCCGGCTTGAATTCCTTCACGGAGTACGGCCCCGTCCCAACGGCGGTCGAGAAATCAGTCGTTCCGTTCTTGATGATCAGGAAATTGTACGTGCCGAGGAGGACCGGTAGTTCAACGTTGCTGCCCGCTAGCTTGACGCGCACCATGTGGGGGCCGTCCGCCTTGACTTCCTGGATCGGGTCCGCGAGCGTCTTCGCGGCCGAGGCCACCTTCGGATCCTTGTGGCGCAGGATCGAGAAGATCACATCCTCAACGTCGAGCTTCTTGCCGTCGTGGAATGTGACATCCTTCCTGAGCCTGAACACCCATTCGGAGGCGTTCGCATTCGACTCCCACGACTCTGCAAGCTCCGGCTGCGCCGTCAGGCTCTCGTCGAGCCGCGCCAGCGCATTGTAGAACATGAAGCCGCGCGCGTAGTCCGTCGATAAACTGCCCTTCGCGGGATCGAGCGTGTCCTTCGTGCTGGAGGAGAACCCTGCGACCCTGAGCTGGCCGCCTTTCTTGGGTGTTTGTGTCAGCGCATCGCTCGCTCGCCCTATGAGCGTACCGGCGACCGTCGCGGTCATTCCCGAAGCCAACAACCAGCCCATCAACTCGCGCCGCGTGGCACCGCACCGCAGCGCAGCGGTGAGCGTGGCGTCGTCCGCGACGCTTAGACGGGGCGCCGGTGCTCGCACAGAATTGTGATGCCGAAGCGGCGTTTTCTGGTCGCTTGTCATTTCACGCCTCCCTTACCGGCGTTAAATTCCGATTCGAATGCAGCGCCACGCCGAAGCTCCTTCATCGGCTTCGTTCGAGCGGCCGCTGACGCGGTGACAGAGTTCGCCGCGAACCGGGTACGTCTTTTTGCCGAGGCGACTGCACTCAACATTGATGCAACGGCTTCATTAGCGCTGCAAATGAAATTTATTCACTGAGGTATGAATACACGGGTTTCGATTTCGACCCCGTTGTGCATTAGAGTCCATCAACGAGACGGTCGAAGCACTCTACTGATTTCTGAAGACATAGCCGTGAGGGAGCAAACAACGATTCGGGCACCAATGTTATCGATTGTGCGAGCGCTGATGCTGACGCCTGCAGTATTGGGACAACGAACAAACGCATTGGGGGAGAGCAGCTTGAAATCAGATCCTAGATTATCTTACGCGATCGCGGCCATCCTGAACGCATCCGCTGCCGCGGCCTACGCAGCGGGACCGGCGGCCGGAAACACAGTAGCTTCATCCAACGAAATCGCCGAAATCGTCGTGACGGCGCAGCGTCGCGACGAGAGCATTCAGAATGTGCCTATCACGATTCAGGCGCTCACCGCTGAAACGATCACGCAGCTGAACGTGACAACGTTCGACGACTTCATCAAGTATTTGCCGAACGTGAGCGCGGCCGGCGCCGGCCCGGGCCAGAGCAACATCTACATGCGCGGCCTGTCGACCGGGGGCACGGGCGCCCAAGGAGGCGGCGCCACCCACAGTTTCCCGAGCGTCGCCGTCTATCTCGATGAGCAATCCGGACAGCTGCCGGACCGCAACCTCGACATTTACGCCGCGGATCTGGAGCGCATCGAGGTCCTCGAGGGTCCTCAGGGCACGCTCTTTGGCGCCGGCGCGGAGGCCGGCGTGGTGCGCTACATTACGAACAAACCGAAGATCGACGTCACCGAGGGGAAGGTCAACGCGGGCTACGCGACAACCGCCCACGGTGATCCGAGCACTAATCTCGACGCCATGATCAACGTGCCGATCATCGCTGACAAGCTCGCGGTGCGTGCAGTGGTTTATAACGAATCCCGGGGCGGGTATATCAACAATATTCCGGGAACCTTCAGTCGGGCGCCCACCGACAGGGCCATTGCCTATTACTTCAACGGCGTCGTGCCGCCGAACAGCCCATCGATCAACAACAACGCCCTCGTCGGCAAGGCCATCAACCCAGTCACCTACCAGGGCTTGCGCGCGTCCGCGCTGTACAAGATCAACGACGACTGGAACGCGGTGTTGACGCAGTCGTACCAGAAGGTCGATGCCGAAGGCGTGTTTTGGCAGGAACAGTACGATGGTTTGGGGAAACCACTGCCCGACCTATCGGTACAACTGTACAACCCGTCCTACGACAAAGACAAGTTCGAGAACACGGCGTTGACGATCAACGGCCGTATTAACCAGCTCAAGTTCCTCTACACGGGTGGCTACCTGAACCGAACCAGCGACCAAGTCCAGGACTACACGAACTACTCGCGCGGTAGCTACGCCGAATATTATCAGTGCAACTATCCGGGCTACCCGTTCAGTAAAGACCCGGTGACCGGGAAGCGCGTCGTGACGCCGAACTCACCGGGGCAGTGCTACTCGCCGAGCACCTTCTGGACAGATCATGAGAACAGCACTCATCAGAGCCACGAAATTCGCCTCAGTACGCCGGACGACTGGCGCGTGCGCGCGATTGGCGGCCTATTCTGGGAAAAATACGCGATTCATGAGCAGACCGATTGGCATTACGGGACGAGTCCGAACTTCATCCCGATTGCGCCACCGGCGGGCGCCACGTCCAACAATCCCAACGTGCGGCCGCTGGGTGACGCGTTCTTTGATGACGTCACGCGCGGCTACAAACAGAAAGCGGTTTTCGCCTCGGTCGATTTCGACCTGATCCCGAAGACGCTGACGCTCACGGCCGGTACGCGCTGGTACAGCACTCAAAACTTTGAGGTCGGTTCCAACGTGGGCAGCTTCGGATGCGAGATAAACGGCTTCTATGATCTGGGTGTCCCGCCAAATCCCTGTGGTCTCCCCGCATCCAACGGCAACAACCTGGATGCGAAGAACCTCAACAAGACCTACTCCGGTTTCAAGAGCCGTGCCAACTTAAGCTGGCACGTCACCCCGGACGCTTTGTTGTACTTCACCTGGTCGCAGGGCTTCCGCCCCGGTGGGTTCAATCGCGCGCAGTCCGTTATCAAGCCGACCTCTCCGATCTTCGGGCTCTTTATACCACCTCTCGCCTACGCGCCCGACACCCTGACCAACAAAGAGCTCGGCTGGAAAACCGAGTGGCTGGATCATCGCCTGCAATGGAATTCAGCGGTCTACCAGGAAGACTGGAACAACGTACAGCTGCGGATCTTCGACCCTGGCGTGACTGGCAATCTGACCTTTACGACCAATGGACCCAACTATCGGGTGCGGGGTGTGGAGACCTCGCTCGTGGCGCGGGTGACCCACGAGCTGACAGTGACGGGCTCGGCCTCGTGGAACAGCAGCGAGAACGTGAAGACGCTCTCGCTGGTCAATCCGAAGACCGGTCAACCGATCAACATAGTCAACCCATTCGGAGCCATCGGCACGCCTCTCGCGCAATCGCCGCCGTTCCAGGGCAATCTCCGCGCTCGTTACGAGTTCGCGATCAACGAGTACCAGGCGTTCTTGCAGGTCGGCGCCACGCACCAGGCCCACTCTCTCGCGAACACAGACAAGCTGTCCTCGACGCTGCAGGGCGTCTGTCAATGCTTCGACCTCCCCGCGTTTTCGACCTATGACGCCTCTCTCGGTATCTCCAAGGGCGATTGGGCCGTGCAGCTGTACGGTGAGAACCTAACTGATACACGGGCGATCCTTTACGCGGACTACAGCCAATATGTCAAGGAGAATACGATCAACCGTCCGCGTACTCTGGGTCTGCGGTTCAGCTACAATTTCGTAAGTAAATAGCGCCCCGAGCTATACCGCGCCACCGGGCCAGGACTCCGACGGCGCGGCGAGGGAAGGGACCGTCACCCTCGTCAACGGAGTTTCAGCAGAATCACCGGCGGGCAGCGATGCCCGCCCTGTTTCTGCCGGATGCGACCTCGCGGAATCTGGGTGCTCGTGGGACCCTTCATGTCAGCAGCGGAACCGAACACGCCTGAATCCCGCATCGAGGCCGAGGTGCGACGAGCACGCACCCTGCTGAAACAACGCCAGTTCGCTCAGGCGTTTGACGTGGCTCAGTCGCTGCGCGCCGAGGTTCCCGAGAACCGCGATGTTCTGTACCTCGTTGCGGTTAGCCAGCGCTATCTCGGTCGCGTTGCGGACGCGTTGCATACGTTGTTGCAGTTCGAGGAAATTCATCCCGACTACGGCCGGTTGTTCCAGGAACGCGGCCACTGCTACCGGACCGTGAGTGAAGCGGCTGCAGCCATTGAGGCATACCAGCGCGCCGTCTCGCTAAATCCCGCGCTGACCGCGAGCTGGGCGGCACTGGCAGAACTATGCCGATCGGTTGGTATGAACGCACAAGCCGAGCACGCTGCCCAGCAGGCGGCACAGCTTGCGAAGCTGCCGCCACCGGTGCTCAACGCCAGGAATATGTTCGCGGAGGGTGACACCTACGGCGCGGAACGCGTGGTGCGTCACTTTCTGCAGACACATGGCGATCACATCGAGGCGATGCGGCTGCTGGCGCAGATTGGCATGAAGCAAGAGATCCTCGACGACGCCGAATTTTTGCTGGAGAGCGTCCTCGTGTTTGCGCCCGATTACCACGCGGCGCGCTATGACTATGCGGTGGTTCTGTCGCAACGGCACAAATACGCGCGGGCGCTCGAGGAAGCTCTGAAACTGCGCCGGGTCGACCCTGAGAATCGCGCCTTTAGGATCGTGCATGCAAACGCCTGTGTCGGTCTCGGCGATCACGAGAAGGCGGTTCAAATGTTTCGCGATCTGCTCGCGGATGCCCCTCAGAAAGCAGATCTTCACCTGTCGATCGCGCACGCCCTCAAGACACTCGGCAAGCAGCAGGAGGCCATCGAGTCCTATCGCGCCGCTGCCGCCGCGAACCCCAGTTTCGGTGACGCGTATTGGAGCCTTGCGAACCTAAAGACCTATCGTTTCGGCGACAAGGAGATCACGGACATGCGTGCGCAAGAGGCGGCGCAGTTTACTACGCTGGTCGATCGGTACCACCTGTGCTTCGCTCTCGGCAAGGCGCTCGAGGATCGCGGCGAATTTGCAGAATCATTCCGCTATTACGCGCGAGGCAACGCCTTCAAGAAAAGCGAGAGCCGGTATTCGGCGAGTTCTATCGAGCGCACGCTTCGCCTACAGGCGTCGGTGTGCACGCACGAGTTCTTCGCGACGCGGCAGGGCGTCGGTTGCGATCGGCCCGACCCGATTTTCATCGTCGGACTGCCTCGTGCCGGCTCTACGCTTCTCGAACAGATCCTCGCCTCGCACTCGAAGGTCGAGGGGACGGCGGAACTCGCTGACATTGCGCAGCTCGTGCAGCGGCTCGCGGGCCGCGAGCAAAACGATTCGAAGCCACAATATCCCACGCTACTCCCGCAACTCAGCGCCGACCAGCTGAAGCGGTTCGGCGAGAAATATATCTCGGACACCCAGGTTTACCGGACCGGTAAACCATACTTCATCGACAAGATGCCGAACAACTTTCGGCACCTTGGGTTGATTCATTTGATCCTGCCGAAAGCCAAGATCATCGATGCGCGCCGCGATCCCATGGCTTGCTGCTTCAGCAACTTCAAACAGCTTTTCGCAAACGGCCAAGAATTCACCTACAGCCTCGAGGATATCGCCCGCTACTACCACAGTTACGTTGCGATTATGGATCATTGGGATGCGGTACTGCCGCGTAAGATCCTGCGAGTTCAGCATGAGGACGTCGTCGAGAATCTCGAGGACAACGTGCATCGGATTTTGGAATTTTGCGGTTTGGAGTACGAGTCGCAGTGTGTGGAATTCTATAAAACCGAACGCAGCGTGCGCACTGCGAGTTCAGAGCAGGTGCGTCGCCCAATATTCAAAGAAGGTCTCGATCAATGGCGGAATTTCGAGCCCTGGCTCGAACCTCTCAAAACGGCGCTGGGACCACTCGCCGAAGGCGATTTTCCCAACGAACAGCGTCAGGGGACAAAATAACAATGTATCACAAATCTCTATAAGCACACGGCAGCGGAACCGAATCCGCTTCTCTCGCGCATCGAGACCGAAGTGCTCCCACGTAGTCAGCGCAGCGCTTGTTCTTGATCAGGAAACCGCTGACATGGCGGGGAAGATCCTGTTCCGCCACGAATGGCGGAGGCATATTCGTCAAACTATTGAGCTGAATTGTCGCGACAGCATCTTACTACGACGGTCGAATGCGTCACGCAAAGATTCGCGATCGCGAGCGGCTCGAGCCTCCGAAAAACACCACGTCGTCGGGCGGTATAGATATCTTCAGAACACAAAAGTATAGCCGCGCTCAAGGTTTACGCAGGTCGGCGAGCAATCTCATGCGAGGTTCTGAACGGCGCCCGCGTGCCTAGACCTAGAACACACTGCGGAAGATAAATATTTTCTTGGAGGAGACATAAAGGAGACAGGCGTTTTTGCGAGAACCTAAGTACTTGAATCAGCTTATGAATTCGACTTAGTCGGTCCCAGTCCATCATAGGTGTCACCGATAGTTTTCGTGATATCAATTTATCTTGTCTATCGGGCATCATTCTTCAACACCTTCTCGCACAACCACGTTCGTCAATATGTGGAAATATCGTCCGTTGCGACGCCCAAACGATTCGCGATTGCAGCGAGCGTATGTTGGTGTGGTCTCTTGACCTCGCCACGCTCGATTCGGGCGATCTCTTTGGCTGTTACACCCGGAAAGTCGCTCTGCCGAATACCTCTCTGGAGGCGCAGCCGGCGCAGCGCGCCGCCCAGAGAGCGATCGGTTTGCAATTGACGCTTCTTCGCCCGTCGACGGTAGTCGTCATCAAACTCGTACAAGATGGCATCCGTGGCGGCCTCGTAATCACCTAGACGGACAGTCTGCCCGAAGTCTGTGACTGCGACATCGGAAAGATCGGGCCGCGGCCCATCGGGTCGCTCGCGGAACCACGAGAGGGGTACGACCAGAGGCTCGAGATTTCCGCGATACAGGATGACCGCGGCATCCGCGCGCGCCACTGCTGCACCGATGAATAGATCTGCTCGATCGGCTGAACTAAGCACCTCAGCCAATTCGTCCGTCGGTAACAATTGAACGCCCTCGTCCACCGAGACGACATAGCGAAAAAGTGCATGCATTAGACCGCGTCGATCGTCATCGGCTCGTTCGAGAGAGAGAAGACGCTGATCGCCTATGGGGCGACGGGGAAGAGTGCCGAGCAGCAAGTGGATGGCCGCCGAGCTCGGAGCAATCCAAAGCGCTCGGAGCCCATGCCGGCTCAGAGCGGTGCGAATCTCCGATTCGGAGCGCAACCGATCGGCCCCGAGGCGCGTAAACATGCGGCTCGCATGACCGTGTGGCTCAATCAGAAGGAGAGGCTCACTCATCGCGGGATTTCCCCTTCCGCCCGTCCTTTGTCTCCGTTGAGG
>WNFD01002081.1_pt1 | contig 20199 bp, 12 predicted proteins | sample 5400491 | NCBI WGS metagenome assembly WNFD01 (sample SAMN13153343, study PRJNA577476) | soil metagenome | isolation source: 120 cm saprolite under Douglas fir tree site 2 hole 2 replicate 2 | place: USA:California | collected 2015-04-18
TATCGAGATCGTCGATAAGATTCACAATGGGGTGATTGGCCGGGCTTACTTTGCCAAAGCCTGGTACAGCAATGTCAGGAAGTCGATCGGGACCGGGAAGGAAGAGCCTGTGCCTCCGCAGCTCGACTGGGATTTGTGGCAGGGGCCTGCTCCGCGACAGGCGTATAAGAGCAATGTGCAACCGTACAACTGGCACTGGTTCAAGACGTGGGGGACGGGCGAGACGCTCAACAACGGCACCCATGAGGTCGATGTCTGCCGCTGGGCACTTGGCGTCGACTTTCCGCACCGGATCACTTCTACAGGCGGAAGATACCAGTTCAAGGATGACTGGCAGTTCTACGACACACTGATGACGAGCTTCGACTACGACGACAAGATGATCTCGTGGGAGGGCAAGTGTTGCAACGGCATGAAGTATTACAACCGCGATCGGGGGTCGACCATCGTGGGAACGACCAGGACGGTGCTGGTCGATCGCGATGGCTATGAGATCTACGACCTGAAGGGAAATAAGACGAGTGAGTTCAAGACGGGGAAGGCGACTTCGTCGTCCGACCTCACCGGCCGCGACTCCATGACCGACCTGCACTTTGCCAACTTTATCGCGGGCATTCGCAAGGGAGAGAAACTCAACGCTCCAATCGCCGTTGGAAATGTCGCTGTGACCATGCTGCAACTTTCCAACGTTGCCTGGGAGGTAAACCGCGAGTTGTGTCTTGACACGAAGACCGGAAAAATCCAGGACGACGCGCACGCCATGAAGTACTGGGGTCGCGAGTATGAGAAGGGCTGGGCGCCGCATCTCTAGGCGCTCAGCTTCATCCCTCCAACGAATTTTTGAGTCAACGTTATTAAGAACACGCGAGTCAGGACCTTTCATGAAGAATGCTTTTTCCCGTCGTAACTTCGTTCAGTCTGGTGCACTCATCGCGGCGGCTAGCGTCACGCCGCGCGCCATCCCTATATTGGCTCAACCATCGGCGGCGGCTGGGAAGCCGTTGCCGATTCATCTGGGCGTGGCCAGCTATACGTTTCGCAACTTCACCCGTGACAAGATGATCGGCTTCATGAAGCAGCTCGACGTCATGGCGCTGAATGCGAAGGACGTCAAGGATCATCTTCCGATGGAGCCGGAGGCGGAGGCGAAGGCGCTTGCGGACTACGCTGCTGCAGGCATCAAGCTTCATGCTGCCGGAACCATCAACTTTCGGAAGGACGAAGATGACGATATTCGCAGCAAGTTCGAATACTGCAAGCGAGCGGGTATTTCCGTCATTGTCGCCGGAGACCCGGCGCCCGAGACACTTCCTCGGATCGAAAAGTTCGTGAAGGAGTACGACATCCGCCTCGCCATCCATAATCATGGACCGGAGGACAAGTTGTGGCACTCCCCTCTGGACGTTTTGAAGGGGGTGCAAAAGTACGACCCCCGCATCGGCTGCTGCATCGACATCGGGCATACGGTGCGTGCGGGCGTCGATGTGGTCAAGGCCATCCACGAGGTGGGGCCGCGGCTGTATAACATGCATGTGAAGGACCTGACCAGCTTCCAGAGCAAAGAGAGCCAGGTCCCCGTGGGTGACGGAATTATGCCTTTCCGCGAGATCTTCGAGGCCCTCATCGCGACCAACTACAAGGGATTTGTCGACCTCGAGTATGAGATTCACGCCGACGATCCGATGCCGGGTGTGATCGCCAGCTTTGCGTATATGCGCGGCGTGCTGGCGGGCATGGGATACAACAAGGGCCACGACTGAGCGTCGGCAGGGCTGTGAGGAAGAAGCTAGATGGGGTTTGTGAGATAGCTGAGGTAGAGAAGCGGATTTCTCCACTACGCTTCGCTCCGGTCGAAATGACAATGGTTTGGCGCTGCGCTTCGGTCGAAATGACATTCTCTGAGCTGAGTGGAGGAGGACACGCAACGGCAAAGGCGGAATGCGGTTGGGTGAGAGCTGAGGTAGAGAAGCGGATTTCTCCACTGCGCTTCGCTCCGGTCGAAATGACAAGGGTTCGGCGCCGCGCTCCGGTCGAAATGACAACTGTCTGGGTTGACTGTGTGGGTGCTGTGGAGATTGTCTGCGGTGGCCTGGAGGGTGGGGATGGTGGCGGGTTCGGGCGTGGGGGCTGTTTCTTCGCTTTGCATCATGCGCTCGATGAGTTGGGCGACGGGGCTTTTGCGTTTTGCGATCTCGGAGACTTCGGTGCGCGGGGCTAGGATGCCGAGGGTGGGGTCGATGGTGATCTCTTCTACGGTTTGGGGTTCGGCGGCGGGTTTGGCGAGGGTTTGGATTTTGGGGAGGTTTAGGCTGGCGATCTGGAGGCCGTAGAGGAGGAGGGCTGCTCGGCGGGGGTCGATGTCGTTGGAGGCGATGCGCTGCAGGACCTGGCCGATGGAAGACTGGATGGCGGAGCGATCTTCGGGTAAAGGCAGGTGGAAGGTGGAGCGGCGGTTGCGGCGCTGTTTTGGGTTAGCGACTGGCTTTCGGGTGGTGTGGTGGTAGTAGCAGAACTCTTCGTGGCGGAGGCAAGGGCTCGAGCAGCGGCGTCCGTCCGTGAAGATGTGGCGGCATTGGTACTGTTTGTGCTGGTTGGTTGTCGTTGATTCGGCGTCTTGCATGGCTTGGTCCCTATCCCGTCAAATGTGTGCAAAGTCTTCATAAGAAAAGACCTGCGTCCGGACTTCCCGGTGCAGGCCTGCGGCTTAAATGAAAAAGCCCCGGATGTGCCCGGGGCCTTTTTTCTATCTGTTTTAAGAATAGCAGATTGGAGGTAACTAAATTTCAAAGTGGAAGTTGTTGTTCTGTAAAGGTTTAGATGGTTTTGGGGCTTGACATGCGATTTTTGGGCGGAAATTGAAGAAAATAATTTTAGCGCGGCATGGGACGGAGTCGTCACAATCCCTTCGTACTCATTCATCCACGCGCACGAAACTTCCGGTAAGGGAGCACACCTGCGGGACGAATCTATTTCTGTTCCAGAGTGAGGGAGTAAATGTCATCCGTTCCCACGTCGCGAATCAACATCGGCGTGTCTTCCGGATCGAGGCCCATCCAGAGGGTGAACGCCCCTGTGTAACGGAATCCCTTCAGATCGACAACGCGCTCCTCAGCGCCATCCGAAATGCGGACTCGAAACACTCCCGGGTCATCCGACGGGCGCAGGAAGTAAATGAATTGGCTATTTGACGACCACGTGGGAAAATCGATCTCGTCCTTTTGTTGCAGTACCGACCATCGCTGCGTCTCAAAGTCGAAGATTTTCATGTCTCCTGTGAGGCCGGTGTAAAACCCGGCGATGAAGCGGCCGTTGGGTGACCATCGAGGCGACCACATGCCTTCCGACCCGGGGAGTGTCGTGATCTGGTGGCTGACAAGGTCGAGAACCCGTAAGACGGAGTTGAAAGCACCTATTGCTTCCAGCGTAGAAAAGACAATCTTGTGTCCGTCAGGAGACCAGCTCGGATCGCTCTGTCCCTCCTTTTCTTCCGGAAGAATGGGTCGCGGAGTGCCTCCTTGAGAGGAAGTGACGTAAGCTTTCACGTGCCCCTGCGAATCATAGTTGTAGAACAGTATCTGGGAGCCGTCGGGCGACCAGCGGGGGTTCAAGGGATACAAGGGAGCATCGGTTAATTGTACGGGGTGGCTTCCATCCCGGTTCGCCCTCCACAGAATGCCTTCAGGGAACGTAACGTACGCCACGAACTGACCGTCTGAAGAGAAAGTGACAAATTCGGCCGAAATGCCTCCGAGCCAGGGTTGGAGCCGACTGGATTGCGCGTCATAGCGAACCAATTCGCCTCGCAAGATGACACCATGGGCAAATATCTTTGTCCCGTCCTTGCTGGGAATCGGGGTATTCCATCGGATTGGGCCTGAAGTCAATTGAACCGGCTCGGTGGGCGCCCGCCGGAACAGGCTGCGTCGCTCATCAAGAACCCATAGCTGGCTTCCGGTGAGGCCGTAAAAGTTAAGGAAAGCGTTTCGTGACGGGAATACGAAGAATTTCCCATCGGGAGTCCAACGACCGCAGCACTGCGAGGACGAGGGGCGCCATCCCGGCAGCAACGAGTGGAGTCCCGATCCGTCGGACGACACCTCCCAAAGCCGATTATCCTTGGAAAACCGAATCCTACTGCCGTCTGGCGACCAACTGAGTGCGCCTGGCAAGCCGCCCACAGTGGCCAGTTTGCGAGTTCCTGTTCCATCGCTCCGGATGACATAGAGGTCTTCGTTTCCCGGGCAGTAGACCACGGACTTCCCGTCAGGGGACCAGGCTGCGGAATTGACCCAAGCGTCTTTCAATAGCCGTCGGAGCGAGCCTGCTGGAACCTGAACACTCCACAGGCTCCCCTGGCCGCCATCGAACGAGGCGACAAGGAGAGTGGATCCGTCCGGCGAAACGTCATTGATCCAGGGAAGGGGCAACGCCACTGGCACCTGCACGATCTCTCCCCCGGATATCGCAACCTGAGCAGTGGGTTGCGGGTCGTAAACCCTATTGAAATAAAGCCTGTTTCCGTCGATTCCGGCTATATCCTTGGTGTGGCCGTCGTGAGTGATCTGGGTATACTCGACGACTCGCAACGGAGGCAGCGGGCGGCGCAAGTACCAGATTGCGGTGGCGAGGCCTACGGCGAGAATGACAGCGCCCGGTAGCAGCCAATTCCGGAGCCTGTCGCTCCTCCATTGTGTCGGCTTTCCGCCTCTGTCCATGTCGCCAGCTAGCTTGTCGATCTGCGCCGAAGGATTCGCCTCGGCCTCTGCGATCTCCCCATTCGCAGGTGTCTCGACAAAATGACCCTCGCTCCAATCGCTTCGGTTGTCGATGGCTTCAAGATTTCCCAGACCGTCTTCAGAAACCTCAACCTTGCACACGAACCGGTATCCGACCGTGGCCACGGTTTCGATGAAACGCGGCTGGTTGACGTCGTCGCCCAGCAGCCGGCGCAACAGCCAGATGCAACGCGTAAGGGAACCCTCTGTAACGGCGGTATCTCCCCATACGGAATTCAGCAATTCTTCCTTCGAGATCAACTTTTGGGAATTGTGCAGCAATAGTAAGAGGACGCGAAACGCCTTCGGCTCGACCGCCAACACCTTGCCCGCCCTGAGGAGCGAGAACTCCCGCTCGCGAACCTCGACGTCGGCGAAGCGGAAAATAAAGGACTTATTCTCCATCATAAATTTCATAATCCGACCTAAGAAATTCTTGATCCGGATCGAGAAACTGATAAGCAGCCCATCAAGACCAAGTAGATCCATGCGCCCAGAGTTTCTTCAGCCAAACCGGCTGAGGAGCTCTCACAATGTCAACCTTCAAGTGGTTCGCTTCCTTCGTTCTTGCGGCAACCATCGTCCCGGCACTTCCCGCAGAACCGCATTGCCCCGGAAATGTCGCCAGTGTACCCCTCCATCTCACAAACAGCCATCAGATGATCGTGGCGGTATCCGTCAACCATTCCGGTCCCTACAACTTTCTGTTGGATACCGGAACTCAGATCACGATGGTCGATCCCTCTCTGGCCGCTGCGCTCCATCTGAATACTCAAGCCTCGGCCGTGGTAGCAGGAGTCGGATTTAATGCAGCCGCTTCCTTCGCGCAACTCGACCTGCTCGAAGCTGGCTCCCACGCGGTCGCCAACCAAAAGGTACTAGTGTTTGACCTCCAGAATCCCCATTCCGTCGATCTCCACTATCGCGGCGTCCTCGGCGAGGATTTTCTGGGCCAATTCGACATGCTGATCGACAATGATCACAACCTGCTCTGTCTCGACGACTCATCTGCCATGGCCGCCGACGTAAAAGGATCGCATATCGCACTGGTGGCACCAGCCCAGGCGGCTAACGGCATGCCGGCGCTCAGGTCGCTCATCATCGCGGCTCGTCTATCCGACGGGGAGCGGCCCGTTCGCCTGAAGCTCGACTCCGGCACGAATGTCTCTTTCCTGTTCGACACCTCTGGATATATGCCGCCGAAATTTCTACGAAGCACCTCATTGCCTGGGGGTGGTTTAGATGGAGCACAACATCCGTATGCGACCATGCCGCTGCAGGATTTGCAGATCGGCCCACTCGAAATCCCCAGGGTCTCCTTCTTCACATTCGCAGGCGCCAAGAAAGATTCCAGCCTAACGGGCGATGGGCTGCTGTCTACGGGGCTCTTCCGGCGCGTCTTCGTCTGCCACACCCATCACTATGTTGTTCTTGACCCGCGGTAAGGGGTCCTGTGCGCGGCAGTTGTGGGCAATTCCGCCATACGAACGGCCAACTCGTTGGCGCGAGACTCGCCTTGAGAATGCGATTTCTCGGCAACTGACGCGCACGACCTCAAGGTACAAATGACTGGATCATTACGTCCTGATTTGCCGGAGTCACTCCCGGGTTGCCGCGGAAGTCCGTCCATGAACCGTATGCTGGTCCGCTGATCCCGATCGCGACCTGCGTGTAGTCGCCGATGAACGCGCCGTCGGCAAATTGCACGAAGGGATTCGAACTTTGAGTGGAGAGGCGCGTTTGGGAAGAGAATCCATCGTCGCTTCTCTTTGCTGCGTAGTCCATGCAGACCGACCGGGCGGAGGGCATGGGTGTAATGCCGGTGGGGTTGGCGTTGGTTTGCAAGTTGCAAACCGGCGCGGTAGAGGAGATGCCATAGTCTCGGGTGTAATAGCTGACAACCACTTTGCCACCCAGATTCGCTACAGCGGGGAACACCTTGTCCGCAGGCGTTGTTGTGATCCGGGTAACGGCTTCGGTTGCGATGGTGGGCCAGGCGCCATGGATAAGCTTCGTCTGATTGGACGTGGTTCCTGCAAAAGACACGCCGCCGCCGCCGCAGGTACCGGATCCCTGGTTATCGGTCCAGGCGATGGAGATCTCGCCGGTTAACGGATCGACGCTCATGGATGGATAGCTGTTGATTCTGAAATGCATGTCGGTAAGGGTCTGCCGCCCCGCGTAGACGGGGTAGCAATCCAGATCGTCGTAGACCCGGGCGAGTTCCACGGTCTCAAAAGAGTGTCCGTCGTCGGTCGAGCGAGCGAGCGAGTACTACAGCACTGGTCGCGTAGCCTGTCGTCGGCGAGGCCCCTTCATAGGCAACGTAGAGACTTCCGTCAGGGCCAAACTGGACCTGCGAGCCCTGGTCAAATGGATGAACGGCATCCGAAACAGGAAAGCTCTGGCGATTCCAGGTCTTGCCGAAATCCTTGGAGATGGCGCCAACGATGGGCGAGGCGAGATAACTCTGGCCCTTGGGCCCGAAGTTAAATCGAGTCCAGGTCACCACGACCGCTCCGTTCGGTCCCGCGGCAAGCCAATCCTTGTCGTTCACGAAGTTTCCTGCGCTTGTGTATGCCACCATATTGGGCGCGCTCCAACTTCTGCCGCCATCGTGAGAAACACTGACCACAATGCCTGAGGCAAAGGAGACGCGACTAAAGACGATGTTGGCGTAGTAGGCTACGCCATCCGGACTAAATGCAACGACCGGGTCGCCGGCGGAATCAACGTTTTTAAACTGACCGGTTCCACCGGTTTCGGCGGTCAGTCCCGGCAACTGGACATTTTTCCATGTCGCGCCGCCGTCGAAGGAATAATATGCCCATCCGGTGGCGTCATTGAGCCCTGTGAAATCGCAGCAGACACGATAGTCGTTCGCCCCTGCAATGAGGTTCTGGGAGTTGGTGGGATTCACGGCGATGGTTGTTTCATTTTGCGCCGTGGTGCAGCCGAGATTGGAGAAGCCGCTATTGTTTAGAGCATCGCCGACGATAGCATCGACATTGGTTCCCAGTGGGCCGTATGCGCCGGTCGTATTGAATGGAGTGGAGCGACAGAGACCGGCTGCCGAACTGGGCGTATCGAGCGGCTTCTGGTCGTCCTCCATCGCCCATGGCGCGTTGATAGTGGTGGGGAACTTCCATTTATGAGTCACTGCACTCTGTTGCCCCATGACCACTGAGGGCATAACAATCAACGCGAGACTATATAGAACCGCAGACCTGACCATAGTGGACTCCTTTTCGATTTAGAACCCGCCGCCAACATCTGGTGTGTCGGGGGGCGAATTATACGGGAAGGACTGATCTGCCTGCCACCTGCAATTCCGAGAGACTGTGATCGGGTCCCTGAGGAACTCTGAGGAGGGGCCTGTGGCGGGCTAACCCTGAAAATCAAAAAAATCGTTCACTATGGCCGGCTCTTCCGAGCCGCCAGGTGCGCGGCAGTTGTGGGCAATTCTTCTTTGATACCAACTATGGCGGGGGTGTTACTTCACAGCGGCCTCCTCAAGCACGGACTGGTTTGCCTGTGCGGACTGAAGCACGCGATATCCTGCTCGAGTCCGGATGCGGTACTTCTGCAGGTTTTTGCCTACAAGCTTCACACTGATGGAGCGCCAGCCGTGGTTGGGATTCTGCGCAGGGTAGTAGCTGATGGTGTAGAGGTTTGCCAGGTCGTCGCGGATTGAGGCGAATGCCTGCTTTTCGTCCTGCCAGCCCTTGGAGAAATAGGCTTTGCCGCCGGTGGCTTTGCTCATGCGTTCGAAGACGGCCGTGGAGACCGGTTCCTGTTCCGCCTGTTGCGTGCTGATCATATAGATGATCGTTCCGGTTGATTGAGCGAGTTCGGCCACGTCCTCCGGGGGGACCAGGCTGGCGTTGTCGGGGCCGTTGGAGAAGACGACGATTGCCTTTCGTCCGGTCAAGGGGGCGGCATCCTTTACTGTCATCAAGAGGCCGTTATAGAGGGCGGCGTCATCTCCAGCGACTGTATTGCGTACGCCGCGCAGAACCTGGGAGCGGTCGGGGGTAAGGGCAGTCACCTTGGAAAGATCGCGGCTATAGGAGTAGAGGGCCACTTTGCTGACGCCTTCAAGGGAACGGATGAAGTCGGCGATAGCATCCTGCGCGAAGACAAATCCGCGGTACATGTAATTACTGGTGTCGAAGAGGATGAAGACGTTGGCACCGGCGAATTTTTTGGAGCTCTCGATGTTGGACCCCTCGATGGAGTCTTGTCCGCCCGACGTATTGTCGGCCACCTGGGTCAGGGGCTTGCCATCGGATGGAGCTACCTCCATCAGTCTGCGGGTGGGACCGTTTCCTTCTTCGAAGGTCGCAGGTTTTTCCGGGATCTTGTCTTCGGTAATTGCGAAGTCTTCGGGCTTCAGGCCGCTGATGTAGTTTCCCTTGTTATCTGTCACGGCGACGTTCAGTTGCACCAGAACGACACTGACGCGAATGCGCGAGGCGTCATCCTGGGCCGCGGCTCCGGCTCCTCCGCCGGAGAAAGGAAATGCAAGTAAACAGAAGAGCAGGAAATATCTTTTCATCATGGTTCTCCTATGGCGTGTTTGCATCTTTGACTGGCTCTTGACGAAGTGCGGTGGTGGTCGCTGCCGGCAATGTGGCGATCTTGCCCTTCCGCAGCTCTTCGCCGGTCTCTTGCATGGCGCGCACCATTGCCGGCCAATCCTCGAGGTCCGTGGCAAAGATCTTCGCGGTCATGTGGCGTGTGAGTTCGGGAACAAGACGGTTCAACATCACGGGCGAATAGCCTAGTTCATCCGCGAGTCGGGCCCAGTACAGGTTGCTCGATTCCCACGACTCGCCGAAGAGACGGCTGGAATAGCCTCCAAAGAAGGGGAAGGGTTTTACGTTGAGTATCTCGCGGCCGTAGGTTCGAGCGAGGGTCGGGTGGGGGACGCCGAAGTCCTTCGACAGACGCTCGAAGCTGGCGTCCTCGGGATGCTGACGCGCGAGATCGTCCAGCTGTCGTCCTGCCGGTCCCGAGGATGCCGCCTCTGCGGGATATCTCCGGCGAAACTCTGCGGCCAGATAGAAGGTATCCGCGGGCATCATTCGGGGAAGCATTACAGCGAGGTCTTCTTCACGCGCGAGAGCCAGTTCGGCCCGTTCCAGGCGTTGCGGCATCATGCGATCGGAGAGGATGCTGACTACCTTGACTCGGACCTGTGGGTCCTTTACCGACGCGGTCAAGAGCTCTTCCCCTGACCGTTGGTAGAGAGCGACGGCGTGGAGTTCGGTGGGGCTAACGGTCCACCAGCGCGGAAGGGTTGCGCTGACCAGGAGGTCCGGTACCAATTCCTTCCAGATGAGAGCCTGGACGTTTTCGGGGGCAATAAAATCCTGCTCGGTCGATGCCAGCGCATACGAGAGGTCGGTCAACGAGCCCATCAGATATGCCCCGCCGCCGGCCGGCGTACCTACGCCTAGCAACGTGGGAGTCTGCCAGAACTGCTCTGTGCCGACTACCGAGATTTCGGTGAAGTCATGCGAGCGGACGAAGAGGGGATTGTTGTGGAGGATCTGAGCGCCGGGGGGCTCGTAGTAGGCGTAGTTCAAACCCACCAGCGTGTCACGGAGAAACGGTGCGAGTTGGCCTCGAGCACCTTCCAGTTGCGTGCGTGTACCCGGTGTCTTGATCACCTTCGTCAGGTCGGTTTGTACCTGCAGTTCCGCATGATGGGTGGTGTAGACTCTCGGGGCCCAGTCGATTTTTTCGCTCTGGGTAAAGATGGGTCGAGGCATCTCGAATTCCCGCAGCTCCCCTGCGAGAGGGAGCATTCCATCGACGGGTTTTCCTTGCGACATCTGGTTCAAGCCATCGCTAAGCGCAAAGAGCGTATCAAGCGATACCAGATGCTGGTCTTCGAGCACGGCACGAATTCTGCGAGCCAGCTCCTGATGCACGCGCTGGCCATCCGGGGTGTCCTGACGAGGGCCTGCAAGCAGCTCGATGATCTGACTTGGCGAACCGTTCGGTGTGCCGCCTGCTGCGACCAGGAGTTCTCCGAGGGAGGTGCGGGTTGAGTCGAAGAGCTGGGTGGAGGAAGAGATTTTGGCAAAAGGCGCGATCATTTTCTGCCAAGACGTATTCAATTCCGCGGCGGGGATCTCTCCCTGGCGGGCCAATATCTCCCACAGTCCAATGTTGGCCTGAAAAGCCCCCAGAGTATTTCCGCGGAGCGCTTCATTTGAAATCCTGTCAATCGAGTCCGCCACAGTGACAAAGTTTGTAGCGGATTCATCGCTCAAATCCGGAAACTCTGAAAAGACAAGGTACCAGTTATTGAACTGCGAAAATTTGCTGGCCAGCAGGCTCACTGTCTGGGGGGAGAGACGTTTGGCTGGGGCGCGTCCACTGTCCAGTTCACACATGGTGAGATAGATCTGCAGAGGTCCGGTGTCGGTGACGACGCGAGAGAAAGCGACCATTGCGTCGAGCAATTGCTCGGGATGGTCTAAGCTGTGACGCTTGCTCCAATCATGAATCGTCTTCGAATCGGTCTTCTGGCGAAGGATCTGCTTCCAGATCTCGAGATTTCCCGGGACGTACGGTTCGCCGTTTTGCTCCCATTGGACGCGGGTAAACAGCACAAGAAGGTCGGGGCCCTGCCGGAAGACACCTCTCGTCGCGGCGGGCTCAAGATCGGTGCCGCGAAGATCTTCGTAAAAACGCTTCAGGCGAGTGCCTTCGGTGAGGTGCTCACGTTGCGACTGACTGACGCGGGACAAGACATCGAAGTACGCAGCCAGCCAGCCGTTATCCTTGGCGAGCAGGCGGGGAACGAACTCGCTCGGGTTGTCCGGACTCGCTCCGACCAAATCTCTCCAGGAGATCTGGGTCCAGGCTCCTCCCGGCACAATCACGCGGCCGGAGCGAATGCTTATCTGGCTGCCGTAAAAATCAAGCGTGGCGGCATAGGGGAGCAATCTCCTGAGTCCTGGAGAACGCTGCAATGCGACTCTTGTTTCGGCATCGTTCTTGGTTAGTCCCCAATAGAGACGGGCTACAGCCGGATCGTTAGTAAGCAGATCCACTAGATTGCTATAGCCCTTTTTCTGTCCCGAACTCAGCGTGATCCAATCAGCTTCCTTAAACATCACCGGAACCTGAGTGGGGGCGTACGGATAGACGAAGGGGACACCTTTCTGCAGCGACTCTTCGAGTTCGGTGAGAGGAAAACCTGAGTCGATCGTGAGAAAAGCCCTCTCTGGATTTGCGGTCTCCAGGAAAAAGATTTTTGAGCCACAGCCTTCGCGCAAGCGGTATCCGAGTATCTGAACCAGGGTGCCGGCATCGTCGCAGCTGGCAACATGGATTGTGTGGTTCGTTCCTGCCAGGATCTGAAGTTCTCTGGCCTGCTGGATGTAACGCTCCAACAAGAGCAGGAACTCGGTTGGAGTGCCTCTCTGATATCCCTGCATGAAAACGTTGCGAGCCAGCAACGGCAACACGTCTTCCGGAGTGACCTTTTGGCTGATGGCGGCCATGCGCATGAAGGAGCGCAGTGGTCCAGGGATGGCGACTGTCTCTACGGCTGGCGAAGAACCAGCTTTAGCGGAGACGGTGTTCGGCTGGTCTGACGGAGAAGCCCCCTTGACCGGGTTGCCAGAGTAGGCAGAGGAGCAGACACACAGGCAAAAAAAGGTTGATAGGAAAATGGCGAACGTACGAAGAGGGCACTTCATCATCGGATACCTCTTTGAGGACCTTCAAGCTTCGCGGCGGCCCATAACAAGGATGGAATAGCCCGCGTCCAACCAGGACGTTTGCGGGAGCCGAACCTGGGACAACTTGGGACTGCGAATCCACCACAGCCGGAACTTAAGCCACGCTTATGTTGCTACTTACCGGTTCTTACTTTCGTCGGACGATTTCAGAGCTTCAAATCAAGAAGACATAGCGGCATCGAGTTAACTGAACGGAAGTACTGTACTCCCGTCCCGTCAAGATTTGCTAGAGAGGAAGTAAATTTAATCCCAAAAAACTGAAGGCGGTTCTTTCCTTTGGCGGGGACCTTTGCGAGTCATTACTATAACCCGAAAAGGGACGGCAGCCGTTCGGGCTGCGCCCCGTCATGTTCCTCTTTGAAATCGGAAAACCCTGCGGAGATGCCTTTGGCGCGTGGAAATCACGGCGACTGTGCAACGAAATGGACTCTTAGCGAGACGACAAGCCCGCTAAGAGTCCATTCGTTCGAAAGACAGTCTCAATAAGCCCGAGACCGGAGCCGATCTCCTGCCGGATCTAGAAGTTGAAATGCCCGGCGAACTGGAAGTCGCGCGATCCCGGCGTACCGGAGACGCTGCTGATCTGCCCGAAGTTTGAGTTCCCAAACGTCGCTGCGGGGTTGGAGAACGTGACCTTGTTCCAGACGTTGATGCAGTCCACCTCGAAGACAAAGGTACCGATATCCTTTGGCAGATTGAAGCTCTTGCGCAGCGCGGCATCGAGGTTCTGGTTGCCGGGACCCCTCAACGTGAGCGGGGCGGTACGAGGCGCATTGCCGATCAGGTAAATTGGGCTGCTTGTTGCGGAGGTGTTCGCCGCGTTCTTGAACTGAGTCGAGTCAACGTACCGGATCGCCGTGCAGCCCGGCCCGATCCCGAGATTGCACGCGCTCGTTCCGTTCGGAGACGTGCCGTAGCTTCCATTGATGCGTGCGTTCCTTGCGCCTGGCGTCACATCAGGCATGCACTGGCCCTGTAGCGGAGAGTTGGTGGAACTGCACAGGCTGGAGATGACGGCGAGCGGTGTACCGGAACCGTAGGTGTAGATCCCGGAGATCGTCCATCCGCCTGCAAGCGTGCGCACCAGCATGGAGTTACCGCCGATCTGGTTCTTGCCGAACGGAAGCTGGTAAACCCCGAAGGCATGCACAGACTGCGGAGCCGAAACCACGCTCCACGACCGTTCGATCCGGTCCTGATGCCAGCTCTGCCCGCCGCCCGAGATCGCCGCGGCCGGAATGTCGAACCCGCTGCGGAACGTGCCGTCGTCCCCGATATTCTTTGAATAGGTGTAGTTTATGTTGAACGAAAGCCCGTGTGCCGTCCGCTGCAGCAGCATGACCTGGAACGAAGAATAGGAAAGGTTGGCCGAGTTCGCGCCCCACAGATCGGTGACACCGCTGTATTGCGGGAACGCAGTGAGACCCTGGGCGAGCGTCAGCACAGAGCTGTTCGGATTCGCATTGGCAGCGTTCTGATAGAACGCCGGGATTTTGATGCCCCCCATCGCCGCCTGCGCCTTCGCCACGTTGGCCGAGGTGGCCGCGGCGATCAGGATGGGTTTGGTTCCGGTCGAATCCGTCACGCCTCCGAGGGCAGCCAGGTAGACCGGGTTCAACTGGTTCGTCCAGTATCCGCGGGCGTTTTGTCCTGATGGATTCAGGAAGTGCGACTGATCGGCGACGTAGTTGACCGAGATCGTCATATCTTTCGTGATGCTGCGCTCGAGGCCGACGTTCCAGAAGGTGAACTCCGGCGCGCGGCCCGACAGGTAGAAGTCCGCAAAGGAGACGCCGCTTGCCGTAGCCAGTGCCCCGTTGTTGAGGTAATTGCCGGTCTGCAGAAGTTGTGCCGCCGCGTTCTGGGTTGGGGGGGCCGGATACACAAAGCCCTTGCCGAGGAGGTCGGTATTGGCGATCCCCTTGGCGGTGAACGTGGAGCCGTTGTTCAAATAGAAGGACGGGCCTGCGTTGATGCCGGTCGTTGACTCGGGCGTGGCGTTTGCGTTGATGTTGAAGCCGGTCTGGCCCGTTCCCTGGTAGGCGCCGCCGCGACCTCCGACGCCGCCCGCTTGTGAGAACACTCGCGCAATGCCAGCGCGGAAGATGGTCTTCTCATCCGCCGCAAAGACAACGCCGACGCGCGGGCCCCAGTTCTTCCAGTACGTCTGCACCGGGGTTCTGCAGTTGCAGCTCACGCCCGCGCCGCCGTAGTTCCCGGCAAACTGCAGCATGCCCGGCGTACCCGTCGCTGTGTTGGTCAGGTTGGGATTGAGAAAACTCCAGCGGTCCTGCACCTCGTGATAGGGGCTGAAGTAGTCCCAGCGAAGCCCAATGTCCAACGTGAGTTTGTTGTTTACCTTCCAGTTGTCGCTGAAGTAGGGGGCAGCCAGCCGATAACGGCCGCCCAGTTCGCTGACGGGCTGAAGACCGACTGATGGGGCTGAATTTCCGTTGTTACCGACCGCACCCAGCATGAAGCTGGCGAATGAATTACCGGAGCTGGGGCTCAGGGCATTCGAATTCCCTGTGTACTGCGCCGTCGAGTTCGAGTTGAACGGCAGCTCGACCAGTCCCGAGGGGCCTACCGGCGCGGCCACGTTGGTCTGCTGCCACTCGTAGGTAAAGCCTATGGTCATGGCGTGCTTGCCCTTGGTCCACTGCAGGTTATCGAGAGCCGTGTACGTTTCCGGGATGACCGACTGGGTGGAACCCGCCGGGCCTTGTTGCGTCCATCCGGTCAGTGTGGTCGAGACCGCGCCGGTCTGGCCGAAGGAGGCGCCGGGGAAGTTCGTGCTCGCCGCGCCGACAGGAACGTTCGTGATGCCCAAGGTCGCGGGGGAATACTGCGTCAATCCATCGGTAGCTGCCTTCTGCGGCTGGATGAAGCGCGTGTAGGAGTACTTCGCCTGGTTCACCATGCTGTTGTTGATGACGTAGTTGTACTCCGCGTCATAGAACTTCGGGAAGATGTTGGCAACCGTGCCGGCGACATAGGGGATCGGCAGCAATCCGTAAGCCCCTGAGCCGGTGCCGCCCGTCACGTAGTTCTGCAGGTAGTGAACCGCTCCCATCGCACCGACGGTAGAGAGCCTCTGCTTTGAATTAATGTCCCAGTCGACACGCCAGTCCTGCACGTGGTTGTCAAAGCCGCTGGGGTAGCCGCCGAGGTAGTTGTTGGAGAGGGCGTTGGGGATGCTCGGCGCCGGCATGAATGACGCCATCTTTGCTGAGATCGGAGAGAGATAGCTCGCCGGAATGACGTTGTAGGTTGGGAGGCCATTCTTCATGCCCTGGAACGGTGTACGGGTGCATGAGTTGCCCACGCAGGTGTTGCTTGTCGGGTCGTAGATCAACGGTTTGTTGTTAGAGCCCGTACCGGTCAAACCACCGGTGCCGACACCCCCGTTCAGTTCGGTAAAGTCACCCTGGATCATCAATGGTGTCGGAATCGTGAATAAAGCGGGATTGGCGGCGCGCCGCGAGTGGAACTTGTCGTAGGCGAAGAAAAAGAAGAGTTTGTTGCCGGTATGCGGAACATGGCCGCCGAAGGTCACCGAGATCTCGTTCTGATGCTCCGCGCCCTTCGGCTGGCATCCGGCTCGGGGTGCGTTCGTGATCGTCTGGCCTGCTGATACGGTCGTCGTCGCGACAGGGCTGCAGGTTGGGTACGCTACCCCTGTTGCTGGATTGATGCCCGGCTGTTGCTGCCACTTTTGCGTAAAGCCCCAGGTATCGAAAGCTGTGTTGCGGATGAAGTACGATGCCTGGCCGTGGTACTTATTGCCTCCCGACTTCATCGTGAAGTTCAGCGCGCCGGCACCGGAATACTCGGCGGGAGGCGTGCTGGTGACCACCTGAAACTGGTCGACGGCGTCGAGGTCAATACCCTGCGACACGATACGGTTGTCGCCCTGTTGGTTGATCGTCTCCGCCGGCATACCGTCGATATAGAGCTGCCCGAGGTAGTTGCCGGTTCCGCCGACGATCGGCACACGGATACCTGACTGTGCGCCGGGAGCGAGGGAGGCAAAGGCAGTAGCATCGCGCTGCGCGTTGTTCATCTGCAGCGGAAGGTTGGCGTAGGTGGTGTTCTCCATCACGAGGCCGACTGTCGCGTTGGTGGTATCGAGCACGGGAGGAGCGGCGGTGACGACTACGGTCTCTGCCGCCTCGCCGATAGTCAATACGGGATTGAAGCCGAGGACGCCGAGGGCGTTGACGACGAGGTTGTCCTGCTTGAGAGTGCGAAATCCGGTTGCCTGGACGCTCACGGAGTACGTTCCTGGAGGCAGGGGCGCAATGGTGAACAGGCCGGAGGATGATGAGGTCCGCTGGGTCGAGACGTTGGTGGCACCGTTGGTTGCAATGACTGTCGCATTGGGAATGGCGGCTCCGGTGCTGTCGGTCACGGTGCCTGAGATGGTGCCTTCACCGGCTGTCTGAGCATTCAGAGCGACTGGAATCGCGAGACGCAGTGTGATAGCCAACAGGAGAAATGCCTTGCAGACTGTGTTTGCAAGACCGTCACGAAGGATGTTCTCACTGGTTTTCATGATGACCTCGATAGAAATAAGTTCAGTGAACAAGCTGCCCGGCGTTAGTGCCTGGCGCGCACTGCACTGGATATTCGTCAGGAAAATGAGGGCTGAATATCCGTCTTTTCTCGTTCTCTACCTTGCGTTCCCGCCTCATAGAAGCTGATGGATCACGAACAATAGGAACGGCGTGAATTATCGGTATCGCTGAAGACGCTTGTCAATAGGAAAATAATGCCTGATAAGGAATATGGGCATGAGATACCGAACTCGGTTGGCAGAGAGGGTCCAGTGCGAGTTCGATAGGGGAGGTTCTGAGGGCGTGGAAGATCGCCTGGTATCAGCCGGGAGCCAACGCGACGACGAGCGAGATAAGGACGAGCGCAGCAGGGACGAGCAATGGGGCAGCGGCGCGCGAACCACTGATTTCAATGGCTGTACGTCAGTTGTGACTGAGTTGATACGCTCTTACGACGGCGAAGGCATCGACGCGGGAGTTTTCAATGATGGGAGAATCAAAGCGCCGATAAGGCTGCGGCCTCATCGGGGTAAAGTGTGGCGTACTTGGTGATGCCGACCATGGTGAAGACCTTGGTGAAGTGAGGAGTAAGACCGCAGATGGCGATAGTCTGGCCGGATTTGCTGGCCTCCATCAAGACCTGGATGACGAGAGCGATTCCTGAGGAGTTGAGGTATTCAACGCCCTTGAAGTCGAGCAAAATTCGCTTGTGAGCGGTCTTATCGAGGGCCTGGTAGGTTCCCACGACCGCGTCCCTGGAGACGGAGGAGATATCTCCGTTGAAACGGAGGCAGGTGATCTGCTGGCCACTTGCGCCGGTGAGCTGCTGCTGCGAGACCTTATTCGCGGTTTGCACCTTATTCACTCTCCTTGTTCATCCGGATGACGAGCCGCACAAAGCTCTGCTCGTCGGTTCCGGTTGCAGATACCCACTCGACCTCATCTACAAGAGCCTGGATGAGAAACATGCCCATTCCGCGCGCTTCTTCTTCGCCACTCATTTTGCGATCGATATCGGGTGCGGGCGCGGGTACTTCCATGCCGGCGCCATTGTCCATTACTTTGACTTCGAGCTCATTGGGTTTCATCGACAGGACGACGCTGACAGGAACAGAGGCATTCATCTGGTTGCCGTGTTCCATCGCATTAATGCAGGCCTCGGCGACGGCGGTTTTAAGGTCCTCGATGCGATCTTCACTGAAGCCCATGAGCTTGGCCATACCGGCAGCGGTGCTCATAGCAACTTTTTCGAAGCCGAGACGCGATGGAAGCCGCACCTCGACCTTGCTTCCGCTGGTCACGGTCATAGTGATGCCTTCTCCTTGGACTTGCTGGTAAGGCGGCAAAGTGCGATTGCACTCATATCATCCTGCTGTGGAGCGCCCCCTGTGAAGGTATCAAGCGTGGTCCACAGGCTGGTCAGGGTGTCTTCGGCATGCTGATCATTGTCCGAAACTTTGAAGGTGTCGATGGCGCGGAAGGCCTCCATCAGCCGTTCCTGACCAAACTCCTCTTCGCCCTGGAAGACCTCCGTCAACCCATCGGTGTAGAGCAGGATGCGGGCACCGGGTTCGATGGGGACACGCTCGATGGAATAACGGGAGCCTGGGAGCATGCCGAGGGGCGTGCCGCTGGCTTCGATGAGACGAACCGGGTTCTCACCGGATGAGACCAGAAATGCAGGATTGTGGCCTGCGTTGACCAGCTCCATCTCTGCCGACGCTGGGTCAAGCCGGAGGAAGATGGCTGTTACGTAGCGGCGACGTGCCTCGGAGCCCTCTTCCCAATGCTGCTGGGACAAGCGCCCGGCAAGCTCCCGCAGGGTAAGGGATTGGCGGGCAAGGGCGCGAAAGGCGGAGCGGAAGGCAGTGCAAACAAGTGCGGACGCGAGCCCTTTGCCTGCAACATCGGCAACGACCATCAGATGAGAGCCGTCCGGCTCCGTCACCACATCGAGATAGTCTCCACCGACCGAGTAGCAGGCTCTGGAACGTGCCGCCACGGAGTAGCCGGGGATCGAGGGCATGGTCTGCGGCAGGAGGCTTTGCTGGATTGCGCGGGCGGCGTCGAGATCCTGGGCCAGACGGGCGTAATTCAGATGGCGCTCGTGGTTGATGGCGTTCTCGACGGCAACCGCGGTCTGCAGGACGAGGCCTTCCAGGAAGTCGCGTTCATAGAGACTCAGCGGGCGTCCTCCGGGAGTGGCGACTACGAGTTCTGAAAGAACCTTACCGTCTCGGGAAAGTAGTTCGAACCGCGGGCAGCCGTCGCATGGCTCAGTCACCGCTGCGGCTGAAACATTCCCATAGACAACGTTTTGCAAGGTGAAGAGGGCGCCTTCCAATTCGAGCTCTCGCACGGCAATGCGGGCCGACTGCTGCAGCACATCGGTGAGTTCGATGGTCGAATGAACCGAACGCGACGCCTCAAGCAGGGCCTGAAGGCGCACGACCTGTTCGGCAAGCGGAAGGCTGCTCTGATCCAGCGCGTCGGACTGTTGCGTGGGAGACATGAGTTCGAGTGTTACCGAGTCTACCGTGTCGTTGCATTTAAGGCACGCTTCAAATCATTTCTTCTTTCTGTCCCGGAGAACAAGACCAAACTGGCCACATCAGGCCCTTTCAATAGCGACGTAGATTTTCAGATATCGACAACGAAAAATTACTTACGGCCGAGCCGCTCCAAAAGAGCTTTAAAACGTACCGATGCTTCCATTTTGTGTGCAATATTTTGCGCATTCACGACGGCAATCTCAAGAGAACCGTGGATTTTCGGAGTTTTCTTTTGGCCCCTGACGTGCTTCGTAAGCGACATCCTAACGGATTAGAAAATATTCGTTCCATCGGCTTCTCGACCTAGGTTCAGCCGAAACTCAATCTTTGAATGCACCGTTTCCGCGCCAATGCGCCCATCTTCGGAGGAAATACAGAATGAAATACCTTCTTCGCGTTCTATTTATCCTGGCTCTGTTCTGCGGGTTCACCAGTCACGCCCGGGCAAGTGGTGTTGACTTCCACGTGCAGGTCCTTGATCCGACAAATTTCTGTACTTCCAACCCTGCACTGTGTGTCATCACAGACGCCACGGCCCCGTTCGCAGTCACGT
>WNFD01002337.1_pt1 | contig 20196 bp, 19 predicted proteins | sample 5400491 | NCBI WGS metagenome assembly WNFD01 (sample SAMN13153343, study PRJNA577476) | soil metagenome | isolation source: 120 cm saprolite under Douglas fir tree site 2 hole 2 replicate 2 | place: USA:California | collected 2015-04-18
CGAGGTCGATCCGTCCCGTGACTACCAGCTCGTCGTAGAGCAGGGACGTGATCAGGAAGCCGCTGAGGACGAAGAAGACATCGACGCCGACAAAGCCACCAGGCAGGAACGGGATACCGGCGTGAGTGGCGAGCACCGCTAGGACGGCAAGAGCACGGATGCCGTCGAGCGGGCGGATACGACGATCCAGAGCCACAAAAGCGCGCCTTGCATAGGTCTGCCGAGCTGCCTTTCAGTTCCGCCATCCTAGTGGCGTTTATTCCCGAGATGATCCCAGCCCGCCGGGCCGTCCAGGCCAGATCCAGTAATCGAGCCCCACAGGCCCGCGCCGCACAGGGGCCGCCAGGTCAGCGCCTGGCCATTTCGAACATTGTGCGGGCTGTGATTCCTCAGCGGATCCGGCTTGGGCCCAGGGACGGGCGGTGAGATCTGGTTCGGACCCGGTCCGCAGACGGCCGACACTGGCAACGGCCAGATAGACATTGTTCAGGGTCGCCCGCAGGTCAACCGGCGGGGCTCCCGGCGCGTCCGATGAGGAGGAATTAAACATGGCGCGCGAGCCGGACCTGATCTTGGCCTGGCTGTGCACCCAGGCACAGGGATTGTGGTGAATGTGATGGGTGCGATTTGGCGTCCAGGCGGCCGGACCATGCTGGCGTTCGGCGCGGCCATCGGCGTGGCCATCGGGCCAGCGATCTGCGGCGCGCCGGCAGCGTTGGCTGGACCGGCGTTTCCGCAAGCCGCGACTGCTACGGTGCCTGGCGCGCAACTGTGGGTCAGCACCTACAACGGGCCGGCTGACAACATCGACTTCGCCACCGACGCGGCGGTCAGCCCTGGCGGCGGCACGGTCTTTGTCACCGGGGTCAGCGATGCCTCCAACGGCTCGGGCGACTATGCGACGGTCGCCTACGATGCCTCGTCCGGCGCGCAGCGGTGGGCTAGCCGATACAACGGGCCAGGCAACTCTCTTGACCTACCCTTCGCGATTGCGGCCAGTCCCGACGGAGCAACCATCTTCGTGACCGGCGAGAGCATCGGTGCCTCCGGGACGTATGACTACGCCACGATCGGCTACAGCGCCGCGACCGGCGCGCAGCTGTGGATCAGCCGCTACAACGGGCCGAACGGCGGGTCCGACGTCGCCAGGTCGCTGGCTGTCAGCCCGGACGGGCGGACCGTCTACGTCACGGGCTACAGCGGTCAGACCTCGGGACCGGGGGGCGGAAATAACGACTACGTCACCATCGCCTACAACGCGGACAGCGGTGCCCAGCGCTGGGTCGGCCGGTACAACGGCCGAGCCAATGGGAACGACCAGGCCCGCTCGGTCGCCGTCAGCCCGGACGGGCGCACGGTCTATGTCACCGGGCGGAGCCAGGGGAGGACCTCGTCCTACGATTACGCCACGGTCGACTACAACGCGGCCACCGGTGCTCAGCGTTGGGTCAGCCGATACAACGGCCCGGTGAACGGGAACGAGTTCGCCAACGCCGTGATCGTCTCTCCTGGCGGCCAAACGATCTACGTGACCGGCGGCAGCGCGGGAAAGTCCCCGCGAACCTATTTCGCCACCATCGCCTACAACGCGGCCACCGGTGCCGCACGCTGGGTCAGCCGGTACAACGGCTCTGGCCATTTCCGCGACTCCGGGCGCTCGCTGGCCGTCGCGCCCGACGGCCGCACTGTGATCGTCACCGGTTCCAGCTGGGGATTCGGAAACAATGGCGATCGCAGTACGAACACCGACTACGCAACGATCGCCTACAACACGGCCACCGGTGCCGCGCGCTGGATCAGGCGCTACGCCGGCACTCCCGACTATGCCGGCGATGATCCCGCCTCGGTGGCGGTCAGCCCGGGCGGGGGCACCGTGTTCGTGACTGGCACGAGCTGGGGCGGCACTACCAACGACTTCGCCACGGTCGCGTACAGCACGGCTACCGGCGCGCGGCAGTGGGTCAGCCGCTACAACGGCCCCGGCAACAGCTCGGACGGCGGCTCGGCCGTCGTCGTGAGCCCAGGCGGCGGCGCCGTGTACGTCACCGGGTCAAGCGAACGGGCCCTCTCGGCCTTCACGTTGGACTTCGCGACGATCGCCTACAAGACATGAGGGATCACGGCCCAAGGCCGGGTGAGCGTCATGGGCAGGCTGGTCAGCTGCACGGACGCTGCGGCGATGTTCTCGGCGACGTGATCGGGAGAACCCGAGCCAGGGATCGGCAGGATCTGCGGCGACGTGTTCAGCAACCAGGCAAGCACGATCTGCCGCGTGCCGACGCCGTGACTGCGCGATGTAATACCCGTCCGGAGTTTTCGCGGCGGGTTTGCCGCCGCCCTGACCTTGGATTTTCCACGCGTAGCCGAGGTCGTAGCCCGACCGGGCGGTGACGATGACGCCCATCGCGGCCACCTCCAGACCCGCCATGATCATTGTGAATGCAATAATCTGAGCGCTTCATGAATCAGGGTCAGGATAGGAACGGGCATCAGCATTCAGCAAGGTTTGCAGGGCATAACGGTAAGCACAGAAGAATGGCAGGAATACAGCATTGCAGAAGGCTGTCAGGGTTTGGTGGCGAAAATTGGCGGCACACGGCGCCCGAGTTACGGCTCTTGAAATAGGCCGGTATCGGCCGCCTAAGTGAGGGTACTGCGGCACAATGGGCGACATGCATCTGACCCCCTTGCCAGGACCAACCGCGAGCAGCTCCAGAAGAGGCTGCAGGAACAGCCCAACGCCATCGTCAGGCTCCAGAACATCGGTATCAGCAGCGCGGCAAGCCAGGCTGGGCCAGTACCTGGAATGGGCCACGAACGCCCTTCAACACCCCAGCTGGCAGATGAGCCCCGCCGACCTGACCGGCCCGTGCTGACGCCTGCCTACGCCCGCCTGGTAGCGGCGTTCGGCGCCGTCACCAGCGTCTACCTCTCCCACGTGCTGGTGTTCCAACCTGGCGGCGGTGTTCGCGGTCGCCTCAGCCGACCTCGCCGGCCTCGAACTCGACCTCACGCAATAACCAGACAGGAAGGGAAAATGGATTTCACAAGGCGCTGGATGCTGGCTGCCGCCGCGATCTCCGTGGCTGGCCTGAACGTTGCGGCCGCCGGCCCGGCCCACGCTGCCACGACGCCGGCCCGCGAATGCTGGGGCAGCGACCGGGGAGACTGGGACGCGTTCCACAAGGCCGTGCCGCAGAGCAACTGTGTGCGCGTTTATTACGACACCGAGAATGTCTTCCCGAAGACCTGGCCCCAACGGGCAGGCAAAGGCACCTGGTCGATGCTGTCGATCCGGCCGAACCCGGCAGACCTGCTAGCTGGAAACCTCGACGCCGAGCTGAAACCGATGATCGACTCGGCGCCGACGCATTCCCTGCTGACGATCTACCACGAAAACGCCGGCGGCAACCCGTTGAACTACCCGCCTGACGTGCACAACGCAGCGAACTACGTCAGGATGCAGAAATACATGGAACACCTGGTCCAGGGCACGCACGTCCGATTCGGCGTCGTCATCATCGCTCCCTACAGTTCAGTCCTGAACTGGATCTACAAAGGCGACGACTGGTTCGGCTATGACTTCTACGCCTTTCCCCGGTACCTCAACCCCAACGGCACCATCAACGTCAACGCGGTAACGACGCGGATGACCAACAACCTGAGGACGCTCCAGAAGTTCACCGGCAGGCGGTACCCGCCGATCTACCTGGGCGAAACTAACGCCAGTAGAGATTTCCAGCGGAAGACCTGGTTCTCGACACTAGCCAAATGGTTCGCCACTCACGACGGGGATCGGGTGGCCTGGATTCTGACCCGCTGGACTGCCAGTACTGGCCCGCACTCCGGGCTCAGCGGTCCCTGGCCACCGTCGGCGACCGTAGTGAAACTGCTTCGGCACCTAGCCTGGCAATACCAGCTCCGGATTTAGGACACGCGAAGAAACCCCCGGCACAGAATCGAACCAGGCAAGAAGCTCCGCTACGTAATGGCGGTGCTGGGCGGTGACGATTCGGAGCAGGACCCGTTGATCCTGATGGCGCAAGGCCTCGATGGCGGTAGGGAGCATACGATGCGAGCCGGCCGCCCGCGGACCGGTCTGGGAGCTGGCCGGACCGGTCAGCGAGAGGGCCAAGTTGGCCGATGCAATCAGTTCGGTGATAACTGACCTGCGCCAGAGGAATTGGATCTGGCGGCCGCCGGACCAGGCCGGCACGTTCCAGGCATCCGTTTACGACATCCAGGTGCTCGGCCACTGGTGAGGCCCTCTCCGCGAATGCCAGCACCAAGCCATCAGGTCCGGCGCAACTGCAGCATCGTCTGCACGGACATCGCTCGGCGTCCGAGGCTTGGGCGAGCCACGGACGCCAGTACAGCCGCGGCATCAACGCAGCCATGCAGAAACTGACGATCTGCGCGCCTCAGACAGATCGCGCCGAGCGCGAGTCAGCCGCGCCAAGTCTGCGGTCCGGCGCAGACAGACTCCTGGCGGCATAGTCAGGACGAGATGCATCTGCGCAGGAGCTTGTGCTCTTATCTCTGACCTGGCGTGATGCGACGCAGGCTAGAAGAGCTTGATACGGGTGAGCGCGGCCAGCCGGTCCATCAATTTGTCCTGGAAGGCTGGATCGCGGGCTTCTGGCGCTGGCGCCTGCCGCTGCTGGTGGTGCCAGTAACCGCCGCTCACGGCGGCGGCTGCGTCGTTGCTGACCGCGAGCCATGTCTGCGTGCGCGAGCCCATCTCGAGGTCACCGGATGCCCCGGGGCCGCCCATTTTGGTCGCGACCCAGCCGGGATCGACGGCGTTGCTGAGAACTCCCGGCCAGGCGCGCGCGGCAGCGAGCGCGAGCGCGACGACGTGGAGCTTGGTCTCGGAGTACGCCTGTGCGGCGTTCCAGCCGCGCTCGGTCCAGTCGATGTCCCGGAGGGACCCGGCACCGCCGTGATGCATCCCGCTGCTCAGATAGATGAGCCGGTCTGGCCGGCCGATCAGCGCGGTGAGGATGTACGGGGCGAGGGTGTTCACGGCGAGGGTCTTCGCGTGGCCCTCCGCCGTCGTGCCGCGGGACGGCTCGAGGAAGATGCCCGCGTTGTGGATGACCGCATCCATCCGGCCGACCTCGTTCACTTGCTCCGCGAGCCCCCGGGTCTCGGCCGCGCTGGCGAGGTCGCCGATCACGACTCCCGCGGCGCGCGGGGCAAGGCCGGCGACCGACGCCGCCCGCTCTCGGGTACGGGCATGGAGGACGACGTCATGGCCCTCATCAATGAGGACACGGGCGGCGGCCCTGCCGAGCCCGTCGGTGGAACCGGTGATAAAGACGCGAGACACGGATCATCCTTCCATCGCCGGCCTGCTGGGTCGCGGCCATTGCTTGCTGCGCTTGCAAGTACAGCATCAGCCGCTCGCGCGAACAGGCCGGGATGCCTGGAACCGAAGCCCGGCCCAGCCGGCGCCGCCAGCGAGCGGAACAAACACGAATCGGCCAGCTGCCGATATCCTCGGCGTTCGCCACCGCCTGACCTTCCATCCCACGACCGCCCGCCCGCGACTTCAGCTCACGCGCCCATCCGGCTCGATCTGCGCGGCCGGTGGCCTCTTTCGGTTCAGCATCGATCTGTCGCAGTGACAAGGGGTGGCTGGGCGTGAGTAGCTGCTTCCGCGAAGCGAACATAGGCGGACGTAACCCGGGACCACCGTCCTCACGGATTACCGGTCGCGCCCGCCGAGGTGAGACGCTCGACCGCCTCGGTCACCCGCGGCCATCGGATCTGCTGCCACGGCACGCTGCGGCCACCGCCGGCCTGCACGTCCAGGTGGACACGTGCTCATCAGAGCTTCTCCCATCGGACATGCCATCGGCATCGAGCAAAGCGGGCGCCTCAGACTTCCCTCCGCTCATCGGCACGAGCGAGCATGATCGCTGAAGCATCGCCGCGACAGATGAATCCGATCTGCGCGGCCAGCGTCATTGCCAGCGCCATCCGAGCGTCCGCGCAGATCGAGCCGACGGTGCGGTCAGAGGCGCCAGTGACGATCACAGAACGTGACACACCGACACGGTTGGCAGAAGCGTGGTCCGCGACGAGATCGGGATCTGGGCGGCTGCTACGGTGTCGGCTGCCCGGGCGGCCCGCCCAGTCTGTGGGGTTTGTCCCACCCGGCGGCGGGTGGCGCTAGGCTCAATTGCGGGGGCTGAGGTTTGGTCGGCTGAAGGAGGCGATCATGCCGGACAGCGGTGGCCGGGAATCGTGGATGCATGCGGATCCGGGCTGGGTTCCGCCGGACATCAATACCAGCGTGGCGCATCCGGCACGGGTGTATGACTACTGGCTGGGCGGTAAGGATAACTTCGCGGCCGATCGAGCGCTGGGTGACGCCATCATGGCGGCAGTGCCGACGATCCAGGTAATGGCGCGGGCCAATCGCGCCTTCCTGGGCCGGGCGGTCCGCTACCTGGCGGCGGAGGCGGGTATCCGCCAGTTCCTGGATATCGGCACGGGCATTCCGACTGTGGGCAACACCCATGAGGTCGCCCAGGAGGTGGCTCCGGATGCGCACGTGCTGTATGTCGACAATGACCCGATCGTGCTGGCGCACGCACGCGCGCTGATGACCAGTCACCCTGCTGGGGCGACCGCGTTCATCGAGGCCGACCTGCGCGAGCCACAGAAGATCCTGGCGAACCCGGCGCTGGCTGCGACTCTGGATCTGAGCCGACCGGTGGCCTTGATGCTGGTGGCGGTCTTGATGTACTTCCGGGATGGGGATGATCCGCGGGGGATGGTGTCGGCCCTGGTCGACGCGCTGCCGTCCGGCAGCTATCTCACCGTGACTCATCCCACGGCTGATTTCAACGCCGAAGCGATGGCCGGTGCGGTGGCTGCGGCGGAGCACGGCGGCATCACGCTCGTCCCGCGCGACCGCACGCAGACGGAGTCGTTCTTCACGGGCCTGGACCTGGTTGAGCCCGGGGTGGTGCCGGTGCTGGCGTGGCGGCCAGATCCTGGCTCGCTGGCAGATCCGCTGAGCGCGTACTACTACGCTGGCGTTGGCCGTAAGCCATAAGTGCGCCAGTCGCAATCCTGAGGGTCACCACGCACTGTCCGTCGGCAGCGCGTAATCGGGATGGCCCGCGATCACGCGATTCAGGAAGTCGGCCAATCCGGGTCGGCCGCGAGCGCGGAGTGTGGGAGAGCGGGCGGGATCATCCCGGGAGGCGGAGGTCGGCCCACACGCATTTGCCTCCGGCGGGCAGCGGTGTGGCGCCCCATTGGTGGCTGAGAGCGGCGACGAGGGAAAGGCCGCGGCCGATTTCGGCGTTGTCATTTGCGGCGAGGCAGGTGGGCATGACGTTGCTGAGGTCTGTGACCTCGCAGCGCAGCGCGGCGGGATGGCGCAGCAGCCGCAGCCGGATGGGCGGCGGCGGTTGGGCGCGGGAGCTTGGTGCGGGGAGCTCGGCGATGATGCCGTACCGGAGGGCGTTGGTCACAAGTTCCGAAACCACCAGCCGGGCGTCGGGCAATATGTCGGTCAGGCTCCAGGTGCATAGGACAGCGGCGGTGAAATCGCGGGCCGACCTGGCAGAGGCGGGTGCCGGGCACAGCGGGAGTGCGGCGATGCTGGCCGCGGCGGGCTGGTATCGGGCGGGCGCGGCGCTCAGGGCGGGCGAGAACCCGGAGGCAAGATTCGCCACGATGCTTCCTTCCTGGCTTCCGGCCGCGTCATGGCCCTTTGTGCCTGTCATGCAGGACCATTTGCACGGGCCTTATGCCAGAGCACATGCACGTGCATCATATCGCGTGAGGTCGCCGTTGTAAGGGGGAAGTGGCACAATCATCACCGAATAGCCAGCAGGCGGAAGGAAACAGGGTGACGGGCGAAGCGCCACCGGGAGGCGGGCCGACCGTCCGGCGCATCCTGCTCGGGTCGCAGCTGCGCAGGCTGCGGGAGGCCCGGGAGATCACCCGCGACCAGGCCGGCTACGCCATCCGGGCGTCGGAGTCGAAGATCAGCCGGATGGAGCTTGGCCGGGTGCCGTTCAAGGAGCGCGATGTCGCCGACCTGCTCACCCTCTACCAGGTCACCGACGATGCCGAGCGGGCGCCGCTGCTGGCTCTGGCGAATGCGGCCAACGTTCCCGGCTGGTGGCACCGCTACGGCGACGTGCTCGCCGACTGGTTCCAGCCCTACCTCGGGCTGGAGGAAGCCGCAAGCATCGTGCGCACGTACGAGGTCCAGTTCGTGCCCGGCCTGCTGCAAACACCCGGCTACGCCCGGGCCGTGATCGCTGTCGGCAACCCCGGCGCGCCGGCCGCCGAGATCGAGCGGAGGGCCGCCATGCGGATGGCCCGCCAGGAAGTGCTCACCCGCCCCGCCCCGCCGCGGTTGTGGGCCGTGATCGACGAGGCGGCCCTGCGGCGGCCGATCGGAGGCGCCGCCGTCATGCGCGCCCAGCTGCAGGCACTGATCGAGAAAGTCAGGCTCAGCCACATCATCGTGCAGGTCATGCCGTTCCGATTCGGCGGTCACGCCGCCGAATCCGGCGCCTACACTATCTTGCGCTTCCCCGAGCCGGACCTACCCGACGTGGTCTACCTTGAGCACCTCACCAGCGCGATCTACCTGGACAAGCGCAGCGACGTTGACCAGTACCTGCAGAACATGGAGCGCCTGTGCACCCAGGCTGAACCCGGCGACCGCACCCCCGCCATCTTGGCCGCCATCCGCGACGAACTCTGACAGCAGCCTGCCAGCGAGCGGACGCCCCTCGCGGGCATCGGTCCGCGCGAAGGCCGCGAGCTGCCCGAACGCCCGCCGGTGTAACGCTGCCCGTCTGCTCGCCGGGGCGGCGTTGCGCAGACGCGATCGGGTGCCTGCACCGCCGGGGCCTTCTGAGCCGACACCGCGCGGCTTCGGCGCGGACAGCGCCGGGCCAGGTGTCGATGGATGGCGGGGCCGCGGCCCGGGGTCTGGCATCAGCCTGTGCCGGTCCAGCGGCGCCAGCGGGCTCGTAGACCGGCCGTACGTGCAGAGGGGCGTGCTAGAGGTTTGGCAAATGCCCGTGCTTATGCACGTGCATCAGGTTAGGATGCGATCCCAGAGGCAAAGTCATGTATCGCCAGCCCCATACTGCACCCTCGACTCGAAAAGGTAACCGATCCGGAGCACCGCCCGCGGACGGGCGCCGGGCCGGCTGGTGAAGAAAGAGAAACCACGATGGAAGACACGCGCAACGGGATGCCCGCCAGCGAGCTGCAAGGTGCCACCTGGCGGAAGAGCCGCCGCAGCAACTCCCAGGGAACCTGCGTCGAGGTTGCCGACCTGCCAGGAGGGGTCATCGCGGTCCGCAACTCGCGGCACCCCAGCGGCCCGGCGCTCATCTACACCACGGCCGAGTTCGACGCGTTCATTAATGGCGCCAAGGATGGCGACTTCGATGATCTGATGACAGGACTGGGCGGTTCGTCATAACACGAAGGTGACGCCGACCGTCCCGGTCGGGCCATCTGCCACATCGGCCGGCGGCGCCGGCCCGGCCAACGGCCCGGACGGCGAACACGAGGAACGATCCCAGGTCATCAGCTGATCTGAGCCGGGACCGGATCGCATCCGGAGGCTGACCGGGACCATCGAACCGCTCGCAGAGGCGCGCCGAACCTGGCATGTGCCGGCTGGACTCAAGCTCTCCCCTCGCTGCGCTCGATCTTCCGGTGACCCAGGACGCCGGACGCGACGCTCCCCGGCCCACCGTGACCGACCTCGATACCGAGCCGATCCACCGAAAACCCGTCCTGAACGGCCTGATCAACGAATACACCCACGCCGCATGACGCAGCGCAACCTGCAGGCCACCCGCCAAATCGTGTTTTCGAGCGGGACAGGAGCGCGGCGGTCGGGCCAACTCGGTACGGCGACTGGCTCCTCGCCGCTCCGGTCCCCGCGCTATGGGAGCCAGGAAGAAGAGCACAAACCCTTCACGGACGCGTCGCAGAACGCGCCATCGTGCACCAGATGGCTCGTTATGAGCGCGAACATCGCGCGGGGTCTTGGCGTCGTGGCCGCGAGCGATAACCGCGGATCTGCGGGGTTCAGCCGGTGTTGCCGGAGCCTGCGCAGTGAGGCTGGGCCGGACGTTCGGTTGCTGGCGCCACGCCTTGGCGCCGGTGGATGCCCGGCGTCGTGCGGCTGTGTCGCCCGCACCGATTGTGTTGCGTCTGTCCGGCATCGCGGTCAGGCATGACAGACACGAGGCGGATCGCCGCCGACCCGGACCGCGGATAGGGTGCCGGGGATGACCTTCAGGCCAAGAACAGCTGTTAGCTCAAATCCGTCCGCCAGTATGACTGACGGTAATCAAACCCCCGCCGATAGTGCCTGATTGTTGGCGACTTGGCCATTATGACCTAATTGTAGAGAACTGTGAGGGAGGTGCCTGTCTGCGGACGCTGCAAGCAGCGCCTTCCGCAGCAACAATCCATCAGCAGATTGCGGATAGCCTGGCAGTGGCGGCTGGGGGCGCTGCCGTGGGGGACGATGGTTTCAAGTACAGATCCGGGTCGGGGCGATAGCCGCAGCGAGCTCGCGCTGAGGAGCGAACTCCTCCTCAGCTTGCCTGCGGGCGTGGCCTACGTGGCCGGGCCTGATCTCATTTTCGAGTTCGCCAACGATGAATACCGGCGGTACGTAGGCGGGCGTGACCTGATCGGCCTTCCGCTGGGCGTGGCGTTGCCGGAACTGCCGCGCGAGCACCTGGAGAGGGTCGCGCGTGTCGGCCAGCAGGGTCAGCCGTTTCAAGACCGTGACTCCGAAGTGTGGATCCGCCGGCACGACCAAAAGCCCGAGCAGATGTTCGTGGACCTCGTTTATCAGCCGGTGCCGGACGATGCCCGCGGTGCGGCTGGAGTGCTCATTTGCGTAAACGATGTCACGGCGCATGTCCGGGACCGGCGCCGTCTGGAGGTGCTGGCCGAGCGCCTGGCGACAACTGAGGAGCGGTACCGGACCCTGTTCGAGACGCTGCCGCTCGGTGTCGTTCACTTCCACGCGGATGGGTCGATCCTTTGGGCCAATCCGGCGGCGGGCGAGATCCTGGGCCTTGCGCCCGATGCGATGACTACCTGGCCGCCTCTTGACCGGGCCGGGCGCGCCGTGCATGAGGACGGCTCGCCGTTCCAGCCGGATGAGGTTCCGGTGGTGGTGGCCCTGCGCACCGGCGAGGTCGTCGCTGACGTGGTGGCCGGAGTGCCGCACGGGCGAACCGGTGAGCTGCGGTGGCTGCAGGTCACCGCCGTGCCGGACGCGCGGGATGAGCAGGGCCGGCCGCGCCGTGCTTACGCGATGCTGACGGATATCACCGAGCAGCGCTGGGCGGAAGCCGCCTTGCGGCAAAGCAACCGCCTGCTGGGGCGGCTGCGGGAGGCCAATGTTCTCGGCGTCCTAGTGGTCAGCGAGGAGGGTATTCACGAGGCCAACGACGCCTTCCTCGACATCATCGGTTATAGCCGCGACGACCTGGAGTCCGGGCGGATTCACTGGCGGGCGATCACGCCCCCGAGGTGGGCCGCCGGCGATGATGACGCGCTTGAGCAACTGCGCCGCACGGGATCGTTCCGGCCCTTTGAGAAGGAGTACGTGCGCCGGAATGGGCATCGCGTGCCTGTCCTGCTCGGGGGGGCGGTGATCGGCTGGCACCCGCTGCGCTGGACCAGCTTCGTGGTGGACCTTACCGCCCGCCAGCGAAGAGAGCAGGAGCGAGCCAGGCTGCTGGCGCGAGAACGGGCCGCCCGCAGGGAGGCCGACACTGCCCGGGAACGGCTCGCGTTCCTGCAGCGGGCGGGGGAGCTGGCGGCCGCCACGCGGAATAGAGATGACCTGCTGGAGCAGGTGACTCACCTGATCGAGCTCGCGGCGACGCCCGGCGACGACACTCTCATCATCGGCGCCCGTGCGGGATCGGTGGCCAGGCAAGCCCAGCAAGGGCTCACGGTCCTCAACGCGGGCCTTGACGAACGGGTCAGCAAGCGCACCTCCGAGCTCCTCCGGGCGGAGGCGGAGCGCCGCGCGCTGGAGGCCGAATTGCGGCAGGCCGAGCGCCTGCAGACCGTCGGGCAGCTGACCCGCGGCATCGCCCATGACTTCAAGAACCTGCTGGGGATAATCGTCGGATACGCCGAGATGGCGGAGGACATCAGCAATCATCTAGATCCTGAGCTGCACCGGATCCTCGGGGAGATCTCCGTCGCCGCGGATCGGGCAGTGCATCTCAGCAGCGATCTGCTCAGCTTCAGCAGCCGTGCCCGCACCAAGCCCGAGGCTGTCGACCTCAACGCCCTGATCGACGGCATCAGGCACCTGCTGACCGTCAGCATGAGCGGCAGCGCCAAGGTACTGTTCCAACCGTGGCCGGCGGCCTTGCCTGCGGTGCTGGCCGACCGGGGACAGCTGGAGCAGGTGCTGTTCAACCTGGCCGTCAACGCCCGCGACGCCATGCCCGAGGGCGGCACGCTGACGATCCGAACGCGCATCGCTGACCTGAGCCAGGAGCACGCACCATCGCATCCGCCCACCCGGCGCGGTCGCTATGTCGAGCTTGCCGTCAGTGATACCGGGATCGGCATGAGCGCCGACGTCAGGCCACGGATTTTCGAGCGCTTCTTCACCACCAAGCCGCCCGGCAAGGGCACAGGGCTCGGATTGTCGACCGTCCACGGCATCATCACCGACATCGGCGGCACCATCGAAGTCGACTCCAGGGAAGGCCACGGCACTACCTTCCGCGTCTACCTCCCGGCGACACTGGACCCGGCCGGCTAACTCGAACCGGCCATACGCATGATCGGGCCATCTCCAGGCCTGGTGCTGACCGGGCAGGCTCGGGTCCGCGGGTGACCACTACGCACCGGGTGTGGCACGGGGTTGATGGCGGATGGGGCACGCCCCCGCCGTCACCGGCCTGCCGCAGTCCGGCGGCTGGTCCGCTGGCGCCCGGCGAGGACGGCGCCCCCGGTACAGAGAGCCACCATGACAAGCCACAGCAGGAGCCATCCTGGGTTTATGACCGTGCTGTGGGTTACCACCACCTGGGTCACGTTCCCGCCTGCCGCCGGGGGCATGGGCCTGGCTACCGCCACCTGGGGTGCCTGGCCGCCTGTCAGCGCGATCAAGATGAGGGGGATGCCGCTAACGGCGACGCCGATGGCGATGCCTGTCAGCAGCGCGCGGCGGCTACCGGGCTTCGCTGGCGGTGTCTGCGGCCCACCGGCGATGCGGGCCTCAACCTGGGCGGCTATCTCCCTGTCGACCTTGTCCAGGAACGATGCCACAACCGCGTCGCTGTACTCGGGGCCAAGCTCACGGTGCACCTCGGCGGCGGCGCGGATGTCCTCCGGGGACAACGGTGAAGTACTCATAGTGGCAGGGTAACTCCCCGTTGCCGAGTCAGAGGCTGCCGCACGCCGTGAACCTTGCTCCCCGGGCCGATGACCTTGGCCCCGGCGGATCGCTCCGCCATGTTCTGGTCTGTTTATCATGTCCCTCTCCCTGGCAGGTGCCAGCTTCTGTTCCTGTCGCGCCTGGCCCCGGCCGGAGCAGGCGAGCATCTGGCGCAGGGCCCCGTCAGAACTCGGTCTTGAGCCGGTCGATCTCGCGGGCCCGCTCGCGCAGCCGGGCATACGCGGGCCGCTCGAGGATCCGGGCCAGGGCCCAGCGGACGGCTTCCTCCCGGCTGCCCGCGATACCCCTGGTGATCAGCGCATCCAGGGTTTCCAGGTCCACCGCGCCGAGTCGGCGGGTAGCTTTCCTCCTTGCCGAGATCGCCGCGCCGGGGTGATCTCGCACACCGGCGGCCCGGCCAGCGTCACGCTCGGGGACCTGGACCGCCGCGCGAGCCCGCGGGCGAAGCGCCTGCTCGCGTGCTGCCAGCAGGCCGGGTTCGGCGCGCAGGCCGGCATGACCGCCGCGGTGCGGCTGGCGGTCGGGGAGATCCGCACCGTCGATGCTGCCTGGGCGGCCGGCCGCCTGGTTGCCGAAACCTGCGCGGTGGCCGAGGCGGACGGCCACCCTGTGCCGCAGGCCGCCCAGGAGCGCGCCCTGGCGTTGGCGCAGGCCGTTGAGCCGGGAAGCTTCTCCTCCCTGAATCCGCGCTCGCCGTTGAGTGGGCCTGAGTCCCCTGCGGCCCGCGCGCCTCGCCGAGCTGCTGGAGCAACTGGCGGAGGCACCACAGGCCGGCGGCGGCGCGCCGGGATACCGGCGCATGAGCGTTACTCCGCGCCGGAGCTGCTCCCGTCGGTGCGTCCGGCGACGATCACGACCGGGCGGGGAAGGAACAAGCAGACTGTGCAGGTAACCGTCGTCCAGCGCCGGGCGGCCTGCGGGCGGCCGAAGTCGCGGGTGTACGGCGTGATGCTCTTGACGCCCATCCCGCCGCGCTCCGCCCGCGCTCATCTGGAGGGCGAGTACGAGACGGGGGGAACATGTTTAGCAACCGTGGCGAGGCGGCCGGGATCGATACGCCGCCGCTTAGTAACGGCCCGGAGTCCCGGGCGCGGAAGGACCCCAGCGAAGAACCGGTCGCCGCCGCCGGAATCGTGAACCGTCGCCCGCCCGCCCGGCGGCTCGGCGGCTTCCCGTGGCGGCAGCTCGCATGGTCGGCGCTGGCGGGAGCGCTCGCGGTCGTGCTGGCGGTGCTGGCGCTGCTCTGGTCGGGCTGGACGATCTGGTGACGTATCTAGCCAGGCATTAGCCGACCGGGCGTGTGAACGCGAGTGAACCCTTGAGCGCCGCGCCAGTACTGCTGCACTGGAACGGCCGCCATTGGCGGCTAGTTAAGGTGCTTGCCCCGGTCAGCGGCGTGGACGGATGTCGCTGGAAGGCCGGGGCGGTGATCGCTGGCAGCCGGCGCAGCCGACAGCAACACCCTCATCAGCACTATCGCGATCGTTTACGGCCATACCGGGTAGCGGCAGGTCGTGCTGGCGTCACAAGCAGCAGACCGTCCAGGCGCCGTCGGGGAAAAGACAGATCGGTGAGAAAAAGCCGACGACGGATCGATGAGACGGCCTGCATCAGCGCAGGTCAGAGCGATGCCGGGCGACAAGAAGTATGAGAACCTCCACCCTGCACCCCACTCGCCGCCCGGGATGCCGGCTGGTGGTGTTGATCGCGACAGCGGCAGCGGCGGGCCGAGCCGGTGATGGTCGCGCACGACATACCCACTGCCGTCGGCTAGTCCTCGCCGAGCATGGCGCGGAACTGGGTCATGAGCGACGTCACTTCCCGCCCGCTCAGCTCTAGCAGCTTCAGCTCGCCGTCATCGGCATAAACCGGCGTCACCACCGAAGACCATTAGCGGTCTTCGAACACGCCCGGCCTGGCCGGGTCCTCGAAGTCATACCTGGTCAGCCGCAGGACTTCCCGCTCTCCCGAGATCAGGGCTGCCTCAAGGGCCGTCCACTTAGGGTTTGCCGGATCGTTCGGCATCTTGGGGAACCGCCTGAAAACGTACTGGCCGACCACCTCGTCAAGCGACCGCCCCACCGCGTCGAGGAACTCGTCGTTCGCGTCGATGATCACCAGGTCAGGCGTCAGCAGCGCCGTCGCTATCGCGCTGACCTTGAACACCTCGTGGAAATCGACCTCTTGTACTTGCATGCTGCCCCCGGTTCCGGCACCGCTCACGCGAATGCGCCGCAGCTAGCCTCCCCTTGCCGGACTCTGCGACACGCTGGCGGGCGATCTTCCCACCGGCCCGCGGAGGACGTCATGGTCAGCCGCGCTGAGCCCGCCACCAAGTCATCAGAACCGATCACCCAGCAGTCAGAACGGCGTGCAGCGTCGCGCGGACGTTAACCAGCACCTATTTCGGGGTCGGCCTCTACAGCTGGTTGTCAACGGAAGCGCCGGTGCCCGGATTCTTGGGCTCTCAGCCCTTATCAGCCGAACTGGCCGGGTGGCCAGTAAACACGACCGATGTCCGTCGCTACCACCAACGCCTCGCTAAGCTGCTCTTGGGTGAGCATCTCGTGGGTCCGCCTCCTACTGGATTTTCGATCCGAACCCTGACAAGCCTGAACTGGCCGTCTTCGCGCTACGCGACGGAAGCTATCGGCAAATCGCCCAGGCAACCGATACGAACGCACTGCGAATTGAGCATCCGTTCCCGGTACATCTCATCCCAGCGGAGCTGACGCTCCGCCCGCGGCGGTAGGGACAGCCACACTCACATCCAGTCGGCATGCCTGGGCCAGGCCAGCAGCGTCTCGACGACTTCGGGCGGCCCGCCGGACTCCGCCGAGGTGGCGTACCGGCCCCGGTAGAAGAGCAGCGGCCGCTGGCTGCCGCACTCCCCGAGTTCGCGCACGCGGCCGATGACGATGTGATGATCCCCGCCGGGATACACGGCCTCTACCTCGCAGCCGGCCCAGGTCAGCACGCCGTCGATGACCGGCGAGCCGGCCCCGTCCGGCGTCCACTTGACACCGTCGAACTTGCGCGGGGCGCTCCGGCCGAACCTAGTCGCCAGGTCGTGCTGATCCTCGGTCAGGACATTGACCGCGAACATCTTGCCCTTGGCGATCCGCGGCCAGGTGTTCGAAGTGAGCGCGGGGCAGAAAGCAACCAGCGGCGGTTCTAGCGACAGAGCCGCGAACGCTTGACAGGCGAAACCCACCGGTTCCCCGTCGTCTATGGCGCTGATCACCGTGACGCCCGTGCCGAAATGGCCGAGCACCTGCCGGAACTTCTGTGGTTCTGGCTCATAACTGACCGGACGTACCCCGGGTCCCACAGTCACCGCAAGCGCCTCTCCGGCTCCGTTCATTCCCGACCGCCTCATCTGGCGGCTTGCGGCGCCCGTTGCGAGGAAGTCCCAGGGTGTATCCCGCAGGACACACCCTAATGCGCGCCACCGGTGGCGAAGACGTGGCCCCAGAGGCTGACGGCCGTGGTCTGCCTGCTCACCCACGTGGCGTCGTCGACCAGCAGCCCGTCGGTGCCGTACTCGATGTCGAACCCGCCGGGCGTCTGAACGTAAAACGAAACCATGCGGTCGTTCGCATGCCGGCCGAGCGAGGCGCTGATCGTGCCGCCGCGCCTGGCGCACCTGTCCATCGCGCGGCCGACGTCGTCGAGCGTCTCGACCTCCACCATCAGGTGAATAATGCCCGCCCGGCTTTTCATCGGGGCTAGAGCCAGGCTGTGGTGCCGTGGGTTGCAGCCGAGGAAGCGCATCTTCGCGGGCGGGCCACCGGCTGGGCGTCCGAACAGCTCGGGCGGCATGGCCATCGTGTCGCGGCGCCGGAAGCCGAGCACGCCGGTGTAGAACAGCAGGGCGGCCTCGTCGTCGGCTGCTGGGATGACCACGTGGCCCATTCCTAGATTCCCCGTGACGAAGCGGCAGCCGTACGGGCTGAACACCGGCCGGCTGTCCAGCGACGCACCGCAGAATGCCTCGAGGGTGTGGCCCGACGGGTCTTCGAACCGCAGCAGCCGCGCGACCCGGCGCGAGTCGAGCTCTTCGGGCTCGCCCGTCTTGACGGGCACGCCGATCCTCTCCACAGCCTGGCCGAGCACGGTCAGATCCGCCTCGGTGGCGACCTCCCAGCCCGAGGCCAGCAGCCGGTCGGTCTGGCCCGGCACGATCACCAGCCGGGCAGGAAAGTCGTCCATCCGCAGGTAGACCGCGCCCGGCTCGGGCCCGCGACCCTCGACCATGCCGAGCAGCCTGGTTCCGAACTCCCGCCACGCGCCGGTATCGGTGGCCTCGATCCGCAGGTAGCCCAGTGACCGGATCTGGCTCATCGTTGCCCTCCGAGGAAGTCGATCACCAGGCGGTTGAATTGATCGAACTTCTCGAGCTGCGCCCAGTGACCGCAGCCGCTGAAGACATGCAGCTGCGCCTTGCGGATCTGCTTGAGCGGGACCAGCGCCCCGTCCAGCGGGTTGACCCGGTCCTCGCGTCCCCAGATCAGCAGCACCTCATTGCGCAGCCGGTGCACCTCACGCCAGAGCATGCCATCCTCGGCGGTCGCCGGATCGTAGAACGACATGCCGAGCGACGCCATCGCAGCGATCGCCTCGGGGGTGCTCGCGTGCGCGTAACGCTCCTCGACCAATTCGTCGGTAATCAGCTTCTGGTTGAACACTAGCGTCCGCAGGAAGGCGGCCATCTTCTCTATGCTCGGCCCTGGCGGCGCCGCGAATGCAGCCAGCCGGCTGACGCCTTCGGTCGGGTCAGGATGCAAGACGTTCAGGCTCAGCCCGCCCGGGCCCATCAGGGCGAGCCGGCCGGCCCGGTCCGGGTAGTCAAGCGCGAATCGTGCGGCGGTGCCGCCGCCGAGCGAGTTCCCGACCAGGTGCACCTTCTCGATTCCCAGCGCGTCCAGTAGGCTGGCCAGCGCCCGGGCGGAGAAGGTGAAGTAGTTGCCCTCGACCGGCGGCGCTGCCGACTGGCCGAACCCTGGTTGGTCGGGCATGAGAGTGCGGAATCGCTTGGCGAACACCGGCAGGTTGGGCCCGAAGTTCGACCACGCTGACGCGCCAGGCCCGCCGCCATGCAACAGGACCACGGGATGATGATCCCCGCCAGCGCCAGTCCCGTTCCCGGCAGCCGGGCCCGCCTCGTGGTAATGCAGGCGCATCATCGCCGTCTCAGCAAACCGGCTGGTCGCTTCCGCGTCCTTCATGGCAGGCTCAGTCGCGGCCGGGCCGCTCATAGCATCGCGTCGGCCGCCGGGGGCAGGCCGAACTCGCCGCGGCCGAACATGGTCAGCGCCCGCTCCGGGTCGTTGATCGCGTGCACCCGCCCGGCGTGGGCGTCACGCCAGAACCGCTGGATCGGCGTTCCCATCCGCAGCGCCCGGCCGCCCGAATTCTCGAAAAGGAGGTCCACTGCGCTGATTGCCTGTCCGGTCCCCCGCACCTGATCGCGCCTGATTCGCAGCCGTAGCGGCATCGGAATCGGCTCGCCGGCGCTCGCGTGCAACATCAGCTCGGTGATGTTGCGCTCAAGAGCAAACCAGGCCGCGTCGATCTCCGCGGCCGCCTCGGCGATCCTTGCCTGCGCGAACGGGTCCTCGGCCGCCGTCTTGTGGCCCGCATACGCCGTGCTGACCCTGGTCCGCTGGTAGGCGACGTGCGCATGGTAGGCGCCGGTCGCCATCCCGATCACCGGTGTCGTGATCGCGTACGAGAATACCGAGCCGAACGGTATCCGGTACAGCGGTGCGTCGTTGACGTCCTGGCCGGGACACACACACTTGGTCACGTCACTGAAGCTGAGCGAGCGGTGCTCGGGCACGAACACGCCGTCCACAACGATGTCGTTGCTGCCGGTTCCGCGCAGCCCGACGGTGTCCCAGACATCGTCGATCTCGTAATCGCTGGCCGGCAACAGGAACGTCCTGAAATCCACCGGAACGCCCTCGTCATTGATCACGATCCCGCCGAGCAGGACCCAGGTGGCGTGGCTGGAGCCGGAGGAGAAGCTCCAGCGCCCGCTCAGCCGGTGGCCGCCGTCGGCGAGCTGTGCCCGTCCGGTGGGCGCGTAAGAGGACGACATCCGCGTGTTCGTGTCGGTGCCCCAGACCTCCTCCTGCCCGGCCGCCGGGAACAGCGCGAGCTGCCATGCGTGCACGCCAACGACCGAAGCGACCCAGCCCGTCGACCCGCACGCGCTGGCGATCAGCCGCACGGCACGGTAGAAGGTCAGCGGGTCTGCCTCCAGGCCGCCATACCTGGATGGCTGCAGCAGCCGGAAGAAGCCAGCCTCTTCCAGGGCCTTGATCGTCTCGGCGGGCACGTCCCGCGCGTCCTCGGTCTCCTGGGCCCGCTCCCGCAGCACGGGCAGCAGGTCGCCGACCGCCGCGATTACCGACTGTGCGACCTTCTCGCCCACTCGCTGCTCCTCATGCACGCCGCCGTACCAGCAATCGCAGGCGCCCGCACTGCTGGCCCGGGGTCCGACCCCCCAGGAACCCCCGCGAGGGCTGGCCCGGGGACAACCCCAGGAACCCCCGCGAGGGCTGGCCTGGGGGACGCTCCGGCCGGGAACTCCCGGCTGGCCCCTAGACTAGAACATGTTCTAGTCTAGGGCTATCGCCGACGGGAGGGCCCATGAACGACCGTGCCGGGGTCCGCACCATCGCCGCGGCACCCGCGCCGACCAGGTACGCGCGTGGCTGGCACTGCCTCGGCCT
>WNFD01002084.1_pt1 | contig 20190 bp, 11 predicted proteins | sample 5400491 | NCBI WGS metagenome assembly WNFD01 (sample SAMN13153343, study PRJNA577476) | soil metagenome | isolation source: 120 cm saprolite under Douglas fir tree site 2 hole 2 replicate 2 | place: USA:California | collected 2015-04-18
CTTCCCGCAATCTCCGTGGTCGCCACGTAAAGAAACTCCACGAACTTTCCGAACCCGGCAATCTGTATGCGCTCGTCGTTTCCGTGGACGTGTTTCATATCCTCCGAGCTGAGCACGGTGCCGATGTCATATGCCTGGACGCCTTTGGCACGCAATTGTGCTGAGTCCGTGGCGCCTACCTGCATGATGGGAATGGTAGGCACGCCGGGAAAAACTCTTGCCTGCGCATGCTCCAGCGCGTGAAAGCCGTCAGTGTCCAATCCTGAGGGCTGTCCCGTGGGCCGCGCGTGAGCGCTCTCCTGGTCCACAATCTGGATTGCTGGATCGTTGATCAACTTGGTTAACTCTGCCTTCAACGCATCCATGTTTTCGTCGGGAAGCGCCCGTACATCGAACCGTGCCTCTGCATCCGCGGGGATAACGTTTGAGCGGAAGCCGCCTTTAATGATGGTTGGCACCAGCGATGTGCGCAGCATGGAGTAGTACGGTGGCTCAGTGGCGTGAAGCTTCTGCTGTGCGTCCGGCTGGTCCACGTGAGCATAGATCGCTGCCTTCTCTGGGGGGCTGATCTTTGCCATCTGCTGGAAAAAGCGCCGCGTTGTCTCATTCAAACGCATGGGAGCTTCCCAGCGTGCGGTTTTATCAACCGCCCCGGCAAGGTGGGCGATGGCATTGTCGAGTCGCGGCGCGGACCCGTGACCGCTGGTTCCGTGCGCCACCAGGCTGAAGCCGCGAGGCACTTTCTGCGTGGTGCTGACCGCTACATACTGGACCTTACCGTTCTCTTCCTGAATTCCCCCGCCTTCGTTCAACGCGTATTCGCAGGCAATATCATCCCAGTGCTTTTCCACCATGAAGTCGATGCCGAATTGCGTGGTGCCTTCCTCACCGGCCTCTGCCAGCAGGATCACATCACGATCCAAAGGAACTTTCAGTCGATGGAGGAGGAGAAAGACTTCCAGATTGGCGGCGTCCATTGACTTGTCATCAATCGATCCGCGCCCGTAGAGGTAACCATCTTTCTGAATGGCCGCGAACGGGTCCACCGTCCACTTGTCGCGCTCCACGCCGACAACATCCAGGTGTCCCATCAGCAGCAGCGGCTTTTTTTTGCCATTGCCTTTGAGGCGCGCCACCAGATTGCCGCGTCCTGGCGCCGACTCATACACCTGCGCCGGGATTCCCTCTGCCGCCAACACGCCTTTGATGTATTCCGCCGCCTTCACTTCATTTCCTGGCGGGTTGCTGGTATCGATCTTTACCAGCTCGGTCAGGAAATGCAGAGCTTCAGCATGTGCCTGGGCGAAATCGGGAGCCTGCGCCGAGGCAAAGCCGATCAGTGAACCGATTAGAAGAGAAACGAGTGCGAATCTAGCGCAGGCTGTGGAAATGAAAGTGTTCATGGCCCGCCAAGACTAAAGCCTGGCTGCCGTCTCACGCAAGAGAGTTTCTAAATCCGCGGCATTGTGCGTTCCGGGCAGTCCGCCTTGCGCAAGCTCCGCGCTGCCACCGCCGCGTCCTCCATGCTCGGCCAGAATTTGCTTGAGCAACTGCCCCATATTGGACTTTAATCCCGGGCTCTGCGCGAACACCAGCGTTGTTTGTCCCGAACCTGATGCCAGCAGCGCCACCACATCGGGCGTACCCGCCGTCAGTTTCTGCGCCAGCAGCTTGATGAATACTGCATCTCGCTCCAGGAAAACCGCGGTGATCTTTCGAGGCGATCCGTCTACCGATGCCAGCAGCTTCTCCGCCTGAAGTTCCGCCAACTCTTCCAATAGCTTGTGCTGCGCCTTGCCTGCCGACTTTATTTCTTCCAGGCCCTTGCGTATCTGCTGCGGCAGTTCATGTATATGTGACGAATACAGTCCCGCGGCTTCCGTCAGCGCGGCGTAATCTTTTCGCGCCATGGCAACTGCACGCAACCCGCAGACAAACTCCACGCGCATTCCCTGCTTCACCTTTTCGGCCTTACGAAGCAGAATGCAGCCGATCTGGCCCGTCGCCCGCACATGAGTGCCGCCGCAGGCGCATAGATCGAAGTCCTTGATGTCGATCAGCCGCAGGTCGCCCGTCTGCTTTGGTGGCAGCTTGCGCAATCCAAGTTCACGCGCCTCTTCAAGCGGTACAAAGCGGACCCCCACGGGCCGGTCCTGCGCAATGACCTCATTGGCCAGCCGCTCCGCTTTTTCCATCTGTTCCACTGTGAGCGATGGCGTATCCAGATCAATGGTGCAGCTTTCCGCACCCATGTGAAAGCTGACCGTGGCCATGTTGAACAATTGTATGAACGCCGCAGAGAGCACATGCTGGCCGGTATGCTGCTGTATGTGATCGATTCGACGGGCGGCGTCGACCTCTCCGCGAACACTCGCACCTACACGCACTAGCGTTGGCGTGAAGTGAACCACGCGACCATCATCGTCGTCGGCAACTTCCAGGACAGATATATTCTCACGGCCATCAACCACCAGCCGCCCAATGTCATGCACCTGTCCGCCGCTGGTGGGATAGAACGCAGTGCGGTCCAATATGACGGCGTGTTTCCCATCGAGTTCCACGCTTTCAATGACGCGGGCGTCGAAGCTGAAGAGATAGGAGTCGTGAAAGTAAAGGCGTTCTGTTGGCATTTCGTCTTTATCCCGAGGGGACCGAGGGATCCCTACTTCTTCAGTAATTCTCTCCAAAAACGCGTGACAACTTCAGAATATCGCGGCGATAGGGATCCCTCGCTACGCTCGGGATTACGGAAAAAACCAAAAAGCTCAATACGGCTGAATTATCCCGCCAATACTTCTAGTCGCCGGCGCGCTCATATGGGACGCAGGCTGCTGTGATCTGATCCCTAATGCATCCGCCGTAGCTTCAAGGTATTTCAGGCCTGATCCGGTGTTGAACAGCACAACTTTCTCTGTTTTCTTGAGGAAGCCCTGTTCCACCAGAGCGTTGTACGCGGGCAGACACGCGGCGCCTTCGGGTGCCGCGAACAATCCTTCACGGCTGGCCCATTCCTTGACCCCGGCGAAAATCTGTTCATCGGAAACCGAGATGGCGGTACCTCCACTCTTCTTCAAGATGTCCAGAATGATGTAGTCAGCATATGGCTTGGGCACGCGCAATCCCGAGGCCAGCGTATGGGCATTCTGAAACATCTCCGCTACCGGTTTTTTCTCATTCCACGCTTTGGTGACCGGCGCGCATCCCTCGGCTTGGACAGCTACCATCTTGGGACGCTTCTTGCCGATCCAGCCAAGTTCTTCCATCTCATCAAAGGCCTTCCACATGCCGATGAGGCCAACGCCACCGCCCGTGGGGTAAAAGATCGCGTCGGGCAGCTCCCAGCTGAGCTGCTCAGCCACTTCATATCCCATGGTCTTTTTGCCTTCCACGCGGAAAGGCTCTTTCAACGTGGAGATATCAAACCAGCCTTCCGCCTGCTTGCGCTCATTCACAATCTTTGCGCAATCGGAAATCAGACCATCCACCAGCGTGACATTGGCTCCATAGGCTTTGCACTCCACCAGATTGGCCAGCGGAACGTCTTTGGGCATGAAGATATTGGCTTCAATCCCCGCCGCAGCACTGTAGGCGGCTAACGCGCTGGCGGCGTTGCCGGCGGACGGGACGGCTAGCTTCTTCAATCCATATTGCCTGGCCATGGTCACGGCCGCGCACAAACCGCGAGCCTTGAAGGAGCCAGTGGGATTAAGCCCTTCATCCTTTATATAGACATTGGGATTGTGGCGGCCCTGCAGCATGGGCGTGAAACCTTCGCCCATGGTTACCGGATGATCTCCGGGAAGGACTTCGTGATAGCGCCACATACTGGCAACGCGTCCCCGCAACGAATCCGGAGTGAACTTGCCCTTGAGTGGAGCAAGATCAAAGCGGACATACAAAGAACCGCCATCTTTCGGGCATAAAGTTTGGGGCTGGGCGGCACTGATGTGGTCGCCGCATTTGGAACATTCAAGGTATGAGATTTGGGCCATCGCAAAAGAGTTTAACAAACTGGCTCTGTAAAAACCGGTTCAACCCTGTCATCGCGAGTCATGGCCAATCACTTCGCGTCCGCTTCAACGTCCAGACCAATAAGGTCGCCGCTGTCGACGGCGGTCTTGTGATAGAAAATCACCACGCGCTTATTCGCCAGAGCACAGAAGCCCTTGCTTGTTCGCGTTTCCACCGCGCTGGCATCCGCAGCTTTCAGCTTCCAGGTTTTGCCGGCGGACACCACCGTGGCTACCACCGCTGGTTTAACTGAGCAGTCCATCCCCACCAGCGTTCCCCGCATGAATGAAAGTGGACCAGACGTGGATCGTGTTATGGCGGAAGAGCCTTGCGCGGAGTTGTCTGCATTGACGGAAACGGTAGAAGTCTCCACGCTGTCACGCGGCGATTGAGACCAGCGTGCCGATTCGCTCTTGTATCGTTCAATTTGCTGCATCTGCTGTCCTGCCATGGACGCAATCTGAGGATTTGAGCTGCCCTGCAATTGCTGAAACAGCGGTAACGCGTCATCCGGCTTGCGCGCACGAAGATATGCGTTGGCCAGGTTCGCCACATACCAATCGGCGCGAGGATTCAGTGTGATCGCCTTCTTCAGGCTCTCAATTCCCTTTTCTGGCTCGTTCTGGTTGAAGGCAAACGTCATGCCAAGAAGCTCATAGGCATCCGCGTAGTTTGGATTGAGAGCGATTGCAGCCTGAAGTTCCTTTTCAATGGCTTCGTTGTCGGAAGCCTTGCCTTCAGCCTTTTCTTTGCGGCTCATCTGGAGTGCCAGCAGGTAGTGTAGCTGGGGATCTTTGCTGGCCTGTGCTGCTGCACGCTTGAAATATTCTCCGGCTTTGTCCCAGTCGTTGTTATCCAGGGCAACGTACCCAAGGCTGCGATTCGCAACCGGGTTCTCCGGTTGCACGCTCAGGATCTCCTGAAATGCTGCTATGCCCCGCTTCTCATAATCACGCGAATGAAAATCCAGGTCCGCCATCACAGTCTTGAGTTCAAGATCGTTCAACAGACGCGTATGGAAAGCAATCTCATCGCTTCCCGCAGGCGCCGCCGTCTTGAAATAAGTGATGTGCCCCCCGTTGTAATAGCTCTGGACTGCTTTTTCCAACTGCTCTGGCTCCATGTGAAAAGCCTGGCGGATGGCGTCTGGCACAGGAACGTGCTGGTCTTGCACCAGGTGGTTGTAGATTGACATCTCGTGCACCAGTTGCTTCGCCATGATGTAGTGCACCGTGAGCCATGATTGTGCGTAAAACACTGAGCGGCGATCGTCACGGTTGTAGATCTTTGAGTCGTGGCTCACGCTGAATAAGTCCACGATCTTGAGCCAGCGGTTTTCGGAAAGAGTTACCGGCAGATCAGGTCGCACCAGTCCTAGATCGATTTCTTTTTTGTCCATCTTGAGAGATGAACAGTATTCGGCAAAGCCTTCATCGAACCACGCCGGTGTGGGTGGGAAGTTACTGTTGATCAACAGATGGGCGTATTCATGAAACACCACACCCCAGTTGTCTTCGGCGGAAAGATCAAGCGCGATAAACTGGCGGTCTTCCGCGTTGTTCTTCTGGCTCCGCCCGCCGCCCAGGAAGAGCCCCGAGAGCGAAATCGGCTTGCCTTCGTAGAGCGGCGCAACATTACGCAGTCCCTTGCTGTTGCGGAAGGCGACAATCTCCAGCGGCGCGGCGTTAACGTTGACCTTCTTGAAGATCACACCAAATGCGGTGCGCATCTGCTCAAAACGCGTGACGACTTCGCGGCCGCGCTTTTCCCCGGCGTCTGTGACGACCGTGAAGTGGGGCGAGCTGACCTCAACCCAGGGTTGGTCAGCGTGGGCGAGAGGCAGGACAAAGGAAAAAACGGCGGCGCACAGAAGGTGGCGAAAATAGGTCATAGTGGCTTTTGCCTACTCTGGAATTGAATAAGAAGGAGAGTACCTTTTCATCCAGCCGAGGGCAAGCTCATATAGATACATAAGTGGAAAGGGTGGAATAAGTAAGGTGTGGGCCCAAGACGGGTAGTTCTACGCCCGAAGGGCCGGGGCTTTGCGGTTATGGAGGCTGTCTGCTTTGAAAAAGCAAGCGCAAGGTCCCTCCGTCCTGCTCACGCGCTGATAACTGCGCGCGTTCGCTCAACGGACGTCGGGATGGCGTGCTTGTAATTAATGGCGCAAGGCGAGCGCCGCCGGTCAAAATTTACTTCTTCCTCGCCGCAGGCTCAGGATTCCGCAATGACTTGGGTTCCGACAGGTTTCGCGGCGACGCTTTCTCCAGTGAAGCCACCATCTGCCGTCCACCGGTAGGCGTTCCAACCATGTGTTGCAGCACAATTTCGCGGGCCGAGATCTTACGGCCATAAATTTTTTCATTCGCCCCGTTGTCTTGGCGAAGAGTGGAGCCTTCCAGAGACACCCCGGCAAACAGTCCTCTTGAACGCGAGTAAGTGAGAATTTCGGCGTGCATCGTCACATCCGTGGCAGCCTCCGCGTCGCGACCTTTCGGTCCGATGGCAGCCGACGCCTCTCCACCCAGCTTTACCTTGCTCTTAAGGATTGAGCTCACGCCCTTCATGTTCACCACCAGCAGAACAAAATCGGTAGCCTGCCCGCCAAGCTGAAAGCCAATGTTGCCGCCTTCCAGTGCATACATCGCCGGCGGTCCCCACGGGCCGGTAAAATTGGCTCCACTGCGGCAAGACATTGCTCCGCGACCGTAGCTGCCTCCCACTCCAATGGCAAACTTTTTTACCGACGGAAAGATAATCACGCACTCAGATCGATCCAGCCAGTACTTGGGAACGCCGTCAGGAATATTGAGAATTTCAGACAGGACTTCACCGGAATTCTTCAGGCGGTCCTGTTCATGCTCCTGGGAATGTAACGTGGCTGTTGCCAGAAATATCGTCATTAAGAAAAGGCATGTGTTCTTCATCGATTCTATCCTTGTCGACAACCTGAAAGTATTACCGGGCTAGCTGACCAGCAAAACGCAATATTGTAAACCTCAATCCGCGACTAGTCTTATCCGGCGGCAAGTGATGTTAGCACGGCAGCTTTGAGAGAACTCCCTGTATCAGCATTGTCACAATCGGCACTCTCGGGATGTTTTCGACTGCGAGCCGAGGCCGTCCGCGCGGCTCTCCGCTCAACATGACAAGTTTTCAGCAACCTTGCGAACTGAAAAGAACTGTAAAGAACAGGCTAACGTCAGAATGTACTTGGTTTTGACAGGCAATTCCGGTGGGAGCCGCAAGACAGCGCGAACCGTGCAGCCGCACTGATTTTGCTGTATCATTCGCGGTTCCAGTCCTATGATTGGCGGGCGTATTACCTATGAAAACACTATCGAGAATCCTCTTCGTCGTTGGTTTAATGGTCGGCATGAACGGGCTATTGCCGGCTCAGGGCAAAGCCGTTAAAGATACGAAAGCAACCGCGGGCAAACCGGCGTCCACTGATAAAGACGCGCAAAAACCGGTGGAGTCCGCCACGGACAAGCCGGCAGATAGCCAGGAAAACAAAGATCCGCTCCAGAACTACCGCTTCCGCAACATTGGGCCTGCGGTTGGCGGCGGCCGCGTAACGTCAGTGGTTGGCGTTCCCGGCAAACCCAACATCTATTATGCGGGTGCTGCCGGTGGTGGTGTTTTCGCCACACAGGACGGCGGCCTTACATGGCGGGCGATTTTTGAAAAGGAATCCACCGCGTCCATTGGCGCTGTTGCGTTGGCGCCTTCCAATCCGAACCTGATATGGGTAGGCACTGGCGAAAAAAATATCCGCAATGACGTGATTACGGGCAAGGGCGTTTTCTTCTCCTCCGACGCCGGCGCTAACTGGAAATTTATGGGGCTGCGCGATGCCGGACAGATCTCCAACATCGTGATTGATCCGCACGATCCCAATACCGTTCTTGTGGGCGTGCTTGGCCATGCCTGGGGACCGAACGCCGAACGCGGGGTCTTCCGCACCACGGATGGCGGCCGCAACTGGCAGAAAGTCCTGTTTGTGGATGAGGAAACCGGCGTCAGTTCTCTGGTGATGGACCCGGGAAACCCCATGGTCCTGTTCGCCGGCTTTTGGCGCGTACGTCGCTATCCCTGGAACCTTGATAGCGGTGGCACCAGCGGCGGCATTTTCCGCTCACTGGATGGCGGCTCAACCTGGAAGAAGATGAAAGACGGCCTCCCGGACGGAGCTACCGGACGCATTGGCCTGGCGGCTGCTCCCAGCAATCCGCGGCATATTTATGCGCTCGTGGAAAACCTGAAAGGCGTGCTGTACGACTCAGTTGATCTGGGCGATCACTGGAAGATGGTGAGCAATAACCACAACCTGGCCGCGCGCGGATTCTATTTCAGCGAGCTGCAAGTCGCGCCCAATGATGAAAGCCGTCTCTACTTTCTTTCCTTCAACATCATGTTGTCAGAAGATGGCGGCAAAACGGCGCGGCCGACCTCGGCCCGTGTACACGTTGACCATCACGCCATGTGGATCGACCCGCAGGACCCTAACCGCATGATCAACGGCAATGATGGCGGCGTTTACGTCAGCTCTGACGGCGCACGTAGCTGGCGTTACCTGGATAACCTTCCCATCGAACAGTTCTACTCCGTGGCTGAAGATGACAACTCTCCTTACAATCTCTGCGGCGGACTCCAGGACAACAACGGCTGGTGCGGACCCTCGAACAGCCTGAGCCGTGGCGGTATCACTGGTTTTGACTGGTACACGGTAGTCGGCGGCGATGGCGAATACATTGTCCCTGCGCACGGCAAAGACACGCACATCATCTACGCTGATTCGCAGAACGGATTCGTTCAACGTGTGAATGCAGAAAACGGTCTTTCCAGCTTCGTACGTCCTTACCTGCAGGGCGTGCAGTCGATGAAGCCAGCCGACTTAAAGTATCGCTTCAACTGGACCTCGCCAATCGCAGTTTCCTACAGCAACCCGAATGAGGTTTATCTGGGCGGCAATGTGATCTTCCACTCCACTGATGGCGGCGCACACTGGAACCCCATCAGTCCTGATCTCACGCGCAATGACAAGTCCAAACAGATTTCCAGCGGTGGTCCAATTCAGTATGACCTGAGCGGCGCGGAAACTGTGGGCGCAATCCTCTCCATGTCCATCTCTCCTGTGGACCCCAAGACTATGTGGGTTGGCACTGACGACGGCGTTGTTCAAGTAACACATGATGGTGGGGAGCACTGGAATAACGTGACCTCTGCCATGGCAAATCTACCGCAGTGGGGACGCATTCAGCAGATTGACGCTTCGCCTTTTGACGCCAACTCTGCCTTCGTGGCCGTGGACTTTCACGAAGTTGAAAACAACAAACCATACGTCTTCAAGACGCATGACAGCGGCAAGACCTGGACGGCGATTGCGCAGGGACTTCCGGTGGAAGATCCAGCGCGCGTGATACGGGAAAACCCGAACAAAAAAGGCTTCCTGGTTCTTGGCACGGACACAGGCCTCTTTATCTCAGCCGATGAAGGTGGTCACTGGACGGCGCTCAAGAGCAACTTCCCCACCGTGCCTATCTATGATCTGAAATTCATCAAGCGGACGCATGACCTCGTTGTTGCTACGCACGGACGTGGACTCTTTGTGCTGGATGACATCACGCCGCTGGAAGAAACCGGTGGTGATTTCGCAAAAAGCGATTTCCACCTCTTCCCCATTGCTCCGGCCGTGAACTGGCACGCCTGGAACAAACACGGCTTTGCTTCCGGAGGCTACGTGGCTCCTAACCCGCCCACCGGCGCGGCCATTACTTACTACCTGCCGGGGGAAATCAAAGTTACACCGGAGTTGCGCAAGAAAGACCAGACGCTGGTTCGCATTACGATCTCAGACAGCACGGGCAAAACCATCCGCACCCTGTACGGACCTTCGCGCTACGGCGTGAATCGCGTGGCATGGAACCTGCATTACGATGGTCCGCGCAAGCTCAACTTCCTGCCGGCACGTGAAGGCGCTGAGGAGGAAGAGTTCTTCTTTGATCCGAACACCGGTCCCACCGCTCTGCCTGGCACTTACAAGGTCACGGTGAACGTAAACGGCAAAACCCAGGCGCAGGATGTATAGGTTGAAACCGACCCGCGTTTCAAACTTGATCCGCAAGCGATGGATGCGCAATTGAAAACGAGCCTGGAGCTTCGCGACGAAGTTTCAGCGCTCAATGAGGCCCTCAATCGCCTGAACAGCCTGCACAAGCAGCTTACGAATCTGCAAGACCTGCTCACGGGTGATGAAAGCCAGGCCGGCGAGGTGAATGCAGCTTACAAACCGGTCCTTGATGAAGCGCGCGCTCTGGACAAGAAGATCACCTCGATCCAGAATCCGCTTTACAACACAGACATACAGCCGGGCAGCCAGGATGATATCCACTATCTGCAACGCTTCCATGATCGCGTACAGAATTTAATGCGCGGCGTGATGGGCGCCTATGGCGAAGGTCCGCGAGAAATTCAACTGGAAGAAGCAGCGGAGGTCCGGAAAGAGCTGGACCATCAACTGCAGCAGTTCAACACCTTTCTGAACACTGAGGTTTCAGCCTTCAACAAGAAGGCCATTGAACACGGTTCCAGCACGCTGTTTGCGGGTGCGCCGGTGGAGATCAAAGCCGGCGACGCGGCGTCTGGTTCTGGAGCTGGGGAGTTGGAAGACGACGATCCTGACCAGTAGCTGATCTGATCAGCACATGAGGGCGTGGCGGCACTGCCGTCACGCCTTTTTTTGTCTTCTCTCAGCCAGCTAACGGAGACCGGACTCGCTCGTCTAAAATGGTTACCTCTTCACGTACGATCACAAGTCAGCCCTGAAACGTAACGACAAGCTCGTGAATCAAGCTTTTTAACCAAGGAGACAGCCAGTGAATGCGATTCGCTTTCTAGTGACATGTATCTTCTGCTTCTCCGCTCTGGCGTCGGCCCAGACCGCGGAAGAGCTGGTGGCCAAAAATATCCAGGCCAAGGGCGGGATAGACAAAATCAAGGCCATCAGCAGCCTGCGTACATCCAGTGATCTGGACGCAGGTGGATTCAAAGCCGCTCTAGGGCAGGAAAGCAAGCGCCCCAACCTGCTCCGCACCACCTTCACGATCCAGGGCATGACCCAGATACAGGCGTATGACGGCTCAAGCGCCTGGCAGATTTCCCCCTTTCAGGGCAAGAAAGATCCGCAACTCCTGGGCGAGGATGATTCGCGCGGTCTGGTGGAAAACGCCGATTTCGATGGCCAACTGGTTGACTACCAGGCCAAAGGTAACAAAGTGGAATATCTGGGACACGATCAGGTAGATGGCGATGACGCGCTTAAACTCAAAGTCACGCTCAAGAATGGCGACGTATTCTATTACTTACTTGATCCAGACACCTTCCTTGAAATCGAAGTGGAAAAGCAGCAATTTATTCGTGGATCAGTGCGCGAAAGCGTGACCATGTTCGGCTCATACAAGCCTGTCAACGGCGTGATGTATCCGTTCTCAATCGAATCGGGTTCCAAGAATGACGCCGACAACCGTGCGAAGATCACGGTGAAAAAGATTGAAGCCAACGTGCCGGTGAGTGACAGCGACTTCAAGATGCCGGAAACGCCGCAAGCCGGCGCACAGCCCGCCCCGAAAAAGCCCACGGCCAACTAATGCGAAACCTTCTCACGAGGACTCTTCTGATGATGACTGCGCGCTTACGCGTTTCCGCAACTCTCGTTTTCTGCTGTCTCTTTATCTTTCTCTCTGCCGGCGCACAAACGCCCTCTGCATCGCAGGCAACTGCCGCTGAGCATCCGGTTAAGTATGATTCCGGCACCATCTCCGGACTTAACGCACGCAACATCGGCTCCGCCGCTATGAGTGGACGCGTGGCCGCCGTGGATGCGGTGGATGAAAACGGCAAGATCACGCTGTTTGTGGGATCAGCCAGCGGCGGAGTGTGGAAGTCCATCAACGGCGCCACTACTTTCAGGCCGGTCTTTGATAAGCAGACAGTGCAGTCGATCGGCGCAGTCACGATTGATCCTTCTGACCATAAGATCGTTTGGGTAGGCAGCGGTGAAAGCTGGACACGCAACAGCGTGTCAGTGGGCGATGGCATTTACAAGTCAACCGATGGCGGCGAAAACTGGACCAACGTTGGCCTGAAGAACTCTGAGCGCATCTCCCGCATTCTGGTGGATCCCAGCAACGGCAACAACGTTCTGGCCTGCGCCACCGGTCACCTGTGGGACGATAACGACGAGCGCGGTGTTTACAAGACAAGCGATGGCGGCAAAACGTGGAATAAAGTCCTGGCGGGCGCCAACGCATCCACGGGCTGTGCCATGTTGTCCATGAGCCCGCAGGAACCGAAAACGATTTTCGCCTCCACCTGGGACTTCCGTCGTCAGGGCTGGACCTTCCGCTCTGGCGGCCCTGGCAGCGGACTTTTCAAATCCACCGATGGGGGCGATCACTGGACTGAGATCACCCCGGCCAACGCGCAAGGCATGCCGGAAAAACCATACGGACGCATTGGCGTGGCCGTGGCGCCTTCAAAACCGAACGTGGTTTACGCCATGATTGAGTCCAAACAAAGCGCGCTGTTTCGTTCCGATGACGCAGGCAAGACGTGGAAGAGGCTGGATTCCAGCCAGTTCATGGTGTGGCGTCCGTTTTATTTTGCCAACCTGATCGTTGATCCCAAGAACGAAAACAAGATTTACAAACCTGACCTGCTTCTTCTGGTCAGCACGGACGGCGGGCGCAGCTTCAGCTCCACAGCGAACGCACACGGCGACTTTCACACCGTCTGGATCGATCCCGCCAACACCAATCTGGTTTACGCAGGCGACGACGGCGGCTTCTGGTCAAGCGTCGACGGCGGCACGCGCTGGACGCATGCCATCAACCTGCCTGATTCGCAGTTTTATCACGTAAGTACTGACGACGCTGATCCGTATCATGTATACGGCGGTTTGCAGGACAACAGCGTTTGGATGGGTGACTCATCCTATCCGGGCGGCGTGACCAACTCACGCTGGGAAAACCTCTACGGTGGTGACGGCTTCTGGGTCTTCCCCGATCCCGCAGACAATGCGTACGTCTATGCCGAATCGCAGGGCGGAGAAGTGGCCCGCGTCAACCGCCACACGCTGGAAAGCCGCAACATCAAGCCGCAAGCCGGTTACAACGAAAAGAAACTTCGCTTCAACTGGAACACGCCAATCCATATGAGCCCGAATGAAAAGGGCACCATCTACATTGGCGCGCAATATCTCTTCCGCTCGCGCGATCATGGCCAGTCGTGGGATCGCATTTCGCCGGACCTGACCACCAATGATCCGGAAAAACAGAAGCAGGAAGAATCCGGCGGCGTAACCGTGGACAACTCGTCTGCGGAAATGCACACCACCATCTATGCCATTAGCGAGTCGCCGAAGAACGGCCGCCTCATCTGGGCTGGTACAGACGACGGCAATCTACAGATCACCCGCGACGGCTCCAAAACCTGGACCAACGTTGTGGACAAGATCACCGGTCTCGGAAAGAACTCCTGGGTTTCCAGCGTGAAGGCCAGCCAGTTCGATGAGGGTACAGCCTTCGTGACATTCGATCGCCATACGTTTGGCGACATGAAACCCTACGCGTACAAGACCACTGACTTCGGCCAGACCTGGACTCCGCTCATTACGCCAGACAGCGGTGTGACCGGCTATGCCCACGTCATCACCGAAGACACCAGGGACAAAGATCTGTTGTTCCTTGGTACCGAGTTTGGCCTGTGGATGTCCATTGATGGCGGCAAGAACTGGGCGCAATATCGTGGAAGCAATTTCCCGGCAGTGGCAGTCCGTGACATCGTGATACAGCCACGAACCTCTGATCTGGTCATGGCCACGCACGGGCGGGGTATCTGGATCATTGACGATATCTCTTCCCTGCGCACGCTTACGCCCGACTTGATGGCCAAAGAAGCTGTATTGCTCGATACCACCGCCGTTCAATACCTGAGCACCAATGGCGGATGGAATGAAGGAGACGCTGCTTTCAGCGGCCCCAGCCGCAGCAACTCTGCGTATATCACGTACTACCAGCGCAGCCGTCACATTTTCGGCGATATGAAGATCGAGATCTTTGATTCCGCCGGCAAGCTGGTGGACACCATCGCAGGCAGCAAGCATCGTGGCTTGAACCGTGCCACGTGGTCGATGGCTTTGAAAGCGCCCATCGTTCCTCCGGCAGCTACGGCGGCGTTCGGCGCAGCATCCGGACCGCGTGTGCTGCCTGGCGTTTACACCGTGAAGCTCACCAAAGGCGACAAGGTTTACACCAGCAAGTTGAACGTGGTGATGGACCCACGCGCCAAGTACACCCTGGAAGATCGCAAGGCGCAGTATGATCAGGCAATCAAGTTGTATAAATCCATGGCGAAGATGAGTTTTGCCGTGGATTCCATGGTCGGCCTGCGTGACGGGGCGGCAATGCGGTCCGCCAAGCTGCCGGCCAACGATCCGGTCCGCAAAAGCCTGGAGCAGGTATCGCAAAAGGCGGATGCTTTGCGTTCCAAGATTGTAGCCACCAAGGAAGGCGGAGCCATCACGGGTGAAGAACGCATCCGCGAATTCCTTACCGGGATCTACGGTGATATCACCAACTATGAAGGCCGTCCCACGGATTCACAGGTCGCGCGTGGTGAAGCGCTCAGCCACGAACTGGACGACGTGGTTAAACAACTGGATGAACTCACGTCGCGCGAACTGCCGAAGGTCAACGAAGGTTTGCGCAAGAAGAAACTGGAGCCGATCCAGCCGCTGACGCAAGCCCAGTGGGAAAAGATGCATGAAGGCGAAGGCGGCAGCTCTGCCGGCGAGCCCATGAGAGGTCGCCGCGAAATTGACTAAAACTTAAACAACAACTTGAAGGCACACGCGGCTGAGAAATCGGCCGCGTTTTTTTATGCCACGATTTTGTTGGCCACCACTTCTTCGCTGCAGTTCAACGCATCGAGGCCGAGAAAGCGCGCCGCTTCGCCCAGTTCTTCTTCAATCCGCAGGAGCTGGTTGTATTTGGCAATGCGATCGGTACGGGAAGCTGATCCGGTCTTAATTTGTCCCGCGCCAGTCGCTACGGCGAGATCGGCAATGAAGGTGTCTTCGGTTTCGCCGGAACGGTGCGAGATCACGGCCGTGTAGGCATTGCGCCGCGCCATGTCGATGGCATCCAGTGTCTCACTCACGGAGCCGATCTGGTTGACCTTGATCAGAATCGAATTGGCCACGTCTTCATCAATGCCGCGGCTGAGACGCTCAGTGTTCGTCACAAAAAGGTCATCGCCCACGAGCTGAATTTTGTCGCCCAGTTCGTCCGTCATCATGCGCCAACCGTCCCAATCATCTTCGGCAAGACCATCTTCAATGGAGACAATTGGATATTGGCGCACCCAGTCTGCCCAGAAGCGGACCATTTCCTGAGACGACTTGACCGACTTATCAGACTTCTTGAAGACGTACCTGCTCCGGTCCTTGTCAAAGAATTCACTGGCTGCCGGGTCAAGCGCGATAGCAACTTCTACGCCGGGACGGAAACCGGCCTGGCCGATCGCTTCAAGGATTACTTCAATGGCTTCGACGTTCGCCTTCAGTGACGGGGCAAAACCGCCCTCGTCGCCCACCGCGGTGCTGTATCCGCGTTTTTTAAGTACTCCTTTAAGAGTGTGAAAGATCTCTGCGCCCCATTGCAACGCTTCAGCGAATGTGTCAGCGCCAACGGGCATCGCCATGAACTCCTGAAAGTCCACATTGCTGTCAGCATGCGCGCCGCCATTGAGGATGTTCATCATCGGCACAGGCAGCAAATTCGCGCCTACGCCGCCGAGATAACGGTAAAGCGGAACTTTAAGAGCAGCAGCACTGGCGCGGGCGCAAGCCATGGACACGGCGAGAATGGCGTTGGCGCCGAGTTTGGCTTTATTGGGCGTGCCATCAAGTTCCAGCATGGTGTTGTCGATGTGGCGCTGGCTGGTCGCGTCCATACCCTGGAGCGCGTCGGCGATGACCGCATTCACGTTGCCCACAGCATTCAGAACGCCTTTGCCCAGATAGCGGTCCTGGTCGCCATCGCGCAGTTCCACGGCTTCATGTTCGCCGGTGGAAGCTCCGCTGGGAACGGCAGCGCGTCCGATGGAACCATCACCAAGTGAAACTTCTGCTTCAACGGTGGGATTGCCGCGGGAATCAAGAATCTCCCGCGCGTGGACTTCAACAATGCTCAAATCCATATCGACCTCTTAAGACCCGAGATTATAAATGAACCCTGCCGGCCGCGCTGTGATGCGGCGTTCACGCGCTTCGCATTTCCCCACCCTGCTTAGTTCTGTTATGTTCAATGCTTCAACCTGGATGGTTGAACTTTCGCTGCTTGAATGGATGCTTGAACTTCGATGCACAGCCCTGGAGGGCGCACATGTCAATTCCGCCGCAACCAAATATTCGTATCCTGAATTCGCCGGAGTACCGCGACGGCTATGCCAATTCGGTGCAGGTCCGGGTGAGCGTTTGGGACTTTCTTTTGATCTTTGGACGCCTGCAACCGCAAAGCACGGAAGAGGTTGAAGTCCATAATTTTCAGGGAGTCTATCTCAGCCCGCAACAGGCCAAAGCGCTGGTCTCCATCCTGCAGCAAAATATTCACCAGTATGAGAATGCGTTTGGCGAGATCAAGTTGGATGCCAACATCATGCCGCCTGGCGGCCCCATTCACTAGCTCTTATGTCTGACCGAATGGGCGCAGCATGAGATCAACCAGGAATGTTTGGCCACGCTTTGGGGGCGTGCAGCTTTTCTGCGTCATCTTTGTGGCCATTGTGATTCTCCACGCGCCGCTGCTGCACCTGCCTTTTTTCTGGGATGAGGCCGGGTTTTATGTTCCCGCCGCCTACGATCTGGTGCATTTTCATTCCCTTATTCCTCAGACGACCCTGGATACCGGCCATCCTCCGCTTCCGGCAGCATACCTGGCGATGTGGTTCGCGATCGCGGGCTGGATGCCGGCAGTGGCGCGAATCGCTCAACTTGTGCTGGCTGCGCTGGCGCTGACGAACGTCTTTTTATTGGCTCGCAATATTTCCAATTGGCCCGTGGCGACAGCCGCGACTATCGCCACAGCCATCTATCCAGTGTGGTTCGCACAGAGCTCGCTGGCACATGCAGATCTGGCGGCAGCCGCGTTTACGCTCGTCGGAATCAGGCTGGCGATTGAGAAGCCGGAGATTACGAAGCAAAGATGGAGAGCCCAACTTGCGTTCTGCCTGGCTGTGTTGTGCAAAGAGACGGCCATCATTACGCCGCTGGCGCTGGCTGTGTTTGAGCTGGGCTTCTTCGAGACGACTCGGCGCGATGCTGACACTTTTCGTGAGAGACTCGCGCGGGCGCTTCCCTACCTCACTGCAATTATCCCGCTATCAATCTGGCTGGTGTATCACTATCACGTCACAGGCAGGTTCTTCGGGAACGCGGATTTCTATCAGTACAACGTGACCCAGGCGATTACGCCTGTGCGTTTTTTGCTCGCGTTCATATTGCGGCTTTGGCATCTGTTTGGCACCATGAACATGCTGGCACTCACCGGAGCCATGATCGCCGCCATGTGGTTTCCGCCGGTGACCGATGAAGACGGCGAACGCCAACGAATTGCCATTCCAATTCAACTACAGTTCGCGTTGATCATGCTGGCTCACGTGCTTGCGTTCTCTCTGCTGGGCGGCGCACTGCTCACGCGCTATTTGTTGCCGGCTTATCCTCTGTTGATCATTATTGCCATGTCCACGTTGCGACGCCGCATTCTGAACTGGCAATGGCCCACGGCCGTTCTGGTGATCTTCTTTGTCCTGGCGCTGTTCTTTGATCCGCCGTACCGCTTTGCGCCCGAAGACAACCTCACCTATCGCGATTACGTCACCTTGCATCAGCGTGCCGCTGATTTTCTGCAACAGCATGAGCGCGACGCGACCATCCTTACCGCCTGGCCTGCGACGGATGAACTTTCCAAGACATATCTGGGCTACGTGCAAGCGCCACTCACTACGGTTCCCTTACGCGACTTTACTCCGGAAGAAATGCTCCATGCACAGTCAATGAAGCGTAAATATCAGGTGGTGTATCTGTTTTCCACCAAGTACGAAGCCGCCACATGGTTCCAGTCCGAGCGGTGGGAGGCACTGAACCGGAAGTTTTTTGACTATCATCGTGATCTCTCACCCGACGCGGCGGCACAGATGCTGGGCGGCAAGGTGGTTTATGTGGCGCATGTAAAAGCCGAATGGGTGGAGATTATCGAGATGGAGCAGGGGGCGGTGGCGAAAGCTGTGAGTGGGCGCTGATTTGGCGCTCCGGTGGAAATTTCAGGGGCTAAAGCCCAATTCGTTTCGGCTCTGTTGGCCCGGCTAAAGCCGTGCCTGATACTTGTCTCGAAGGCGGGTGCATTCTGGAAATCCGTTTTATGCTCACGCGGCCTATTTAGCGACCCCAGCTCTTGTTGGTTTCGAATTACTGTCGCTGCACAACTCACCGGCCGGATTCTCCCGTCGGATTCGCCTTCGTGTTCCTTCGTGTCCTGTGTGGTTCGCTTTCCTCGGTGTTCCTCTGTGACCTCTGTGGTTGAGCCCCAAAATACGAAAGGGGCACTTTCGCGCCCCTCTGGATCTTATCAACGTCGACTGCCTTGAATTTGCTGCGGATACCTTGTAGCCTGAGCCTTCTCTACAGCCTTATGAAAGAACGCGAATCACGGCAATGTGAAGAGAAGGGTTGTACCAAACGTGACATAACGCGTTCAACACCGCGTTGAGTGCCCGGAAGTTAAAAAATTGGATATCCATAAAAGTTTTAGCCGGAAAAGTTGTTGGCCCAAATCAGAATGAATCAGCTTGCCTTGGCTTCCACCTCAATGTGGGAGTGAACAGGCGCCACAGCGCGGCCACTTGCCACCACACGCATGCTTTTCCAGTCATAGGCAAATTCGCGGCCACAATCCAGGCAAACTACGTACGTGCCTGTCTGCGTTGCGGCCTGTGACCGGCGCTGCCGCTGTCCCTGCCTGGCGCTAAGGGGAAAACTCATGTTCTTGTGCCAGCAACCAAAGAGTGCATCAAAGATTTTCACCGTCTCCTCCACATCCTGAGATCCAAAACAACCAGAAGTACTGACTCACCCAGAACCGTTGGCAACTCCGTCTGATGCCTTAGGAATCTGGTCTTGCGAACGCTGGTACTTCCGTTACTAGCTAGTGGTATTAGACACATTCCCGTTTCAAACGTTGCTCAAAATGAAGTGACAAAATGTGTCAACTGTTGCGCAACATCTCCACTCTCTTCATACGAAGAACGAAAGCAAATGGATTTGTTGCAAGGGCTTCCATGGAAAGAAACGTAAAGCGCGCGGCGGCCCAGTGCTGTGGAAAATAAAAATGTTCAAAAACGAATCAAGGTAACCGACTATGTCAGGCATCACACCGCAAAGTCCGCGAGCACGTCTGTATCCCCCAGAAATATATATCGCTTTTTGTTCGCCTTTGCAAGGCGAAAAACATGGGCCATCAAACCTTGAGGTAACAAACGGCGAGAAAGGAAAGCCGGCAAGGGTGAACGCAGATCATGTTCCGCAAGCTGACATATCGGTGCTAACCCGGTTAGGTGCGCACTTTATCCAGGAAGGTGAGTATTGCCGCGTTAAATTGCTCAGGCCTTTGCAGCGGCGCAAAGTGACTTACATTTCTTAGAAGCACAAACTCCGCTTTGGGAATATTGTGAGCAAGATGCTCGGCGTGTTCTCGCTTAATGAACTCGTCATGTTCACTGTGAACGATCGCAACAGGCACGCTGATCTTCGCGAGATCCTGCGCAGAGTAGTTGGGCTGCGTCTGCTGCATCACGGTGATGTCTTCGACAAGCTCTTCGAAGCGGTCTGGTGTAGCCGATAGCCGGGCATAGTCCTTCTTGTGCCGGCTAAAGCATCTGTTCAGAGCTGGAGTGGGTGCAAAGGGTTTTGCGCCGCTGGGGTCCATATTGCAGGCAAAGAAAAATACGCCGGCGATGCGCGAGGGAGCTTTACCCGAAAGAACCAAAGCGGTACACGCACCATCGCTCCATCCCACCAGGACGGCATTTTCAAGACGCAATGCATCCATCACCGCCAGGACG
>WNFD01006920.1_pt1 | contig 20186 bp, 19 predicted proteins | sample 5400491 | NCBI WGS metagenome assembly WNFD01 (sample SAMN13153343, study PRJNA577476) | soil metagenome | isolation source: 120 cm saprolite under Douglas fir tree site 2 hole 2 replicate 2 | place: USA:California | collected 2015-04-18
TGACCCTGAGCGCGATGGCGCAAATGCTGGGGCCGTGCACGCGCGCGAAACCCTGGGCGAAGCTGTCCTTCTCGGCGTTGACGATGAAGTTGACGTCGCCCTGGCGGTAGAGCGAGACATCCTTGGAGCGGTGCTTCGCAACCTTCACGAAGCCCATGTGCTCGAACAACGTGCCGAGCGCCGCTGGATCGGGTGCTGCGTATTCGACGAACTCGAAGCCGTCGGTGCCCATCGGATTTGCTTCGTCGATCTCGGCGACGTTGAGATCCTTGATGCTGGCCATGCCTGACCTCTTTGGTTGGACGCGGGCCGAATTGACGGACGGGACGAATTAGTTTCAAATGTAACTATTATGGCAGACGTCGCGCAAGCCCTCGAACTGGAGAAATTTCTCCCCTATCGGCTGTCGATCCTGGCCCAGATCGTCTCGGAATCGCTGCATGACCTCTATGCCGGGCCGTTCGGGCTCACGGTCACGCAGTGGCGGGTGATGGCGGCGCTGGGCCGCTTCGCGCCGCTTACCGCCTCCGATGTGGGGCAGCGCATCGTCATGGACAAGGTGGCGGTCAGCCGGGCGGTGGCGGGCCTCATGAAGCGCGGCCTGGTCGAGCGGGCGACCGACCGCAACGACCGCCGCCGCGCCTCGCTCAGGCTCTCGGCGCGCGGCCGCACCATGCATGCGCGCATCGTGCCGCTGGCGCTCGACTACGAGGGCCGGCTCTACAAGGCGCTGTCGGCCGGGGACAGACGGCGCTTCGATGCCCTGGCGGATCGCCTGTTTGCCCACGCCACGCAATTACGGCAGGCCGGCTGAGCCTGCCTTGTGGCCCGGATTCGCCATGCTATAACGCCCGGCGCTTTAAAGACGGGGAGGCACGATTTGGCCGCGAAGGCCGCCCGGCGTCGGCCGGCTGCGAAGCCGGTGCTGGTGCTCAACGGGCCCAATCTCAACATGCTGGGCAAGCGGCAGCCGCAGATCTACGGCCGCGAGACCCTGGCCGACATCGAGAAGGCCTGCCGGGCCGAAGCCCAACGCCTGGGGATCGCCGTCGAGTTCACCCAGAGCAACCACGAGGGCGTGCTGGTCGATCGCATACAGGCCGCGCGCGAGGCCAATTGTGGCATCGTCATCAATGCCGGCGCCTACACCCATACCTCCGTCGCCCTGCTCGATGCTCTCAATGCCGCCGAGCTGCCGGTGGTCGAGGTCCATCTTTCCAACATCTACAAGCGTGAAAGCTTCCGCCATCACTCCTATATCAGTCCGGCTGCGGTCGGCGTGATCGCGGGGCTGGGCAGCCACGGCTACCTTCTGGCGTTGCAGGCATTGTCGCGCCTTTTGGCGCGCTGACATTCACCGCGGAGCCCCTCTCCATGGCAAAGTTTGATTTCGATACCGAGTTCGTCCGCAAGCTGGCGCAAATCCTCCACGAGACCCAGCTTGGCGAGATCGAGCTGGCCGACGGCGAGCGGCGGATCCGCGTCGCCCGGCCGGCCGTGACGATGGCGGCTACGCCGGTCGTGGCGGCGCCTCCCGGCTCACCCGACGGGAAGGCTGCTGCACCGGCAGCCGCGGCCGACGACGTCGCCAAGCATCCCGGCGCGGTAACCTCGCCGATCGTCGGCACCGCCTATCTCGCGCCCGAGCCCGGCAAGCCCAACTTCGTCGCGGTCGGCGACAAGGTGACGGCGGGCCAGACGCTGCTGATCATCGAGGCGATGAAGACGTTCAATCCGATCAAGGCGCCCAAGGCAGGCACGGTGGCGCGCATCCTGATCGAGAACGCGCAGCCGGTGGAGTACGGCGAGCCGTTGATGATCGTCGAATAGGACGCCCGCAGGCGATGTTCGACAAGGTCCTGATCGCCAACCGCGGCGAGATTGCGCTGCGCATCCATCGCGCCTGCCGCGAGATGGGCATCCAGACCGTGGCGGTCCATTCGACAGCCGACAGCGACGCCATGCATGTCCGGCTGGCCGACGAATCGGTCTGCATCGGCCCGCCGCCGGCGCGCGAGAGCTATCTCAACATCCCGCGCATCCTCTCGGCCGCGACCATTGCCGGCGTCGATGCCGTCCATCCCGGCTACGGCTTCCTGTCGGAGAACGCCCGCTTCGCCGAGGCCGTCGAGGCGCACGGCTTCACCTTCATCGGCCCCACGCCCGAGCACATCCGCATAATGGGCGACAAGATCGTGGCCAAGCGGACCGCCAAGGAGCTCGGCCTGCCGCTGGTCCCGGGCTCGCCCGGCCCGGTGGCCTCGCTCGAAGAGATGGTGACGCTCGGCAGCAAGATCGGCTGGCCGATGCTGATCAAGGCGGTTGCCGGCGGCGGCGGGCGCGGCATGAAGGTGGTCGACGACCCCGATGCGGCGGCCGAGGCGTTTTCGCTGGCTCGTGCCGAGGCCAAGGCCGCCTTCGGCAACGATTCGGTCTATCTCGAAAAGTATCTCGACCATCCGCGCCACATCGAGATCCAGGTGCTGGGCGACGGCAAGGGCGCCGGCGTGCACCTGGGTGAACGCGACTGCTCGCTGCAGCGCCGTCATCAGAAGGTGCTGGAAGAAGCGCCCTCGCCCGCGCTCAACGCCGAGCAACGCCGCCGGATCGGCGAGCTGGCGGCGGCAGCGGTGCGCAAGCTGAAATATCGCGGCGCCGGCACCCTGGAATTCCTCTACCAGGACGGCGAATTCTACTTCATCGAAATGAACACCCGCCTGCAGGTCGAGCATCCGATCACCGAGGCCGTCACCGGCATCGACCTAGTGCGCGAGCAGATCCGCATCGCCGACGGCGCGCCGCTCGGCATGACCCAGGACGATATCGTCATCCAGGGCCACGCCATCGAATGCCGCATCAACGCCGAGCACCCCGAGACGTTCGCCCCCAGCCCGGGCCGCATCGCCGACTACCATCCGCCGGGCGGGCTGGGGGTGCGGGTCGATTCCGGCCTCTACACCGGCTACGTCATTCCGCCGTACTACGATTCGATGGTGGCCAAGCTGATCGTCAACGGCACGACGCGCAACGAGTGCCTGATGCGGCTGCGCCGATCGCTCGAGGAATTCGTGATCGGCGGCATCGAGACCACCATCCCGCTGCACCGCCGCATCATCAGCGAGCAGGCCTTCATCGACGGCGACTACGACATCCACTGGCTGGAGAAGCTGGTCAGCTTGAAGAAATAGGCTGGGCCCTTCCCTCCCCCGTCAGACGGGGGAGGTGCCCCGCAGGGGCAGAGGGGGAAGGCCGCAAAGGTGATTATCGAATAGACCATGACCTGAAATCTGCAGATGCTTCGACTGTCGCTCTCCCCCTCCGGCCCTACGGGCCACCTCCCCCGTAAGACGGGGGAGGCACGATCGCGCCGGCGCTCGCTCTGATCGCTTGATGGAGATCACCCCCGACCTCCTGCTGCAGGCCTATCGCATCGGCGTCTTCCCGATGGGCGAGCGGCGCGACGATCCCAAGCTCTATTGGCTCGATCCCCGCCTGCGCGCCGTCCTGCCGCTCGACGGCTTCCACCTGCCGCAGCGACTGGCCCGCACCATCCGCGCCGGCCGCTTCGAGGTCAGCGCCGACACCGCCTTCGCCGACATCGTGCGCGCCTGCGCCGAGCCGCGGCCGGGCCATCCCGAGAGCTGGATCAACGCGCCGATCGTCGAGCTCTATAGCGAGCTGCACCGGCGCGGCCACGCCCACAGCGTCGAATGCCGGATCGACGGCCGGCTGGTCGGCGGGCTCTACGGCGTCTCGGTCGGCGCGGCGTTCTTCGGCGAGAGCATGTTCAGCCGCGAACGCGACGCCTCGAAGGTGGCGCTGGTCCATCTCGTGGCACGGCTGATCAAAGGCGGCTTCCGCCTGCTCGATTGCCAGTTCATGACCGAGCATCTGCGCAGCTTCGGCGCGGTCGAGATCGCGCGCGAGGAGTTCCGCGCCCTCTTGGCCGAGGCGATCGACGGCACGGCGAGCTTTCAGCGCGAGCTCGGCGGCGCCGATCCCTGTGCCATCGTGCAGGCGAGCACCCGCACGTCGTAGACGCCATGATCGAGCGCCGACAGCGACGGCGTCGAGGCGAACATCCAGCCCGCGAACAGCTTCTCCGCGGCCTGGCCAGGCTTGTGGTCGATGATGGTGAGATAGGCCACCGACTCCGGCGGCGCCTCCGGGACGTTGACCAGGCAGTCGCCCACCGTGATCTCGAGCGTGCCGAAGCGGGTCGCCTGGCCGACCGGAGCATAGAAGCGCTGAGTGCGCGCCGTCACCTTGTCGAGCCCTTGCAGCTCGGCGACCCGCTTGCCTACGCCGTCCGGAATCGGCCGCAGATTGGCGTTGCCGGGCGGCGCGGCAGCCGGCTGGGCTTGCGCCGCGGCGGCGCCGATGGCGGCTGCCAGCGCCGCGATGGCCAGCAGGGCGCGCATGCTCACTTCTGGTTGGTGTGGGGTGCCTCGAGCCCGTCGATCAGCTCGTGCAGGGCTGCCTTGATCTGATCGACGTCGCATCCCATCAGGACTCCGTCCTCCAGCGCATCGGCACAGAGGCTCTCGATTTCCTGGATGTTCTGGTTCAGGACTTTGATCTTTTCGAGGCAGGACACCGGCTTGCCGTCGGCTTGCCGCCAGGTCGGCGGCGTTTTGGAGGACTGTGCTTTCATGGCTTGTTGACGCTTCCGTACATCATTTTGGCGATCAGTTCGGTGAGCGAGATGGCGTCCTGCGTCTTGTCGATCTCCCCGCCGTTCTTGATCATCTGCTTGTCGCCGCCAGGCTCGAGCACCACGACCAGGCCGCCCAGTAGCGACTCGCTCACGATCTTGGCGTTGGTATCGATCGGCAGGTCGACGTTCGACGCCACCGCCATATGCACGACCGCCTGGTAGGTCTTGCGGTCGAGGTCGACGGCCGTGACCGTGCCGATCTTCACGCCGCTCAAGGTAATGTCGGCGCCGCGCTTCAGTCCGTCGACGCGACCGAAACGGGCGATGATGTCATAGCCGCTGGGCCCGTTGCGGTCCGACTTGGCGAAGGCATAGAACACGAACACGCCGGCCACCAGCAGCACCAACGCGCCCACGATCGTCTCGATGATATTACGACCCACGCCCTGTCTCCTCGTGCTCGCGCATCTCAGCCCGGACGCCACGCCTCATAGGGCGGCTTGGGCTTGTCGCCGACGGCGAGTGTGTGGCCGGGCGGACGGTAGGCAAGGTCGGTGCCGGTGAGGTTGGCCACGTGTTCCTTCTGCCAAGATTGGCGCGGCAAGCCGCCGGGCGGCGGCACCGCGTCGGTCGTGTGATGCAGCCAGCCGTCCCAATCGGGTGGCACGCGCGAGGCCTTCGGCATCGGTGCCGACGAGTTCGCCGCGCATCTTGGTGAAAAGCCAGGTGCCGAAAGTCATGAGCAAACCACGCTTGGAGTGTGACCGCGCCGCTTGTACGCGGGCGCTTCAGCGCGCGCAACGCGACGCGATCGGCGGAGCTGTTCACATCGTTCGTCGGCATGCGAATCACCCGATTCGATGACCTGTTGCGCGCTTGCATCATCTAGTATCATCAACACATTGGTCTACAAAATGTAGTTGCGCACACAAGATTTTGTAATTTACTATCACTTGGTGCCTATATGTACGTGCTCGATCGCGACCGAGCACTCCCCGCACAGGACATAAATGACGGGAATTGGGCACGGGGGATCGTCGATGCGCTTGGAGCGTCGGTATACGCAGGCAGGAAAATCACCGTTCGCAGGAATGGCGTTTCATGCTGTCGATTCCGAAATCCGCAATCCCGACGGTTCGATCGTCTTTCAACTGAACAGCATCGACGTGCCGGCCGAGTGGTCGCAAGTCGCCGCCGACATCCTCGCGCAAAAATATTTTCGCCGTGCCGGCGTGCCGGCGCGACTGATCAGGATCGCCGAAGCCGACGTACCGCAATGGCTGTGGCGCGCGGTGCCCGATGAAGCCGCTCTCGCCGAGCTGCCGCCGGGCGACCGCTTCGGCGGCGAGCACAGCGCGGCCCAAGTCTTCCATCGCATGGCTGGCGCCTGGACCTACTGGGGCTGGAAGGGCGGCTACTTCGACAGCGAGGATGACGCCCGCACCTTCTACGACGAGCACTGCTACATGCTGGCGGCGCAGATCTGCGCGCCGAACTCGCCGCAATGGTTCAATACCGGCCTGCATTGGGCCTACGGCATCGACGGTCCGGGGCAGGGCCATTGGTTCGTCGACCATCGGGACGGGATCGCCTATCCCTCCTCGTCCGCCTACGAGCGGCCGCAGCCGCACGCCTGCTTCATCCAGAGCGTCGACGATGACCTGGTGAACGAGGGCGGCATCATGGACCTCTGGGTGCGCGAGGCGCGCCTGTTCAAGTACGGCTCCGGCACGGGTTCCAACTTCTCGGCCTTGCGCGGCGAGGGCGAGCGCCTGTCGGGCGGCGGCCGGTCGTCCGGCCTGATGTCATTCCTCAAGATCGGCGACCGTGCGGCGGGCGCCATCAAGTCGGGCGGCACGACGCGGCGGGCGGCCAAGATGGTTTCGGTCGATATCGACCATCCCGACATCGAGGACTTCATCGCCTGGAAGATGCGCGAGGAACAGAAGGTCGCGGCGCTGGTCGCCGGCTCCCGGCTCGCCAACCGCCATCTCAACGCCGTGATGCGCGCCTGCCTCGACGGCGAGATGGACGGCGAGGCCGCCTTCGATCCCAGGCAGAATCCCAAGCTGCGTCGCGAGATCGTCGCCGCCCGCCGGGCCGAACTGCCGGAAAATTACATCCAGCGGGTCATCCAGTTCGCCCGCCAAGGCTATCGCCACATCGAGTTCCCGGCCTTCGACACCGATTGGGAGTCGGAAGCCTACCTGACCGTGTCGGGCCAGAACGCCAACAACTCGGTGCGCGTCACCGACGACTTCCTGCACGCGGTCGAAGCCGACCGCCAATGGGCGCTGACCGAGCGCACCACGGGCAAGGTCGCGAAGACCGTGAGCGCGCGGGCGCTGTGGGACAGCATCGCCGAGGCGGCGTGGCATTCGGCCGACCCCGGCGTGCAGTACGACACGACGATCAACGACTGGCACACCTGCCCCGAGTCCGGACGCATCAACGCCTCCAACCCGTGCTCGGAGTACATGTTCCTCGACGACACGGCGTGCAATCTGGCGTCGCTGAACCTGGTGCGGTTCCGCAGTACAGACGGCTCGCTCGATGTCGGCGCGCTCGAGCATGCGACGCGGCTGTGGACCGTCGTGCTGGAAATCTCGGTGATGATGGCGCAGTACCCGTCGCGCCGCATCGCCGAGCTGTCGTACCAATACCGCACGCTCGGCCTGGGTTACGCTAATCTCGGCGCGCTCCTGATGGCGTCGGGCCTGGGCTATGACAGCGCCCGCGGCCGGGCGATCGCCGGCGCCGTGACCGCCGTCATGACCGGCGCGGCGTACGCCACGTCGGCCGAGATGGCGCGCTTCATGGGCCCCTTCCCCGGCTTCGCCGCCAACCGCGAGGCCATGCTGCGGGTCATCCGCAACCACCGCCGCGCCGCCCATGGCGAGGCGGCGGGCTACGAAAGCCTTGCCATCGCGCCGGTCGCGCTCGACACGGCGCACTGCCCCGACGCCCCCCTCGTCGCCGCAGCCAAGCAGGTGTGGGACCGTGCGCTCGCCCTGGGCGAGCAGTACGGCTTCCGCAACGCCCAGGTCTCCGTCATCGCCCCCACCGGCACGATCGGCCTGGTGATGGATTGCGACACCACCGGCATCGAGCCCGATTTCTCGCTGGTCAAGTTCAAGAAACTGGCGGGCGGCGGCTACTTCAAGATCATCAACCAGACCGTTCCCCTGGCCCTCCGGACCCTGGGCTACGACGAGACGGTGATCGCCCGCATCGCAGCGCACGTGGTGGGTCACGGCTCGCTCGCCAAGGCGCCGGCGATCAATCACGAGACCCTGGCCGCGCGCGGCTTCGATCGGGCGGCGATCGAGCGGATCGAAAAGTCGATCGCCAGCGCCTTCGACATCCGCTTCGCCTTCTCGCGATACACCTTGGGCGATGCCTTCTGCCGTGACGCGCTGGGACTCGACGATGCGGCTCTCGCCGATCCCAAGCTCGACGTGCTGGCGCGCCTCGGATTCTCCAGGAGCGATATCGCCAGCGCGAACGTGCACGCCTGCGGGACGATGACGGTCGAGGGCGCCGGCGATCTCAAGGCCGAGCATCTCGCGGTGTTCGATTGTGCAAATCCCTGTGGACGAGATGGCACACGCTGCTTGTCTGAGGAAAGTCATATACGCATGATGGCTGCAGCCCAGCCGTTCGTATCGGGCGCCATCTCCAAGACCATCAACATGCCCAATGCAGCTACGGTCGAGGACTGCCGCAAGGCTTACGAAATGTCGTGGAAGCTTGGCCTCAAGGCCAATGCGCTTTATCGCGACGGCGCGAAGCTGTCGCAGCCGCTGTCGGCGATGGCGCTGGGCGACCAGGCCGCCAACGACGATCTTGCCGACCTTTCGCCGCTGGCGCGGGCGCCGATCATCGCCGAGCGCATCGTCGAACGGATCGTCGAGCGCGAAGTGCGCGCCGGCCGAGAGCGCCTGCCGCAGCGCCGCAAGGGCTATACCCAGAAGGCGATCGTCGGCGGCCACAAGGTCTACCTGCGCACCGGCGAGTACGAGGACGGCCGGGTCGGCGAGATCTTCGTCGACATGCACAAGGAGGGCGCCGCCTTCCGCAGCCTGATGAACAACTTCGCCATCGCGATCTCGATCGGCCTGCAGTACGGCGTGCCGCTCGAGGAATTCGTCGAGGCCTACACCTTCACCCGCTTCGAGCCCTCGGGCCTGGTCGAAGGCAACGACGCGATCAAGATGTCGACGTCGGTGCTCGACTATATCTTCCGCGAGCTGGCGATCTCCTATCTCGGGCGCAGCGACCTTGCCCATGTCGAGCAGGCCGATCTCCGGCCCGACGGCGTCGGCCGCGGCGAGATCCAGGGCGAGCTGCCGGCGCCCGGCACGGAGGCCGCCCAAGCGGCCGCCGTCGCGGTCAAGCGCATCGCCAGCGTCGGCTATGTGCGCAGCAACCTTTACGTCTTGAATGGCCGAACGGCCGGCAATGTCGCGATCGCCGAACAAGCGATCGCCGCCGGCCAACGGCCCAACGAACTGACGGACGGTCCAGCCGTCGCTTTGGCGTCAAACGCCCAGGCGGCCGTCGTCGGCGTCGCGGTCGGAGAGGCATCCTCCTCCGCCCTTGGTTTCGCCCGCGTGGCGAAGCTCAAGGGCTTCGAAGGGGATGCCTGTCCGGAATGCGGCAACTTCACCATGGTCCGCAACGGGACGTGCCTCAAATGCACGACCTGCGGCGGCACCACCGGTTGTAGTTGAGCATGCGTGGCGAAGCGTACCCGCGTACCCCGGGGCCCTCACGGTTGGGTGCCTCAAAGCTAACCATAGGAGACAGTTATGGCTGCTAAGAAAAAGGCTGCTAAGAAGAAGGCTGCTAAGAAGAAGAAGCAGTAAAAAGGAAAGGGCGTAGACCAAAGTCCAACTTTGGTCCCTCTAACCGAACGCCTTTCGGCTTCCGTGTGGGCGCCCTCATGGCCCCACCGGAAGCCACCTTGAGAACATAAGCTATTAAGGCCAATGCGACGCCCCGCCTTCGGGGGCCGAAAGGCGTAACTGATCTACCGGTCCGGCGACTTCGGTCAGCCGGACTTTTTTTGCGCCGGCGCATGCCTTGCATTCACGTCCTCGCGACCGCAAAGCGCACCTTCGGCAAATGGTTGCCGCCAAATTCCTGGCGCAATTCCTGGCACGATTCGAGCTATGCTCTCGCCATGCCGGATGATGCTCCGACCATCGGCCTGCGTGTCGTCGAGTCGCTTTCCGCGGTCGATGCCGAGCAATGGGACGCCTGCGCCCTGGCGCCGGGTTCGGCCGGCAGCCCCTTCCTCAGCCATCGCTTCCTGAAGGCGCTGGAGGATTCCAAGTCGGTCGGACGGCGCACCGGCTGGCAGCCGCAGTATCTTTTGGCCGAGTCCGACGACGGCAACCTGCAGGGCGCCGTGCCGCTCTACGTCAAGGGCCACAGCCAGGGTGAATACGTGTTCGACCACGGCTGGGCGCAGGCCCTGGAGCGCGCCGGCGGTCGCTACTATCCCAAACTGCAGGTCGCCGTGCCCTTCACGCCGGTTCCCGGACCGCGCCTGTTCGCGCGGCCCGGCCCGCTCGCAGACGGCGTGCGCGACGCCATGATCGACATGCTGGCCAAGATCGCCGGCGACAACCGCATCAGCTCGGTCCATGCCACCTTCTGCAGCGAAGCCGACTGGAAGCAGTTCGGCGAGCATGGCTGGCTGCTGCGGCTCGGCCAGCAGTATCATTGGCACAACAACGGCTACCGCTGCTTCGACGATTTCTTGGCGGCACTCGCTTCACGCAAGCGCAAGGCGATCCGCAAGGAGCGTGAAGCGGTGCGACGCGAGGGGTTGACCCTGCGCGCGCTCTGCGGCGACGAGATCAAGCCCCGGCATTGGGATGCCTTCTTCGCCTTCTACATGGACACCGGCGGCCGCAAATGGGGCTCGCCCTATCTCACCCGCGCCTTCTTCGACATCCTGGGCGCCACCATGGCCGACAAGGTGGTGCTGGTGATGGCCGAGGCCGATGGCCGTCCGGTGGGCGGCGCGCTCAACCTCAAGGGCGACGATACGCTCTACGGCCGCTACTGGGGCTGCCTGGAGAGCCACGCCTTCCTGCATTTCGAGGCCTGCTACTACCAGGCCATCGACTACGCGATCACGCACGGCCTGCAGCGGGTCGAGGCGGGCGCGCAGGGCGATCACAAGATCCAGCGCGGCTACATGCCGGTGCCGACCTTCTCGGCGCATTGGATCGTCGATCCCGGCTTTCGCCGCGCCATCGACGACTATCTCAAGCGCGAACGGCCGGCGATCGAGCAGGAGATCGAGGGCCTGAAACAGTATTCACCTTTCCGTAAGGAAAACGAATAGTCGACGACGTATTGTCTACGTCGCGCGGCACGTGGTGTGTGCAGCACGCGCCGGCGCTCCAACCGCAAGGAGCCAAACTTGAGAACTCAATTTGCCTATCTGATCGCGGGCCTGTCGCTTGCCATGGCCCAGCCAGCGTTTGCGCAATCGAATGATGCCAAGTATTGCGCCGAGCTCGTCGAGAAATACGAGCAATACGTCTCCGAGGGAGCCGAAAAGGGCGCGTCGCAATCGCCTCTCGAGGTCGAGATCGCCAAGGGCAAGTGCGGTTCGAACCCGGCATCGTCCATACCGGTGATGGAGAAGGCGCTGAAGAACGCCAAGATCTCCTTGCCGCCGCGCGGTTGAGACGCGGCGATCCTCAGCGCTTGCCGCCCACCATCATCACGCCGAGAAAGAAGACCACGAAGAAGACCACCGGCTCGGTCGCGCCCAGCGGCGCCTGCCAGCCGACCTTGTCGATGACGAAGAGGGCCACCCAGAAGACCGCGGTGCCAAGCACCGCGGCATGAAGCGCAATCCACAGCGGCCGGAATGCCTTCACTCAGCCAGCACGGGTTCTTGACTGGCCGGCGGCAGGGCGTCGCGCTCGGGCGGCAGGAAGGTGAAGACCAGCTTGGCCGCCGCGCCCTCGCCCTCCGAATCGACCCGCACCGTGCCGCCGCCTTGGCTCAGCTTGCCGAACAGCACTTCCTCGGCCAGCGGCTTCTTGAGGTGCTCCTGGATGACGCGGGCGAGCGGGCGGGCGCCGAACATGCGGTCGTAGCCCTTGTCGGCCAGCCAGCGGCGCGCGCCGTCGCTGAGTTCGATGAACACCTTGCGGTCGGCAAGCTGGACCTCGAGCTCGGCCACGAACTTGTCGACCACCTTGCCCATGCTCTCCGGCAGGAGATTGGCGAATTTGATCACGGCGTCGAGCCGGTTGCGGAACTCCGGCTGGAACAGCCGGTTGATCGCGTCGTCGTCCTCGTCGTTGCGCGCCTCGCGGCCGAAGCCCAGCGCCGGCTTGGCGATGTCGGCGGCGCCGGCATTGGTGGTCATGCACAGGATGACGTTGCGGAAGTCGACGGTCCGGCCGTTGTGGTCGGTGAGCTTGCCGTAGTCCATCACCTGCAGCAGCACGTTGAACACGTCGGGATGGGCCTTCTCGATCTCGTCGAGCAGGATCACGCAATGCGGGTGCTGGTTGACCTGGTCGGTCAACAGGCCGCCCTGGTCGAAGCCGACATAGCCCGGCGGCGCGCCGATCAGGCGCGAGACGCTGTGGCGTTCCATGTATTCCGACATGTCGAAGCGGATCAGCTCCAGCCCGAGCAGGCGGGCAAGCTGGCGCGTCACCTCGGTCTTGCCGACGCCGGTCGGGCCGGCCAGCAGGTAGGAACCGATCGGCTTCTCCGGCGAGCGCAGGCCGGCGCGGGCGAGCTTGATCGCCGCCGCCAGCTGACCGATCGCCCTGTCCTGGCCGAACACCACCGTCTTGAGGTCGCGATCGATGTTGCGCAGCATCTCGGTGTCGTCCTTGGACACGCTCTTGGGCGGGATGCGCGCGATCTTGGCGACGATCTCCTCGATGTCGGTCACCTCGATGGTCGACTTGCGCATATCGGGCGTGCGCAGCATCTGGGCGGCACCGACCTCGTCGATCACGTCGATCGACTTATCGGGCAGCTTGCGGTCGTGGATGTAGCGCGCCGACAGCTCGACCGAGGCCTTGATGGCGTCGTCGGTGTAGGTGACGTGATGGTGCTTTTCGTAGACCGGCTTCAACCCCTTCATGATTTCGACGGCGTCGGCGATCGACGGTTCGGGCACGTCGATCTTCTGGAAGCGGCGGACCAGGGCGCGGTCCTTCTCGAAGTAGTTGCGGTATTCCTTGTAGGTGGTCGAGCCGATGCAGCGCAGCTCGCCCGACTGCAGCGACGGCTTGAGCAGGTTCGAGGCATCCATCGAGCCGCCCGAGGTGGCGCCGGCGCCGATGATGGTGTGGATCTCGTCGATGAACAGCACCGAGTTGGGCTTCTTCTTGAGCTCCGACAGGACGGCCTTGAGCCGCTCCTCGAAGTCGCCGCGATAGCGCGTGCCGGCGAGCAGCGCGCCCATGTCGAGGGCGTAGATCACCGACTCCTTCAAGACGTCGGGCACCTCGCCCTCGACGATCTTGCGCGCCAGGCCCTCGGCGATCGCCGTCTTGCCGACGCCGGGTTCGCCGACATAGAGCGGGTTGTTCTTGGTGCGCCGGCACAGCACCTGGATGGTGCGCTCGACCTCGTGCTCGCGGCCGATCAGCGGATCGACCCGGCCTTCGCGGGCCTTCTGGTTGAGGTCGACGCAATAGGCGCCGAGCGCCTCGTTGCCCTGCTTGGCCGAAGCCTCGCCGCCATTCTCCTCTTCCGAGCCGCTCACCCTGCGCGCCCGCGCCCGGCCCGGCACCTTGGCCTTGCCGTGGCTGATATAGTCGACCGCGTCGAGACGGGTCATGCCCTGGTTCTCGAGGAACGACACGGCATGGCTGTCGCGCTCGGAGAACAGCGCCACCAGCACGTTGGCGCCGGTCACTTCCTTGCGGCCCGACGACTGGACATGGACGGCGGCGCGCTGGACGACGCGCTGGAAGCCCGCGGTCGGCAGCGGCTCGCTGGGATTCTGGGTGATGATGCCCTTCAGGCGGTTGTCGATGAAAGCCTCGAGATCGTGGCGCAGGCGGTCGATATCGACGCCGCAGGCTTTGAGGACGGGGACGGCATCGTCGTCCTCGGTCATCGCCAGCAACAGGTGCTCGAGGGTGGCATATTCATGCCGGCGCTCGCCGGCCAGCCCGAAAGCACGGTGGAGGGATTTCTCGAGGTTCTTGGACAGCATGGACATCGAACTACCTCGACTGGAAAAACGAACTCTCGCTCGGACTATTCTTTCTCCAACGTGCACTGGAGAGGGTGCTGGTTCTTGCGCGCGTAGTCCACTGTTTGCGTCACCTTGGTCTCGGCGATTTCATAGGTATAGATACCGCACACGCCCACGCCCTTCTGATGAACGTGAAGCATGATGTTGGTCGCTTCTTCGCGATTCTTCTGGAAGATGTGCTCAAGGACGTCGACGACGAACTCCATCGGCGTGTAATCGTCGTTCAACATCAGCACCTTGTACATCGACGGCTTCTTGGTCCGCGTCCGGGTGAGCGTCAGCGCCCCGCTGCGGCCCTCCCCGTCGCCTTCCCTGTCGTCGCGACGCGCTGGCGGCTGTGGCGGACCGCCTGGCGGCTCCTGAGGACCGCCCAGCCGGTCGCCATCAAGGCGTCCTTCGCATGCACTACGCAGAGAGACCATCGTGCGGATCACATCCCCAAGTAATCAAAGCCCTTCACGATTATATAGGTAGCCCATACGATTCCGCTACCTCGGCCGCAGCCCATCCTTCCCCACCGTCAGGGTCCACTGGTTCGCCCGCATGTGGTTGGGCGGGGCGTTCGGGTCGCGCCGCAGCTCCGCCGGGACGAGCTTGCGCGGTGGATTGACCGGAACCGGCACCGTGTCCCACGAGAACAGCTTGGCGGCGAACTTCACGTTGGCGAAACCGTCGGTCGGATGATGATAGGCCTGAAAGCCCCAGACACCATTTCGACACGAGGCGACCGTCCACCAGAAATCGACATCCGGCAGGCGCAGGCCGTCGCGCGGCGGGCCAAATGCGGTACTTGCCTGGAGCAACCCTAAAAGTTCGCGGGTTTCATCCACAGTGAGGAGTCGCTGGCCGCGCCGCATGCGCCATGGATTGGTCACGTCCGCCGCATCGCCGACCAAAAGGTTGGTCAAATTGCCTTGATCGGCCAGGACGCCGGCGGTCATGCCGGCCGTTCCGTCGGGCTGCAGCAAGATTTCGTAGGTTCGGACCTGTTCGTCGTAGATCGCATTGTAGATAAGTCGCAGGCGGTTGCGGCCGTCGTGGCCGCAGGCGGCGCGGATGTCGTCGCCGCCGACATAGCTGAACCAGTGGAAGCTGCGGACGATCGGTTGCTCGACATTGCGGTCGGCACGCTGCGCGAAAGCCGCCGAGCCGGCAGCCAGGGTTAGACCGAAGATGGCGGCAAACGCCCTTTTCATCGCGCTTCTCCCGGGATCAGGCCATGCAGTTTCCGAACCAACTTGGGCATCACGGCGGCCTGTGGAAAGTTGCATAACCCCACAATTTTTAGTATTGTCCTAAAAATTGCCCATAACGTCTTGCTTCAATACAAAAATATAGACTTTGGCCTACTCGCGATGACCTTCCCCCTCAGGCGTGTCGCGGCCAGCCTGGCATGGCTTGCCGCCGGTGTTCTTTTTGTTACCGCAACGCTTGCGCCCAGCGGCGCCGATGCACAGTCGGCGACGATCAAGCGCGCCGCGCCGCCCAGCAAGGCGCACAGCAAGTCGACGATCCGCACGCCGTCGTCCTGGGTCGCCAATCCGGCGGTCAACGGCAAGGACTCCTATCTCGTTCTCGACGCCACAAGCGGCCGCGAGCTCGCGTCCAACCAGCCCGACGAGCTGCGTCATCCTGCTTCGCTCACCAAGCTGATGACGATCTACCTCACCTTTTCCGCGCTCGATTCCGGCCGGCTGTCGCTTGGTGACGCGCTGCCCGTCTCGTTGAACGCGCTCAACGCCCCGCCGACCAAGATGGGCCTGACGCCGGGCGGCACGGTCAATGTGCGCGATGCAGCGATGGCGCTGGTCACTCGTTCCGCCAACGATGCCGCCATCGCGCTTGCCGAGGCGCTGGGCGGCGATGAGTCGACTTTCGCCGTGTTGATGACGCAGAAGGCGCGCCAGCTCGGCATGTCCTCGACGGTCTACCGCAACGCCTCGGGCCTGCCTCACCGCGACCAGGTCACGACGGCGCGCGACATGGCGCGGCTCGCCTACGCGCTGATGCGCGATTTCCCGCACTACTACGCGGTCTTCGCGGTGCAGAGCTATCCCTATCGCGGGCGCATCCTGGAAAACCACAACCGCATGCTGACGGCCTATGAAGGCGCCGACGGGCTCAAGACCGGCTACACGGTCGCCTCGGGCTTCAACCTCGTGATGTCGGCGGTGCGCGACAATCGCCGTCTGATCGGCGTCGTCATGGGCGGCGACAGCGCCTGGCAGCGCGATCGCATGATGGCCGACCTCATGGACTACGGATTCATGACCGCGCAGTCGATGCGGCTGTCGCCTTGGACCTCGATTCGCAAGCCGCCGTCGGCGCGCTACACGGCCATCAATTTCGATCCCAGCCTGATCGTTCCGGAGACCACGCCGCGACTCGCCGTTGCCCGGGTCGAGCCTCAAGTCGCGGCCCCGCCGCCGGTGCAGGCGCCGCCGACCGAGCAACGCGTCGCCGGCCCGGCCGTTCCGCCGCCGGCCCAGGGAAGCGCCGCGCCTAGCGGCCTGCCGATCGGCACCTGGGTGATCCAGGTCGGATCGTTCAACGATTCGCAGGCCGCCCAGCTTGCGCTGGAGCGCGCCTCCTCAAGCGCAAGATCTACTGCTCGGCGATCCAGGTCACGGCGTGGAATACGCCGGGCGCGCGCTGAAGGCGCGCCTCAGCCGACTGACGAACGGCCGCTTGTCGCGGCGCTGCCAGAGCGCCAGATCCCACGAGCCATCCACAGGCTGAAAGCGGTTTTCCAAGGGCTCGAACACCGACACCGTCGTCAGGGTCCCCGCTACCCTCACTTTCAATGGCGCGATGCGGTAGCGCGGTCCCTCGTAGGCAGACAGCCGTGCGACATCGCGCGCGCTCAGGCCGCCCACGATCGCGCCCCGGACTTCGCCACCGGGATCGCGCACCAACACCGGATAGCTCACGCCCTTGGCCCGCCGGCGTGCATGACCGGGCAGGCTCGCCGGCACGAACGCCGTCGGCGGCAGCCGCCGGCCCAGCACCAGGGCGGTGACGTCGGAATCGAGCAGCGTGCCGTAGAAGAAGAAGCGCATCAGTGATGCCCGGCGGAGGCCTCGTCGGGCAGGCTGACGCCGCTTGCCGACAGCGCCGCCTTGAGTTCGCTCATGAGACGCTCGAGGCCCGCCTCGTCGGCGGCCTCGCAGCGCGCCACCAGAACCGGCTGGGTGTTGGAGGCACGCAGCAGCCACCAGCCGTCGCCGGTGCTGACCCTGACGCCGTCGATGTCGGAGAACTTGGCGCCGGCCTTCTGCAGACGCGCCTTGACCTCCTCGACGACATCGAACTTGCGCGCATCCGGGCAATCGAAGCGCAGCTCCGGCGTGTTGACCGGCTGAGGCAGGGCATCGCGCATGTCGGCCAGGCTTTCCCTGGCATTGGCCACAATGTTCAAGAGCCGCAGCCCGCAATAGAGCGCATCGTCGAAGCCGTAGAAGGTGTCGGCGAAGAAGATGTGGCCGCTCATCTCGCCGGCCAGCGGCGCGCCGATCTCCGCCATCTTGCTCTTGATCAGCGAATGGCCGGTCTTGAACATCATCGGCTTGCCACCGGCGCGCGCGATCTCGTCGAACAGCACCTGGCTCGCCTTGACGTCGGCGATGATGGTGGCGCCCGGGTGCGTCTTCAGCACATCGCGCGCCCACAGCACCAGGAGCTGGTCGCCCCACAGGATGCGGCCCCTTCCGTCGATCGCGCCGACGCGGTCGCCGTCGCCGTCGAAGGCGATGCCGAGATCGCAGCCGCGCTTCTTCACCTCGGCCATGAGCTGCACGAGGTTCTCAGGCACGGTCGGATCGGGATGGTGCGCCGGGAAGGTGCCGTCGACCTTCTCGTTCAGCACGAAATGCTCGCCCGGCAACTTGTCGACGACGGCGCGGATCGACACGCCAACCGCGCCATTGCCGACGTCCCACGCGACCTTGAGCTTCTTGCCGGGCTTCACGTCGCGCAGAAGCCGCGTCGCATAGTCGGCCAGGATGTCCTTCTTCTGCGCCTTGCCCTGGCCGCTTTCCCAGTCGCCCTTGCCCGCCAGGGCGCCCAACTTCTGGATGTCGGCGCCGAAGAACGACTTCTTGCCCATCATCATCTTGAAGCCGTTGTAATCCGGCGGATTGTGCGAGCCCGTGATCTGGATGCCGCCGTCGGCTTCGAAATGGTAGACGGCGAAATAGAGCATTGGCGTCGCCGCCACGCCGATGTTGATGACGTCGACACCGGCGGCCGTCAGCCCTTCGATGCAGGCGGCGGCCAGCTCGGGCGAGCTCAGCCGTCCATCATAGCCCAGCGCCACGCGGCTGCCGCCCCCCTTGCTCCCCTGGCGACGGACCATCGTGCCGAAGGTACGGCCGATCGCCCGCGCGTCGGCGGTATGCACGGTGTCGCCGACGACGCCGCGGATGTCGTACTCGCGCAGGATGGAAGGGTCGAACTGGTGCGCTGTCTGGCTCATGCAACCGCTCCGGATAGACGTGACTTTTCAGTTGCGCGGCCGGGGACGGCCTACGCCCTCATAGGCGAAACCCAGGCCGCGCATTTCCTCGGGATTGAAGATGTTGCGCAAATCGACGATCCGCGGCTTGCGCATCGCCTCCTTCAGCCGTCGCGGATCGAGGCCGCGGAACTCGTGCCATTCGGTGATGACGACCAGCACGTCGGCGCCGGTCGCCGCTTCGTAGGCAGTCTTGGCGAAGGCGATGCCGGGGATCATGCGCCCGGCCTCCTTCATGCCCTCGGGATCGAACGCAACGATCCTGGCGCCTGCCGCCTGCAAAGCAGGCACGATGTCGAGCGACGGCGCGTCGCGCATGTCGTCGGTGTTGGCCTTGAAGGTGAGGCCGAGCACGCCGACGGTGAAGCCGGACACCGAGCCGCCGCAGAAGTCGATGACCTTCTTGGCCATCTTCTTCTTGCGCGAATTGTTGATCTCGATCACCTGCTCGACGATCGTCTGCGGCGCATCGGCCTCGCGCGCGGTGTAGGCGAGCGCCAGCGTATCCTTGGGAAAGCACGATCCGCCGAAACCTGGGCCCGGGTGGAGGAACTTGCGGCCGATGCGGCCGTCGAGCCCGATGCCGCGCGCCACGTCGTGGACGTCGGCGCCCACCTTCTCGCAAAGATCGGCGATTTCGTTGATGAAGGTGATCTTGGTAGCGAGGAAGGCGTTGCCGGCGTACTTGGTGACCTCGGCCGTCTCGATGTTGGTGAACACCATCGGCGTCTGGATGAGGTTGAGCGGCCGGTAGATGGCCGCCATCACGTCGCGCGCCCGCTCGCTCTCGACGCCGATCACCACCCGGTCGGGCTTCATGAAGTCCTCGATCGCGGCACCCTCGCGCAGGAATTCCGGATTGGACGCGACGTCGAACTCGGCGGCCGGCCGGGACTCGCGGATGATGCGCGCGACCTCGCGGCCGGTGCCGACCGGCACCGTCGACTTGGTGACGACGACGGTATAGCCCTGGATCGCGTCGGCGATCTCGACGGCCGCGGCGTAGACGTAGCTCAGGTCGGCATGGCCGTCGCCCCGGCGGGTCGGCGTGCCGACGGCGATGAACACCGCGTCGGCGCCACCCACCGCCTCGGCGAGACCGCCGCCGAAGGCGAGCCGGCCGGCGCGCATGTTGTCGGTGACCAGTTTGTCGAGGCCGGGCTCGTAGATCGGCATTTCACCCTTGCTGAGACGGGCGATCTTGTCGGCGTCCTTGTCGACGCACACCACGTCGTGGCCGAACTGGGCGAAGCAGGCGCCGGACACCAGTCCGACATAGCCCGAGCCGATCATGGCAATACGCATCGGCTCAACCTTTCAGCAGGCGCTCGAGCAACGCCCGCGTCTCCGCCGTCGTGTCGGCGCGATGGAGAGCGACGGCGACGTTTGCCTCGAGGAAGCCGATGCGGCTGCCGCAATCGTAGCGCCGGCCGGTGTAGCGCAGCGCATGGAACGGCGTTCGGCCGATCATTTTGGCCATGGCATCGGTCAGTTGTATTTCGCCGCCGGCGCCGGCCTCATGCTTGCCGAGATGATCGAACACCTCGGGCAGCAGCACGCAACGGCCGATCCAGGCGAGCGTCGAGGGCGCCTCCTCGGGCTTGGGCTTCTCGACCAGGCCGGTGAGCTCGGCAAGCCCGTCCTTCTCCGGCCTGATCGCGGCGATGCCATAACTCCTGGTCTGCTCGCGCGGAACGTCGATCACCGCGATGACGTTGCCGGCGGTCTTGTCGTGCGCGTCGACAAGCTGGGCT
>WNFD01003554.1_pt1 | contig 20181 bp, 11 predicted proteins | sample 5400491 | NCBI WGS metagenome assembly WNFD01 (sample SAMN13153343, study PRJNA577476) | soil metagenome | isolation source: 120 cm saprolite under Douglas fir tree site 2 hole 2 replicate 2 | place: USA:California | collected 2015-04-18
GAGGTGCAGGGGGCGGCCGGGGGGGCGGCCGGGGCTGTAGGCGGTGATGAGGGCCTGGGCCTCGATGGGGTCGCCGAGGGTGGTGCCGGTGCCGTGGGCCTCGACGGCGTCGATGTCGGCGGGGTGCAGGCGGGCGGCGCTGAGGGCGGCGCGGATCACGCGCTGCTGGGCGGGGCCGTTGGGGGCGGTCAGGCCGTTGCTCGCGCCGTCCTGGTTGACGGCGGAGCCGGTGATGAGGGCGAGGACGGGGTGGCCGCTGGCGCGGGCGTCGGACAGGCGCTCGAGCAGGACCAGGCCGGCGCCCTCCGCTATGCCCATGCCGTCGGCGGCGGCGGCGAAGGACTTGCACCGGCCGTCGCGCGCCAGCGCCCGCTGGCGGCTGAATTCGACGAACTCCGCGGGCGTGGCCATGACTGCTACCCCGCCCGCCAGCGCGAGGGCGCATTCGCCGTTGCGGAGGGCCTGGGCGGCGAGGTGGATGGCGACGAGGGAGGAGGAGCAGGCCGTATCGATGGTGACGGCGGGGCCTTCCAGGCCGAGGGTGTAGGCGATACGGCCGGAGGCGACGCTGGCCGTGCTGCCCGTCAGCAGATGGCCCTCGAGCCCTCGCGTGCGCAGGTGCGAACCCGTGCCGTACCCCTGGACCGCCAGGCCGACGAACACCCCGGTAGCGCTCGCCCTCAGGGTGGTGGGGTCAATCCCCGCGTGCTCGATGGTTTCCCAGGCGACCTCAAGCAGCAGCCGCTGCTGAGGATCGGTGGCCAGGGCCTCCCGTGGGCTGATCCCGAAGAAGGCGGCGTCGAACCGATCGGCATCATGCACGAAGCCGCCCTCGCGGGCGTACGACGTGCCGGGAGCATCAGGGTCTGGGTCATACAGGTCCTCGAGATCCCAGCCACGGTCGGAAGGGAATGCGGAAACGGCGTCGCGCTCGGCACACAGGAGCTGCCACAGATCTTCCGGGCTGCGCACATCGCCCGGAAACCGGCAGCCCATCGCCACGACGGCCACCGGTTCACCGGGCTGGGTAACTACCGGGTCGCTGATCTCTTCCCGCAGGCCAAGCAGCTCGGCTCGCAGGCGGCTCGCGAGCGCGCCCGGGGTGGGGTAGTCAAACACCAGGGTGGCCGGCAGGCGCAGCCCGGTGACCGTCCCGAGCCGGTTACGCAGCTCGACCGCCGTCAGCGAGTCGAACCCGAGCTCACGGAACGGGCGATGTGCTCGCACCGCCCCGGGTGACGTATGCCGCAGCACCGCGGCAGCCTCGGCCCGCACTAGCTCGAGCACCAGGCTTTCCTGTTCGGCCGTGGACAGCCTGTTCAGGCGCTTCGCCAGTGCCGGCGATTCCTCGCTCCCCGTATTCTCCAGCCTCGAGCTATCCGCCTGCAGGATCTGGCGGGCCTCAGGAACCCGGTCAAACAGCGAGGTGGGCCGGACCGAGGTAAAGACAGGAATGAAGCGGCTCCAGTCCACGCCCGCGACAGCGAGGAATGTCTCATCGCGGTCAAGCGCCTGCTGCAACGCCGTGAATGCCTGCTCTGGCGCCAGGAACGTCAGCCCCTGGCGGCGCAACTGGTCCAGGTACGCACTCCCGGATCCGTCGTCGCCACCCCAGACATTCACCGCATCCCAGACACCCCAGGCCACCGAGGTGGCGGCAAGCCCGCGCGCCCTGCGGCGCCTGGCTAGCGCGTCAAGGAACGCGTTCGCCGCCGCATAAGCCCCGTGGTCCCTGCTGCCCCACACCCCTGCGATGGAGGAGAACAGCACGAAGGCGTCCAGGGAATCATCGTCAAGCAGCTCATCCAGGTGCACGGCGCCAGCGACCTTGCCGCCTGTTACCTCGGCGAACTCGCCGAGGCTGGTCTCAGCGAGCGGAGCCAGGCGGATCGAGGCGGCAGCGTGAACGACTGCCCGGATTGTCAGCTCCCTGGCTTTCAGCCGCTGAAGCAGTGCCGCCAGCGCGCCCCGGTCGGATACATCGCAGGCGGCCAGTGTCACGCCGGTGCCCAGCGCGGTGAGCTCGGCTTCCAGGCCGTCAGCCCCGGGAGCATCCCGTCCATGGCGGCTCGCCAGCACGACGTGCTCGGCGCCGCTCCGGGCAAGCCACCGGGCGATGTGCGGCCCGAGCAGGCCCGTGCCACCAGTGACCAGGACCGTGCCGCGTGGCTTCCACGCAGCCCCGGCAGAGCCCCGGACAAGCGGCGCGCGTACAAGTCGCCTGGCGAGCACTCCCGACGCGCGCACCGCGAGCTGGTCTTCGCCGCCCGTCGCCGCGAGTACTCCGCACAACCGGGCCTGTGCCCGCCTGTCAAGCACCTCCGGCAGGTCAACCAGGCCGCCCCAGCGCCGCGGATGCTCGAGTGCCGCTACCCGGCCCAGCCCCCAGACCTGGGCCTGTATCGGCCCTTCCGGCTGATCCGATGATCCGGCCGAGACGGCACCCCTCGTCGCTACCCACAGCCGTGCCGGGATGTCGGCGTCCTCGAGCGCCTGCACAAGCACGAGCGTGCCCGCTATTCCAGCAGATAGCTCCGGATAGCGCGCGGACGGCTTCTCGTCCAGCGCCAGGAGCGACAGGACGCCCGCCGGGCCCCCAGCCGGCTCGCCTCCGGCTGGGGGCCCGGCCGGAGGCTTCTCGCTGCCCGGATAGGCATCGGCGAGCGCTTGCCGCAGGCGGCTGGCGGTAACTCCGCGGTCGAGGTCCGCTTCCGCTATGGGGACCCGCGCGACCCGCGCGCCATGATTGGCGAGGGCCTCAGCGCATGCCGTCACCACCTCGTGGTCCGCGCTGCCCGCTGGTATCACAAGCAGCCAGGTGCCTGGCAACGCGGTCGCGGACGGGCCGGTAATCGGTGTCCACCTGATCTGGTACCGCCAGCGGTCCGCAATGGACTGGTTACGGCGCTGGCGGTACCAGATCAGGTGGACACCGATTACCGGCCCACTTCCAGCGTGCTCGCCAGCGCGTCGAGATCCTGCTGTTCCACTGCTTCCCAGAACTGGGCATCTACAGCGCCAGTGCCGTTCCCGCTGGCGGCGCTCGTTTCAGGCGCGGCACTCGTCCCCGGTATCGCGGGAGCATCCGCCCAGTACCGCTGGCGCTGGAAGCCGTAGGTGGGCAATCCGACGCGCCGGGGCTCCTGACCGGCGAATGCCGCTGCCCAGTCCACCGCGATACCGCGGACGTGCAGTTCCGCGAGCGACGTGAGCATGCGGTCCAGCCCGCCGTCGTCACGGCGCAGCGAGCCCACCACCGCAACGTCGTGGCACCCCGACTGCTCGAGAGTTTCCTGGATGCTGACCGTCAGCACCGGATGCGGGCTTATTTCGACAAACGCGCCGTGCTGCTGCTCGATGAGGGCGCGCGTGGCCTGTTCAAAACGGACAGTTTCGCGCAGATTGCGAAACCAGTACTCAGCGTCGAGCGTGAGCGTGTCCAGCAATTGACCGGTCACCGTAGAGTAGAACGGAACGCTGCCCGAGCGGGGAACGATCGCCGACAAAGAATTCAGCAGCCGCTCGCGGATGACCTCCACCTGGGAGGAGTGCGAGGCATAGTCCACCGGGATCTTCCTGGCGCGGAAACGCTGGGCCTCGCATTCAGCGAACAGCTCGTCTATTGCCTGCGGGTCACCAGATATGACAGCTGACCCCGGCCCGTTCACCGCCGCGACAGCCAGCCGGTCGCCCCACCTCTCCAGCCGTTCAGTTACCTGCTGCACGGGCAATGAGACCGACATCATCGCACCGTGGCCGGCAAGCTGGGCCAGCGCCTGACTACGCAACGCCACAACCTGGGCTGCGTCCTGCAATGACAATGCACCGGCCACGCAAGCCGCGGCTATCTCGCCCTGGCTGTGACCGACAACGGCGCCCGGGTGCACGCCATGAAAGCGCCACACCTCGGCGAGCGACACCATCACGGCAAACAACGCGGGCTGGATGACGTCCGCTCGCCGTAGCGATGGCGCCTCCGGCGCTCCCCGCACCACATCCTCGACCGACCAGTCCAGATAGGGAGCAAGGGCATCCGCGCACGCCTCGAAGCGATCCCGGAACGCCTCAGATGAGTCCAGCAGCCCCAGCGCCATTCCCGCCCACTGGGAACCCTGGCCAGGGAACACGTACACCGACGTGCCCCCCGCTCTGCCAGCCACCCCCCGCACGACATTCGCCACGGGCTTCCCCGCGCCGAGTGCCTCCAGTCCGTACGCGAACCCCGTCACATCCGCAGCGACAATTACGGCGCGATCCTCGAAATAGGAGCGCGTCGTGGCCAGCGAATACCCGACATCACTCACGCGCAGATCTGGATTGGCCCGCACGTGGGCGTGCAATCGCTGCGCCTGAGAGCTTAGCCCCTCTTCTCCTCTCCCGGATACCACCCACGGCACAGGAAGTCCGCCCGCTGCCTCCGCTGCCTGGCTGCCCCCTTGCTCTTCCGCCCGGGTGCCCTTCACGGCAGCGCCCGCGTCACTCGCGGCGGGGGTTCCCCCGGTCATCCCGGTCCCGGCACCGCCGTTGCCGGAAGCAGGGGCCTGCTCGAGTACGAGGTGGCAGTTCGTGCCGCTGATCCCGAAGGAGGACACGCCGGCGCGGCGGGGACGGGCGGCGGCGGGCCAGGGGACCGGGCGGGTGAGCAGGGCCACGGCGCCGGATGCCCAGTCGACGTGCGGGGTGGGCGCGTCGATGTGCAGGGATGCGGGCAGGACGCCGGCCTGCAGGGCCATGACCATCTTGATGACGCCGGCGATCCCGGCGGCGGCCTGGGCGTGGCCGATGTTGGACTTGACCGATCCCAGCCAGAGCGGGCGGCCGGGGGGGCGGTCCTGGCCGTAGGCGGCGATGAGGGCCTGGGCCTCGATGGGGTCGCCGAGAGTGGTGCCGGTGCCGTGGGCCTCGACGGCGTCGACGTCGGCGGGTGACAGTCCGGCGCTGGCCAGTGCCTGGCTGATCACCCGCTGCTGGGAGGGCCCGTTCGGCGCGGTCAGCCCGTTGCTCGCGCCGTCCTGGTTCACCGCGGAGCCCCGTACGACCGCCAGCACGGGGTGCCCGCCGCGCTCGGCGTCGGAGAGGCGCTCGAGCAGGACCAGGCCGGCGCCTTCCCCGAACCCGGTGCCGTCCGCCGCCGCGGCGAATGGCTTGCACCGGCCGTCGGGGGACAATGCCCGCTGCCGGCTGAATTCCACGAACAGGCCGGGGGTGGCCATCACGGTGACCCCGCCGGCCAGGGCGAGGGCGCACTCGCCCTGGCGCAGTGACTGGCAGGCGAGGTGGATGGCCACCAGCGAGGAGGAACACGCGGTGTCGATGGTGACCGCGGGACCCTCCAGGCCGAGCCCATAAGCAATACGGCCCGAGATTACGCTGGCTGAAGTTCCTGTCCCCAAGTACCCGCTGACACTTTCCAGGCTCCCCACCAGGTGCCTGAGATAATCTTGGCCATTGCTGCCGACGAATATTCCTGTGTGACTACCAATGGCCGGCACCGGATCAATGCCAGCCCGTTCAAATACTTCCCACGATGTCTCGAGTAGCAGCCGCTGCTGCGGATCCATGGCAATTGCTTCGCGCGGGCTGATCGCAAAGAAAGCAGGGTCGAACTCCTCGGCGCCGTGGACGAATCCCCCTTGGCAGACGTACGTCTTCCCTGCCTGATCAGGATCAGGATCGTAAAGTTCTTCCACCGCCCAGCCGCGATCGGCGGGAAACGGCGAGATCGCGTCCGTTCCATCGGCGACCAGCCGCCACAGATCCTCTGCGGAGAGCACGCCGCCGGGAAACCGGCAGCTCATGGCCACCACTGCTATCGGCTCATGCCACCTGGCTTCGGATTCTCGTAGCCGTTTATGCGCCAGGCGCAGGTCAGACGTGGCTCGCCTGAGATAGCTGCGGAGCTCCTCTTCATTCATGGACGCTCCTATCGGACGCGATCTCGACCTGACAGTCATCACCCACCACGAGCCGGTGGGCTAGCCTGCGACGGTCCCGACGGATATCAGCCGCGCGACCGATGAGTGACTCGCTGATGCCGTCCACGCCATGAATCGAGGCCCTGTCGAGCAGGACGGAGTCCTCGACACCGGCGTCCGACAGGATGCAGCCGCTGCCGACCGATGTATAAGGCCCTACGCGGCTGTCCTCGACCGTGCTCCCGGCGCCTATGATCGATGGCCCGACGATCCGGGACCGCTCCACGCGCGCCCCCGGCTCAATGACCACAGGGCCGCTGATCTCGGTAAGCGGATCCACGGTTCCCTGAATGCCAGGCGTGATGGTCTCCAGGACGAACCTATTGCATTCCAGCAGGTCTGCTATGTTCCCGGTGTCCTTCCAGTAGCCGGAGTACACGTGGGCGCGGACGTTCCCTCCCCTGTCTACCAGCCACTGGAGAGCATCAGTGATCTCCTGCTCGTTGCGCCAGCTTGGCCGGATGTTCCGCACCGCTTCGTGGACCGCGGATGTGAAGAAATAAGTTCCGGTCACGGCGAGATGACTTCTGGGCTTGCTGGGCTTTTCTTCCAGCGCATTGACGCGTCCTGATCCATCCACCTCGGCCACGCCATACTGGGAAGGATCCGCGACCTTCACGACAATGATCTGCGCATCCGGCCGGCACGCACGGTAATCATTCAATGGCTCGGTAATCCCGCTGAGGAAGACGTTGTCAGCAAGGGACATGACGAAATCGTCGTCTCCCAGGAAGTCGCGCGCGATCGCGACACAGTGGGCCAGCCCTCGCGGTTCGTCCTGCGGCAGGTATGTGATACGCATGCCGAAGCGTGAGCCGTCGCCCACGGCGCTGTGAATCGCTGTGCCGGATGCGCCCACAATTATACCGGCATCGGTGATCCCGGCCGCCTGGAGTGCCTCCAGACAGTAGAACAGCACCGGCTTGTTGCCGACCGGGACTAGTTGCTTGGGCATGCAATAGCTGAGCGGGCGCAGGCGTGTACCGATGCCCCCCGAGAGCACGAGAGCCTTCATCATGTCTCTCAGCAGAGTTCTTCGAGGGTGGCGACGATTGCGGCGGGGGCGGGCTGGGCGAGGATTTCCTCGCGTATGTGCCGGGCGGCCTCGCGCGGGGCATCGTCGGACAGGATGGCGGACATCGCGGTCTTGATGGCGTCGGGGCCGGCCTGGCCGGGCGGGAGGTAGATGCCGGCGCCGGTCGACGCGAGCCGCTCGGCGTTGGTGGCCTGGTCGGTCAGCACCGCGAGGATCACCTGGGGCAGGCCGTAGCGGGCGGCGGCGATCATAGTGCCGAAGCCGCCCTGGTGGATGATGGCGTCGCAGGCGGGCAGGAGCAGGCTGAGGGGGAGGTCCTCTGTTACCCGCATGCCGTCGGGCAGGGCGCCGAGGAGGCCGCGGTCGGCTTTCTTTACGGCGATGACGACGTCGGCGTCGAGGCTGGCCAGTGCGGTGAGGATGCCGGGCACCAGGAATCCGGCGGCGCCGATGAGGCGGGTGGTGGAGGTTCCCCAGGTGACGCAGACGCGGCGGCGGCGGGCAGGCTGTGCGAGCCAGGGCGGAGTGATGCCGGTGCCGTTGTAGGGCACGTGCCGGACCGGGAGCCGGTGCGGTACCCCGGGGAACTGGATGCTGGCCGGGCACGGGTCAACAGTGCGCACGCCGAAATCCGCGAAGTCGGCGCGCAGGTGAACGTCGTAGCGGTCGAAGAGGAGGAAAAGCTCCTCGGGCCACTGATCACGGGTGTCACCGCCGCGAGGAAAGGCCGCTCGCCGTGTCAGGTCCAGCCCCCACAGGTGGCGTACCAGCGGGATACCGGCGACCCCGGCAGCGAGCGGAGCCGCCAGGACGACCGGGTCGGTGACGATGAGGTCTGGCCGCCACCACCGCACGAACGCGACCAGGTCATCAGCCATGGCCTCGGCTGCCTTTACGTGTGGCAGGGACCGCAGCGCGATGAACCGGCGCCGTTCGTCCGCGGACATTGCCCGCACCTCATCGATGCTCCGCGTCCATCCCGCCTCCTGGGCCTGCTGGTGGAGGTTCGCGATGGCGTCGTTCAGGTCGTAGCTCTCGCCCACGGAAACCGCGGTGAGGCCTGCCCCCGTGATCGCGTCGATGACCGGGGGCTGGGCGGCCACCTGGACTTCGTGCCCGGCCGCGCGGCATGCCCAGGCAAGCGGCACCATCGGGAACAGATGGCTTGGCCAGGCCAGCGGGGTGAAAAGGACCCGCACGGGGCGTCTCCCTAATCATGTAGCTGGAGATAGCGAAGCGGTTTAATTCCACGGGCCGATCGCGAATTACCAGGACACCAGGCATCGCTGAAGGATGGATAAAGCGGCGCTGACCGTACCGCGGCGTGCGGTGCGCTCTGCTGACACTGTCACCACGCTCCCGTTCGGCTAAATAAAAAGAGAAAAACCATTGATGCCGAACGGGAGCGGGGTGGCTGCACCCCGGGTGCGGCCAGGCCAGCAGTGGACAGGCGCTTAAGCCGCACTTCAGCGGCGGATGATGCAGTCAAATCCCGCGACGCGCCGTCTAGGAGGCCCTGGTGCGTGTGCTGTTCCTGCCGATGTCATGGCCCACGCATGTGTTTCCGATGGTGCCGCTCGCCTGGGCCTTCCGGTCCGCCGGTCACGAGGTGCGCGTCGCCGGCCAGCCGGTGACCGTCGATGCGATCGAGACGTCAGGGCTGCCCGCGTTTGTCGTCGGTGCCAGCTACGACTTCACCGCGGCTACGACGGACCTCAGCCGGCACGAGCACAGGGCCGGCCGGACACTAAGCGTGGATGGGGTGCGGGCGCTGCCGGAAGACGAACGGCGCCGGTTCCTGGAGCGCCGCGCCGCTCCGCACGTGCGGATGGCGGAGGCGATGGCCGATGAGCTGGTGACCTTCGGCCGCGCGTGGCGGCCGGACGTGGTGATTACCGATCCGGCCCTGCTGGCCGCGCCGCTTGCCGCACACGCGGCCCAGGCGCCGCTGATCCGCCATCTCGCGGGACTGGACCTCACCTGGCAGGCCGCCCATCCCCGGATCGGCGGCCCGGGCGGAGTGTTTCCGGATGGCCTGTCCCGGCTATTCGACCGTTACGGCGTGTCACTGGGCGACGACTTCACCGCCCTCGCGGCCGGTACGATCGACCCCTGCCCGCCGAGCCTCCAGTTTCCGGGCGTGCCCAGCCGGATACCCGAGCGCTACGTGCCCTACAACGGCGCAGGCGTGCTGCCAGCGTGGCTGGTCGCTCCGCCGGCCCGGCGCCGCCTCTGCGTCTGCTGGGGAACGCTCACCACTCAGCTGCTTGGTGCCGACGGCTTCCTGGTGCCCGACGTGCTCAAGGCGGTCTGCGGCCTGGACGTGGAGGTCGTGGTGACGGTCAAGCGGGCTGACCGCGAGTTGCTCGACGGGTTCCCTGAGGTGCGCGTCGTGCAGGAGCTGCCGCTGGACCTGCTGCTGCCACGTTGTAGCGCGGTCGTCCACCAGGGAGGGTTTGGCACGATGATGACCGCCGCGTTCCACGGCGTGCCGCAGGTGATAGTCGCCCGGATCGGAGATCAGACGATCAATGCGCAGCGCCTCGCGGGTACGGGTGCGGGGGTGTACGCCGGCCCGGATGAGTCCGATGTGGAGGGTCTGCGCGCCGCGGTCTGTACGGCGCTCGAGCCGGGATCAGCGGTGGCAGCCGGACAGCTGCGCGACGAGATCAGGTTCCAGCCGACGCCCGCTGAGGTGGTCAGCGCCGTCCAGAGCCTTGTCGGCGGGGCGTGACGGCCGTTGACAGCCATCAGCCAGACCAGACGAGATCACGCGACCCCTGAGCAGGAGGTACACCGGTGCTTGCCGAGAAGTGGGGAGCAGTGGAGCAGGTGCTGCTGGCCGCCACCGCCCGGGAGGAAGAGCTGCTGGAGGTGATCGACGGAATCGGGGTGGGACAGGTTGGCGGCGTTATCGTGGAGGAAATCCTGGCCCGTGCCCAGCCCCCGGTGCTAGACCGGACCATCCGGCTCCGGCTGGATGTTACGCACCGCGACGAGCATGTGAGCTATGCGCTGGAGTTCAAGGACGGCGAGCTGTCCGCCTCACCCGATCGCGGCGGGGACGTGTCCGCCCGGCTCTGGTGCGGGGCGCCGGAGCTCGCGGTCGGGCTCTTCGGTTCCGGCGGCGGCTGCGGGAGCCCGCTGAACGTGCAGTTTCTGTGGCCTACCGGACGGGCGATCCTTGATGTGATCGACAGCCTGCCGCGGGCCGTCGGCACCATACTGACGGCCAGCGCCCCGGCTTACGCCAGCCTTGACCAGCTCGCACTGCGGTATGGCTCCGACAAGTGGGGCTCGATGCACTGGTACACGCCGCACTATGAGAGCCATCTCGCCGCGTTCCGCGACCGGGCGGTGCGGATGCTGGAGATAGGCATCGGCGGCTACCGTGACCCGCGCGCCGGAGGCGCCTCCCTGAGGATGTGGCAGCGCTACTTCCGGCGCGGACTGGTTTACGGGCTGGACGTGTTTCCCAAGCACGGTATCACCGGACCGCGCCTGCGAACCGTCGAAGGTGACCAGAGCGACCCGGAGTTCATGTCCCGGCTCGGGGAGGAACTTGGTCCCTTCGACATAGTCGTCGACGACGGGAGCCACCTTAACGCGCACGTGCGCGCATCGTTCGATTCGCTGTTCCCGTACGTTCGCCGGGGTGGCTTCTACGTCATCGAGGACCTTCAGACATCGTACTGGCCCGGCTACGGTGGCGACGACCGCGATCTCAACTCGGAGTCAACGAGCCTAGGGTTCCTCAAGACTCTCGTGGACGGGATCAATTACAGCGAGCGCGGCGGCGTTCCGCGTGACATCGACCGGCAGATCGTCGCCGTGCACTTCTATCACAGCCTGGCATTCATCGAGAAAGGCAACAATGTGGAGGAGCCGTGTCCGTCGTGGATACCGCGGCAACCCGCATGGTAATGGCGGCCTGCGCACGGCCTGATACGGAGGATGGATGTGGACAAGGTTGATTTCGACATAGGCATAGTTGGCGGCGGGCCGGCCGGTTCAGCAATGGCCTCGTACCTGGTGAAGGCGGGGCTGAGCGTGGGCCTATTCGAGTCCGAGTTCTTCCCCCGACCGCATGTGGGGGAGTCCCTCGTACCGGCGGCAACGCCCGTACTCGAGCAGATCGGCGTACTTGGCGCGGTTGACCGGGCCGGGTTTCCCCGCAAGTACGGGGCGGCGTGGACCTCGCCGGCGCCCGTCGCATCCGTCGGCGGACGGCCGGTCCTTAGCCACGGATTCGGCACGGCCAGCGTCGCGTACCGGGAGCGCCCGCAGCCCGGGGTATACCAGTCCTACTCGTATCACGTCGACCGGGGCCGCTTCGACCAGCTGTTGCTCGATCATGCAGAGTCCCTGGGAGCGAAGGTATTCCGGGGAACGCGTGTCATCACGGTGGACTTCGAGAGCGAGCCGAGCCTGGCGCTCCTTACGGACTCGACCGCCCGGACAGTGCGGGTGCGGATGGTGGTTGACGCCAGCGGGCGGCAGACGCTGCTCGGCCGCCTGCTGCGGTTGAAGGTGGCCGACCCGGTGTTCGACCAGTACGCCGTGCACAGCTGGTTCAGCAGGCTGGATCGCGGGTCGCTGGCCGGATCCGACAGCCAGACCGACTTCATTTTCGTCCACTTCCTGCCGATGACCGGATCGTGGGTGTGGCAGATACCGATCACGGACACGATCACGAGCGTCGGTGTCGTCACCCAGAAAGCACACATCAGGGCGGCGGGTGCCGATCGCGAGGAGTTCTTCTGGAGCGCGGTCGGCGGCCGACCGGAATTGCTCAAGCTGCTGCGTCAGGCAGAGCGGATCCGGGACTTCAAAACCGAGGGCAACTACAGCTACGGGATGCGGCAGCTCGCAGGGGACCGGTGGGCGCTCGCCGGCGACGCGGCCCGCTTCGTCGATCCAATCTTCTCCAGCGGAGTGAGCGTGGCGCTGAACAGCGCTCGTCTGCTGGCCGCCGACGTCATCGCCGCGGCGGCGGCGGGGGACTTCCGTAAGGCCCGGTTCAGCACCTATGAATCCGTCATCCGGCGCGGAATGCGCAACTGGTACGAGTTCATCTCCATCTACTACCGGCTGAATGTGCTGTTCAGCACGTTTGTGGAGGACCCGCGGTACCGCATCGATGTGCTCAAGATGCTGCAGGGTGACGTCTACGACGATGACGACCCCGCAGCTCTGGTCGCCATGCGCGAGGTGGTGCGCGAGGTCGAGCGCAATCCTGATCATCTCTGGCACGCATTTCTCGGGTCGCTGGAGGCGCCGAGCGTCAATCCGACGTTCTGACGACACACCGAGTGGAGGTGCCCGATTGCACACGCCTGAGGTTTTTATCGACGGCGTCGGCGTTTTCCTGCCGGACAGGGTGGCGGTCAAGGACGCCGTGGAACAAGGGTGGTACCCCGCCGAGGAGGCCACCGCGCACCAGTTCGTCGGCGTCGCCGTGGCAGGTGACCTGCCCGCGCCGCAGATGGCGTTGCGGGCAGGACGGAGTGCGCTGGAACGCAGCGGTAGGGCCGCGGCAGATATTGACGTGCTGCTGTACGTGGACAGCTGGCACCAGGGACCGGACGGATGGCACCCGCAGTACTACCTTCAGCACCATCTCCTGGGCGGCAACGTGCTCGCGGCCGAGGTCCGGCAGGGATGCAACGGCATGTTCACCGCGCTGGAGCTGGCCGCCGGCTATCTGCGTGCGGACGCCGGGCGGCGAAGCGCGCTGCTGGTGTCGGCGGACAACTTCGGGACACCCCTGATCGATCGCTGGCGGATCGGTCCCGGGTTCATTGCCGGAGATGCCTCCGCTGCGGTGGTACTCACCGTGGATGAAGCGTTCGCGCGGCTGTGCTCGGTCTGCTCGGTCACGGTCGCCGATGCGGAGGAGATGCATCGCAGCGGCGACCCGCTGTTTCCGCCCGCGGCCACGGTCGGGCGCAGCCTGGACTTCTGCCTGCGGGCGGAGGACTTCAAGCGCCGGGCGCTTGCCAGCCCAACGATGATGGCGTCGTTGATAGAGGTCCAGAAGCAGGTGATCGAAACCGCATACCGGGCGCTGGCTGAAGCCGGCATCGGGATCAAGGACGTGTCCAGGGTGCTGTTCACGAACGTGTCCCGAGAGGTGGTCGAGCATCGCGTCATGGCCGCGCTCGGACTATCGCTATCGCAGTCGACATGGGATTTCGGTAGGACGGTGGGGCATCTGGGCGCGAGCGACCAGGTTGTGTCGCTGGAACATCTGCTGGTGACCGGCCAGCTGGCCGCGGGCGACCACGTGCTTATGCTCGGCACCGGCCCCGGTGTGACGATCTCTGGCGCGGTTATCCAGATCCTTGCGCTGCCGGCGTGGTCCGCGTCTTCTCGCCCTCCTGACGACAGCATCCGGGCACCGCGAGGCTGGGGGGCATGACGTGGAGTTCGGCTTGAGCGAGGCGCAGCGCCGCCGGTACGCGGAGGTACGTGACGGCGCGCGCGACCGGCTGGGGCATGGGCGCGCTGCCGACGACGGAAAGTTCAGCCGGGACGCCTGGAAGGTCGCCGCGAGTCTCGGGCTGACCGGCTTGTGCCTGCCCACCGCGCACGGAGGCGCGGGGCTGGGCGCGCTGGACTCCGCGTTGTGCATGGAGGCGTTCGGAAAGGGATGCAGGGATACCGGCTTCGCCTTTGCCCTCGCCGCGCATCTGTTCGCCTGCGCCGTGCCTGTACGAGACTTCGGCGTTGGTGCGTCCGCCGCACAGTTGCAGACCGGCATGTCGCGCGGCGACATCATCGCGGCCAATGCGATGACCGAGGACGACGCCGGCTCTGACGTGGGCTCGATATGCACGTCGGCCCGGCGCGATGGCGACGTATACGTGCTGGATGGAACGAAGTCGTTCGTCAGCAATGCGCCAGTGGCGAACGTCATCGTGACCTATGCGGTGACCGATGCGTCGGCGGGCTTCCTAGGGCTGACCGGATTCGCTATTCCCCGCGACGTCGAGGGCCTGACAGTCAGCGAGCCGCTGAAGAAGATGGGCCTGCACGGGTGCCTGGCCGCACGGGTTGAATTCGCCGGGTGCCGGGTACCGGCCAGCTACCGTCTGGGTGGTGAGGGTGAAGGTAGCGCCGTGTTCCAGCACTCGATGCTCTGGGAGCGCGCCTGCCTCTTCGCGTTGTATCTCGGGATGATGGACGACCAGCTCGAGCGATGTGTCGCGCACGCTCGCAAGCGGCGCCAGTTCGGCCGCGCCATCAGTCAGTTCCAGGCGACCTCCCATCGGCTGGCAGTGATGGAGCAGCGGCTCGAAAGCGCCAGGCTGTTGCTGTATCGCGCGTGCTGGATCCTGGATCAGGGCACAAGCGCCGCTGCGGGAGCTGCCGCACTGGCCAAAGTTGTCGTGTCGGAGGCGGCCGTGGCCAACAGCCTCGATGCGGTCCAGCTCTTCGGCGGCGCTGGCTACCTGGAGTCCGTCGGCATCGAGCAGCAGCTGCGCGACGCGGTACCGGCAACCATCCTATCGGGAACGACGGAGATACAGCGCGAGCTGATGGCCAGGGAGCTGGGGCTGTGAACGCGAGCGCCGTGCCCGGCCCGCGCCGGGGGAGCGTGGAGGGCACCGCCGGACTGCACAGCCTCGTCGGTAACGCGGCTGTCACGTACCCGGACCGGCTGGCGGTGGCCGGGCCGGACGGCTGCATCCGGTACCGGGAGCTTGACCGCGCGGCGGACGCGATGGCGCGGACGCTGGCCGATGCGGGCGTGCGGCGCCTCGACCGCGTCGTCATCTGGGCGCACAAGACCGTCGCGACGGTCATCGCCATGCAGGCAGTGCTGCGCCTGGGTGCCGTGTATGTGCCGGTGGACGGTTCCATGCCAGGCACCCGCGTCGCGGTGATAGTCCGCGACTGCGGCGCGCGCGCGGTCTGCGCCCCGGCTGACGCTGGTACCGTGCTGCGCGCGCTCATGGATCCGGGCGTGGCATACGTCGGCCTCGCCCTCATATCCGGTGCGGACGGTCCCCGGTACAGCGCGTCGGTGCGACCTGACGATCCCGCGTACATCCTGTACACCTCCGGCTCCAGCGGCGCGCCGAAGGGCGTCTGCATAAGCCACCGTAACGCGCTGGCGTTTGTCGGCTGGGCGGTGGAAGTCCTCGGCCTGACACCCGACGACCGGCTCAGTAACCACGCGTCGTTCGGTTTCGACCTCTCTGTCCTGGATCTCTACGGCGCTTTCTGGGTGGGCGCTTCGGTGCACCTGATCCGCGCCGAGCTCGCGTACGCACCGGCGGAACTGGTCGAGCTGATCTATCGAGAAGAAATCACCTGCTGGTATTCGGTACCCTCGGTCCTCCTCCTGATGATGAGGGGCGGGCTCCTGGACCAGCCAGCGCCGGTCCGGCTCCGTGTGGTGGTATTCGCGGGTGAGCCATTCGCCATCGTGCATGTGCGAGCCCTGGCCGGATGGGCCGGGGCGAGGCTGTTCAACTTCTATGGACCCACCGAGACGAACGTCTGCACCTACCACGAGGTCCTGCCGGGCGATCTGCACCGGGACCGTCCCGCCCCGATCGGTCGGCCCGCGTGCGGGGACAGGGTCTGGGCGCTACGACCCGACGGCGCGGTGGCTGGCCCTGGCGAGGAGGGTGAGCTGGTGGTGGAGGGTCCGACGGTCATGAAGGTGCGCGGTCAACGGATCGAGCTCGGCGAGGTGGAAGCCGTTCTTGCCAGTCACCCCGGCGTGGCGCACGTCGCGGTCGTGGTGCGGGGTGAAGGGATCGACAGCCGGCTGGAGGCATTCGTGGTGTACCGAGGCGGTAGGCAGCCGGGCGTCGTCGCCCTGAAGCGGCACAGTGCCCGGCAGCTGCCTCCCTACATGATTGTCGATGGGATCCATCCGATAGACACGCTGCCGTTGAACGGGAACGGAAAGGTCGATCGGGCCGCGTTGCTGGACCTGTGCTGCGGCGCAGATGGCCGGGCCTGATCGATGACGCGCGCTGACAGCAGATTCGGGAGCCCGGTCGCGGACATTACCCACACCACATGGAGATTCTATGGTGGAGCAGGACATCAAGGCGCAGCTCATCACCTTCATCCGCGACAGGATCCTGGCTGGTGACCCAGGTAGAGAGCTGGACGAGGCCACCCCGCTGCTGGAGTGGGGAGTGCTCAACTCGTTGAGTATCGCGTTGCTGCTCAACTTCATCCGCGACGACTTGTGCGTGGTGGTGCCGCTGGAGAAGGTGAACGCCCAGAATTTCCGGGATGTGCGGTGTATCGCCGCGCTGGTTCACGCCTCGATGCCGGGTGATGGGGGGACGGCTCTCTCATCGCCGCGCGGTCGACTCGCCGGGATCGAAGGGACGGTCTCCTGATGGATGCGATCGGGCTCTACCTTGACCTGATGAAGAGGATCCTCGCCAACACGATCTATCAGGACCCCGCCAGCCCGCTGTCGCCGGTCAAGGCGGGCCCCGAGCCGCCCGGGCAGGCGGGGACGTTCGAAGAGGAGCGGCGCGTCAAGGGGGAGGACTGGCCGCTCACCGCGCACACCATGGTGGGGCTGAAGCGCCTGGACAACGTGCAGGCGTGCATGGAGCGGGTGCTGGCCGACGGGATCCGCGGTGACGTGATCGAGACCGGCGTCTGGCGCGGCGGCGTGTGCATCTTCATGCGCGCAGTGCTCCTGGCACACGGCGTGCGCGATCGCGTCGTGTGGGTCGCCGACTCGTTCGAGGGCCTGCCCGTCGCCGGCCGCGGCAGCGGCGGCCTCGACTATGAGATGCGCCTGCACCGCTTGAACGAGGTGCTCGGCGTCCCCATGCACGAGGTCCAGGAGAACTTCCGGCGCTACAACCTGCTGGATGAGCAGGTCAAGTTCCTGCCTGGATGGTTCTGCGACACCCTGCCGGCGGCGCCGATCAGGGAGCTGGCAGTGCTGCGGCTGGACGGGGACCTGTACGCGTCCACGATGGACGCGCTCGACAGCCTCTACCCCAGGCTCGCCGTCGGTGGCTTCGTGATCGTCGACGACTACGGGCTCAGCATCTGCCGGCAGGCGATTCACGCGTACCGCGAGAAGCACGACATCAAGGACGAGATCCTGTCCATTGACAACTTCGGCGCATACTGGCGCCGCACCAGCTAGTGTCCCGCGCCTGAAATCTGCGCTCTAAGCTCGAGAACCAACGCTGCCGGTCGCACCGGCGCAGGCACGGGGCTGTGCCAGCCCCGGGGGACGACCCCCGGGATCCCCCGCAAGGGAGCCGTAACCGGCGAAGCCGTTCTGGATAAAGCTTGCTCTTTCATCCATGCAGTCAGATGATAATTCATGATATTCCAAGTTCGTTATTCAGGATGCCGATTATCTCGTCATCTGTTGCAGACTGAAGATCGCCGTGGTGGACGGCCGCTTCTTTCGCCACGTTTGGACTATCGCTCATTTTCCATAGAATGGCACTTAGGCGCGCAGCTGCCCTTGCGTGCTCGTCGCTTCCAGGCGGTATGGCGATAAGGGAATTTTCCAGTTTGTCGAGTTCCGAGAGTATTGGCACAGTCCCGGGTGCGGGGTTTTGTTCGGGGGTGATCTGGGTGCGGAGGTGGCGGGCGAGTGCGGCGGGGGTGGGGTAGTCGAAGAGGAGGGTGGCGGGTAGGCGCAGGGTGGTGGTCGCGGCGAGATGGTTGCGGAGCTCGACGGCGGTGAGGGAGTCGAAGCCCACGTCCTGGAAGGGGCGTGCGGGGATGATGGCGTCGGGGGTGGGGTGGCCGAGGACGGCGGCGGCGCCGGTGCGGATGAGGTCGAGGAGGATGCGTTCCTGGTCGGCTGGGGTGTGGCTGGCGAGCTGCTGCTGGAGTGCCTGTGAGGCTGGGCGGCTGGCGGTGCGGCGGGCGGGAATGATGCCGCGCAGCAGGGGTGGCAGTGCTGGTGATCCGGTGCGTGCGGTGAGTGCTCGCAGGTTGAGGCGGGTGGCGATGAGGGCGGGCTGGTTCAGGGTGAGGCTGGCATCGAGCAGGGCGAGGGCGTGCTGAGTGGTCAGGGGGGCGATGCCGGCGCGGGTGAGGCGGGCTAGGTCGGCCTGGTCCAGGAGGTCGGCCATGCCGTGTTCTTCCGCCCATACTCCCCAGGCCAGTGAGGTGGCGGCCAGGCCGTGGTGGTGGCGGTGGGCGGCGAGGGCGTCGAGGAAGGTGTTGGCGGCGGCGTAGCTGGCCTGGCCTGCGTCGCCGAGGATGCCGGCCAGGGAGGAGAACAAGATGAATGCGGATAGCTTGTGGCCGCGGGTGGCCTGGTGCAGGTTCCAGGCGGCGTCGGCTTTGGGGCGCAGCACGGTGTCGAGCTGGCGGGGGGTCAGCGAGGTGATGGTGCCGCCGTCAACGACGCCGGCGGCGTGGATGACCGCGGTGAGGGGGTGCTCGGGGAGGATGGTCGCGAGCAGGCCGACGAGGGCGCTGGGGTCGGCTACGTCGCATGCGGTCAGCGTTACCTCGGCGCCTAGGGCGGTGAGCTGGGTTGTTAGTTCGGCGCTTGTGAGGGCGGCAGGGCCTTTCCGGCTGGCTAGGAGCAGGTGGCGTGCCCCATGCCGGGTGATCAGGTGGCGGGCGACCGCGCCGCCCAGGCCGCCAGTGGCGCCGGTGATGAGGACGGTGCCATCCGGGTTGATCAGGCTGGTGCCTGCCTGGCTGATGCTGGCGGTGGTTACGCGAGCGAGCTGGGGGATGCGGGGTGTCCCGTCGCGGATGGCGATCTGGGGTTCGGTGGTGGCCAGGGCGGCGGGGATCGCGTGGCAGGAGGTGTCGTGGTGGTCGAGGTCGAGGAGGGTGAGGCGGCCGGGGTGCTCGGCCTGGGCGGTCCGGATCAGGCCCCAGATGGGAGCGTTTGCCAGGTCAGTGATGTCTTCTCCGGGGATTGCGGCGATGGCGCCGCGAGTGATCACGGCCAGGCGTGCGTCGGCGAGCTGGCCGGCGGCGAGCCAGTCTTGCGCCAGTCCGAGCATCTGGCTGGTGGTGGCATGGGTGCGGGCAGCTAGGTTGCTGGTAGCTGTGTCGTAGTCGCTGCCGTCGGCGCAGCTTGTCAGCACGATCTGCGGGGGCGGTGCGCCGGCGCTGATGGCCGTGGTGAGCGCGGCGAGATCGGGGTAGCACTCGACGGCGGTGCCGGCGGCCTGCAGGGCACTGGCCAGGGCAGGGTCGCCGGTGCCCAGGACAGCCCACCGGCTGGCGGCCGTGGGCTGGGCGGGGGCCGGGAGCGGGGTCCAGTCCAGGCGGAACAGCGAGTTATTGGGGGCTGCGCTGGCGGGAGTGAGCTGGGCGGGGGTGAGGGGGCGCAGGGTGAGGGAGGTGATGGTGGCGACGGGCGCGCCGGCCTGGTCGGCGACGATCAGGCGCAGGGTGCTAGGTCCTGTAGGGGATAGGCGCGCGCGCAGTGCGGTTGCGCCGGCGGCGTGCAGGGTGATTCCGGCCCAGGAAAACGCCAGCCGGGCTTGCTCCCTGCCTTCGCCGCCTGGGCGGGTATCCAGTCCCAGGGCGTGCAGGGCGGCGTCGAGGAGGGCGGGGTGCAGGGCGTAGCGGGCGGCGTCGCGGTGGTGGTCCTCGGGCAGGGTGATGTCGGCGTAGATGTCGTCGCCGAGCTGCCAGGCGGCGTGCAGGCCCTGGAAGGCGGGGCCGTAGCCGAGGCCGGCGGCGGCGAGGCGGTCGTAGAGGTCTCCGGCCGGGATCGCGTCGGCTTGTGCTGGCGGCCACGTGGTCAGGTCCGGGGTTCCGCCGTGCTGTCCGATGGGGCGGGGGGTGAGGGCGGCGGTGGCGTGGCGGGTCCATCCGGTGTCGCTGTCGTTGTCGCTGGCGGCGGGGCGGGAATGGATGGTAAGGGGGCGGTTGCCGTGTTCGTCGGCTGGCCCGGTTGTCACGTGGAGCTGGATGGCCTGGTCTTCGGGCAGGATGAGCGGGGCGTGCAGGGTGAGTTCGTCGATGTGGGGGCAGCCGGCCTGGTGGCCCGCGTGGAGGGCGAGCTCGACGAAGGCGCTTCCGGGCAGGATCACGGTGCCGGTGACGGCGTGGTCGGCGAGCCAGGGGTGGGTGCGCAGGGACAGGCGGCCGGTGAAGAGGTAGCCCTCGCCGTCGGGGAGTTCGGCGGCGGCGCCGAGGAGGGGGTGCCTGGCATCGCTCAGGCCCGCCGCTGTC
>WNFD01008647.1_pt1 | contig 20179 bp, 24 predicted proteins | sample 5400491 | NCBI WGS metagenome assembly WNFD01 (sample SAMN13153343, study PRJNA577476) | soil metagenome | isolation source: 120 cm saprolite under Douglas fir tree site 2 hole 2 replicate 2 | place: USA:California | collected 2015-04-18
TGGCCGCTGGACCGGATTCGCGCAGACCATCAAAGCCGTCACGACCACGCTCGAATATCGCATCCCATACCGGTGGACAAATACGATTGCGCGGCTCGAATACCGATTCGATGACTCGCGGGGAAAAGGCGGCGGGTTTTTCAGAGACGGCGATGTGTCGCCCGGCGTGGTTGGCTTGACGCCCATGCAGCACCTGCTCATATTCGGACTGATCTTTGCCTTCGATTCGCACTGAAAGAAGCTCTTTGTTCCCGGAGTTTCCCTGCGCCTGTTTCATCTATCCGCTGTAAATCGTAGAATGTTGAGCACTGTGCTTTGCAGAGCCATCGCATAGTTCTGAGATGGCGTGGCGATGAACAAAACCAAGAGCAACCTCAGGCGCCGGAATAGTCCTAAGGCGCACCCGCGAAAAAGCCCTAGCGGTACTGGCTTTGCGGAGGCAGCCGCTTGCTTGGCGGAGATCGGAAGGGGCTTCCACGCGCGCGGTTGGGTTTTGGGGACGAGCGGGAACTTCAGCGCGGTGATTTCGCGCGAGCCGCTGCGCCTGGCCATTACTTCAACGGGCTTGGACAAGGGCAGCCTTACGCCCGGGCAGTTTCTAGAGATGGACGGCGCGGCGAACGTCGTCCACGGCGATGGCCGCCCGTCTGCGGAAGCCCTGCTCCATCTGGCCATCGTGCGCGGCGTGGATGCCGGCGCGGTCTTGCACACTCATTCGGTTTGGAGCACCTTGCTTTCGGGCTCGCATGCATCACAGGGCGGTATCGCGCTGGAAGGATTCGAAATGCTCAAAGGACTGGAAGGCGTTCGAACGCACAAGCACCGCGAGTGGCTGCCGATTCTCGAGAATTCGCAGGACATGGTTGAACTGGGGGACCGCGTTTCGAAAACCCTGCGGGAAAGTCCAGGCATCCATGGTTTTCTCTTAAAGGAGCATGGGCTTTATACTTGGGGTGCGAGCTTGCAGGAAGCCAAGCGCCATGTTGAAATCCTGGAGTTCCTGATGGAAGTGCTGGTTCGCTCCGGCGCCGCACAGAGTGCGTAAATCCCGCGCTAGCCGAGCCTGGAGATAGATTGCCGTGGCTGTCCTTCGAATCCCCGATGAAAACCGTTCGCTCCGCGAACACGACGAGGTGCGCGACTACCTCGCCGGGATTGGCATCGACTACGAACGCTGGGAGTCTCCGGCCGACCTGCCTTCGGAAGCTTCCGCGGATCAAGTCCTGACGGCCTACAGCGAGCAAGTCGAGAAGCTCAAGCGCCAGGGTGGCTACGTCACAGCAGACGTGATCGACGTCAATGCGGATACTCCGGGGCTGGATGCGATGCTGTCAAAATTTAACATCGAGCATAGGCACGATGAAGACGAAGTCCGCTACATTGTCGACGGGCGCGGGCTCTTCCATATCCATCCGCAGCAGGGGCCGGTTGTCGCGATCGAGGTGGAAGCCGGCGACTTGATTCGCGTTCCGCGCGGGACGCTGCACTGGTTCGATCTCTGCGGAGACCGCCGCATTCGCGCCATTCGTTTGTTCCAGGACAAGTCCGGCTGGACGCCCCACTATACGAGCAGCGGCGTGGACCGCAATTACGAGCCCGTTTGCTGGGGTCCCAGATACATTCCGCCACAAACGGCGGCGAAATAGCTGGCGTGTCTCTGATCGACGAATCCCAGATCCGCGTCATTCTTCTCGATGTCGAAGGCACGACAACACCCGTCGATTTCGTTTATCAAACGCTTTTCCCCTATGCGAGCCGCAAGCTGGAATCGTTTCTTCGAGAACACGCTGAAGATCCTGAGATTCAGTCTTTGATTCAGGATTTACGCGCGCAACAACAGGTGGATGAGCGCAATAGCCTTGAACCGCCCGGCTGGCTGGACCATCCGGAAGAAGCGCGGCTGCGTTCGAGCGCCGCCTACGGCCAGTGGCTGATCGCCCGGGACAGCAAGTGCACGCCCCTCAAGGCTCTCCAGGGAAGAATCTGGCAGCAGGGATTCATGAGCGGTGAATTGCACGGTGAAGTGTTTCCCGATGTGCCGGTGGCGTTCGAACGATGGCGGCGGCAGAAAAAAATCATCTGCATCTACTCTTCCGGAAGCGTCCTCGCGCAGCAACTTTTGTTTCGCACTACGACTTCAGGTGATCTGACGTCTTACATCTCCGTTTTCTTCGATACACGCGTCGGAGCCAAAACCGAAGGAGAAAGCTACACGAAAATCGCGGCCTCGTTTTTATATGCGCCACGCCAGTTCTTGTTTATTTCCGACGCGGTGAAGGAAATCGACGCGGCGCGGTCCGTGGGGATGCAAGCGCTCCTCTGCGAGCGCGATCAGGGGTCCGCTTCCTCTCGCGGCCAGAGCGAAGCCATCCATAGTTTCGACAATCTGATTCCGGACTAACATCCCAAGCCGCCAAAGCGCCTACTCGCCATGCCGTTGCCGGAGCCGCTACTTGGCTCCCCATTCTGCATACAGCTTGGTGATGGTGGGCGTGATGGAAAAGTCCCAGACAAAAATGCCGACGTTCTTGTATTTTTCCGGAACCACGTAAAGATCAGCAGCCTCTGCCGCCGGCACTCCCGCTTTGTGCATCTTCTGCGCTTGCTCTTCTATGTCGTCGAAAAGCGCGCGGAAGAGCGCAACTCCTTCCTGGCCACAGACAGATCCATGTCCGGGCACAAAGACCGTGTCCTTGTCCCAGGAAGCGAACGTCTTCAAGGTTTGCCTCCAGCCGGACACCGTGGCTTGCGCGTCGAAGCAGACTGGGTACAAGCCGGAAAACAGCAGATCCCCCGTGTACACTACGTTCTGTTCCGGAACTCGCACGACGATGTCAGTCCCGGAATGCCCCGGATAGCTCTCGATCACGGCCGTCAATCCGCCCAAATCCATCTTCATTGGCAACTTCGCCGGATCAATCGGATGATTTGGCAGAGCCAGCACAGTGGTATTCGCAATGTTGAACACAACCGTTACCATAGCAAGATTTTCTTCGCGATGTTTCCGAGCCAATTCTGTTTTGGAATCTTTCACCGTCTTTTCGAGGGGACCTAGCGCGACCGCTTTGTCAACGCCCTGCATCGCCCCATAGGTCTCCACGATGCGCTTCGCAGTATTCGCGTGGGCCCACAGAGGAATCCCATTGCTGCTGTAAAACCCGTTCCCCATCGAATGATCGAAGTGGTAGTGCGTATCCAACGCGCCCTTGACGGGAACCTGGCTGACCATCCGCAGAGCGTCCATCTGGAAAGCGGCGCCCGCGGCGCTGCCAAACCCTTCGATCATCAGCGCGCTATCCCTGCCGGCCAGGAAGCCTCCGTTGCAAATGGTCTGATAGCCCTTCGATGGATCGGAAATTGTCGCGTACAGTCCGTCACCAATCTTTCTGACTGATGCGAAACCCTTATCAACAATCGGAGTTTGCGATACGCGCGAGTCTCCTGCCAGCTCCCCTGCAAGCGCGGGCATCGGGAATAGCCTGGCGGTGGCATACAACGCTCCGAAATACGATGTCCTGGCCAGAAAGCCGCGCCGGGAAAACGCAGTGGGGTTGACCGCTTCGCGGCCACGGCTGATAGCGTCGTTCATGGAACCTCCCCGAAATAAAACTTCGATTGGATGACTGCCGTTGACGGTAGATTATTTTAGCAGACTGAAGAGGAGACGCAGGTCTTGTATTTTTTGCGGATATTGTGAAACATGCCGCCACCCTTGACCGTATGGAATGACATGGACCTCGATGCCGCCCGGCCCCGCCTGCCCGCACTCACCTCGTTGCGCTTTTTTGCGGCCTTTCATGTGGTTGTATTTCATTTCCAGGCCATGCAGATCTTGCTCGGCCCTGCTTGGTTCCAAAAGCTCTCCTCGATCGGCTACGCCGGTGTCAGTTTCTTCTTCGTCCTTTCCGGTTTCATTCTGGTTTACACCTATGCTGGCCGGACGGTGATTCTAAAGGACTTCTGGCGCGCTCGTTTTGCGCGGATTTACCCCGCGTACGCCTTCTCTCTCCTGGTGACCGCTCCTTTTTTCTTCTTTGCGGTCCTGACCCTAAATGTTCCGTTCTTCGCCTGGGCCAAAGCGCATTTGAAGCTTGCATCTGGCCTGGTCGCGATTCTTCTCCAGGCGTGGGTGCCACCTGCAGCTCTTAGTTGGAACGCGGTTGCCTGGAGCCTGTCGGTCGAAGCCTTCTTCTACCTGCTTTTCCCTTTTCTGTTGCTGCTTCTCGTTCGCCGTTCGCAGCCGCAGTTGTTCCTCATCGCCGCTGCTTCCTGGCTGACAACTCTTGCTCTCTCCGGCTCCTATGTGCTCCTCAACCCCGACCATCTCACCATCATCAACTCTGATGTCCTTGGGGCTTTCTGGCTGAACGCCCTGAAGTTCCACCCGCTCGCTCGCCTGCCCGAATTCCTGCTGGGGATGGCCTGCGGATTCCTCTTCCTGCGGTCCCGCAGGGAGGGCAAGCTGGCGTTGCCTCTCGTCCTTTCCGGTATGGCCGCGCTCATCGTTGTCGTTTACTTCAGTGCCGTCATTCCGTATCCGATTCTGCATACGGCCTTGCTCGCGCCTGCATTTGCGGCCATTGTTTACGGCTTCGCTCTGCGTCCGAACTGGGGCGCTCCGCTGGAGAACCGCCTGCTTGTTCTTTGCGGGGATGCCAGCTACAGCCTCTATCTGCTCCACTCGATGATCATCGGCATCTATTTCCACGACAGAACTGGTCAATTGCGCTATCAAAGTCCCATCGGTGTCCTTGTCTTCGTGGTTCTCGCGGTAACGATCTCCGCTCTCGTGTATCGGTTTATCGAAGAACCTGCCCGCCGCAAGCTCAACCCGAGGCGCGAGCCGCAACTCGACCGCATGGAGACGCAACCACCTCCCCAAGACATTCCTGCGTGAGCACTCCCCAGAGCGAAAGCTTGTCATTCACAGCACGCATTTCATGTATGTTATAGATATAGGTAACCTTCTTTCCGTACTATGGACGGTGTCAGCGGCAACTCTTTCCCAAGTTACTCCGGCGGATTTCTGACACCCCTTGAGGGAGGCACTCCAGTATGATCAAAATAAAGGGCGCGGTGGCATTGGCAATAGGGTTGGTTCTTGCCCCCTCCTGGCAAGCGCAGGAAAAATGGCGGCAAGCGTGCGTTGACCGCTGTTACACCGAATCCGCAGCAGACCCGGAATTGCAACGGCAGGAGATCGTCAGTCTCGAAAAAGAAGCCGCGCGCGCCATTCAGTCGAACGCCGGCACCTTCTTTCGGCGCGTATACGGCGATGATTTCGCCGGCGCGCTGTCGCACGGTCAATCCGTCGATAAAGCCCAGTGGATCGAGGTGATCGAATCTCCTTCCGTGAAGTATGAATCGTTCATCGCCTCCGACATCAAAGTCCGCTTCTTCCAAGACACCGCGATCGCAACTTGCCTGTGGTCCTCGAGGAGAATCGTTAAAAGCCAGATCATCAGCAACCAGATGCGCGCCATTCATGTTTACATCAATACGCCCCGGGGCTGGCATGTGGTCTCTGGCCAGTCAACCAATCTGCCTCCGGACGTGCAGCAGCCGCTGTAGCGATTTGGAGATTTCTTTGTGTGCATCGCGTTGACGCCCCGTAAAGCGGATGTTACGCTCGCCGTTCGCTTTTCAAACGCATGCGCGCCGTCGACCTGATCCGCAAGAAACGTGATTCCGGGGAACTCTCCCGCGAAGAAATCAGTTTTCTGGTTTCCGGCTACACTCGTGGCGAAATACCTGATTACCAGATGGCCGCGTGGCTGATGGCCGTGTGGATCCGCGGCATGAACCGTTCCGAGCTCGCGGCTCTCACGGAAGTGATGCTTTACTCCGGAGAAGTCCTCAACCACTCCGAAATCCCCGGCAAGAAAGTAGACAAGCACTCCACCGGAGGAATTGGCGACAAGACTTCTCTCATTCTTGCTCCTATTGTGGCAGCGGGCGGCCTTACGGTTCCGATGATCAGCGGCCGCGGCCTCGGCCACACCGGCGGCACGCTCGACAAGCTGGAAGCGATTCCGGGCTTCAACGTGAATCTATCGCTCGACGAATTTCGCCGCGTCCTCCGCGAATGCGGCATGGGCTTGATCGGGCAGACCGCGGAGATTGCTCCTGCTGACAAGAAAATCTACGCGCTCCGTGACGTTACTTCGACCGTCGAGAATGTCGGCCTGATCTGCGCTTCCATCATGAGCAAGAAACTTGCCGAAGGCATCGACGCCCTGGTCCTCGACGTCAAGACGGGCTCCGGCGCCTTCATGAAGAAAGAGGAAGACTCGATTCGCCTCGCGGAAGTCATGGTTGAAACCGGCAAGCGCATGGGCAAAAAAGTGGTGGCCCTCATCACCGACATGGATCAGCCGCTTGGCCGCATGGCCGGCCATTCGCATGAAGTCGCCGAGGCCGTCGAGATCCTCAAAGGCCGCGGCCCCGCCGATCTGCGTGACTTGAGCCTCGATCTCTCCGCGTGGATGTTCTATCTCGGCGAGAGAACAAAGAGCGTGGAGGAAGGCCGCCGCCTCGCGGAAACCATGATTGGCACCGGCCAGGCACTTGAAAAATTACGGCAAGGGATTCGCCTGCAAGGCGGCGATGAACGCGTCATTGACGAGCCGGAACGCCTGCCCACCGCGCGCCTGCATTTCCACGTAGCGAGCGCCGCCAGCGGGTTCATCACCGGCACAAACTGCGAGCAGTTTGGCATCGCGCTCGCCATGCTTGGTGGCGGTCGCGAGAAAAAGGAAGACAAGATCGATCACGGCGTGGGCCTCGAATTCCACAAGCGCATCGGCGAGCGCGTGGAAAAGGGAGAACTGCTGGCCACGATTCATTACAATAGCGACGCCAAACTTGCCGAAGCGAAAGCGCTCATTGCCGGCAGCTATTTCGTTGACGAAAAAGCACCACAGCAAAAACGGCCTTTGGTGCGCCGGATCATCGGCGCCTAAAACGATTGCGGGAGGATGGTTCATGGGAAGATGGACGGGCGTGCTTGGCATGGCCGTGATTCTGGGATTGGCTTGGCTGTTCTCCACCAATCGTCGCGCGATCAAGCTCAAGACCATCGCTTGGGGCCTCGGGCTCCAGTTGGCGCTTGGCTTTTTCGTTCTTCGTTCCGGCGTGGGCAGTTCGGTGTTTGGTTTTCTCGGCGCCGGCGCAAACAAACTGTTGAGCTTTTCCTACGCGGGGTCTACGTTTGTTTTTGGCGACCTTGGTCTGCCGAAGGAACTCTCCCGGCTGGGCTTTTCGTTTGCCTTCCAGGTGCTTCCCACAATCATATTTATTGCCGCCTTCTTCGCTGTTCTCTATCACCTCGGCGTGATGCAGCTCATCATCCGTGCTGCCGCGTGGATAATGACTCGCGTGATGGGCGCTAGCGGCGCGGAATCCCTCAATGTTGCCGCCAGCATTTTTATGGGCCAGACCGAAGCCCCGCTCACCATTCGTCCCTTTCTTCCCAAGCTCACCAAGTCGGAACTGATGGTGGTCATGACCAGTGGCATGGCTCACATCTCCGGCGGCATGATGGCCGGGTACATCCAGGTGGGCGGGGCCGATCCCAAGAACCTTTTGACCGCAGTCATCATGACGGCGCCCGGAACGCTGCTCATGGCCAAGATGCTGGTCCCGGAAACCGAGCAGCCGCTCACCGCCGGCCGCGTGGAAATGCCGCCCATGGAAAAAGAAACCAATCTTCTGGGCGCCATCGCGCGCGGCACCATTGATGGCTTGCATCTCGCGCTCAACGTCGGCGCGATGCTGATTACCTTCATCGCCTTGCTGGCGCTGCTCAACGCCATCATGGGCGGCGTCCACAACTGGCCTCACATGGCTTGGTTCCCGGAAAGTCTGCAGACCGTATTCGGCTGGATCTTCGCGCCCGTTGCCTGGCTGATCGGCGTGCCCTGGCATGAGGCAGCGAAGATTGGCAATCTTCTCGGAACGCGCATGGTCATCAATGAATTTGTCGCGTTTGGCCAGCTTGGCCCCATGAAGGGCACGCTCGATCCGCGCACTTTTGCAATCGCCACCTTCGCTCTCTGCGGCTTCGCCAACTTCAGCTCCATCGGCATCCAGATCGGCGGCATCGGCGCGCTCGCGCCGGAGCAGCGCGGCCAGCTCGCAAAATTCGGCATCCGCGCCATGCTCGCCGGCACCATGGCAAACTTGATGTCGGCTTCCATTGTAGGGATTCTTTCGTGAGCGCAAAAAAGAGCTTTAAGACCAAAACTCAGAAAACGGTTTCGCCCGGAAAAATCGCTGCGACAACGGCAACGTTCAGTTCACCGCTCGGCGAGTTCGAGCGCGCGAGCAAAGCTGCTGACTTCATTTTTTCTCAAACTAATCTGCGCCCCCAGATTGCCCTTGTCCTGGGGTCCGGGCTTGGCGCATTCGCCGATGAATTTGCCGGCGCTACGAAAATCCCCTACGCGAAAATTCCGCACTTCCCTCAATCGACCGCCATCGGCCATGCGGGGAAGCTCGTCATCGGAAAAGTGGAAGCAATTCCCGTTGTCGGCATGCAGGGCCGCGTCCATCTCTACGAAGGTTATTCCGCAAGGGACGTGGCATTTCCCATCCGCGTTTTCGCGCGCATGGGCGTAAAGGCCGTGATCCTCACCAACGCCGCGGGCGGCATCAAACGCGAATTCGTGCAGGGCCGGCTGGTGGTGATCAGCGATCACATCAACTTGCAGGGCGTCAATCCGCTTTCGGGACCAAACGACGAACGCTTCGGCCTGCGCTTCCACGACATGACGGCGGCCTACGACAGGCGCTTCCGCGAAATGACTGTCGGTGAAGGAAACCGCCTGGGCATTGGAATATATGAGGGCGTGTACGCGGGACTCCTCGGGCCGAGCTATGAGACGCCGGCGGAGATACGCTATTTGCGCGCGATCGGCGCCGATCTGGTGGGTATGTCCACGGTTCCGGAAGTGATTGCCGCTCGGCATAGCGGCATTCGCGTGCTGGGCATCTCCTGCGTGACGAATGCGGCGGCGGGAATTCTGGATCAGCCGCTCAACCATCTGGAAGTGCTGGAGACAGCAGAGCGTGTGAAAGGGCAGTTCATCGGTTTGCTGAAAGCGGTCATACCGCGAATTGCAGAGGCGATCGCGTAAGATAATTTGAGGCGTGCCTGGAGGCGTGAGCGTGAGCGAAAATGAAACCCTGATTTCGGCCGCAAGGCAGGCACGTGAAAACGCGCATGCACCGTACTCAAACTTTCGCGTTGGCGCGGCACTCCGCGCCGCCTCCGGACGAATTTTTGGCGGCTGTAACGTCGAGAACGCTACTTACGGGCTTACCGTGTGCGCCGAGCGCATCGCGATTTTCAAAGCAATCAGCGAAGGCGAAAGAGGCTTCGCTGCCATTTCCGTCGTAACCGACACCGACACGTTGACGCCTCCCTGCGGCGCCTGCCGCCAGTTGATCTGGGAATTTTGCGGCGACATTCCCGTGATCCTGGCGAACCTCAAGGGCAAAACCGAGATCCTCCAGATGCGCGAACTCTTTCCAAAGCCGTTCGATTCCTCGAATTTATAGAAATTGGAAAATCGAAAATGGAAAAGCGAAATTGGATGCGCAGTTTCCATTCGTGGCTGGCAGTTCTTCTAGTTCCCGTCTTCTATTTTCTATTCTCCACTTGCCTCCACGCGCAAAACGCGAAAAAAGAGAAAGTCGACATGCTCGTGGCGGGCGGCACCGTCGTTACGATGAATGCAGAACGCCGCATCATCGAGGACGGCGCAGTGGCGGTGAAGAGCGACACGATCGTGGCCGTAGGATCGCGCGCGAGCATCGAGGCGAAGTACTCCGCCGCGCAGACCATCAATGCCGGCGGGAAACTCGTGTTGCCCGGATTGATCAATGGCCACACCCACGTGCCGATGACGCTGCTTCGCGGGTTGCGTGACGACGTTACGCTTGACGAGTGGCTTCGGAAATACATCTTCCCGGCGGAAGCCAAAAATGTGACCGAGGACATGTACTACTTCGAAGACGCCATTGCCGAAGAGACCAAAGCCGCGGGGATGCGCGGCGTACTGGGCGAGACCATCCTCGACTTTCCTGCTCCCGACAATAAGAACAACGCGGCGATGCTCGAGTACACGGAAAAATTCCTGAAGCGCTGGCAGGGCGACCCGCTAATTCACCCCGCGGTTGCGCCTCACTCGATGTACACCTGTTCGCAAAAGACACTGCAGGACACGGCGGCACTGGCAAGAAAGTACAGCGCGCCGATTTTAATTCACGTGGCGGAGACGAAGAAAGAATTGAACGATAGCCGCGAGAAAAATGGCACCACGCCGGTGCAGTATCTCGACAAACTTGGAATTCTCGGGCCAGACGTGCTCGCGGCGCACTGCATTTTTGTTGATGAGACGGACCGCAAGATCCTGGCGCAGCGGCAGGTGGGGTGTGTGCACAATCCTTCGAGCAACATGATGCTGGCGAGCGGCGTTGCCCCGGTGATCGAAGAGCGCGCGGCGGGCGTGGCGGTCGGATTGGGCACGGACGGCCCGGCGGGCAGCAACAACGACCTGGACTTGATGGAAGAGATGGACCTGGCCCGCAGGCGCTGGGGGCGAAGGCCGTCGTCGAGATGGCCACGATCGAGGGCGCGCGCGCGCTGCACATGGAAAAGGAAATTGGTTCGCTCGAAGCTGGGAAGAAGGCGGACTTGATTCTCATCGGCATGGACGCGCCGAACGCCGTGCCGATGTACGATGTCTATGCGCAATTGGCGTACGCGTTGAAGGGAAGCGACGTGGAGACCGTAATCATCGGCGGCCGCGTGGTGATGCGCGACAAAAAACTGCTTACGGTGGACGAACCGGCGGTGATTGCCAAGGCGCGAGAGTTCAAGAACAAAATTGAGGCTTCACTGAAGTGAGCTAGAAAGAAATGAATTCAGGAAACAAGGAAGCACGAGCTCCGCAGGAGAACGAAGCGGCGAAGCAAAGCTCCGGCATCTCCGCGTCCCTGGGAGCGATTGTGAGCTCGCTCGCAACGATGGGATGCTGCCTTCCTTTGGGATTTGCTGGCGCGCTGGGCGCGGCGGGCGCGAGCGCGTTTCTGCAGAGGTTCCGGCCCTGGCTCCTGGCGCTTTCCATCGTGCTGCTGGGAATTGGATTCTGGCAGCAGCGCCGCGCGAAATTGTGCTCGGTGAAACGGAGTAATCTGAGCGCCGTGCTGCTCTGGACTGCCGTCGTGTTCGTAATTGCGATGATCGTTTTCCCTCAGGAAATTGCAGGATTCCTTGCCGATCATCTTTCAGGTGCTGGGAAGTGAAGAAGAAATTCCTCGGGATTGGCTTCGCCGTGGTCACACTGCTTCTCGTTGTGGTGTACCTGCGAATGGATTCTTCCACGCCGCCCGGACAAGAACCTCTCTCCACGCTCACAACCGCGAATTTTGCGGCGTTCGAACAAACCTTCGACAATTCCACGGAAGGGCCCCGGCTGGTCCTCCTTCTTTCCCCCACTTGAACAACCTGTCTGCGGGGGGCCTCCGCAGTCGAGCAACTCTTGCAGCGCCATTCGGACCCTTCGCTCAGGGTGTTCGTGGTGTGGGAGCCGATGCTTCCGACGGACTTGCGTTCACCAGTTCATAGCACGCTCGGGAGAATCCCGGACCAGCGCGCCCGTCAGTTCTGGGACCCGCAACATCTCGTCGCGCAAGAGCTTCGCAGGATTGCCGGTGAGAACACGGGACAACCCAAGCCCGATTGCTGCGTCGACCGGGGATTCTTCTGGGATGATGCCATCCTCTATGCGCCACACTCGAAGTGGCGGCAGACACCGGCGGCCGTTTTCTGGAACGGCCCGGTCATCCGCGTGGTTTCTGCCCTCGAGAAGGCTCTCCAGAATCGCACGGCGGCATCAGAGAGCGAACGCCACGCGGGGAAAAGATAGAAATCGAGAGCCGATTCAAGAATGCGGAAATTTTTCAAGCCGGGGGGCGCATTCGGGGTAGAATGTGCCTGGTTTTTGCCGAAAGATAAAATCATGGACCAAGAGCGGCGACGAGCGCCAAGAATCCCATTTATTGCATCCGCGGAAGTTTTGGCGGAAAGCGCGGGCACGCGGCTGGCCGCCCGCATCAGCGACATCAGTGCCACCGGCTGTTATGTGGATACCATCAATCCTTTGGTAGACGGGACAGCCGTCCGCTTGAAGATTCTCACCGCAACACGCGTTTTCGAAGCGCCGGCGACGGTCGTCTATTCACATACACATCTCGGGATGGGATTGATGTTTGGAGAAGTCCTGCCCAATTCTCAGGATGTGCTGCAGAACTGGCTGCCGGCCGCGAACTAGGGACAGCGAGACTTCCACTCCGTTAACAGCACTGCAAATCAGCTTCCTTGCTGTCGCAAGGGGTTGCCGCAGTTTTTTCTTATTGCTGATACCGGCCCTGGCAGGCGTATGATGGCGGTGTCGTTCCCACCCCCGACACCCATCCTCCCAGTTTTTACGCAAGGCAGTGGGGTGTCTCATGCAAGCCATCGCGCGCCGGTTGGAAGAACGTGCTCCCCTGACGGTAAGAGTGGATCTGTGCAGCCTGGATGTCCGCCATCGTGCGCATGAGGGCCTCACGGAAAACGTAAGCACCCACGGCGCGCGCGTCGTCTCCACTAATCCCTGGAAACTGAATGAGCGGCTGAATTTGTGGTCCCTGCCGGGCGATTTCCGGGCTCGGGCGCGAGTCGTCTATTGCGAACCCCTCGGACGCAATTCCTTCGCCATCGGACTGCAACTGCTGGCCTCTGCCGGAGAATGGAAATAACTCCCCAACGAAGCCCTCTCGATGGTCCCACTTCATTTGGAGAAACCACTTGGGAATCAGCGCGAAAGCGCCAGCAGCGATTCGTTGAGCTTAGTCAGGTCGGAGTCGATCCGGTAGAAACCGGGTCGCCAGCCTGCCGGAGTCTCATGCGGTGGGAAGTTAAGCACGGCAAAATCGTTTGCCGCTCCTTGCTCGTTTGCCAGCTTCGGGAACTGATCGCCGACATAGGTGGCGGGGTGCAGGCTGACGACGCGTTCACACTCATCTACGGATAGAACAGCGCGAAGCATGCCCTGGTTCTTTGCGTGCGGTTGGCAAAAGTAAAGGCTCGGCATACGTGAGCATCATCATCACTTGGTTCGCAGACTTGAATAGTACTTTTCGGCGAATGACCGAAGAAGTGACCAAAAGGATAAGGGAACCGGGGCCAATTGGAAATAGTTGATTCTAAAGAGCCTGGCGGACGTTACCAGCTTCCTCGGATTCCCGATTCGGAGCACTCCCGGAACTTACTGCTTGAGCATCTCATTTGCTGTCAGCGCGTAGATCGCGGCGCAATCGATCATTTTTCGCATGTCGACATATTCGTTCGGCCCATGCGCAACGGAAAGCAGGCCGGGACCGTAAGCAAAGGCCGGGACGCCCTGCGCGGCGTAGAAGCGAGTCTCCAGCAGGCCGGGACACAGCTCAAAACGAGGCGCTTCGCCCGTAACCGCGCGTACACTGCGAGCCAGGGCTTCACCGAGCGGCTCTTCCTCACGGCACGCGGAGGATTGCCCTTCCTGCAAAATCTCCCATTCGATTGGGATGCCTCCGCGCTTGCAACTCTCCAGGGTGGCAATCAGCTTCGACTTTTCCTCCGCAAGGTCTTCCTCGGGATTGATTCGCCGGTCGAGCGTGAACCAGCACTCCTGCGGCACCACGTTGAAGTTTGCCCCGCCGCCGCTTTGCCCGCCCAGCATCAGAATCGAATGGCGTGCCTGATCCGCCCCGATGTTGAAGTTGGTGCTTCTCTGCTCTACCACTTGCTTCAACTCCTGAAGCCGCTCAACGACGAAGTGCATGCGTTCGAACGCATTTTCGCCCTGGTGCTGCAAACCAACGTGCGCCGATTTTCCGAGCACGCGAACGCGCAACGAAATTGCCCCGCGGTTCGCATTCCATACAACACCGCTGGTCGGCTCAGCCAAAAGCATGCCGATGCCGCCGCGGCCCAATTGACCCTGCGCTGCCAGCCATGCCGAGCCGCCTTCGCCTCCCGTCTCTTCATTGGGCACCAGCGTCAAACCGGTCCTGCCTTTCAGTTCAACCCCACATTCTTTCAGCGCGAGAATGGCATAGAGCATGGCGACAATCCCGCCCTTCATGTCGCAGGAGCCGCGGCCAAACAAGAAATGGTCCTTACGCAGAGGCTTAAATTGCTCCCGGGACTGCGCGGGAACAACGTCGTAATGTCCGTGAAAATAGAGAACGCGTGCTCCGCTTCCGTATTTCGCAACCAGGCAGACGGGACTATCGCCGGTACCTTCTTTCGTCTCCCTAGCCTCCACGCGCTCGCATTCGAGGCCCCCTTGCCGCAGTCGGTTTTCGAGAAGATCGGCGCAGGCGCGGTAATTTTTCCCCGGTGGGTTCTCCGTGGGTATGGCAACCAGCTCGGCCAGCAACGCGGCCATCTCGTCCTCGCGCTGTCGCAGCCACGAAAGAATCGGATCTGTTTGCGCCGCCCCCGCTCGCCCGCTCATGGGCAATCATGCTAGGAATTCTTCCGCGTGACGCCAAGCTCCATTTTGGCGCATGGAAGAAAAAGCTGACCGGCGGGATGCACGGGTCCGTGACCCTCGGCTTTTCTAATTCGCCCCCAGCACCAGGACCCAGTCCGTTGCGCCTCCCGAGTTCATGCCCGGCGTCGTAAACCGCCGGTTGCCTCGGTTCGGAAAGGGGCTTCCTGGAACCTCCGCGAGGACTCCCGAAGTTGGGTCGAACCACCGGGCGCGCACAGAACCTCTCAGCGCAGTCAGATCGATTCGGATCGTCGTGGAAGCTTTGGCCTCCGGCGGCACATACGCCACAAGCACTCTACCGTCCGCCGTGGCAGCAGCCGTGAAGTGGTCCAGCCCTTCGTTCGTTCCGCCACCTTCGCTCACTAGCTTCTTCATCCCGCCAAGGCCGGAAGGAATCAGGTCGTACCATGGAACCGAATCAAGAAATTGCCCCAGCCGCATCATGTCCAAAGAACCCGGGGAATCGAGTGCCTTTTGCCACGGGCCATGTCCGAACGAATAACGTGACCACCAAGTTTTTGTCGCGAATTCCCAGATGTCGCGATTCCCGAAGAAGCCCCCTGCCGTGGCTCCTCCCAAAATCGCCCAGTATTCGTACTTCCGGACAGAAGCCCGGTCTCCCGGCACCCAATTCTCGTTCTCGTAGCCAGTCTCCTTCAGAAACGCAGGGTGTGGAGGCGAATAGTCATAAGCCTTCCGCGCTTCGACATAAGTTGTGCCGGGATGTGCCGCATCACCGGAGGTATAGACCGCATTCAAATCCATCAGGGAAGTGAAGGCCCTCTCGTCGGTGGAAAGGCAGGGAGCCTTCCAGTCGCCCGCCCACAATTGGGTCTCTCCGGCTGCCTTGATGCCCTCCAGGAATTTGTGGAGGCGCATTTCTCCCTCGGAGCCTGCAGGAGGCAGATAGTCGCCGCCAATCACCCACAGAATATTCTTGTGCTTCTTGTAGCGATTTCCAATATACAAACCGAATTTGTAGCTAGCCTCTTGCGTGTTGGCCGCGCTCGTAAGCGTGCTCCACCAGCCCTCGTCCCCGCCGTTGTAACCGAGAAACATCGGAGCCAGGCTGATCAGCATTCCCTTGGACGCCGCCAACTCCAATATCGAATCGGCAAAGGCAAAGTACGCTTCATTTGGCGTCGAGAAATCACCTGGCGTCAGGAAAGGTGCATCGCCCTTGCGGTTGGCCGGGGCGTTCAAGGCGAATTTGTGCTCTAGCAGGTTGATGTTGACGGCGTTAAAGCCCTTCGCCTGCCGGTCCGCGAAGTAAGTCTCCGCCTCGGTGTATGTCAGGTTGGTGATCAGGGACTGTGCCGAGTCGCCTTGAATGCGGAACGGCTTACGATTTTGGTCTACGAGATATCTGCCGTTCGCCGAGATCTTGAGAGGATAAGCATAGGTTGCATCAGCGGACCCTGCTGTCGTTGCGCTGATAGTTTTTGCGGCTTTCGATGTTGCGGTGATGCCTGACGCGACTCGTGGTTCAGGAATGGCACTGTCTCGGCATCCGCCTGGGAGAAGGCCTAGTGAAGCACACGCCAGCAGGACAACCCGCCTCATCGAACCGACTCTACATCCTCTTGAATTACATTTCATGCCGACGATACGCCGCCCGCCATGAACAATGGTAGGCTGTGTCCGATTCTAGGGAAGTAAAAAGCCGATGACAACCAGCATCAACGCGTTTCCCCTTCTGCGGTGGGTAGGGCTCATCTGGACGGTCGCGTGGCTGCCCACCTACATCCGATTTTGGGGCTGGGCCAATCTTCTGCACTTGTGCGATATCGCGGTGATCCTTGGATGCGCGGGATTGTGGTGGGGAAGCTCCTTGTTGATTTCCAGCCAGGCCGTCAACTCGCTGGTGGCCGGAGTCTTTTGGTCCGTCGACATTGGCTGGCGGCTGGCGACGGGGCGATTTCTGGTCGGCGGAACGGAATACATGTGGGATGCACGGGTACCGATTTGGGCGCGGCTGTTTTCGTGCTTTCACATCGGTCTTCCCCTGGCGCTGCTCTGGGCCATGCGGAAGACGGGATACGACCGCCGCGCTCTGGCATTGCAGGCAGCGATTGCGGCGGGGCTCTTCGTCATCTCGCGGTTTTTGCCCTCGGGGTTCAATATGAACTATGCGTATCAAGATCCTCTCTTTCATCGCTCCTGGGGACCGGGTCCCGTGCACCTCGCCGTGATTTTTGTTGGAGCAGTCGCGCTTCTTTATTGGCCGGCCCACCTTTTCTTGAGCTGGATCTTTCCGGTAGCGGGCGCTGCCAAGTGAAGTAAAGGGGAAGGGAAGTCAGGAGCGGGAGAAAATGGGCACAGACACAGAAAAGAATCGAGAGATGTATCTCACCATGCTGAAGACCGCCGTGGAAGAGGCGCGGCTTGGGCTCGGGGAAGGAGGAATCCCCATCGGTGCGGCGCTATTCGAACGCAGTGGGAAACTGCTGGGAAGCGGCCACAACCGCAGAGTGCAGGAGGGCGATCCTTCGGCGCATGGCGAGACCGATGCTTTTCGCAAAGCGGGCCGGCAGCGGAGTTATCGCGACAAAATCATGGTGACAACGCTGGCTCCATGCTGGTATTGCAGCGGATTGATCCGCCAATTTGGGATTGGCGCCGTCGTTGTCGGCGAGTCCGTGAATTTCCGCGGCGGGATCGATTGGCTGCGCGAGAACGGCACAGAAGTCATCGACCTCCACTCAGACGAGTGCGTTCGAATGCTCGCGAAATACGTGGCCGGTAACCCGGAAGTATGGAGAGAAGATATCGGAGAAGAGTGAATTGCGGAGTTTCGGGGCTGATTTGAGAATCGCTTCGTAGTGAGAACGCGGCAAAAGACCGCGGAACAAGGCGGAGTTGGCAGAACGGGGGATGCCCCTTCCCAACGATGGACTTCCCGCGCCTTCAGTGCTATCTGTAGGGCAGTTCTGCCTGCAATGGAGAGAGCTATTTCGCGGCGCGTTCGCGAGCCTCGCTTGCAAGGGGTTCATTCGCGTTTGTGATTTGATTTGATCGGGGATGTGCTGCGGAAGTACCGCTGGGGCAGACAGACGGGGGAATGTATGTTTGAGACTCCGGAAGAGGTAAAGCAGAACGAACCGAAGGGATTCTGGATCGGCATCATTGCGGTTGTGGTCCTCGTCGTTGTGGGAGCGTTGCTCTATACAAAGTCCAGGGGCCACGCTCAGAAGCCAGTTGCGGCAAGTACGACCGCGCAGGTCAAGGGGGAGGCCAATCCTGTCCACGATTTGAAGATCCAGCGAGCAACGATGAATAAGGATCGCAACGGAACGATGGCCGTCTGGCTCGTGACCATCGAGAATAAATCCCAGGTGTACAGCTACAGCAAAATCCAATACGAAACCACTTATGTCGGCGCCGACAATAGCGCAATTCTGATCAACAAAGGCGCAATTCCAGGTACCATCGCCCCCGGCGAACAGAAAAATTCCGAAATCAATGACGCGCTCTACCCGGCGGGCACGGCGTGGTACAAGATTCGAATCACTGGGGCGACGCCCGCGGCTCAATAGCCGGGACTTCGTTACGAATCGGGTACGATGCCAGCTCCCATCGGTGAATTCCCGCAGCGTGAAAATTCAGAAAAGTACAATATTGCCGGGCACTTTCTGGATGCTCCGGCCGCGTTGCACCCCGAGCGCACCGCCATCGTTGGCGAACCACGAGAAGTAAGCTACGGCGAACTGGCCGCGCTCGCCAATCGCGCGGGGAATGCGCTGCGTGCGCAAGGCGTTTCCCGGGGCGATCGTGTTCTGATTGTGCTGCCGGATTCGGCGGAGTTTGTGGCCGCCTTTTTTGGCGCCGCAAAAATCGGCGCCGTGGCCGTGCCCGTGAATCCCTTCGCGCGATCTTCCGATTACATTCATTACCTCGAAAATAGCGAGCCACGGGCCGCGATTATTCATTCGAACGCACTTGCGGAGTTTTTGCCGGCCTCGAGCGTGCTCCCACAAGTACCGATTGTAGTCGTCGGCGAGGAAAAAATGGATCTGCACGGCGTCGCCTGTGCAAAGTGGAGTGCGTGGACAGCGGCGGCCGGCGAACAACTCGCGGCGGCGAACACTTCGCCTGACGATCCGGCATTCATGCTTTATACGTCCGGGAGCGGCGGTACGCCCAAAGCGGCGGTGCATCGCCATGCGGACATGCTGGTCACCAGCAGGAATTATGCGCAAAGCGTTCTCGGTCTGCGCGCTGACGACCTTACGTTTTCTGTCTCGAAATTATTTTTTGCTTACGGCCTGGGAAACGGGATGTATTTCCCGCTTTCGGCGGGCGCTCGCATGCTGTTGAACCCGCAGCGAACCAATGTGGCGCATGTGATCGAGATGGTGGCGCGTCACCGGCCGACTGTTTTCTTCGCCGTGCCGACTTTTTACGCCGCAGTCTTGCGGGAAGCGGAGCGGCCGGACCACCGCGTGGATTTTTCTTCCGTCCGTGTGTGCGTGTCGGCCGGTGAAGCGCTGCCCGCTGAAATCTTCAACGCGTGGAAGCGGCAATTCGCAATCGAGATCCTCGACGGAATTGGATCGACGGAGATGCTGCACATGTTCATCTCGAGCCGCCCCGGGGAATGCAGGCCGGGGAGCTGCGGTTTTCCCGTGCCGGGTTACGAAGTCGAGATCGTGGATGACCACGGAGAATCGGTGCGTGACGGCGAGATGGGTAATCTCTGGGTGCGCGGCGCGAGCGCGTTTGCGGAGTATTGGCGAATTCCCGAACTGACGGCGCGCACGAAACGCGGGGATTGGATTGTGACCGGCGACAAATTCTTTTGCGATTCGGACGGTTACTACCACTACTGCGGGCGCGCGGACGACATGCTGAAAGTGGCGGGAATGTGGGTGTCGCCAGTGGAAGTGGAGAACGCGCTGCTGGGTCACCCTCACGTCGCCGAGGCCGCCGTGGTCGGCGCGACCGACGAGCGGGGACTGTCGTATTCCGTTGCGCACGTCGTGCTGCGCGGAAATGTCCAAGGCTCGGAGAAACTGGCCGTTGAAATTTGCGAGCACGTCAAAACGCGGCTCGTATCGTACAAAGTGCCGCGCGAAGTGCGATTCTGCCGCGAGCTGCCGAAGACCGTGACGGGAAAAATTCAACGCTTCAAGCTGCGCGGCGCGTGAGTGAAAACGGGCGGCCAAGGCCCGCCCCTACACACTACAAACCGGAAACGATCAGACGGAATCATTGTAGGCATCGTAAGAAGAAGCGATAGCACGAACTTCCGCAAGAGTTTGGTCGCGCAGGAGTTTGCCGTCTTCGAGAATCGTTTCGAGAGCGTTGTTGGATGGGATGGGAGCGCCTTCAACCACTTCGACAGTGGCGAATTCCTTGCCGTCTTGGATGAGGTTGAAGCGGCCTCCCTTGCTGGCTTTGGATGGATCTTGCTTGGGATTTTTGTAGACGTTGTGCCATTGTCCGTTGCGGTCGATGGCGGAACACTTCAACGCGAATTTCAGTGTGTCGCGGTTGACTTGTTGCAGCAGCGCGCCGCCCATGCCGTAGCTCCAGATGTCCTGCGACCAGCCTTTGCGGGTGAGCTGCGCGGTAATGTTCTGAATGGTGTA
>WNFD01002087.1_pt1 | contig 20169 bp, 17 predicted proteins | sample 5400491 | NCBI WGS metagenome assembly WNFD01 (sample SAMN13153343, study PRJNA577476) | soil metagenome | isolation source: 120 cm saprolite under Douglas fir tree site 2 hole 2 replicate 2 | place: USA:California | collected 2015-04-18
ACTTGCTTGTAAAGCAAATTATCAGAGCGGGCGATTGATGCGTTGTCGGATCAATCGCCCGCGTCGTTGTCGATCTTTTCAGCGGCCAAGAGCAGCTCGCAGATTGGCTGCACCCGCCGGCGGGGCGACGCGTCGGTGCAGAATATCGTAAGCAGTCACCGGTCGTCGATAATAACGCTCATTCGCGTCTTTGCGGGTTCCGATAACGGCGCCTTCCAGTGAAGCACCCAGAAAAAGGCCTTTTGTCTTACTGTAAGTGTAAATTGCCGCCCTCGGAGTAACGTCGGCTTCCGCAGCGCGTCCCACGGGTCCGGCCGCAACACTCGCGTCCGCCCCCAGCGTCACGTTTCCTCCCTTGGAAAATGCGCGAACGGCGCGTTCGTTGTTGAGCACGATCACAAAATCGGTCACTTGCGCGCCGATTTGCGGTCCCCAACCGGCACCGCCCGTGCCGATGAACGACGGGCCCGACCAACCATGTTCGGTTCGCGCCACCACCACGCCTTCGCCAGCCTTTCCGCTAATAATAAAGCCGGCTTTCACCACGCTGATGATGGCAAGTCCCCGCGCATTTCGGAGAATGCGCGACGGAATGCCTTTTTCGGGCATGTGCCGGAATTCCCTGATCGTGTTGGCAGACCGGTTCACTGTCTCCTGTTCGGTCGCATTCGCTCCAGTTAGTGATAAAGAAAAGATCGTTAGGATGAAGAATAGCTTTCTCATTGCAGTACACTTACTTCGCTGCCTTAAGCCTGCGTGGACGTGTCTTTTCGATGAAGATGTCGATCTTCCGAGATCGTTAGGCAAACGGTGTTGACGATGGAATTGGACGAAACCTTCATGCACGAGGCGTTACGCTTGGCGGCGAAAGCGCGCGCCGCTGACGAAGTTCCAGTCGGCGCGGTTGTTGTTCGGGAAGAGAAAATTATCTCGCGCGCGTACAATCAAGTCGAGCTGCTCAAAGATGCGACCGCCCACGCCGAAATGCTGGCGTTGACCGCGGCTGAGGCAGCGTTCGGCGATTGGCGCCTGACTGAATGCGATCTTTACGTGACAAAGGAACCTTGTCCGATGTGCGCGGGCGCGATAATCCACACGCGCATCCGGCGGGTGATTTTTGGCTGCTCCGATATCCGCGCCGGGGCCGCCGGCACGGTAATAAATTTGCTCCAACACAAGGCGCTCAATCATCGTTGCCAGGTTACGAGTGGTGTCTTACAGACAGAGTGTGCAGCGCTGCTGCAGGATTTTTTTCAAAAAAAACGCGGCGATCGGAATCAGATCGATAACTCTTGACACCGCTGCCATCGATAAGTTCGAAAGTGGCTGCCTCGCTAGGACTCGAAGCTGGCTCAAAAACGTCGATTTCCCTCGTATAATCGAGGCTTGGAAGTTCAGTTACGCACAAATACGCACACAAAAACATTGATCGGGAAGCATTGAGGGCAAAAACGGGGCACCAATTGGACACCAGAGAACCGGTCGCTGCCAATTTGTGCATTACAACTTCTGCCGAATTCATCAGAGCTTGCGCGTGACGCCCGCGATGGAAGCAGGGGTTAGCGATCACGTTTGGAGCCTCGACGAAGTGATCGCGCTTTTGTAAGTTTGCAGAATGAAGATCACGGCCATTGTCAGTTCCCAAACCAATAGCAAACAGACAGCATTCAGAACGGAACCCCCGCTGACAGAAGAAGTTTTAGGCTGCGCCCTAAGAGACTTTTGGGGCGAGAATTGGGCGAACGTATATTCCGCTGCGAGAGGCTTATTCATCGTTGCTAGGACGGCGATTCCGAAAGAGCAAATTCCAGAGTATGAGCGAACCCTCTCGGAGGCTGAAAAGCTTATCCAAAAGAGAAAGGAAAACGCCAAAAAGAATCGCGATGACTTTTTGAAGGGACAATCCGACATGACGGGTTTGCCGATGGAGTAGTCGTTCGTTTTCAAGTCCCCCAGTAACCCGCGCCAATCGAATCAGGAACAGCTTTCGCTCAAACTCGATATCGTCTCGAATCGACGATAATTCCGTCATGGCTTGGTCGATCATGGCGGAGTCACTCCGCCATACCATTTCGTCAAAATGAAAATCAGGCTCTTTGGGACGCTTGGGTGTCATTGTGTAAGCCCTTAATTATAATATATTTACAAATTGACCCACGACCCGGCTGAGGGACTCCGAGGTTTCGCCATCCTTTCAGACTGCGGCGGATGACGGGGTGATTCGGCAGGTATTCGAGAAGCCGTCGAATCCGTTCGTGCATGACAGAGCCAGGCGCATCGGTTCGAATGGCAAACGCGAAATAGCACGCCGGTTGATCGTCCGCGGCCTGCGCGACGAGATCCCAGTAGATTTTCGGGCTGGGCCACTCCTTCTACGGATTGAGGGGAAGGTGGTGTCGGAGTCTTCTTAGGAGCGGGTAACCGGTCACAGGCATGTAGTAAAAGCGACGAGTGCTTCGCAGCTCATGAACTAGATATCGTAGGTAAGAAGTTTTGCGGTTCCCGGAGGGCCTTGCAAGAGTGTCAGCCCCATTGTTATGTCGCCGAAGGTCGCGAAGACCTCGTGAGTTAATTGTCCGGTTTTTTAAAATCTGGAAGCGAAAAACGGGACAATTAGGTCGCGGACATACCATAGACTGTTGATGCGTTTTCCGGCACTTACTCTTTTGCTCGCAATCTGTTGCGGACTGGCAAACGGATGCTCGGAAGGCGTCACCCGACGAACGGCGGCCACCGTGCTTTCCGTCAAAGGGACTGTCATTTTCGGAACGGCAGAGCAAAACAATTTTGAGCCGGTCACACGCGAGAGCCGGATCTGCGACGGCGATCTCGTGCGAACATCCGATGGCGCGCTGCTCAATCTTGCGTTGCTTCCCGCAGCCCTGGCACAAATGTCGAGTAATTCCGAAATCAAGATTGAAAAATTAAGGATATCGAAGGATGGCAACCAGACCGAGGGCGGCATGCGCAGCCGCAGCGCACGGATAGAATTGAGTCGGGGAAAAATCACTGTTCTATTCAGCAGGCGGGATAAAAGCGCATCACAACTAGCGATCAATGCGCCATTGGTAACGATTACGGCAGATTCGGACTGTCTGTTTCATGTTCAGAGTGACGGAACAAGAACCCGCCTGACCTGCGTGGGAGGCAACGTCTACGCATCGTGGAGCGCGCGTCCGCCGGTCGCAATCGGTGCCGGCTACTCTCAACAATGGCCATCGAGTCGTACTGAACCCATCGCTGCCGCCGACGATGCGGCGGCGCAAATCGATGTCGCAGATTCGCTCGAAATTGGAAATCTGTTGCATGAGTTGCAGTCTGTTTGGCAGAATCAACATCCGTTCTAACGACCCCGGTTTTAGGCAAAATTTGTATTGACCGGTTTTTGCGAGGACACTAATCTCGCCGCAATGCGACCACACCACTGGCCGTTTTCCACACCGACCGGTAGCGGAAGGTTTGCTTCGCCGACCGGTGTCCGCCTCGGGCTGATCACGGGAATTTTTATTGCATGCACTCTTGCTGCGCGAGGGCAAGATCCTGTTCAGGAGGAGCCACTACAGCCTTCTTCGACCGATTACACGGTGGCGGAGACTAATGCCGCTCCACCGCCTCCCTCGTTGCCATATCCCGTTAGCGTGTCCGACTCGAAGGGCGGCGCACTCGGTGGTGGGAACGTGCCCTCAGGGGAACCGCGTCGTTTTCACTACGAGCTGGGGCTGACGGTTCGGGGCGTTTACGACGACAACATCTTTATCAGTCATACCGACCGGGTATCCGATTACTATTTTGCTATTGAGCCCCGCCTCACTCTTGGGTTCGGCGACATGGAGGGGCGCGGGACGAACTATATCCGTCTGGATTACATGCCGAGTATTCTCCTGTTTGTCGATCATTCCAATCAGGATGATGTTGACCATCTGATCCACCTCGAGGCTCGGCATCAATTCAGCCGATTGACGCTCGTTTTCAGCCAGGACGTCGACATACTCAGAAACGCGAACCTTAACAGCCTGATCGACACGACCGGACAGTTTGCAAATATCGACGTGAGCGGGCGGACGGAGCTGAATCTCTATGTTAGCCGTGTCAGAGCATATTATGACCTCACTGAAAAAGTATTTTTAAGCGGCGAATTTGACGCTTCGATTTATGACTATCGTGACAATTTCATCAATTCCGAAACTTTTTCGGGTGGTCTTTACATTAATTATAAGTGGACGCCAAAGGTGGTGGTCGGCATCGGCGGCACCGGCGGCATTATGCAGGTCGGCGAGGGGAATCCGGATCAACCCTTCGCGCAAGTGAACGTGCGCCTCAGCTATGAGGCAACAGGCAAATTGAACTTCTACGCTTCCGTAGGTGTTGAGTTCCGTGAATTCGACAGCAACCGGAGCGAGCGCACTACGCCGGTCTTTGAAATCGGCGGCATCTACCGCCCGTTTGACGGCACGACGATCACCCTGGCGGCGAATCGGAGTATGCTTGCGTCTGGATCTTTCCCAAATCAAGATTACGCTGCAACGAACGTCGTGCTCCGTATTCAGCAGCGTTTGCTCCAACGTTTTTACCTCGGGTTCTCCGCCGGGTATGAGAACGCCGATTATTTCGCTACCGCCAATGGAGTGGATGCAACGCGGGACGATAACTACTATTTTGTTGAACCTTCTGTTGATGTGTTAATCAACAGACATTTCAGTGTCGGCGCCTATTATCTGCACCGCGAGGACAGCAGTTCGTTCGATTTTTTCAGTTTCTATGATAATCAGGTCGGCGTTCGGGCGACGGTTAGATTTTAGCGAGGGTTTGAATCGCCTCCGAGTTGGAGCACGCTGGCGGCGGTTGATGGCTGCGGTCGCATTTTCATTGCTCCCGGGCCTCGTGTTCGCGCAAACCTCTCGAGGCCCCGTCACGTCACAGCCCTCCGTATCGACATCCACATTGCCGCCTGTTAGTTCCGCACCGTTGCCAAACACTGGCGTTAGCGCTCCCGCTGGGTACATTTTGACCCCGAATGACCAGGTGGCAGTCGAGGTTTACGGAGAAAACGATCTGCGCACCAATGGGCGATTAAACGGCGAAGGCGACTTGAGCGTGCCGCTGCTCGGGTCGATCCATTTGGCGGGACTGACACTGCCCCAGGCCGCTTCAAAGCTCACAGAACTTTATGGTCGCGATTATCTGGTGAGTCCGAAGGTGAATGTTATGCTCATTGGTTATGCGAAGCGGCGCTTCTCGATTTTGGGTCAGGTAAATCACCCGGGCAGTTTTGACATGCCGGATGAGAGCCCCGGCGGTATCGACTTATTGGAAGCGATCGCCATGGCAGGAGGCTACACCCGCATCGCCGCCCCGGAGAGAGTGAGCGTACGGCGTCATAACGCAGCAGGGGGTGATCAGATTTTTAAAGTTAACGCGAAGCGTATGGTAAAGGGGAGCGGCGGAAGTTTCCTCGTCCAGCCAGGCGATACAGTTACCGTCGGGGAAAGCATTTTTTAACAGAAAAGTTTTTGCAACTGCGCCTTTCCGAGCGGACTGCTAGCATGTAGAATCCCGCTCGAGCGAAAAATTCTTCTCGTGGTTAACCCATCCTCGTTTGAAGCAACAGCCGCAACTGTCCCGAATCTGGGCAACAGGGCGTTACCGCATTTGCCGGAAGAATTCGCAGGTCTGAAGAGCGGATTCGATTTTCGGCGACTCTGGCATTCGCTCATCGAGAAAATCTGGATCGTCGCGCTTTGTGTTCTGGCCGGTCTGTTTCTCGCGCTTGGTTACCTCGCGCGAACGCCGAAGCTCTATCAGGGACACACGGTGGTGGAAGTTGAGTTTCAGGAACCAAGGGTCGTCCCGGCGGAAGAATCGGCTTCGCGTATGGGTTCGATGTTTCTGGCCAGTCAGGAAGCAATGCGCACAATCGAGCAAAACCTCACCAACGAAACTCTTCTTGCGCGGGTCATCCGCTCCGAAGGCCTGGCCGAAGATGGCGGACGCGCGCTCCTTGGCCAAAATATCACGGGCCGTGATGCAGCCAAAGCGACGCCGCGGCCGCTCGCATCGCCCACCCAGAACAAGATGGACAATGCCAGTGGGGTGACGACTTTTACGCCGCTCGAAGAAGCGTTGGGTCGTGCCATTAAGGGCATGGTAACGCCGGTGATTCGACGCGGCACACGCCTGGTTGATGTGTACGTAACAAACCGCGATCCAGCCATGGCACAGCGCCTCCCCGAAGCAATCGGTCGCGAGTACATCCGCAATTCGATCGAGCGCCGCGCTTCGTTCAATCAGGATGCATTGCGTTATTTGCTGGAGGAGGAAGAACGACTGAAAGTCAATCTCCAAAAAAGCGAGGCGGCCGTTGCGGAATACAAGGCGAAAACACCCGACGCCTTGCAACTTGGCGGCGGCACCGTCGCGACCGGTTCGCAGACGGGATCCGGCGCGGGAGCTGGTGGAGCCCGCGGTGGAGTGGTCGAGGACAAGCTGCAGGAACTCAACACCAAATTGACAACAGCCAAAGCCGACCAGATTCGTCTTGAAGGCGAGCTCCAGCAAATCGAGCAGGCAGGCGAAAATATCGACGCTTTGCTGGCGGTTCCGAGTATTTCGTCCTCAGCATTGGTGAACGAATCGCGACAGAGCGTTACGCAAGTAGAAGCAGAAATTGCCACTTTAGCTTTACGATATAAGGAAAAACATCCCAGGATGATGGCAGCCAGAGCCGCTCTGGCAGAAGCGAAGGAAAAGCTGCGTCAAGCGGTCATGGCGCAACCTGAGATTCTGCGTAATTCGATTGAGGCGATCAAGGCCACCGAAGCAAGCTTGCAGGGAGTACTGCAAGACCAGCAGGGCGTGGCCGTCGCGTTAAACCGCGCAGCCATCGGATACCAGGAGTTAGCGCGGCAAGCCGAGACCGATCGTGCGCTTTACGAAAGTGTCCTCCGCCAGATCAAAGAGACAAGTTTAACAAAAGACCTGAAGATGAATGCGGTTAGTGTCATCGAGCATTCCCCTCTTCCAAATTCACCTGTTAGTCCAAACCCCACTAAGGCAATTGCCCTGGGTCTGCTCGGTGGGTTGGCCGCTGGACTCGCCTTTGTGCTCGGCGCTGACATGCTTGATCGCTCTATCAAGACCGTGGATCAAGCAGAAGCGACGCTTGGACTGCCCGTTTTCGCAGCTGTTCCAGAAACCACTGACGAAGGCGCCGTGACTCGGTCAAAGCGGCGAAGGAGATCTTTCGGAAGTTCGAAATACCGCGTTGTTGTGGAAACCCCCGAAAGTCCAGCCGCGGAAGCTTTTCGCAATTTGCGCGCCTCGCTTTCACTGTTGGGCCCGGAAGTAGAACGCAAGGTTTCACTCTTTACTAGCGCTCTTCCCAGTGAAGGAAAAAGCTTCACAAGCGCGAATTATTCGCTCGCACTCGCCCAACAAGGTTATCGCGTTCTTCTCATCGACGGAGACCTGCGCCGGCCCACCCTGCATAGAATCTTCCGTTTCCCGGAAGCCATGAAAAAAAATAATTTTGCCGAGGATAGTGGCGCTGGGGTGATGGATTGCCTAGTGGGTAAAACAGATCTTACTTCAGCCGTGCGTTCGATTCCCGCCGGAGAAATTGATATCGTCAGCGACGATGTTGCCGTAACCGGAAAAATTCAAACGATGATGGGAGGGCAACTGTCGGTACTTGCAGGAGGACGACGCGCGCCCAATCCAGCCGAGATTCTGGCTGGTTCTTCCTTTGGTCAGTTAGTCGCTGAGGCGGCGAGGCTTTTTGATCGAGTGGTGATCGACAGCGCACCGGTGCTCGCAGTTAGTGACACACTACTCATGATGCCATACGTGCAGACCGTGTGCTTTGTGCTTCAGGCGGCGAAAACGCCCCGCCAAGTCGTTCGTCGCGCAATTTCCTTACTAGCAAAGTCGGGGATTCGTCCGGCCGGTTTGGTGCTGAATCGATTGCGGCGCGGTCGCGGCGTCGGCTATTATTACTATTATGCTTCGCATGGCTACGGCGTCGGCGAAGGGTCGTATTCGCGCAGCTATGAGCGTCGATCAAGGCCCGAACACAAAGATAACGGCGCATCGTAAACTTGTGGTCTTTAGTAGTAAGGTAGAAACAGGTCGCAGGTCATTTCGCTTTCGTTTCTTGGCGTGTTGACCGCCGCCCCCTGGCTCCTCCCCCTTGCCAAACGCTGCTTCCCCAGCAAAGTCCAAGATACGTCGCTACATAAAGTTGGATGGAGGCGATCTGGAATGGAAAATCAACCAAGCCATGCAGCGCGACCCCGATCAGCGCAGCAATAACAAACGGTTGAAGCAATCGTCTCCGCGGCGCCCAGCCTTGCGCCGCGGATTTTTTATAGCTGCGAATCCCGATCGCGATGCCTCCGACGAACAGCAGTGCCCATACGCTGCTCCCAACCCAGCCCCACTCCAGCACAGTCTGCAAATAGTCTTCGTGCAAGAATCTCCACGTGCCCGGAGCGGGTTTATTCGCCACGTTGTTGTAAGAGGGAAAGACAACACGAAAGGTTCCCGGCCCGAACCCGAAAAATCCAACGTCGCGCAGCGCGCCTATGGCGACGCGCGACGCCTGCCAACGGGCGTCGCTTGAAATCCGTTTAGTCACCGATTGCCAGCGGTTGAGTGGTTGCTCAAGATGGGTCGCCTGTCCAAGCGCGAACAGAGTCAAGAGAATCGCGATCACACCGGCGAGGGCGATATTTTTTTCGCCGTGCGAAACTTTTCGCAGAAGCGCCGGTCCAAGTTGTACGCAAAGGGCGATTAACAACAAAAGCGCGATCAGTTGAGCCATTCGCGATGTGTTGGCGAGAACTGCGGCAAGAGTCAGAATAAGCACGCTCACCCACAATGCCCGCATTCCGGGATGGGAGGGTTTCGTAAAAGCGCGTACGGCGAGACCTGCGGTTAACGGCCAGACCAAGTTCAAATATGCTCCAGCATTTCCGTGATAATAATAGGTCGCAAAAAAAGTCTTTGCCCCCCAGACAGGTGCTGTCTGCCAGAAAATCATCTGTGCACCGGTCGCTTTTTGCAGCAAACCGACAAACGCGATTGTCCCGCCGGCAAGGCCAATCGTGTACCACAAACGAAGCAACCAGCGACTGCTCTGTGAAACATCGACAACGAACAAAATTGCGCAAAGCAGCAGTGCCCCTCGCAACATCCAAGCGGCGCTGATGGCGTAATCAACCGAACCAGTCAGGTGCGACGCGAAATTGCGCAGCGGCACAAAAACATAAAAATCCGAGTCGTAGATCGAAATCGCGTTGAGGGCCATCCATCCGCCGATCGTGATCAGGGCGCACGTTAGAAAAAGCAAAAGGCGCGGAAACCTTGGCCTTCGCCACCTAACCAGCAACTCGACGATCCAAAGAATGAACGCGAGCAGCAGCAGCCAGTTAATTATCTGGATGCTCGTCGATGTTGTGCCGCCGTAGGCCCATGGAGCGTAGATAAGCGCGGCCAAAAAAATCCAGCGCGCTGCATCACGAACGATAGACATTCCGAATTTCGAACTCCGAACGTCGAATTTGCTTTACCGCCCTTTGCCGAAGAGCATCGTATGCACTGTTTTCAACACGATCATCGCATCGAGCTTCAGTGAGTAATGCCGGATATAATAGAGATCGTACTGAAGTTTTTCGCCCGTGTCTTCATCGCTTTCGCCGTAAGGATAATTCACCTGCGCCCACCCGGTGATCCCTGGCTTCACCAAATGCCGGAAATGATAAAACGGTATCCTCTTCTCATACTGTTCAGAGCACCTGATCCATTCCGCGCGTGGACCAATCAGGCTCATGTCGCCCTTGAGGACATTCCAAAGTTGAGGCAACTCATCGAGCCGCAGTTTCCGCAGCCAGCGCCCAGCGCGGGTCACGCGCGGATCGTCGTTCCGCGTGTAGAGATCGGTCGTATCCTCGTTCAGGTCACGCATGAACATCGTGCGAAACTTGTATGCCGTAAAGATACGACCTTCGCGCCCGACACGCGATTGCCGAAAGATTGCAGGACGGCCGCTCTCCATCCAAATCAATAAAAGAATTAACGGAAAAAGCGGCGCGAAAATCAGAAGGAGAACGACCGAAAAAATCAAATCGCAGAGACGCTTTAGGTAATGATATGGCGAAATGCGCGTCAATTGGAAACCCGTCTGTAGCGGCCAGAGCGGATCAATCGTGTGCGTTGGCACATGACGCCAGTGCGCCTCGTGAAATGATTCGACGGTATAAACGCGCGTACACTGAAATTGAATTCGCACTAACCGCGCGAGCAATTCCGGTCCAAGCCGATCGATGCTCTCTGCTAAAATCACCCCACTGCAACGTCCATCAAGTTGCGCAAGCCTGGCCGCAATCCCGCCTTGAACGATTGGGGAGCCATCGCCTGCGATTCTAGCTCCTACACGCACAACATCGTTGTCTACGAATTCCAGTTGCTGTTGGTTCGGCGACTTTTTGTAAACCTCATAGAAACGCGTCGCAAGCTCACCGCTTCCGATTACGAGGAATGTTCGCTGCGCAGCCGAAGTTGCAATGAGCTGCCGAAAAAATCGCCGATAAGCAAGGGATATCGGGAGAAAAAGGATGAAACTGATCAACAGCACACCACGGCTGGGCTTCATTTCGGCGTCGAACGTCGCCGCTGAATAAATTAACAGTGAACTGATCGCTGCCGCTGCTGCGACGGCAAGAATATGCTCGGTCGTGTAGATCAGACCTCGCATTTCGGTATTTCGGTTGTAACCGCCGATAATGTAGAGTGCCTGTAGAATGACGGCGAGCACTACGCAATCAACAACCAGGAACTCGAAGGGACTGACAAAGAATTGGTCGCGGCGAACGTAACCGACAATCCCATAAAGCACCACCCAACAAGCGGTGTCGCAAAGCATGTAGAGTACGCCCGTAACCCAATCGTGGTTTCTGATGCTCCTTAAAGTTCCTCGCGATTTTTTGTCGGTGCTATCTAAAGCGGACGCAGGTGCTTCCGAAACCGGCGGCTCAATCAAATCGTCAACCAACAATTTCGATTGAGGCGGATTTTGCCATGGTCGAGCGAACATAAACGTGCGATTTCCTGAGCTGGGCCAGAAGCTTAATTTCTGACGATCTGACATGATTTGTGATCAGGATTCAAGCCTTATCCCTCGGAATGCCGAGGGCTGCGCGCTGAAGTGCCGTGCTACGATCCTCCGACTTCCGACCGCTGTTCTCCGCTTTCAAACCTCAGCCGTGCGCTTGTGACCCTAACAGTAAGCTCTTTCGAGTTTTCAGCAGTAAGCGCACGCGCATTCTTAAACTCAATCAAACCGCACACAATCTGGTGGGCCCGAGCGTCCGAGCAGCCATGTATACACGGCAAACATCTGCGATGCGATTTGTGACCACGAGAAATTCTTTGTCACAAGGTCGCGACCGCGACGGCCCATTTCTTCAAGCGCCGGCTTTTGCAACGCGAACAATTTTCCTAACGCCCCGGCGACTCCTCCCACTGTGACACTCATCCGAATCGCCGCCCCCTTTTCGAAACCCTCTGGGAGATTGCATTCAGGTGTCATTATCACTGGACGCGCGTGTGACCATGCCTCGAGAACAACGAGAGGCTGCCCTTCGCTGAGCGACGGCAGTACGAAAGCGTCAGCATTTTGATAGGCAGTGTCGCGCGCCTTTCCAAAGAGCGGACCTGTAAACTGCACGGAATCGGTAATCTTCAATTCACGAGTGAGTTGCTCCAGTTGTCGTCGATGTCCGCCTTGATCCCAACCGGCGATGACCAGAATCCAGTCTTTCTTGTGTTTGAGCGCTTCCTTCCATCCGCGAAGAAGAATGCTCAAGCCTTTTTTCGGATGCAGGCGCCCCAAATAAAGTAACACTTTGCGGTCGCTAATTACATTGGCGGTCCAAGGCGGCGTCCGATGAACCGCGTTGCTCGCGGGTAATTCAACTCCGTTCGGAATAATGCAAATAGGATTTCTTAAGCCGAACGCTCGGACGGCTGCCGCTTCTGCCTGATTGATCGCATGGATACAGGCGGCATTCTCCAGGTGCCGCCGTTCAAAAGCAAAACCTGCGATGATTTTTTTCCAGCGCGAATTATGCAAGGCCCACGGATCGAGCATTCCGTGTGTCGAAACCACGTAAGGCCGCGGCGTGACGCCACCATTGGATCTGGACCACCGAACCGTGGCTACTGAGAGATAGGTCCAAATACCGTGCGTGTGGACAAGGTTGGGTGTCAGAGATAAAAGCTGATGCGATAGTTCCGGAGCATAGCGAAACGCGGCATGTTTCGATGCTACGAGATGAACAGGTAATCCCTCCCATAGTGCCCGGTCTTCAGCAGTGAATTCATCTTCCACACCTATGATATCGACGTGAACCTGGTGCTCGTTTTCCAAGAGGCGCGAGAGGTTTCGCACGCAATCCGTCAATCCTCCTCCGCGCCGCGACAGGTAAGGCGCGACCACTGACACCTTGAAACTCATCGGTAAATCAGCGCTTTTAATAGAAGCGATGAGAAGGGAGTAGCCCTATATATCGGAGGAGCTTTCGCAACGTCGATCGCGTGCTGTGCTGCTGTCGCGAAATGTGTCGGTGTAAAACCTGCAACGATACGCCGGCTTTCTCCTCGCATTTCTTCGAGGCGCCGGTCAGACAGACGCGACATGTCCACCATCAACTTACCGAGGTCTTCGACAGATTCGGGATTAAACGTAAATCCGTTTTTACCTTCAGCCAAAAGATCCGGCACACAGCCGCATCGATTCGAAACGATTAGAGGTAAGCCTGTTGCCATGGCTTCATTAACCACAAGACCCCACTGTTCTGTCGTGCTCGCGTGCACGAACACGTCAGCCAGCGCATAGTATGCTGGAAGGTCTCGATATTGGATGAATCCTCGCATCAGAATATCGTTATCCAAATCGAGTTTACGGCGCAGTGTCACGAGCTCTGGTCGAAGCGGTCCATCTCCAAGTAAAACAAGCTTCCAGTGGTTCGGCCCTGCTAAATTTCGATAGAAAGCAAAACCTTCTATTAGTCTTCGCAGATTTTTCTTCGGCACAAACCGGGCTGACGCGAGAAAGTAATTTTCCGGCAGGTTCAATTCTCTCCTGAATGCCGCCTGGTTTTCGCGGACGTGCCTCGCGTTAGTGGCGAAATACTCGTTGTCCACCACGTCATAGCCAGTAAAAACACGATTGCTCGGTAACCCGAGAGTAATCAAATATTCTCGTTGTAACTGGCCACCGGCCAGCCCGGCGGAAAACAACGAAACAACAATCCCCTTAATTAACTCTGCCAACGCGTATCTCTTCTCATCAAATGCATTGCTTTCTGACATTACCACGGCCGGCCGTCGATTTCGCAGACACCATTCCAAAGCGAGTAACGACGCCGGCGTCGCCCAGCCAGGAATCATCACTCCTGCGGGATCTGCTTCACGAAGGGCTTCCGCTAGTTTTTGCCGAAGTAACGCGCGCTTTAGACTACGACCATCCGATACGTCATCGAACAATGTTACTCGGTCGAACGCACGCGGCTCCTCTATTCTCTCCCACTGGTACTCGCGCGTGATCGCAAAAGTTTCGATCGCCACGACGCGAAAACGCCGCGCTGCGGCTTGAAGCCGGGCCCAATGATAAGGTCCTAGCCGGTCGAAAAGAATTGCGATCGACCCATTTTTCACACCAAACTGTGTTCGCCACTTCTGCCACGTTCCATTCGAACTGGCACGTCATTAGCAAATTGCTGCAGGTACGGAATTCGTGCGAAAAATTCACGCCGCCGAAACCAGAGAAGCAGGAGACAGGGCCAGAAAGACATTCCGAACCACGCATAAATGCCAGGAAGATCACCGCCGCGCAGCAATGGAACTATAGCGGCGGCAAGAATGCCGCGAAGCAAGAGACCTGTCAGAGGAACAATACGTGTGCTGAAAGAAACGAGGCGGCCAAAACCGAATCCGTAGATGATAGACAAAAGCACGACCCCAACCACTCCGCCTTCCTGATAAAACGAACCAAAGAGACTCGGAGAAATTCCGAGCGTGAACCCGCTGTCTGCTGTGATAATACCTAGCTTGTTCATATAGCCGCCCACTGGCTTGTCGGGCCACCATGCGCGTGGGATGGGACGCTCGAAGATTTCGAGATGTTCGCGGCCGTAACTGTAGCCGAGCAGCCGGGGATAGACCTGCCGGAGAAGCACAAAACCATCGAGCATGTTGGCATCCTGGGCAAAGGCGAGCCTTTCCCAGGCGCTTTGTTCAAGTTCAACTGTCGGATCTTCAGTGGTGCGAAGCGTGCCCGCCACCGCAAATAGGCCCACAGCCCCAACTAGTCCAATCGCTAACACCTGACCGCGACGCACGAAAGATTGGCCCGAGGAGAAGATAATGGTCACCGCTACGAACCAGCCGAGAAACTGGAAGCGCATCGCCGGTTGGAATGTAAGATAAATGATCGCGACAAAAAGAAGCGCGGCTACAGCTCTTTCGCCATCGGTGCGGAATGCCCCGCTTTTCCAAAGCACCGCGATAAGAATGGCAACGCCCACCAAGCTCAACGAGAACAGACTCAAGTAGCTACTCACCTCAAATCCCATCGACTTCCCGGAAGCCATCTGGACCCCGACAAACCACCGCGCTAGTAAGGAGACAAGAACGCAGATTACACCAAGGGCGGCAACGCACGGTTTGAGCCAGTCCAACAACTCAGGTGAGGCGAGCTTATCTGGGACGTCAATCCGGCGCCTTTGCGCCAACATGTAGACAGAGAGCAACACGGTTTCCGCGAGAGTCGCGATGGCCTGCACGTCCAACGCACCGTTAGAATCAATCGGATCGAAGCCGAAATTCCTAAGGTCTACCGGTGAAGCCCACCCTTGGAGCAGAGCCCAAAATCGGAAAGTAAAAACATAGAAAAGAAGGGTGCTAATCAACAGCGGTATTTCGTCGTGTTTTCTCGCAACCCAGCGCACCCCGAGCAAAATCCACGCGATCTGACACAGACTTAGTGTTATGAGAAGGGTGACGAAACTCACATCTAATCCACTAGATTACCATGACAGGCGCGATGGATGACTTAACATGCATGCGTGCATAAGTTGGCACCCAAACATGATAAGCTGAACTGCTCACCCACCGTAGCATTCTTTGAGAATTGCGCGAGCTTATTTGGGTTGTGCAAACAGAATTGGAGCGCTTCTTCGATTGCGGCCGCAGTCGGCTCTTCCAAGAGCAAACCGTTACCATGGTCAATAACCACCTCCCCGCACCGCCGGGATGCGATCAGCGGAAGCCGATGGGCGATCGCTTCGAGTTGGCTCAGCGCAAAACCATCCGACAACGTTGGCAAAATAAAAACATCCGCCCGTTCATAATAATTTCGAACCTTGTTCCGTGCGACAGGTCCGAACCATCGGATTGTTCGGTTCGAGCGCAAGTCTTCGGGAATGATGATCTGAATAGGACCAACCATCAGGAACTCCACCGGTTGCGACTGAAATAATCGCGCTACCTTTAAGAGTCTCGCAATTCCTTTTCTTAAACTGATCTGCCCTAAAAAAAGGACACGAAGCGGGCGTGAAGCGGTAAACTGCTTCGGATATGCTTTTTCCAAAACAGACGGCACGTTATTCTCAAATGCCAATGGAATAATTAACAACTTCTCCTTTGGAATTCCCGTTCGAACCAGCGCATCGAAAGACCATTGCGAATTCACAATGATCCGATCGGCAAGATCACATTCCCCCCGCCATGACTTCCAGTAATCCGCCGGTGCACGTGTCCAACTAGGAGCTAACAAAGCTTCTCTTTCGGCTTCAGCGGCTACGATCTCTTCTTCAACGGGTCCTGGATCAATTTGCCCAAGAACTGTTCTCCAACCTTGCGATTTGGCAAACCGAAAGGGTTCCAAGGCAGTATAGCTGTAGCTAAACAGAGTGGGTTGAGAGTTCAGAGTTGAGCGTTGATGGCGAGAAAGAAAGGAAGCTACTCTGCGCTGGAACCAGTGGTTGCGGGCGATGATCACACGCCAACCCGAAAGTCGCTTCAATCGAGCAGCTAACTCGAAGGCAAGCAAACGACTGTTCCACGCCTGCACCGGAGCCCCGGTCAGATCGAAATGAAACCGTTCGCCCAGGCCGAACGACAAAGCGGCAAGCAGGCTGCCTGGCGGTACCCAGGCATCTGTTAGCAAGTGCTCGAGTGAACCTTGCCGAAACAGCGCCCGCGGAATCGCATAATGCTCTCTCGCGCCGAGTTGAGAACAAAGCCACATTAGCGACTCTCAGGCAAGCGAAGCCAGCGTTTATAACTCGTCCACGAAACCGGATGACGCTTTGCCAAGCAGTACGGAACTCCAGCCACCGCTTGCCACCACCAGGCCGGCTCTCGAATCGCCCAGCTAAACCCTCTTTGGCATGCGTACCGAAATTGCGATAGCGCGCGGTAAAGCGTCACACCTGGCGCATACGGAAATGGGCACCGCAGAAGCACGCTCCAGAATTCATTGCGAGCATGGCGGTGATGATTCCGCATTTCGCTGCGCACTTGGTCGGAGTAGTGGTGACGGACGGTCACGACGGGGGAAAAAAGCACCTCGTAACCCGCCGCAACACACTGAAGCGCATAGTCCGGCTCCTCATACATGTGGAAGAAACGCGGCTCAAATCCCGGTAGGTGCAGGTAAGTTGAACGTCGAAGCACTGCGCCCGAATTGGCGAATGAGTGAGTAAAGCGCTGTGACCCAAGCTCAGACTTCTCCAGCGTCTCTCGATACTCATCGCTTCGCTGTGGGAAGTGGAGAACAGCCAATCTCGAGTTCTGTTCAAAAAAAGAAACAATGCGCGCGATGCAGTCCGCCTCCTCGGGATAACTGTCGTCATCCAGCGCGAACACCAAATCTCCCCTCGCCTTGCGCATCATCCAATCACGCGAAGCAACTGATCCTTTGCTCACCTCATTTATGAACAGCCGGGCGTCCGGAACTTCACACTTCGCCACCTCTACAGTCTCATCCGTGCAGCCATCGGCCGTTATGAGCACTTCCAGGGGCGGTGGATTCAACTGCCGTAGAACCCGGCACGTACGGTGTAAGTCCCCTGCGCGGTTCTTCGTGGCGATCATTACTGATACTGTCATCAAACAAACAAATAAAAGTCTACAACATCCTCACTTCGTGGCCCTCAAGTTGAAATCGCGATTGAGCTTTAATGTTTTGGCTTGTTTCAAAGGAGACACTAACAGCCAGAGCTACCAACACCCCGATCGATCTGCGTGGATTAAACCGATATTTTCTCCCATTAGAACAATATCTCACGATCGATTTTATCCATGAGCAAGGAAGACTCTTTGACAGACGCGTCAACTTTTCGCGCAAACAGATGCTGCGATTCCTTGATTAGGGGAAAATCATCAAGCTTTAGAATTCTTGGGTATTCGGGGCCCTTAAGCCAATCCAGATATTTCAGACCGTTATTCTCAACTCTCGTTGAAATTTCTGAATTCAGCAAAATTGTATTGAAAAACATTTCCTCCGAAAGTCGGGTCGTGCTCCAGAACTGCAAAAACCTTGGATTCCTCGTGCAGTAATCGAGAATTAAACGTCCGCATCCAGTGGTCAGCAGGAACCACTGAGAACCACCTACGGGGGAGACAAAGTCTGGTAGCTTTCTTTTTATGCCCAACTTCTTTCGCCAACGGAAAAGCATTTCCGCATATCTGAGGTGCAAAGAATCAATAAGCCAGTAATATTGATACCTATCCTTCCCGTCCTCAGTCTTCCATGCCGCGGAAGGAAGGCGCCACCAGGAAACAAATTCCTTTTGCGAGTGGTCAGCAAAAAAGGAAGCGATGTGATCTGTTGATTTTATCGGATAGTCCTGTCCGCTTAATAACACGACTCGATCATCTGGCAGTGATTCCTGTAGGCACTCCTTCATCAGGGCTAACGTGGCTAGAACCGTGCTGAACCCGCCCCAATTCACATAATAGCGTTCCTCGAGAAAATGAACTCTCCCTTTCGTATCTGCCAGAGATTTTCGAAAATCATCCGCGCAGGCTCTACGGTCTATGTGGACATAAAAGAACGCCGCAGGCGTTTCGAGCGCACTAATCAACCTGGCAAATTGAGCCGGATTTTTATGCGCGAGAATTAGATATCTAATTTTCACATGCTCTAACTGGGGTTTGAACTCACTGGTACTCCTTTAATGCATCTCAACCAGCCTTTAGCGTATCCAGCAAAAAGCAGCCTGTCCTTGAGGGCCTTTTTGTAACCGCTCCAAGCTTTGCTAGTTCGTGGAAATTTTCGTGCTGGAGTGCGGTGCCAAGAACGAAAATCTTTCATAGCCGTGCGGCTCAAAACCGTACGCCAGAGTCGATATTGAGGATGCACCATTTCTGCACCGCAATCCCATGGCTTGGGATAATCTAGAAAATGCACGAACCGGCCGATGTTTCCGTAAGGTTGTTTCAAGACAGGCCAGTTCTTGCGCATGTTGGACATGCAGTTGAATTTGGCATCCAGGACCTGTGCGTTCTGGTAAAGAACGCAGTTCAAGGCTGACTGATCGTGAAACGCCGGACGATATCGTGCAATATACTCCATGGCATTTTCTGTCACCTTTTGCCGCCGCCATTCGGATACATTTACGAGCATCACGCCAGCGTTGAAGTAAGATGCAGTTTCGTCGTTTCCTAGTTGTTCCGCTACGTTCCGGTCAGTCGCCCGCGAGAGTGGCGCTTCCGGCACCCACGCGACTGGAGCGCTTTTCATATCAAGCGATTGCAGTTCGCTAACATCCACATCGCACAAGGTATCCGCATCCACATAAAGGAACCGATCGACCTCCATGATTTGGGCTGCAAAGAGGCGGTAGTAGGTCGCGAAATTGCCGTTGAGTGTCGGAAATCCGACAAGCGATACTGGATCTAGCCGCCGCAATTCCAAAGCGAACGGTTTGCCAGTGGCAGTGAGCGTTCGCCGAAGCAAAACCATATCCAATTCATGCAGCGCATCGCTAAAGATTGAAAAATGCGTATCGCCAGCCGCCGGATGAATTCGGTCGAGCAACGAATATGCTGCCACATGTAGCCCCGGCAGCACTCCCTGGTCGACGCAAAAAATAATATGCATTACAGTGGATTTCTTATTCTTGAAACTGATTTGACAGCAGGCACGCTTCAGGAATGAATGCCAAAACGTTCTCCCATCGGCACCAGTTCGCGATATAGCTTTGTATAGCGGCTTGCCATCAAAGAATCGGAAAAGTTCCTGATCACGCGCTGGCGGCCGGCCATCCCCAGGCCGATCCGTTCTTTGGGATGTTGCCACATCCATTGCAGCATGCGGGCCAGTCCTGATACGCTTCCGATCTCCGGCTCGAGCAGTCCCGTTTCACGATCCACGACTACGTCGGTTAGGCCTCCAGCCGCGTAAGCGATTACCGGTGTTTCACACGCCATCGCTTCCAGGGCCACATTCCCGAAGGTTTCCACCCGGCTTGGCATGGCGAACACATCCAACGCTGAATAGAACAAGCACTGGAGTTGGGGGCTATTCAGAGTTCCTAATTGCATGGTCTCAATCCCACTGGCCGAAGGCCACTTTCCCGTGCCGAAGGTCAGCAGAAGATTTTCTTGTGCCGACAGAATTTTCAAAGCCTCGAGCAATAGAGCCGCTCCTTTTCGTTCCTCGGAAAAATCGGAGCACGCGAAACCGACCACGAAGCGGTCATCAGAAATTCCAAGGGCTCGCCGGGCACAAAGCTTGTCTACGGACTTGTATTTCTCGACGTCCAGACCGTAGTGAATCGTCTGAATTGAAATTGCGTATTTGGCAAGTCCGGAACGGCGGATTTGTGAGCTCGTCCATTCACTGTTGCCGACCAAATGCAGATTTTTCCCGGAGTAGCAACGGTCCTTGATACCAAAGAACTTGTAGGTGTCGTCGAGGGGACCCGGCTTTTTTTGTTGAGGGCAGTTTCCGCATTGGCGGGTGAAGTGGTCGCACTCACCAGGATAATGACATCCGCCCGTGATGGGAATAAGGTCGTGAAGTGACCAAACTACCGGCGCCGCTGGGGGCAACGACCCAAAGAAACTGGGCAGATCTAGCCATCGTGCGACCCAGTGAAGATT
>WNFD01002088.1_pt1 | contig 20167 bp, 13 predicted proteins | sample 5400491 | NCBI WGS metagenome assembly WNFD01 (sample SAMN13153343, study PRJNA577476) | soil metagenome | isolation source: 120 cm saprolite under Douglas fir tree site 2 hole 2 replicate 2 | place: USA:California | collected 2015-04-18
CTTGCGCGACTTGGTGATGCAGCGGCAGGTGCCGATCTGGTGCAGCTCGATCATGTTGCCGAAGGGGTCGTGCATGAAGATCTGCTGGGACTCGGGGCCGACGACGCCGCGCGTGACCCAGAAGCTCGTGCCGAGCCGCTCCAGCTCCTGCTTCGCCTCCTGGATGTCGGGCACGGCGAGGGCCACGTGAGGGTGCGAGGGATCCTTGCCAGGGCCCTCCGCGAACTTCGACTGGCCGTCCACGCCCATGAGGTGGATCTGCGCGGTGCCCCCCACGTCCATCCAGTAGCCGTCGATGGTCGGGATGTGCGGCCGGCCCGGATCGGGATCGAGTCCGAGCACGTCGTGATAGAAGGAGAGAGCCTTCTTGATGTCGGGCTCCGATGGACCGATGCGGATGCCGTGGTGATGGAGCTCAAGCACTTTGATGGCCATGGCGACCTCCTGTGAGCGTGCCCCAGATGCCCTTGGGCAGAAATAGGACGAACGTCATGAAGATGAGCCCGATGGCGATCGGCCAGCGCTCGGTGAATACGCTCAGCCGGTCTTCCAGCAGAAGGAAGGTGCCGGCGCCGACGAAGGGGCCGAAGAACGTGCCCGCGCCGCCAAGGAGCGTCATGATCACCACCTGCCCCGACGTGACCCAGTAGAGGGACTCGACGGGCACGACAGCCAGGCGGAGGGCGTCGAGCGCGCCCGCGAGGCCCGCGAAGAGCGCGGAAAAGACGAAGGACAGGTGCTTGATCCGCCGGACGTCATAGCCGCACGCCGCCGCGCGGTCGCCGTTCTCACGGATCGCCCGGAGCACGGAGCCGAAGGGCGAGTCGAGGATCCGTTTGAGCCCGGCAACCGAGAGACATACCAGCGCGAAAGCGAAGTAGTAAAAGGCCAGCGGGCTCTCGATGCTGATCTTCCAGCCGAAGAGGTTCACGGGCAGCTGCGGAATGCCGCGCAGTCCGTCGTCGCCGCCCGTGATGTCGGCCAGGTGGAAGGCGATGAAGTACAGGAGCTGGGCGAAGGCCAGCGTGAGCATGGCGAAGTAGATGCCACGGCGCCTCAGACAGAAGAAACCGATGGCCGCGCCGCCCAGAACGGCTAAGAGCGGCCCCGCCGCGAGCCCGAGCCAGAGCGAGCCCAGCTTGAGCTTGGCAAGCGCGATGCCCGTGCCGTAGGCGCCGAGGCCGTAGTAGGCGGCGTGGCCGAAGGACAGGAGTCCCGTATAGCCGTAGAGGAGATTGAAGCCCAGCGCGAAGAGGCCGAAGATCAGCACCTGCGAGGCAAGCGCCTTGTACGGGACCAGGAACGGGAAGACGGCGAAGAAGACAGCGAACGCCCCCACCGGATGGCGGCCCAGCCATCGAGCGACGGCAGCCGCGCCGGGCACCCTCACTCCATGAGCCCGGCCTCACCGAAGAAACCGCTGGGCCGGACGAGGAGGACCAACGCCATCACGACGAAGACCATGATCTCGGCGAGCTTGGGCGTGAAGAAGGTGGTGATGCCCACCACCTGCCCCATCATGATCCCGGCCACCACCGCGCCGAGAAGGCTGCCCATTCCGCCCACGACGACGACCACGAACGACTCGATGACCATGGTGACGCCCATCTCCGCGTAGGCGCCCCGCATCGGGCCGGCGAGCGCTCCCGCGAGACCGGCCAAGGCGCACCCGATGCCGAAGACGAGCAGCCAGATGCGACTGAGATCGATGCCGAGGGCGCGGACCATGAGCGGGTCGCGCGAGCCCGCGCGGATGACGAGGCCGACATTGGTCCTCGTGAGGAAAGCCCAAAGGGCGAACAGCACGACCACGGTGACCGCAATGACGAAGAGACGGTACGCGGGGAATGCCATGAAGCCCAGGTTGACGGCCCCGCCCAGCTCACGGGGGGGATCGAGGGTGAGCCCGATCTTCCCCCAAATGAGCTTGGCGGTCTCGATGAGCACGAGCGAGAGCCCGAAGGTGAGGAGCAGCGGATCGTCCGGGCCCCGCCCGTAGAGCCTCCGGATGAGGAAGCGCTCGACGAGGAGCCCGAACGTCCCCACCATGAGCGGCGCCACCAGCAGCGCCACCCAGAAGTTGTGTGTGAAGCCCAGGAGGAACACGGTGCAGTAGGCGCCCAGCATGTAGAGCGCCCCGTGGGCGAAGTTCACTACGGTCATGAGCCCGAAGATCAGCGACAGGCCGATGGCGAGCAGCACGAAGATCATTCCCAGCACCAGGCCAGTAAAGATCTGGGGCAGGACCGCGGCGAGCGAGAATTCCATCAGGACCTAGACGAACCCCTTCTCGGCGCAGGTCCGGTCGTTCTTCTCGTCCGCGGCCACCTTCGCGACCATGTCCATGAGCCCCCACTCGCCCTTGGTCTTGCCGGGGCCGCGCCCCTTGACGATCCACATGTCCTGCATCGCCTTGTTGTCGCAGGCCCGCCACCACTGCTTGCCCTTGAAGTGGTCGTAGACGGGGCTCTTCCGGAGCGCGTTCGCGACGGCCTCCGAGTCGGTCGACTTGGCCAGCTCGACTCCGCGCGCGACCTCGAGCACCCCCGAGTAGGAGTACGCGCCGTAGTCGCCGGGCGGCATATTGAACTTCTTCATGGACGCCTCGACGAACTTCCTTGCGGAGGGGATCGTGTCCTGGAGCTCCCAGTACCAGTTGATCGAGCCGTAGATGTCTGAGTAGAGCTCCGGTCCGCCTTCCTTCAGGTAAGAGATCCACAGTAGCGGCTGGGCGAGCTTCATGGACTTGTCCATGCCGAAGCTCCGCGCCTGCTTGAGGAAGGCGATATTGTCCGCGCCGGGCGTCACCGACATGAGCACGTCGGGCTTGGCCGCCTGGATCTTGGGAAGGTGAGCGGAGAACTCGGCGCTGCCGAGCGGATACGGGGTGGCCCCGAGGAGGGTGCCGCCGTTTTTCTGAAGCGTGTCCTGGAGGACCGCGTTGTTCTGCTTGCCCCAGGCGTAGTCGGCGTAGATGATCCACCACTTCTTGCCGAGGTTCTGGGCGGTCCAGGTGCCCATCACGCGGGACGTGATGGTGGGGTTGAGGGCCTCGTGGAAGGTGATGGGGCTGGTGTCGGGCTTGGCGCTGATCTCGTCGGACTGGCTGGTGGAGATGAAGAGAACCTTGGACTTCTTGGTCTGCTCGTTGATCGCCATCTGGACGTGCGCGGCGAGCCCGCCCACGACGAACAGGCACTTCTCGTTCTCGATCAGCTCCTTCGTGCGCTGGGCGCCGACCGCTGGCTTGAGCTGGTCGTCGCGGAAGAGCACCTCGACCTTGCGGCTCATGATCCCGCCCTTTGCGTTGAGCTCGTCCACGGCAAGCTGCGCGCCGCGCTGCATGTCCGCGGCCAGGGCCGCGAAGGGCCCGGTCAGCGGCAGCGGGCACCCGATGCGGATCGGGTCGCCGCCCTGCGCGCGAAGGACAGCCGGGAAAGCGGCGGTGGCCACGGCTGCGGAAGTGCCAGCAAGGAATGAGCGCCGGTTCATGGGAGGTCTCCTCTACCGTGAGGGAAACGTCGACCTTGAATGCGCGCCATGATAGGAGACGGGCCCCGGACCTGTCAATCGCCCCAGACACCGTGGCCGGGGTCACGGCTTGTCAAGACCTGACCCCCGCTAGGCGTGCTGACCCCCGTTAGGCGTGACCTGTCAAACCAGGGTCGACCTGACCCCGCGCAGGCGGCTAGGCGTCGAGGATTTCGCGTAGCTTGCGGGCGAGGACGGCTTCGGTGAACGGCTTCTGGAGGAACTCCGTCTGGGGAGCGAGCACCCCGTGGTGCACCACGGCATGGTCCGTATAGCCCGACATGTAGAGGACCTTGGTCTCCGGCCGCTGGGCCGCGAGCCGCTCGGCCAGCTCACGCCCGTTCATCTCCGGCATCACCACGTCGGTGAGCATCAGGTCGATCTTCCCTGCGTGTGCCGCGCTGATCCTGAGCGCCTCCGCGCCGTGGCGGGCCTCCAGGACCGTGTAGCCGCAGCCCGCGAGGATGTCGCTGGCCAGATCGCGGACCGCGTCCTCGTCCTCGACGAGGAGAATGGTCTCCATGCCGTGAGCGGGCTCGGCGAGGGCCACTCCGCCCTGCCCCGCGTCGGCCGGGTCCTCGATCCGAGGCAGGTAGATCTTGAAGGTGGTGCCTTGCCCCGGCTCGCTATAGACCCAGATATTTCCGCCACTCTGCTTGACGATGCCGTAGACCATGGCCAGGCCCAGCCCGGTACCCTTGCGCGGCCCCTTTGTGGTGAAAAATGGCTCGAAGATTCGGGCCTGCGTCTGCGCATCCATGCCGGTCCCGGTATCGCTCAGGGCCAGCATCACGTGCGCCCCGGGGCGCGCTCCCACGTGCTTGCGGGCATAGACAGCGTCCAAATCGATGTTGGCCGTCTCGAGGGTGAGCCGTCCTCCCTCCGGCATCGCATCACGCGCGTTGACGGCCAGGTTCATGATGATCTGCTCGATCTGTCCCGGATCCGCCCTCACATGCCCGAGGGACGAGCCCAGGCCGGTGACGAGGGCGATGTCCTCTCCGATCAATCGTCGGAGCATCTCGCCCATCTTCGAGACGACCGCGTTCAGATCGAGCACCACCGGGTTCAGCACCTGCTTCCGGCTGAAGGCGAGGAGCTGACGCGTCAGGTCGGCGGCCCGGAGCGCCGTTTGCTCGATGATCCGGGCCGTCGAGTGCCTCGGGTCCGCCTCGCCGAGGTCCTTCATGAGCATCTCCGTCCGGCCCATGATCACCATGAGGAGGTTGTTGAAGTCGTGGGCGACCCCGCCCGCCAGATGCCCGATGGCTTCCATCTTGCCGGCCTGGGCGAGCTGATCCTGGGTCTGGGCGAGCTCTTCGTAGGCCCGCTGGGTCTCGTGGTAGAGACGGCTGTTCTCGAGGGCGACCGCGGCCTGCGCGGCGAAGGCTGTGGCGATGATCAGGTCCTCGGCGCAGAACCCCTCCGGCCGACGGGAGAGAATGGTGAGGACGCCCATCACGCGCTCTCCGACCTTGACGGGCACGGCGAGCATGGCTCGGTAGCCGCGTCGAGAGCAGCTCTCTCGATGTGTCGCCGTCACCCGTAGATCGTTCGCGAGGTCCGCCACGAGGAGCGGCTCGCCGCCGACGGCGACCCGCCCGGCGATGCTCTCTCCGAACTTGAGCCGGGGGGTGATCAGGACTTCCTTGGCGTCGCCCCACGAGCCGGCGAGCACGAGCTCCTCGCCTTCCACGCGCCGGAAGCCGACCGATTCCGAGTTGAGAAGCCGGCCGCACGCTTCGGATATCGTGGTGAGCAGCGATTCCACCGGCTGGATCTTGGAGAGCTGGCGGCTCACCTCGAGGAGTGTCTCCAGGTGGTTCTGATGGGTCTGCAAGGCCTCCCGCATCCGGGCATTGCGAATCGCGATGGCGGCCTGGTCGGCGAGCATCGCGATAAGCTCCCGTTCTTCCGAGGTGAAGGACCGCGGCTCGCGGAAGAAGAGCGCCAGCACTCCTACGGTCTGCTCGTCGGCAATCAGGGGAAGGCCGGCAAAGCCGCGGAGCCCGGCCACCGTGGACAGTCGCCGGTTCCGCAGCTTGGGATCATTGCTGATGTCCAGGATGTAGTCGGGCGTCCGCGACTCGGCGATGCGTCCGGTCAGACCCTCGCCATACGGGATGACCGGTACCTCGGTCACGATCTGCTCGACCTGGGGATCCAAGCTAAAGCCGCCCTCGGTGCGAAGCACGCGTGCCACGGGATCCGCCACCGAGACGCGAGTGCTTGCGGCGCCGAGCAGGGTGGTGGCTGCCCGCGCCACCGCCTGACAGACCTCGGAGGCGCCCTCGGCCGAGGTCATCAGCCGCGTGAGCGCGCTGAGGGTTTTGAGCTTGTCCGCGCGCGCCTCCGCGTCCCGGTAGAGACGGGCATTCTCGAGAGCGATGGCCGCCTGAGCCGCGAAGGCGGTTGCGATCGACACATCCTCCGACGAGAAGCCCTCCGCGCGCAGGGTGCGAATGCTCAGCGCCCCCAGCACCTGGTCACCGACCTTGAGGGGCACACCGAGAAACGCGCGATAGCCGCCGCGCAGGTAGGCCACGCGGCTGGCCGGGGCGATGCGCGGATCGTTCGCGGGGTCCGACAGGAGGAGGGGTTCGCCCGTGGCGACGACGGTGCCGGTCAGACTCTCGCCGATCTTGATCTTCGCGTTCGGCATGGCCGTCTGGGCATCGCCCCAGACGCCCATGAGCACGAGATCATCGCCCTCCACCACTCGGATGCCTACCGAATCCGAGTCGAGGAGAGACCCGCACGCCTCGGCCATCTTCCCCAGCAGCTCCTCCAGGGGAAGGAATGTCGAGAGCTGACGGCTGGCCTCAAGCAGTGTCTCGAGCCGCGGCGGTAGGGTCGACAGCTCAGCCGTAGGTGCCGCCATCACGTCCTCTCTCGAAGGTCCGCTAGCCAAGGGTCGAGCATCGTGTCTAGAGCGCTTATTGGGATTCATTCGGTGAGTCACAAGAGCCCGGTGGGGGAAGTCGCAAGCACCATGCCACGGCCTTGCGCTCGGCAAATGCGGACTAAGTAGTTGAAGTGTCTGTGCAAATAGTTCGCTCTGATACTGTCAAAGGATTGACAGCCGCGGGCTGGACCAACACTTTAGGGGAACTGTGACAACTATTTTTGGCGCCTCGAGACTGACTCTCCTCCCGCAGAATCGCGCAGCGCTCGAGTCCAGTCCGGGAGGGCACTTGGCGTGACCCCCTCGTCCGAACCTCAGCGAATCGAGGATGTCGCGCGACCTGTTGACCGGGCCCGCCACCATCGCTACACTCCCCTGTTATCGGGTGTGAGGTGTGCCTATTTTGCAGGAGGTTGCATCGTGACGTGTCCGCGCTGTCAGGCCCCCGCTCGCGAAGGCGCCAGGTTCTGCGAGCAGTGCGGCGCGCGTCTGGCCACGACCTGCCCCTCGTGCAACGCCGAGACCGCCACCGGCAGCCGATTCTGCGGCGCCTGCGGCACACCCCTGCCGGGAGCGGCGCCCACCCCCGCGCGCTTCGGTGATCCGCAGTCCTATACGCCCAAGCACCTCGCGGACAAGATCCTCACGGCGCGCGCCCAGCTCGAGGGGGAGCGCAAGCTCGTCACCGTGGTTTTCGCCGATCTCAAGGGCTCCATGGAGCTCCTGGCCGACCGCGATCCCGAGGAAGCGCGCAAGCTTCTCGATCCGGTGCTCGAGCGGATGATGGAAGCGGTGCATCGCTACGAGGGTACCGTCAACCAGGTCATGGGCGACGGGATCATGGCCCTCTTCGGCGCCCCTGTTAGCCACGAGGATCACGCGGTGCGGGCCTGCCATGCCGCGCTCCGGATGCAGGAGACGGTCGGCTGGTACGCGGACGAGCTCCGCCGTGCGCAAGGCATCGACGTGCAGATCCGCGTGGGTCTCAATTCGGGCGAGGTGGTGGTGCGGGCGATCGACAGCGATCTCCACATGGACTACTCCGCCATCGGCCAGACCACGCACCTGGCCGCGCGGATGGAGCAGCTCGCGCGCCCCGGCACGGCCCTCATGACCAAGGACACGCTGCGCCTGGCCGAGGGCTACATCGAGGTCCGGCCCCTCGGGCCCGTGCCCGTGCGCGGGCTCGCGGAGACCATCGAGGTCTTCGAGATCGTGCGCGCGGGCGCCGTGCGCTCGCGGCTGCAGGCGGCGGCGGCGCGCGGGCTGACGCCGTTCGTGGGGCGCGACGCCGAGCTGGTCCGGCTGCGCCAGACGCTCGAGAAGGCGCACGGGGGCCAGGGGCAGCTCGTGGCGGTGGCGGGAGAGCCCGGCGTGGGCAAGTCCCGGCTCTTCTGGGAGTTCACCCACTCCCACCGCACGCACGGCTGGCTCATCCTCGAGAGCTCGCCGGTCTCCTACGGGAAGATGAACTCGTACCTGCCCGTGAGCGACCTGCTGAAGACGTACTTCGGCATCGGCGACCACGACGATGGCCGGCGCATCCGCGAGAAGGTCACGGGCAAGCTCCTCACCCTGGACGAGACGCTGCGCCCCACCATCCCCGTCTTCCTCTCGCTGCTCGACGTGCCCATGGACGACGGCGAGTGGCAGGAGCCCGATCCGCGCGAGCGCCGCCGGCGGACCCTCGACGCCCTCAAGCGACTCCTCCTGCGCGAGAGCCAGGTGCAGCCGCTCCTCGTCATCTTCGAGAATCTCAACTGGGTCGACTCGGAGACGCAGGCCTTCCTCGACAGCCTCGTGGAAAGCCTGCCCGCCGCGCGCATCTTGCTGATGGTCAACTACCGGCCGGAATACACGCACGGCTGGGGCGGCAAGAGCTACTACACCCAGTTCCGCATGGATCCCCTCCAGCCCGAGAGCGCGGAGGAGCTCCTGCAGGCGCTCCTGGGCACCGACGCGGCCTTGCCCCCCCTCAAGCAGCTCCTGGTCAGGCAGACGGAGGGCAATCCCTTCTTCCTCGAGGAGTGCGTGCAGTCGCTCGTCGAGACCAAGGCGCTCCTGGGCGAGCGGGGCCAGTACAAGATGGCCAAGTCCATCGGCACTCTACAGATGCCGCCGACCGTGCAGGCCGTCCTCGCCGCGCGCATCGACCGGCTGCAGCCCGAGGACAAGCGGCTCCTCCAGGCCGCCTCCGTCATCGGCAAGGACGTTTCCTTCGCGCTGCTCGAGGCCATCGCCGAGCTGACGGATGAAACGCTGAGGGGTGGGCTCATGCGGCTCCAGGCCGCGGAGTTCATCTACGAGACGAGCCTGTTCCCGACGCTCGAGTACACGTTCAAGCACGCCCTCACGCACGACGTCGCGTACGCCTCGCTGCTCCAGGGTCGGCGCCGGACCTTGCATGCGCGCGTCGTGGATGCCCTGGAGCGGGTGCAGGCCGAGCGCCTGGGCGAGCACGTGGACCGGTTGGCTCATCACGCCGTCCGCGGAGAGGTCTGGGAAAAGGCTGTCGCCTATCTCCGCCAGGCGGCGGCCAAGGCCGCCTCGCGCGCGGGCAACGAGGAAGCCGTCGCGCTTCTCGATCAGGCCCTGCAGATCCTCGTGCACCTCCCGGACGGGCGGAGCAAGCTCGAGCTTGCCATCGACATCCGGCTCGAGCTGCGTCCGCCCCTCCTGCAGCTGGGACGCCTGCCCGAGGTCCTCCAGCTCTCCAAGGAAGCCGAGGAGCTCGGGACCGAGCTGGGCGACGAGTCCCGCCTGGCGCGCGTGTACAGCTATCTCGTCAACTACCACTACCTGAAGGGCGAGCCGGACCTGGCCATCGACTATGGCGAGCGCTGCCTGCGCATCGCGGACGCCACGCAGGACCTGGGATTGCAGTCGCTGGCCCGCGGCTATCTCGGCTACAGCTGCCACGCCCAGGGCCAGTACCGGCGCGCGGAATTCATCCTGCGGGAGAATGTCGACGCGCTCGAGCGCACGCGCGCCACCGACACCGGCACCCAGACGGCGATCTCGTACGTCACCTCGAGCGGGTGGCTGGCCTTCACCCTGGCCGAGCTCGGGGATTTCCACGCCGCGGATGCGTGCGCGGACCAGGCCATGCGCGCGGCCGATGCGGCCGGGCACGTGTATGGTCAGACCATCGCGCGCACGCTGGCCGGGCTCGTGTGGCTCCGGCGGGGACATCTCGATCGCGCGCGCGAGCTGCTCCAGCCGAGCCTGGACGCCTGCCGCGAGAAGCATCTCGACGTGTGGCGGCCCATTCCCTCCTCGCTCCTGGGCTTGACGCTGGCCCTGCGCGGCCACGTCGATTCCGCCCTGCCTCTCCTCGAGGACGGCGTGCACCTGAGCGAGGTGCTCGGCATCAACGCCTACCTGGCCCTGTGGACGCTCCACAAGGCCGAGGGCCTGCTCGCGGCCGGCGAGCCCGCGCGAGCGGGAGAGGCGGCCCGGCACGCCCTCGACCTCGCCATCGCGCACAAGGAGCGAGGGCACCAGGCCTGGGCGTGGCGGCTCCTAGGCGAGGTGGCAAGCCACGAGGGCGGGGCGTCGCTCGCGCAGGCGGAAGAGCACTATCGTCAGGCGCTCGGCATTGCCGAGGAGCTCAAGATGCAGCCGCTGGTGGCCCACGTGCACATGGGGTGGGGGCGCGTGTGCCGGCTCCTGGGCGATCGCCTGCGGGCCGAGGAGCACCTGGTCGCGGCCTTCACGCTGTTCCGCGAAATGGACGTGCCATTCTGGGTCAAGAAGTGTGGGGAGGAGATGATGCAAGTCGGCGAGATCTTCATCGTGGCGCGCTACAATCCGCAGCTCTACGAGTATCTCCAGCGCGAGTTCAGCGGCCAGGACCGCGTGCGCATCATCATGGATCGGCGTGTGAGCGAGCGGCGGCAGAGCCGCGACGCCGCCGCCGAGGAGCGGCGGCAGAGCGACCGGCGCCAGCACGCGGACGTGGATACGAACCTGCGCGAGCGCGGGTTCGTCATCCTGCCTTCGGAAAGCGCGAGCGGCGGGGCCGCCGCCTCGTGAAGGGCATCGAGCTCTCGGACGACGTCAAGGCCCTGGTGCGGGGCGCGAACTTCGCCCACCTGGCCACCCTCATGCCCGACGGCTCGCCGCAGGTGGCGCCCGTCTGGGTCGATCTCGAAGGCGATCGCATCCTCGTGTGCACGGGGGAGAACTCCCTCAAGGCCAAGAACACGCGGCGGGATTCCCGGGTGGGCATGTCCATCGTGGCCTTCGACAATCCCTATGTCGAGGCCCAGCTCCGGGGTCGCGTGGCCGAGCGCTGGAAGGACGCGGACTTCAAGATCATGGACCGCGTGTCGCGCAAGTACACGGGCAAGGAGTTTCCCATGCGACAGAATCCCGCCGAGCGCATCGTGCTGGTGATCGAGATCGAGCGCCAGCGCTCCACCCGCCTGCCCTTCACGCATTCACCGGCCTGAGCATGCTCACGCGCGCCACCATCACCGAGCTCCACACCGACACCATCGATTCCGAGATCGGCCCCATCGCCATCGTCACCCGGCCCGGCGCGGTGTGCGCCGTCGATTTCGCGGAGTGCGACGAGCGCATGAAGACGCTGCTCTCCCGCCGCTTCGAGGATTTCGCGCTCGTGCACGAGGACAACCCCCTCGGCGTCAGCGAGAAGCTCCTCGCCTACTTCGCCAAGGACTATGCCGCGCTGGAGGAAGTCGTGGTGGACACGGGGGGCACGGAATTCCAGCGCCGCGTGTGGGCCGCCCTTCGCGCGATTCCTCCCGGCTCCACCCGCACCTATGGTGAGCTGGCCTCTCAGCTCGGCGGCCCCAACGCCTCCCGCGCGGTGGGCCTGGCCAACTCGCAGAACCCCCTCTCCATCGTGGTCCCCTGCCATCGCCTCGTGGGCAGCGACGGCTCCCTCACGGGCTATGCGGGCGGGCTCGCGCGCAAGCAGTGGCTCTTGCGCCACGAGGGCGCCATCCTCTGATCCGCGCGGTCGTGTGTCGCGAGCTCGGGCCCCCCGAGCTCATGGCCGTCGAGGAGATACCGCGGAAGACGCTCTCACCGGGGCAGATCCGCGTCCGGATCCGCGCCGCCGGCGTCAATTTTCCCGATGTCTTGATGGCGGCGGGCCTGTATCAGCTCAAGCCCGAGCGCCCGTTCACGCCGGGATTCGAGGCGGCAGGCGAAGTCATCGAGTCAGGTCCGGAGGCGCGGGACGTCGCGGCCGGAGATCGCGTCATCATCCATCAGCGCTTTGGCTGCTACGCCGACGAAGCGGTGGTCGAGCCCGCCCAGCTCGAGCCGCTGCCTGCCCACTTCAGCTTTGCCGAGGGCGCGGCGTTTCTCGTCGCATCGCATACCGCCTATCACGGACTCGTCCAGCGCGGGCATCTCGCCCAGGGCGAGACGCTGCTCGTCCACGGCGCGGCGGGGGGCGTGGGGCTGGCCGCCGTGGAGCTGGGCAAGATCCTGGGCGCCACCGTCATCGCCACCGCCTCGAGCGAGGAGAAGCTGGCGGCGGCCAAGAGCCGCGGGGCCGATCACGGCATCAACTACGAGGCCGAGCCCTTCCCGGAGGCGGTCAAGCGCCTCACGGGCGGCGCGGGAGCCGATGTCATCTATGACCCCGTGGGTGGCGCGGTCTTCGAGCAGTCGCTGCGCTGCATCGCCTTCGGCGGGCGCTTGCTCACGGTGGGCTTCGCGAGCGGCACTCTCCCCACCGTGAAGGCGAATCTCGTCCTCATCAAGGGCTGCTCCGTGGTCGGCGTGCGCGCGGGTGAGGCCGGCCGCCGGAATCCCGCGCTCCGCAAGGCCGCCGTCGAGGCGCTGTTCAAGCTCGCCGATGCAGGCAAGCTGAGGCCCCACGTCTCGGCCATGTTCCCCCTGGAGCGCTTCGCGGAGGCGATGCGCCTCCTGAGCGATCGGAAAGCGATCGGGCGGGTGGTGCTGACGATGGAGCGATAGAAGAACCTCTGCGCGGAGACTCCGCCCCCTCACCCTGCCCTCTCCCCCATCGGGGGAGAGGGATTCAGAGAAGGGGCACGATTCAAGGAAAGGACCCTCTCCCCCGTCTCGGGGGAGAGGGCCGCAGTTCGAGCTGAGCGGCGCAGCCGCGAGGCGAGGGCTGAGTAGATCAGGGGGCCCGACGCTAGCGGTTCGAGCTTACCGCGCGGACGTCGAGGCGCGTGTCCTGATAGGTCGCGCCGTCGCCCATATCGCTGTAGCGATCGGAGCACAGCATGTTGACGGTGGTGCCGCCCGCCTCCGCCGCGGGCCGCTGGCCGGGCACGAACGCGACGCCGGGCGGCGCCTCGTCGGACACGCGCAGGACCAGCCGCACCACTCCCACATCGTTGTGGAGCTCGACCGTCTGGCCGTCCTCGAGCCCGCGCTTCTTCGCCTCCTCGGGGTGGAGCATGCAGGCGGGCGCTCCCTGCTTCTTCCTGAGGGCGGCGATGCCGGAGAACGCGGTGTGGCTCTGGAAATATCCCGGGGCGGTGAGGAGCCTCAAGGGGAAGCGGCGCTCCAGCGATTCACCGTGGGCATCGGGCGCCCAGTCGGGCAGGGCGGGCAGCCCCTGGGCCGCCAGCGTCTCCGAGTAGAACTCGAGCTTGCCCGAGGGCGTGGCGAAGCGCTGCGGCCCCGACGGCGCCACCTTGACGGGCCCGTTCCGGCGCACGGCCTCGGGATCGAGGCCCGCCGCCGTGCCCGTGGCGTTCGCGAAGAAGAGCTTCGCCAGGGCTAGGGCGCTCATGGAGAACACCGCGTCCTTGAGACCGAGCCGGCGCGCCAGCTCCTGGGCGAGCCGCCGGTTCGGCCACGCCTCGCCCCGGGGCGGCGCCACTTCCTGGGCGAACTGCACATAGTAGGTGCCGTAGCCGCGGAGCACGTCCTCGCTCTCCAGATAGCTGGCGGCGGGCAGCACGATATCGGCGTAGCGCGCGGTATCCGAGAGCAGCGGGTCGTGGATCACGGTGAAGAGGTCCTCGCGCGAGAGCCCGCGCCGCACCGCCGCCGCGTCGGGGCAGGTGACGGCGGGATTGTTCCCGGCCACGAAGAGCGCGCGGAGCGGCGGATCCTTCATGGTCAGCAGCGCCTCGCCGAGCCGCGAGTGGTTGACCGTGCGCGTCTGCGCGGGTCCCGACGGCTTGCGGATGGGCGAAGCGTCGAAGCCGAAGGTGGGCGCGGTCATGAGGAGCGCGCCGCCGCCCGGCGTGTCATAGGCCCCGACCACGCCCGGGAGGAGGGCGACGGTGCGGATGGCCTGGCCGCCCTGGTGCGAGCGCGACATGCCCTCGCCGAGGCGAATGAACGGCGCGCGCGCCTTGCCGTAGAGATGGGCCAGCCGCACGAGATCGGTCGCGGAGGCGCCGGTGATGGCCGCCACCCGCTCGGGCGAGAAGCGCGGGAGCACCTCGCGCTCCACCTGGTCGAAGCCGAGCGTCTTCCGGGCGAGGTAGTCGCGGTTGGCGAGCCCGTCCCGCGCGAGCACGTGCATGAGGCCGAGGGCGAGGGCGGCGTCCGTCCCCACCTTGATGCGAAGATCCCAGTCGGCCCGCTCCGCCGTCGCGCTCCGGCGCGGCTCGATGACGACGAGCGTCGCCCCGCGGCTTCGCGCGCGCTCGACGAAGGGCCAGATGTGGACGTTCGTCGTCATGAGGTCGGCACCCCAGGCGATGATGAGATCCGACTGCTCGACGGTTTCGGGATCGGCGCCGCCCACGCTGCCGCAGGCGGCGTCCCAGCCCGCCTCGGCGCACGAATCGCACACGGTGCCCGCGAGGAGCCGCGTGGAGCCGAGAGCGTGGAAGAGTCCCAGCATGAGCCCGCGGTTGATCTGCCCCTGGTGCGCGCTGTAGCAATAGCCGAGGATGCCCAGCGGCCCGTCGTCCTTGATGATGGCCTGCCAGCGCGTGACGATCTCGTCGAGGGCCTGCTCCCACGTGATGGGCGCGAAGCGTCCCTCGCCCTTGGCCCCGGTGCGACGCAGCGGGGTGAGGATGCGATCGGGGGAGACGAGCAGCTCGTGCTCGCGGTTGACCTTGGCGCAGGCGAAGCCGGCCGTGAAGGGATGCGCGGGATCGCCCTGGATCTTCACCACGCGGTCGCCGTCCACCTGCGCGAGCAGCGAGCACTGGTCCGGGCAGTCGTGCGCGCACACGGTGCGGACCGTCTTCATGTCGTCACCGTTCCTCGACGCTGATCATTCATGGCGCCCGCGGATTGTGGCAGATCGGCACGAGGCGTGCAACTTCTGTGTCGGGCGACGCGCCGTCGGCGGGTGTGACGTGTTACCGTGAGCGGCGAGGAGAGAGATGAGGGAAGAGGCATCCGCGGACGGAGTGTTGGTTCAGCGAGGCGATCTCCTCTCGCCCCTGGCGCGCGCTCTCATCGGGGCGCTCAATGCCGAGCTCTCCAGCCGCTATCCAGAGCCAGGCGCCAATCACTTCCGCCTGGATCCCGACGAAGTGGCCGACGGCCAGGGCGTATTCCTGATCGCCTCGAGCTCGGGCAAGCCCGTGGGATGCGGGGCGGTCCGGCGCATCGAAGGTCGAACGGGCGAGATCAAGCGGATGTACGTCAGCCCGGACGCGCGCGGACGCGGCATCGGGCGGGCGGTTCTCGCGGCGCTCGAGGCCGAGGCGCGGACCCTCGGGATCGCGCGCCTGGTCCTCGAGACCGGGCTTCGCCAGGGCGAGGCGCTCGCCCTCTACGAGGGTGCCGGCTTCTCGCGGATCCCTGCCTTCGGCGAGTACGTGAACTCGCCGCTCAGCGTCTGCATGGCCAAGGATCTCTGAGTGTCGAGTCCTGAGACCTGGACGGTCGCGCGATCAGCCGTCGGTACCCCGAATGGGCCGGGCGAACGAAAGGGCGTGGCCGTCGGGGTCGGTCAGATGAAAGTAGCGCTCGCCCCACGCCGCGTCCCGAGGAGGCGCCTCCGGTGTGAACCCCTGAGCCAGGGCCTGCGCGTACATGGCGTCGACGTCGTCGACGTAGAAAATGACGCGCGTCCCACGCGACGGAGGTGGCTGATCGTCGGCCCTCGCGAGGTTCAGATGTCCCTTTCCAACTCGGAACGATGTGAAAGTAGCTGTCTCACCCCCGTACGCTATCGAGAAGCCGATCGCGGCATAGAACCGCACGGCTCGGGCCATGTCAGGCGTGGCAAATGTGATGGCGCTGATCGAACGGATCTCGGGCACCCTGAGTGACCCTCGGATCAATGGTAGGCGGGGCAGGGCTCGAACCTGCGGCCTCGGCCGTGTGAAAGCCGCGCTCTCCCGCTGAGCTACCCGCCTATACCTGTGCCTCGACCGGTCTCTTGTACCAGCAGAATGAGTCTACATCACCGCGAGTGCGTGGGCTCCTCTGCCGAGCGTCCGCATGGTCAAGAATCTGGAAGGGAGGGGGCCGGACACCTGCTGTGGGGGGTATCGTCGCAGTGTTCCTTCTTGGATTCACTGCGGATGCGATCAAGAACATGACATCCGCCCAGGATCTACCGCATCCAGGATGCGATCATTGAGCAATCGGGAATAGCAGTAGAAGAACGTGAAGCGCCGAAGCAGCTTGCGCGTCAGCCTGTCGAGTCTCTCCTTACGGGCGCGCGGTCATCTGCGTGGGGTCCATGCCATAGAACAACCGGGGCGCGGCCTCGCCGGGGCGCGGCCATGGATGCTCGGCCAGCACCTTCTCGTTGACGTCGGCGCCCCAGCCGGGAGCGTCGGTGAGCCAGATGTGACCGTCGCGGATCTCCGGCGGCTTCGTCACCAGCGCGCCCTTCCACGGCACGTCGTCGATGTCGATCTCCATGATGCGCACGTTGGGCAGCACGGCGCAGAGATGCAGCGAGTGAAGGTCGGCCAGGTGGCTGTAGTAGTTGTGGGGCGCGATGTTGATCTCGCACGCCTCGGCCAGCCGGCCGATCTGCACCGATTGCGAGAAGCCGTTCCACGGCACATCGATGATCGCCACGTCCACCGCGTGCTTTTCTAGGAAGGGCCGGTACTGCCGCACGGACACCAGGCTCTCGCACGAGGCAAGGCGGGTGGAGGTCGACTGCTTGATCTGCAGCAGCGCGTCGGGATCCCAGTTGTCGTACTCCAGCCACTGCATGTCATACTTCTCGAGTAGCTTGGCGATGCGCAGGACACCCTCGGTTCGGAAGTTATAGTTGAGGTCGAGGCAGAGCCCGACCTTGGGCCCCACCGCCTGGCGGAAGGTGCCGATCAGTCGGTCGATGGCGTCCAGGATCTCCACGGTCGGCGCACCGTCGGTGGTGTTGATCCCGCTGGCGAAGCCAGGGAAGTAGACGGTGGCCGGGTCGCCGGGAATCACCATGTTGGTCTTGAGCGCGGTGAAGCCGCGGGCCACGACCTCGCGCCCGAGGGCGGCGATGTCGTCGTAGGTCTTCAGTGGCGCCGTGCCGAGCATGCTGCCCATGCGGGCCCGCGTGGTCCCGCAGTGCGACCAGTAGAGCCGCATGCGATCACGCATGGGCCCGCCGAACAGCTCATAGACCGGCACCCCGAGCGCCTTGGCCTTGATGTCCCACAGCGCCAGCTCGATGCCGGCCATGGCCTTGAAGGACACGCCGCCGTAGTTCTGCCGGCTGGCCCGCAGCATGTCCCAGTACAGGCGCTCCACCGGACGTGGGTCCTGCCCGACGAGCAGGGGGGCCAGGTCGCGGACGCTGCCGGCGATGCCATACGGGCTGCGGTTGTCGCTGCATTCGCCCCAGCCGACCAAGCCGGTGTCGGTCTCGATGCGGACGAACGTCCATGGCCGCCAGCCGCCGTCCGCGTGTAGCGTCTCGACGCGCGCGATCTTCATAGTGATCCTCCGGCCGATAAGCATGCACCGGAGCACAGTCCCTTTGCCAGTCAATCTCGCGCGGGGCGCTTGCCGCCAGGGCCCCGGCCGGCCGGGTAGCGGGTTCGGCTGGGCTGTCGGAGGCGCGTGATGCCTAGGCGCGGCGGAACTTGAAGTTGAAGCGCCGGATCTCGAACTGCTGGTTCGGGTTCGGGATGAACTCGACGTACTTCTGCATTCCGTAGTCCTCGTAGGGCTGGATGACCGGCAGCCACGGGAAGTTCTCGAGGAAGATCTTTGTCATCTCGCGATACGCGTCGGCGCGGAACTTCTCGTCTACCGAGAAGCGGGCGGCGTTGCCGAGCTCGTCGAACTTGGCGTCGCGCCAATAATCGTACGGCCCGCCCGGGCCGAGCAGGCGCCACATCATGCCGTCCGGGTCGCCGAGCGTGGAGGTCGGGTCGCCCCAATAGAGGCCCTTGAAGCTCTTCTCCCGGTTCTTCTGGGCGCGCACCGAGAACTCGATGACCTCGACCTTGACGTTGACGCCCACGTCTTTCCACATGGCCGCGATCGCCTCGGACATGGCCTTGTCCTGGGCGACGTAGGCGACCGTGGTCTCGATGATGATCTCCTCGCCCCTGTACCCGGCCTTCTTCAGCCGCTCGCGCGCCTCCTTCGGGTTGTACGCGAGCGGCGGCAGCTTCGGATCGAAGTGGTTGTCGCCCTTGGCAATGGGCTGGCTGGGAACGATGCCGCGCCCCTTCCAGAGCTCCTTGACGATGAGGTCGCGGTCGATGGCGAGCGACAGCGCCTGCTTGACCAGTGGGTTGTCGAGCGGCGGCCGCTTGCTGTTCACGCCCAGGACGTACAGCCCCGCGTAGAGGACGCCCGCGACCCTCGTCGACGGGTTGCCGTTGATGCGCTCGCCCTGGTCGGGCGGCACCTGGACGATGACATCGGTCTCGCCCTTCAGGAGAGCCGCGATGCGCGGCGCCGTCTCAGGGATCGCCCGCATGATCCAGCGGTCCACGTCGATCTTGCCGCCCCAGTAGCCCCCGTAGGCATCGAAGACGGCCCTGTCGTCCTTGACCCAGGAGCCGAAGCTGACGGGCCCGGTGCCGACCGGCTTGGCGTTGAAGGCGTCGTTGCCGACCGACTCGATGTATTTCTTTGGCACGATCTGGCCGCCGTAGAAGGCCAGCCGCGCGGGCAGGAGCGGGTCGGGCTTCTTGGCGTGGATGACGAGCGTGTACGGGTCCGGCGCCTCGATGCGGTCGATCGTCGCGAGCGCCGTGGAGACCATCGTCTTGACGGCGGGATCGTACGTGCGCTCGACGCTGAACTTCGCGTCCGCGGAGGTAAACGGATCGCCGTTGTGGAACTTGACTCCCTGGCGGAGCTTGAACCTCCAGGTCGTCTGCCCCTCGAGTTTCCACTCGGTCGCCAGCCCGGCGTAGAGCTTGCCGTCCGGGTGGCGGCTCGTCAGGTTGTCGAACAGGTTGAACGAGACGCGGATGTCGTTGGACGACGTGCTGTAGTGCGGGTCAAACTTGGAGATGTCGCCGCCCTGGGCGGTGACGAGCTCCTTCTTCTGGGTGGTCTGGGCCTGCGCCGCGCCCGGGAGCGCCTGCGGGAGCGCGCCGACCACGCCGAGCGCGGCCGCGCCCTTGAGCAGCTCGCGACGAGTGACCTCCATGGGATGCACCTCCACTTGATGGATTCGGGTACAGCTTGGTTCTCCCACGGCGGTGTGTCAAGCCGGTAACAACGCACTCATCGACGCGCTCTGGCACTTTCCTGAGGTGCTCGCTGCCGGGGAACCCGAGGAGCGTAAACCGGTAGTTCGCGCCTTCCTTCAGGAGATCAGGATAGAAAAGACCACGGGGCAGGCGGTCTAGCGCTGCGACCACCTGCCCCGTGACGACCTATCCATTAAATTGGTGGAGCTGAGAGGTGTCGAACTTGAGGGATATTTCGTAAGTACCACAGAAGACGAGCTTTTGACGTTGCCGGTCTCTAGCCGTGGTCGTCGGTGGAAGGGACTTCCGGCAGGAACCAGCAGCGGCGCGTGGCGGTCGAGGGGCAGCAGATGAATTCCGGTGGTCTGTTGCCCAAGACAGGGAGCCTCCAGCCGGAATGGCGGCGCTGCGGCAAGCCCCGGTGCCGCTGCGCCAGCGGGCCCCTGCATGGCCCCTACTGGTACCTGCGCTGGCGCGAGGGTGGCAGGCAACGCAGACGATACGTTCCAGGTGAGCAGGTGAATGCCATGCGTGCCGCCCTCGCCCAGCGTCGGCGCCTGCGTCCCCCCGCATGGTCCCTACGACAGGAGCTCGCCGAGCTCCGCCAACTAGCACAGGAGGTTCGCGATGACAGACATGATGGCTAAGGCTGAGCGGGGCGACATCGAGCCCACGCTCCGTGATGCGGACGACAGCGACGCCGAGCTCCGGGCCGCGCTAGAGAAGGACCGGCAGCGAGCCCAGCAGCTCCGCCGGAATGCACGCGCGACCTACCGGGCCATGGAGGGCTGGCAGGGCGTGGGCAGCGAAGAGGACTGGCTGAAGGTCTGCGCGGACAGCCAGGAGCAGTACGAGTCGGGTCGCTTCTTCCTGGAACGGTTGGGGGCCGAGCGGCACCTGGACCCCAAGCTGATGGCCACCCTCGGGGCCCTGCGCCAGACGCTCATCGCCGAGTGGGGCATCACCACGGTAGCCGAGATGATGTTGCTCGACCTCGCGCTGCTGGGTTACTATCACGCTCTCCGCGTGCAAGGCTGGATCGGGGACTTGGCCCTGCACATCGAGCATCAGTTCTTCGGGCAGGACGCCCTCGCCGAGAACGGGCAGCGGCCGGGGAGGCGCCGGGGCCGCTTCTCCGTCGAAGAGGATGTGCGGCGGCTGTCCGAGCAGCTCATGCCCCTCC
>WNFD01002089.1_pt1 | contig 20166 bp, 17 predicted proteins | sample 5400491 | NCBI WGS metagenome assembly WNFD01 (sample SAMN13153343, study PRJNA577476) | soil metagenome | isolation source: 120 cm saprolite under Douglas fir tree site 2 hole 2 replicate 2 | place: USA:California | collected 2015-04-18
CCGGCACCCCCCGCAGAGGACACAGCCTGGGGAGACGATCCCCCGGCACCCCCCGCAGTACTGCCCTGGGGGGACACAGCACCACCCGGGACAGCGCCTTCCCCGGAGGCGCCCCCGGACCCCCATGGCCCAGACCCCGAAGGCCCAGCACCCCCCGCAGGCGCCAGCGTCTGGTGGCCGGGAACTCTGTGTGGCCTGGAGAACAGCAGGTACAGGATGGCGGCCACCACGATAAAGAGGCCCATCGGGAAGGCAAACGTCAGTATCGACCCACCCGGGCTATTGTCGTTGGTCGCTATCGCGAGAATCGATCCAGGCACGGAACCTCCTGCTGCGACTCACGTCACTGGTCATCTGAGTCCTGGCCGGGACGGCCAGGTGGATCTTCGTTGCCTGAGCAGCCTGTCCAGGCCGACCGACAGCGCGTCGGCATCCTCCTCGCTCAGCCATCTGATAAGCAGGGCCACAGCGGCGATGATGAATGGCGGCAGAATGCCCGTCCACATGACCGCGCCACCGAGTTGCTGGTCGGCGACGACGCTCAGGACCTGATGGGCCGGGCCACGGTAAGCTGGGTAGAGCACGCCCGAGCCGAACACGAGAACCATGGCGAGCACCGTGATGGCGACGACAGTGCCGACGAGAAGCGCGACCCGCCGCAGCGGCGAAGACCGCGGACTGAACGGCCGCGAGCCGATCAGCTGGAGCCAGAACAGTGTTCCCGCTCCCAGGTACATGAGGTATTCACCCCAGCGCGCCGCCCCATTCCGGAGTGCGAGGTCGTACAGCACGGGAATGTGCCATCCCCACCAGATGACGCCGAACGCCACCGTGACAGGGATTGGCCAGGCCACCCACGGGCGCATCACGCGCTCTTCCCCCGGCGAGCCATCGCGAGCTGCTGGCTGCCAGGACGAGATTCCGGTACGGGGGGACGCGGGCACGAGCGCCATGCCGCGCAGCAGGACGAGCCATGGGGCACCGAGCACGATCAGCGCGGGGACCACGACGCCGAGAAGCATGTCCTGGATCGTCCGTATCCAGATATAGCTGCCTGACCAGTACGCGACCGGAGAGATCAGCGCCACCAGCAGCGTGAGCAACCCCGCGTAGAAGGCCGCTGCCTCTCGCCAGAGCCCGCGCGGGTCGTCCGCGCCGATCCCCCGCGGTACTTGCCTGGGGGGACGACCCCCCAACACCCCCCGCGGTACTTGCCTGGGGGGACGACCCCCCAACACCCCCCGCGGTACTTGCCTGGGGGGACGACGCTTCGCGCCCCCCAACACCCCCCGCGGAGAACCCCCCAGGATCCTCCGCAGACCTACGAAATGAACGACGGCGAGCGCCGCGGCCCACACGGCCGGCACTTCCCAGCCGACCGGCCAGTGCGAGACGACGAAGCTCATGACGGGCATGGCCGCCGGACGGCTGCGAGCCTGCCCTCCGGGAACCGCTCCTTTCCTTTCACAGCAAATAGAACAGCACCCAGAAGAGGATTGCGACTGCCGCGAGATAGTTCCATACGGCGGTGAACGCGCTCAGGGCCGCCTGGAAGCGCTGCAGGGCAAACGCCTCCTCGTAGGTAGGAGGCTGCTCGACGAAGGAAATGGCGGGAATCTTCGTCGACCGGACGACGAGGATCTCCAGCCAGATCATCGCCGCGAGGGCAACCACGAGGTAGACAGGGTAGAAGCCGGTGAACACGCTGGCGAAGCCGGAAGCACCCGTGTTGAAGGGCAGGGCGAGCAGGTCCCAGATCTGCAGCCCGACAGCGCCCAGGCCCAGGACGAGCGCCGCGATCGCGCCCCGCTGCCAGGTGTCCTTATTACCCGCCTTGATCAGCTGCAGTGCGGCGGTCTGCACGGCGGCGCTGACCACCACGAGTCCCATGATGAGCGTGCCTGACCACACGTGCGGCCGGATAAAACCGCTCGGCAGCCACATGCCGTGCGAGTTGAGCGAGCGCAGGTAGAAGTAGGCGAAGAGGAACGCGCCGAACAGGAACGACAGCGCGCCCATGGCAAGCCGGGAGCCCGTCCACGCGGCGTTAAGCCCGGCCTCGTGATAGAACGCCGCCTCCTCGGCCGCGCGGGCCGCGGCGCTGCCCGGCAGGGATCCTGCTGTCTGCGCCATGGCTAACCTTCCAATCCGGCCGAGGATGGCGCTCCGGCACCCGCGAGCGCGCCGCTCACCACGCCGAGGGGCGGATGCAGGTCGGCGACCGGCGGCGCGTCCGCGACGCCATATTCATAGGGCGCCGAGAGCACCACGGGGATGTGCTCGAAGTTGCCAGGCGGTGGCGGCGACGGCACCTGCCACTCGAGCCCGCGGGACCGCCACGGGTTTCCCTCCTCGCGCTCGCGGACGATCACCGTCGACCAGACGAAATTGATGACGAAGATCAAGATGGAGCCGCCGAGCAGGAACGCCGAGATCGATACCCAGTCGTTCAGCGTCTGCAGGTTGCGCGCGTACTCGAACACCCGGCGTGGCTGACCGGCCATCCCGACCGCGAACAGCGGCAGGAAGGTCGAGTTGAAGAACACGAACATCGTCCAGAACTGGATCTTCCCCAGCTTCTCGTTGAGCTTGATCCCCATCATCTTGGGCAGCCAGTAGTAGACACCTGCCATGAACGCGAAGATCAGCCCGCCCATGATCGTGTAGTGGAAGTGCGCCATGACGAAGAAGCTGCCGTGCTCGGTAGTGTCCGCGGGCACGTCGGAGAGGAAGACACCGGATATGCCGCCGATGAGGAAGTTGAAGTACATCCCGAGCGCGAACAGCATCGGCACGGTAAGCCTGATCTTCGCCTTCCAGAACGTGCCCATCGCCACCAGGTAGATGAACCCTGTCGGGATGGAGATGAGCTCAGTGGTGAGCATGAACAGCGGCCGCATGTCCGGGTTCATGCCGCTGTCGAACAGGTGGTGCTGCCAGACGAAGAAGCTGAGCAGCGTCACTCCGACCATCCCGGCGGCCGCGACGCGGTAGCCGAAGAGCGGTTTCCTCGTGAACACCGGGATGATCTCCGAGACGATGCCGAAGCCGGGCAATGCCAGGATGTACACCTCGGGATGGCCGAAGAACCAGAACAGGTTCTCGTACAGGTAGCTGCTCCCGCCGAGGGTGTCGGTGAAGAACGCGGTCTGCACGGTGCGGTCGGTGAGCATCATGTACATTCCGCCGACAAGCACCGGCGCGGCAAGCACCATCAGGAACGAGGTGGCGAGCATCGACCACACGAAGATCGGCAGCCTGCTCCAGCGCATCCCGGGAGCCCGGTAGTTGATGACGGTCACGATGATGTTGAAGCCGGCCAGGATGATCGAGATGCCCATCAGGCCGAACGCGACCGCGTAGGCGTCCATGCCCTGCGTCGCCTGGATCGACAGCGGCGCGTACGCGGTCCAGCCGTTCGGCCAGCCGCCGAAGAGGACCCCGGACAGCAGGATGATGTAGGCGGCGGGCGTGAGCCAGAACGACAGCGCCTCGATACGCGGGAACGCGACCCGCTTGGCACCGATCATCAGCGGGACCAGGTAGTTGCCGAGCGGCCCGAGGATGACGGAAGTCATCATCATCATCATCATGGTGCCGTGCTCGCCCACCACCATCAGGTACGTACCCGGGCTGATCAGGTGATACGAGGGCGATAGCAGCTCACTCCTGATCGCCATGGCGAACAGGCCGCCGGTCAGGAAATAGACGATCATGCCGACGAGGTACTGCAGCCCGACGACCTTGTGGTCGAGCGAGTACCTGAAATACCGGGCCAGGCCCGGGGCCGCCTCGATCTCCTCGCCGTTGCGGGCCGGACGGCCCGCCATCTGCCTGAGCAGGTCGTTGAAGACGCCGAGTCCGGCCAGCCAGCCGACGATACCGAACACGTAGCCGAAGACGATCGGCATATCGCCCTGGTCCGACAGCGAGAGCTGCGCGTAACCATTCTCGAGGAAATTGCCGAGCCAGTGACCGACCACGTAGCCGAGCACAGCCCCGATGAGCCCGGTGTGGATCGCCGGGCGGATCCACCAGGGCCGGGCGGGCCGCAGGCCCGCGGGCTCCTGCCCGCCAGGCCCCTGCGCTCTCTCCGGCTGGGTCTCGATGGCCATCCGGTCACCTCTTCATCGAAACGGAATGCAGCGCCCGCGAGCCGTCTGCGCTCAGGGCTGCGCGGGATCCTGCGGTGGGTAGTAGTAGCCGTTCGCTCCGGTGATGCCGGCCTGCACGAGGACCTTGCCCATCTGCGGGACCACGGTGGGGTCATATGTCGTGGCGTACGGCGGCAGGATCCTGGTGACGGCGGCGAGCCTGGTTTCCGCCGCTTGCGCCCACGCCTGGAAATCCGGGGCGGACACCACCTGCCCGTTGTTGGTCATCGCGCCATGCCAGATGCCGCACAGCTCGGCGCAGCGCACCGTGAACTCGCCCAGGTGCCGCGGCGTGGTGTACGCGACGTTGTTAACGCCCGGGTTGGCGTCTGCCTTGACCCCGAGCTGGTAGGCCCAGAAGCCGTGGATCACGTCGAGCGAGGTCACGTTGAACTGCACGTGCTGGCCTTCAGGCAGCACAAGCTGCGTCGTCTCCATGCCGCCGAACTGGGGATACCGATAGGAGAAGATCCACTGTTGCGCGATGACCTGAACCTGGAGCGGGCTTCCGCCCGGTTTCCAGATCGGGCTGGCTCCCTCGCCCGCGCCCGCGCCCGCCGGGGCGATCAGCTCGTAGGTGCCGAAGCCGAAGAGCGCGAGCACGATCACCGCGGTACCAGTGATCCAGCTCACCGAGATCCGCGTGTTGCCGTGGATGGGCGGACCGTCCTCGTCGTCGCCCGGGCGGTGCCGCCAGACGATGAGGGCATACCCGAAGTAGATGAGCACGCCGAGCATGACCGGGGTGGCCATGACGGCCATCACGTTGATGTCGGACTGCTGGCTGGACGCCGAGGAAGACATCACACCGGGAGGCAGGTGCGGTCCCCACACGAACCACACAAGCGGGTCCGCGATCGCGGACGCGATCACCCAGATCACGAGGATCCACAGGCCGTGACGTCGATCGGCCTGGCTCGCCGCAGCCGCGGCCCCGGACGCGGAGGCCATCAGCCCGCCACCAGGATTTCGCCCGTCATGAAGCCAACTGTCGACATCGGACCGCCATTACCGTCGAGATAGCCGCCCCCGCAGGGCACCCTGCACTGCCAGATGTAGTCGCCCCCGCTGGCCGGCGTCCTGAAGCTGAAAGCGACCGTCATGTGGGGGCCGCTCGTACAGGGAGACTGGCTGCACAGGTTCGCGTTCGGGTCCGCTGGCGAGGCGACGGGCACGGTGAGCCCGAGTCCCGGAATCGCGAATGTGTGCCCCACGGCGCACGAGGCCCAGGAGTCCAGGACCGAGACCGGCTTCCCGTTCACGTACTCCACGTTGCCGATCGTGCCCTCGACCTTGCCCCAGAGCTGGTTGCGCAGCGGCGTGCAGCCGTCGTACCCGAGGATCGTCACGTTCACCCGGGTGTTCGCGGGGACCTTCAGGTCCGTGGTGTGATCCCAGTTACCGGTCTGCGGGTTCTTGATGAAGTAGGACACCCAGTCGGGATGGTCGGTGACGGAGTTCTGCGGATCCTCCTGCATCAGGACGCTGACCTGACCGCCGCTCGCGACGCTGGTGTAGTCCTCCACCGGCGGCCCGCCGAGCAGATAGCGGATGACGACGAAAACCGCCACCGCGACGACCGCGACAACCCCCACGACCAGAGCCGCGACACGAACCGGCAGGGACACCGGGTCACCACCTCGCTTCTTCGTGGGACGTGGCGCACACGGTTGCAACCGGCCGCGCGAACTTTCCCGATCCCACCGGTCACATCCTTACGATGCTGATCTTGCGATCATCGTGGTTCCACGAGCAACACCGCAGGCCATGGATGACGAAATTGTCATCATCTCTCCACCCCAAAACGGTGAACCAAAAGGTCAAACGGCTCGTTATAGGTCCTTACCTTCGTCCCGCCCAGCGTTTTCAGCAGCGTTCCCACCTCCGCCCCTTGCATAACTTCTACCACTCAGGCCACTTCATGACCATGACGGATCCGGATGTCGCGGTGACGCTCAGGGCACGTCACGGGCGCTCCCGGGGCCTTGCCCGGTCCGGCTAGCCTTGTTGCTGCAGCTAGATAGCGTCGTCGCCTCATCTAGAAAGCGTCCCTGCCTCATCCAGCAGGCCCCCTTGCCATATTCAGCCAGGGGTGCAATCGTTTGTGGGAGGTGCAGAGGGGTTGACCCCACACGCGGCTATGGAGTACACCCTCCGCAAGAAGCGCCTTCGTAGATGGTGCGAAGGGACGGCAGCGATGCACCGGCGACATGGCTGCTGTGACCGATATAAAGCGACGAGCGTGCGATGATCCCGCAGCAGGCAGCTGATCACGCGACCGGCACCCGGGTAGACCCCTCAGCCGGATCACGGATACTGCTCATTGACGACGAGCCGAAGATCCGCTCGTTCATCGGCCGTGCCCTGTCGGCAGCCGGTTACGCGATCGACTTCGCCGCGACAGGGACGGCCGGGCTGCACGACGGGCTCGCCGGCAAATACGGCCTGATCATTCTCGACCTGGTTATCCCGGACATGGACGGCCGGGTGGTCCTGGAGCGGCTGCTGCGCGGCCGGCCAGACCAGGCGGTGCTCGTGCTCTCCTGCCTGGACGACGTGACGTCCAAGGTGGAGTGCCTGGAGCTCGGCGCGCAGGACTACCTGACCAAGCCGTTTTCCCTGGCCGAGCTGCTTGCCCGGGTACGCGCCCGGCTGAGGGCGGATGGGCACCCGCACGGCGAGCTCATCAGGGCGGGCGATCTGATCCTTGACATCGGGCGCCTGGTCGCCGACAGTGGGCACGGCCCCGTGCCGCTGACCCGGCTGGAATTCCTGCTGCTCAGGGAGCTGATGGAGAATGTAGGCCAGTCGGTACCGAAGATGCAGCTGCTGGCCTCGGTGTGGGGATACGACTTCGACCCTGGCTCGAACGTCGTCGACGTCTGTATCCGGCGGCTGCGCTCTAAACTCGGATTCGACCTGATCAAGACGGTGCGCGGTGAGGGTTACCAGCTCGCGGCCCGGTAACAGGATCGCCACCCTGTGGCCGGGCAGGAGGATCGCGAGGGAACTCGGGCCGACGGGATCCGGGGCCATGGGGGACCAGGGGCGTCCCCCGGAGGATGCTCCCGCGCAGGGACCCGGAGGGCACGTCCCCTCCGGCACGTACAGTCTCCGGGCAGGCGCCGCGACCTGCCACGCAAGTACTGCCAGCCGGCTCCCCGCTGAATCGCATGCGGGCCTTACGCTAGGTCAAGCGGGCGCGGGCGGGCTTCCGATCGAGGGGAGCAGCGCGATCACCAGATTCCGGGCCAGCCACCGCTGGCTGTTGTGGCCGGTATGGCTGTATCTGGCATGGGTAGCTTTTTCATTGCTCGATCTTGCTGCAATCGTTGTCTTGCCCGACTGGGAGACGATCCCCTTCCATTTCATCTGGATCAGCTTCACGTTCCTCTACGGATTCCGTGTCTGGGCGACACGGCCGACGATGTGGGTCCTCGCGGCCGTGATCGTGACGACCTTCACGGCCATCTACATCGATGTGTGGCGTGGCCTCGATCCGGCGGGCGAGCTGACCGAGGTGCCGCTGATGGCGGCGATGTTCGGTGCGATGGTGTGGCACGCGCGGCGCAGGCTCGCCGCCGACAAGGAGCGCCATCTGGTCAGCGAGGAGAACGCCAGGCTGCTCGGCACCCAGCGCAGGTTCCTCCAGGACGCCTCGCACCAGCTGCGGACGCCTATCACGATCGCGCTCGGCCACGCGGAGCTGCTCGCCGGGAGGCTGGCCGGCCAGCCGGACGGCCACGACATTCAGATCGTGGTCGGTGAGCTGACGCGGCTGCGGCGGCTCGGCGAGCAGCTGCTCCTCATCGCGGCGTCAGAAGACCCGGATTTCCTGCATCCGGAGCCGGTCGCGCTGGAGCGTTTCACCATGGAAGTGCTCAGGCGCTGGCGGCCGACGGCTCAGCGCCGCTGGCAGCTGGGGGGGCTCGACGCGGTGACGGTGTACGCCGACAGGGAACGGCTCGGCCTGGCCCTGGATGCCCTGCTCGAGAACGCGGTACGGCATACGAGCGAAGAGGACGTCATACAGCTGTCCGTCATCCGCGGCGAGCATTGCGCACTCGCCCGTATGACCATCGCGGACACGGGAACCGGAATTCCGGCGAACGAGCTCGTGCGCATCTTCGACCGGTTCCGCAGCGGTGACCAGGCAGCAGGCTCCAGGGGCACCGGGCTGGGCCTTGCGCTGGTGCGCGCGGTCGCCCGCGCCCACGGCGGGGACGTGCGGGTCCGCAGCACGCAGGGCGCGGGCAGCGAGTTCGAGCTGCTGCTCCCCTCGCTGGCGGACAGGATCCCGTACGCTGAGTCGCCGCCTCGAGCCGGGATCGATGATTCCCTTCCCGCCGAGCTGGACAGGGCGTCCTCCGGAGCGGGCAGGTCACCAGCTGCCGAGCAGCGCAGGGCCACGGAGCGATGACGGCACCATCCTCTACCGTGTCTATCGTGGCCAGGACCTCAGCGCGGAAGTGGACGAGCGCGGCGCGGCGCATGACACGCGGGCAGTGGGCCGCCTCCGCCGTGATCGCCGTGGGCCTCGTCGCCGCCGTGGCGGCGACGGCGCTCGACGGCGCCTCTAGCCATCCGCGTGCCACCGCCCCGGTCAAAGCCCCTGGCTTCGCCCTGGCCGCCCTTGGCCGGGCAGGAGCGGAGGTCTCGCTCACCGCCTACGCCGGTCGCCCTGTCATCGTGAATTTCTTCGCCTCCTGGTGCCCGCCATGCCAGAAGGAAACCCCCCTGCTGGCCAGGTTCTCCCAGTCCACGCACGGCCGCGTTGCGATCATCGGCGTGGACGTCAACGACGGAGCCTCCGCAGCGCTCACCTTCATGCACCGGGCTGGCGTCAGCTATCCGGTGGGGGCCGACCCGAGCGTGGCCACCGCGACCTCCTACGGGGTCAGCGCACTGCCCCAGACCTTCTTCGTCGATCCCGCACGCCACATCGTCAAGCGCGTCTTCGGTGCCGTCACTCAGGCGGATCTGACCGCGGGGACCGCCGCGATGGACCGGGGCTGACGCCGGTGGACGCGCCCACCCGCACCGACCCGCCGTACGTCCCGATCCGGCATACCCGCTGGCCGGTGCGGCGTACCCCGTTCCCCGCGGTAGTGGCGGTCGTCGTGGTGCTCGCCGGCGTCGTCCTCGTGGCCCTGGCACACAAGCCTTCGCAAGCTCAGCGGGCCGCCGACCTCCGCGGATTCGCCCGCGACATGAATACACGTATCGAATCCTGCGCGGGCGGGGTGCGGGACTCGCTCACCGCGCTTCATGAGATCGAGTCCGGCGCCAGCCATGAGGTGGCGACCGCTTCCGGAATCGCCAGCTTCGGCGCTGCCAACTGCTCGCCGGGCAACAACCAGCAGCTCGAGGACCTGACCCAGTACCAGGTGACCGAATCCCTGGCGGGCTTCCACCTGCGGGCCGCCGTCGACGACCTGGTGACCTGGGCCTTCCCGCTTGCCCAGCAGGTGCAGGAGGATGTCGTGAACCGCCTGGCCGCGCAGGGGCAGCAGGCCAAGGCCCAGTCCTCCGCCGCACTGCAGCAGGCGTTGCGGAAGCTGGACGTCCAGCGCGCGGCGATTGACGCGATGATGAGATCCGCCAGCACATCCGTGTCCGCGAACGCCCCACTCCCCGCGCTGCCCGGCTGAGTTCCGGACCAACTCACAGTTTCCTGCCCTGGCGGGGACAGCGGGTTCAGCACCGCGCCGGGACAGCGTGCAGGATGAGCACCGCCATCGCGCTCCCGTTCGGTAAATTCTGGAAAGTTCTCAGAGTCCATCAAGGCCGATGCTGGCGAGCGCGGCGGAGAACGCCGTTTCCCACTGGGCAGCCGACCGGGCGGCACCCGTGCCCGCGGGCTTGATCCGGTCGAGCGCGGCAAGGGCGTTCCGCACGACATCCTCGCTGCGCGGCGAGCTCACGCTCACGTCGCCGAGCTCGAGCTCATGCTGCAGGTTGTCGCGGCCGTGGCCGGGCACGACATCAAGCAGCAGCAGGTGACGCCCGACGGTCCTTGCCTCGGCGCAGGTATCGCCTGAACTCGTGATGACGAGATCGGCGGCCGCCATCAGCGCCGGGACGCGGTCGGTGAAGCCGAATGCGGCGACGCGCGGCTGCCGCCGCTGCAGCGCGCGGAGCCTCGCCTCCAGCCTGGCATTGCGCCCCGCGACCGCGAGCACGTGCAGCCCCGCGTCCCCGAGCGCGGCCGCGGCGTCCGCGACCGGACCGAGTCCCCACGCCCCCGACATGAGCAGGACGCACCGCTCCTGCCCGGGCAGGCCCAGGCTGACGCGCGCCTCTTGCTGCGCCGGGGGAACGTAGAAACCCGGGCGCACCGGGGGCGGCACCACGAAGACACGGGCATCGGGCTGGAATCTGCGCACGGCGCTCTCCGCAGCGCGGGAGGTCACGAGGTACAGGTCGGCGTTCGGGTGAACCCAGAGCCTGTGCGGGGTCACGTCCGTGCAAAAGATCACATGGCTCATGCCCGGATAGCGCTCGCTGAGCCTGCTGACCGCGGACGCCGCTGTCGCGAACACGGAGACGGCCAGGTCGGCCGGATGAGCATCGAGATGCTCGCGCAGCCGCGGCACCAGCTGACGGCGCGCCGCGGCGTCCAGGAGCAGCGACATCCGGCTGCCCGTACGAAGCGCGTTGAAGTGGAAGGCGTCGTAGAGCCCGGGAACGGCGAGCATCGACCGGAAGACCGTCTCGCCCGCTGCTCCGCCCCGCCTGCCGAGCAGCCGCATCGCGTCGAGCGTGGCCGTGGACCAGCCTCGTGCCTCCAGCGAGCCGGCACATGCCTGGGCCATCACATCGTGGCCCATCCCGAGGGAGCCAGACAGCAGCAGGGCGTTACCCCTCATCGCGGGTCCGGCTCCTCGTCCCGCAGCCATTCGAGGTACCTGCGGACCCCCTCCACGAAAGGCGTCGCGGGTGACCAGTCGAGCAGTTCCTTAGCGAGGGCGTTGGACACGCTGACCCCCTCGTAGTCCGCGGCGCGGGCCGGCACCGTCTCGACGGGCACCTGGCGGACCAGGTCCCGCACGGTGTCCGCGATCTCGCGGACGGACACGGGCGTGCCGCCTTCGAGAGCGAGCGTCCGGTCCTGCGCCGCCGGCGAGAGGGCACGGACATGGCCGTCGGCAAGATCCCCGACGTAGACGTAGTTGCGCCGCTGCTCGCCTGTTCCCGCGATCGTGATCGGGCCGGAGTCCATCGCGGCCCGCACGAACCGTGCCACCACGAGCGCGTCCCGCATCCGGGGCCCGTACGGGATGCCGTAGCGGAGAATCGTGAAATGCTGGCCGTACATCTGCCGGTAACTGTGCACGATCAGCTCCGCGGCCAGCTTGGTGGAGACATACACGTGGCCGGCCCGCCGCAGGTCGATAGGCGCGTCCTCGGTCTGCTCGCCATCGCCGACCGTGGCGCCGTACACCCAGACGGTGCTGGCGAGCAGCACCCGCCCGCAGTCCTGGCGGCGCGCGGCTTCGAGCACTCGCGCCGTGCCCTCGACATTCAGCCGTATCGCCTGGACCGGGTTAGCCTCGACGTCGTTGACATCGGCTGCCCCGGCGAGATGGAACACGGCCTGGCTGCCCGCGAGCGCGGCGTCGAGCCCCGCGGCGTCGAACAGGTCGACGGTCCGGTAGGCGGCGGCCGGATTGCGCCAGCGCGCGGAGACGTCGATCACGCAGACCTCGTGGCCGGCCCGGATCAGATGATCGACAACATGGGATCCGACAAATCCGCATCCCCCGGTGACGACGACACGCATTCGTACTCCTAAGGCTCCGGGTCAAACTCCGGCGAGCACCCCATAGGCAGCGGAAACCGCGGTAAGCACCTGGTCTATTTCCTCGTCGCGCATATCCGAGTGCACGGGCAGGCACACGTGCCTGGCGCACAGATCGTCGGTAACCGGCAGTGCCGGGCCGGTGTAGTCAGCGAACACCGGCTGCCTCTGCAGGGGCAGGTCATACACCTCACCAGCCAGCCGGACATCATGCCGCCCGGCCACTTCCTGCTTGAAGCGGGCGCGGTCCGTGCCAGGCGGCAGCAACGCGATGTATTTATAGTAGTTTCCACGGCATCCCGGCGGTTCGCCAAGGGGCTCGAGTCCGTGCAGGTCAGCCAGGGCGGCGTCATACCGCGCCGCGACCTCACGCCGCCGTGCGATGGCGTCGGCCATCCTGCGCAGGTGCACCAGGCCGGTCGCGGCGTGCATCTCGCTCATCCGCCAGGCGGAGCCGAACCGCACGTGATGGTTCGCCGAGAAGGCGCCCTTGCCCTGGTCCCGGTAAATCCGCGCCTCACCAGCCAGCGCCTCAGACGAGGTGAGCACCATGCCGCCTTCCCCGCTTGTCACCACCTTGGTCGGGTAGAAGGAGAACGCGGCGGCAACGCCGAACGAGCCGGCGAAACGGCCGTCGAGGCTCGAGCCGTGCGCGTGCGCCGCATCCTCCACCAGGGCTATGCCGCGGGCCTCGCACAGCCGCCGCAGTTCCTCGGCCCTGGGCGTGATGAGGCCGCCTACGTGCACGAGCACGACGGCGGCCGTCTCCGGCGTGAGGGACGCCCCGACGGTCGCGGGGCTGAGCGCGAACGTCGCGGCATCGACATCGGCGAAGACAGGCCGCCCGCCGGCCTGCAGGACCGCGGCGGCCGTCGCGTAGAAGGTGTTCGCGGGCAGGACGACGTCGCGCCCGCGTACCCCGATGGTGCGCAGCACGATGTCAAGGGCGGCGGTGCCGCTCGACACGGCAACCGCGTTCGGCGCCGCGTGAGCCGCCGCGAACGACTCCTCGAACCGCTGCGTGTAAGGGCCAAGCGTCAGCGCACCGGTGGATAGGATGTCCGCGACGATTGCCGCGATCTCCGCCCGGTCGGGTGCGGTAAAGACGACACGTGCTGCAGGAACTCCCACCGGCACCCCTAAAGTGCTAGCTCCATACCGGCGCGAGACCGATCGGTCACGCGCATGTGCCGCCCGGCCCGCCTATGACATGATCCCAGCAACGCGGCGCAGGGTCCCGTCCCTGCCGCGCGTGTCGCACCGCAACTGTGGCATCTTAGACGCTGGAGCCGCAGTGAATTATTGGAGGCACATGCCGGGCGCGGTGGCATGCCGAGTACGGTAGCGGAGACAGCCTCCGGAAGATGCCGCGGCCCCGCCAGGGCGCGGGGTGCGCTCCTCCTCACGGCGGCCGGGCTGGCCGTGGCGCAGGGCGGCCCCGGTATCACCGCGCTCGGCCCGGTGCGGCAGCGCTGGTTTCCCGGCCTCGCCGGGCTCGGCAAAGCAGATCATGTGGCGCTCACGTTCGACGACGGCCCCGATCCCGGCTCGACACCGCGCTTCCTCGAGCTGCTCGGCTCGGCCCGCGTGCACGCTACGTTCTTCCTGCTCGGCTCCATGGTGGCAAGGGCGCCGGGGCTCGCCGCCGATATCGCCGCGGCGGGCCATGAAATCGCCATCCACGGCTGGGACCATCGCTACCTGGTGCTACGCGGACCGCGCGGCGTCCGCGATGACATGTCGCGGGCGCGCGACACCGTGGCCGAGGTCACCGGGGCCGCGCCGCGTTTCTTCCGGCCGCCATACGGCGTGCTGAGCGGCGGGGCACTGGCCGCGGCCTGGTGGCTCGGGCTCACGCCGGTGCTGTGGAGCAGCTGGGGACGCGAGTGGAAACGGGGCGCCACGCCTGACTCGGTGTACGCGACGATCACCAGGGATCTCGCGGGCGGCGGGACGGTGCTCCTGCACGACTGCGACGCCTCGTCTCCGCCCGGCACCTGGCGCGCCGCGCTTGGCGCGGTGCCGATGCTCCTCGACGAATGCGCCAGGCGTGGCCTGCGGGTCGGACCCATGCGCGATCATGTCGGGCACCTTGGCACGGGGCGCCGGCCCGGCGGGCAACCGAGTGCACCCGGACCGGCGAGCACAATCATTTAGCCGAACGGGAGCGGGATGATAGCACTGCCACGATCCCTCTGCCGCCGGGCTGGCGTGGGTCGCATGCTGCGTGGCCGGTCCGTGTGGATGCCCCGGTAGCGCTGCTCTAACTACACCAGCGAGGCATCCACACCAATGGCTGGCGGTCGGCGTGCCGGTGTCCTCGCGGTCTAGACCGGACCGGACCGGGGTGGTGCGGGGTGGGCCGCCGCGCTGGCATTTCGTGTGGATGCCGCAGTGGTGTCGTTCTAACTACACCAGCGCGGCATCCACACCAATGGACACCAGCGAGCCGGGTCCAGACCGGTCTAGACCAGGGGTGGTCCTAGCCGGAGCGGTCATCTGGCCGGTCCGCCGGCCACAGCATGAGATCGGCCTGCGGGAGCATGACCGGATGCCAGTCACCGGTCCGGTAGCCATCGGCGGCAGTCACCTCCGCGGTGAGGCTCGGACCGCCTGGGAGGCTGAGTTCCACGGCGGCATGGGTCCCGTGGTCGATGACGTCGGTGATCAGCGCGCTGAGCGGGTTGTCACCCCCCCTCTTCCCGTGGGGCTCGGGGGGCGCGAAGCGTCGTCCTCCCGGACTCCCGCCGCCGAGCCTGATCCGGTCTGGCCGGATGCACCAGGTGACGGGCGTGCCGTCTGGCAGCGCGCCTGTCTCGGCGGCGAGTGCGAGCTCACCGGCCAGGATGCGCCCGCGGCCTGCGACAATCCCGCCCTGGATGTTGGGCAGGCCGAGCAGCCTGGCGACCTGAGCACTCGCGGGATGGCCAAAGACGTCGCTGCGTGAACCAGCTTGCAGCGCGCGGCCTCCGGCCAGGACGAGGATCTCATCGGCGAGCAGGACGGCATCGTCAGGATCGTGCGTGACGAGCACCGTGATGAGGCTGGTATCACGCTGCAGGTGGCGGAGTTCCTGGCGCAGCTCATTGCGGATAGGCGTGTCCAGGCCGGTGAACGGCTCGTCGAGCAGCAGCAGGCGGGGACCGCGGGCGAGGGCGCGGGCGAGGGCGACCCGGCGCCGCTGGCCGCCGGAGAGCTGGTCGGGCCGCCGGTGCCGCAGGCCGGTGAGGTGCAGCCGGCCGAGCCAGTAGACGGCGAGCGAGGGTTGCGCGCCCACCCCGAAAATGACCTGGTGCCATACCGGCAGATGAGGCAGCAGGCTGGAGTCCTGCGGCACGTATCCGATGCCGCGGGCCGCGGATGGCCGCGCGGTCAGGTCGTCGTCACCCAGCCTGACGTGGCCGGCGGCCGGCGTGGCCAGGCCCGCCAGCATCCTCAGAGTGAAGGTCTTGCCCGCGCCTGAACTGCCGAGGATGGCGAGGCGCCGGCTCGTACAGCGGTAGGCGAGGCGGAGGTGGAAGCTGCCAACCCGGCCGGTCAGGTCGAAGTCGAGCGGCGGACTCGCTCGCGCGGCGGGGGCGGCGGGCGCGGGGAGGGGGTCGGGAACATGCCGCGGTCGCCGCAGCCGCGGGACGATCGCCGCGGTGGCGAGGACCACGAACGCGGCGGCCAGCGTCGCGGCGACCGGCAGCAGGGTCGCCGACAGCCCCGTCGACCCGAACTGGACGTAGGTGAACACGGGCAGCGAGTAGGGGTTGTAGGCCAGCACGATCGTGGCCCCGAACTCACCGAACGCGCGCAGCCAGGTCAGCAGCAGGCCGGCGCTGATGCCCGGGGCCGCGGCCGGCGAGGCGACCCGCACGAATCGCGCCCAGCGGCCGTGGCCCAGCGTGGCGGCCACGTCTTCGAGCGCCGGGTCGACGGCGGCGAACGCCGAACGCGCGGCGACGATCAGGAACGGCGCGGCGACGAATATCTGCGCGAGGACGATCCCGATGACGTCATCGGTGAGCCGGCCGCCGGCGAGCCGGCCGAGAGGCGTGTACGGGCCTACGACGTAGAGCAGCAGGATGCCCGACATCAGCGGCGGCAACGCGATCGGGAGCTGGATGACGATCCCGAGCAGCGCGGACGTGCGCCCCCGTCCGCGCGCGAGCAGGTAGGACATCGGGATCCCGAGAACCGCGACGATCACGGTGGTGATGCTCGCCGTCTCCACCGAGACGATCAGCGCCGCGCCGACGCCGGGACTGGAGACGCTGCCGCGCCCGGGGCCCGCCAGCCGGACGGCGAACGCCGCGAGCGGGAGCAGCAGGTAAAGCCCGAGCAGTGCCCCGAGCCACGGCAGCGGAGTGACAAGGACAGACGCGGCCGCCCTGTTGCGCGTGGTCAGCCGCCGACGACGCTGGCGAGCGAAGCGGGGACAGCGCTCTTGTCCCCGGTGACCGCGGGCGTCTTGAGTGCCATGCCGTCAGCGCTCAGCGTGGCTGTGCCAAGCGGCCCGAGCAGGTAGGCGATGAACGCGGCCGCCCCGGCGGGATGCGGGGCGTTGTTCAGCACCGTGACGGTGAACGTCGCCGCCTCCTTAACCGAGCCGAGCGTGACGGTCGGGATGTTCTTCGGGGTCGATTCCAGGCTGTAGAAGAATCCCGCGTCGAGCTGTCCCGACTGCAGGCGGCCCACCAGCGTCTCCTCGGGGAACACGGTAGAGTTCTTCTCCACCGCGGCGGCGAAACCCGGCAGCTTGTACGTGGTCTGCGCCGCGGTGAGTGCCTTGACGGTGAGCTTGCCCTTGGGATCGCTCACGGGATCGGTCCGGCCGATCTTGATCCCGGACATGGTGAGCACCTTGTACCAGGGCATGGTCTTGAGGTCGGTCGCGAACGTGCTGGCCGGGTTGTAGCCGATCAGCAGCGGCGACGAGCCGAACGTGGAATACCAGCTCACCCAGCTGCCGTTCGCCGTGCCCTCCAGCGCGGTGTCGGCATCGGCCGCGGCCGAGATGAACACGTCACCGACCTTGACCTTGCCCTTGATCGCGTTGGCCACGGCGGTGGAGCCGGCACCGTATCCCTGGAACGTGTAGCCGGTGGCGCTGCCGAAGGCGGGACCGATCTGGTTCTGCATGGCGTTCACCAGCGAGCCCGCATAGAGCACGTCCACCGGCCCTGAGCCGCGCGGCGACGCGCTCGAGGCTGGAGCTGACGACGAGCTGCCGGCGGACGGCGCGGGCGAACTGCTTCCGCACGCCGCCGCGCCAAGCGCGGCGGTTATCAGCACGGCAAGGATTGGCCACGCGGGCCGAGCCTGCCTGATCATTTGGCGATTCCTCCTGACGCCGGGACTCACTGGTCCGGGACCTCGACGACGACGTTCGTTGACTTCACGGCGGCGATGGCAAGCACGCCCGGCTCGAGCTTGAGCTCGTCGGCTGCTTCCCGGCTCATCAGGGACACCACCCGGAACGGTCCGGCTTGCATCTCCACCTGCGCCATCACGGTGTCCTTCAGCACCCGGGTGACGATCCCGGTGAACCGGTTGCGCGCGGACTCACCGACGACGGCCCGCGGCTCGCTCGCTCCCGTCTGCCCCACGGCGAAGCGGGCCAGTTCCTCCCCGTCGATCCCGAGCCGTCCGTTCGGCTGGCGCACCGCCACGAGCCGGCCGACATCGACCCAGCGACGGATCGTGTCGTCGCTGACCCCGAGCAGCTCCGCCGCCTGACTGATCAAGAAGACCGGCACATGCGCAATATATCCGCATCCTCGGATCCAGCGGACACTGTTACACGAGAACGCGGATCAGGGGGCGCAGGATATGCGCATCCTCGGATATGGCCGGAGCACCACGCCGCGGGCGGGACCTCCTAGCGCAGACCGGTTACGGGTGCGAGACTCCCGGTAGCGGCCAAACACCAGGATTCTCCGAGAAAAATGGCATTCGGAATACTTAACGCGACGCGCACCGGTGGCAGCAATCTGCCCGCCGAGCCGAATCGCTTCATCGGCCGTGAACGCGACATCGATGAGCTGCGCCGATGCCTCGCCGCCACCCGCGCGGTGACACTCTGCGGTACGGGCGGCATCGGCAAGACCCGGCTCGCCCTCCGGGTTATCGCCTCACTCGCCGACCAGTTCCCTGACGGCGTATGGCTGATCGAACTCGGCGACCTGCGGCAGCCCGAACTTGTCGTCTCGCGTGTCGCGTCCACGATCGGCGTCGACGAGGAGGCGGGGCGACCGCTGCTCGAGACGCTAGCCGAGGCACTCAGGCCGCGGATGCTGCTGCTCATGCTCGACAACTGCGAGCACCTGATCGATGCGTGCGCCCGGCTGTGCCAGCGACTGCTCGCTGACTGCCCATGGCTGCGGGTGGTGGCGACAAGCCGCGAGCCGCTCCGCGTACCCGCCGAGACGGTCTGGCGAGTGCCGCCGCTGTCCATACCGCTCACCGGCCCGCCCGGCGGGGACACGCCCCCCGTTCCTGGGGAGCTGGTCTCCTACGAGGCGATCCGGCTGTTCCTCGACCGTGCCGCGGCCGCCCGCCCGGGTTTCGGGCTCACGGCGGAGAATGCCGCGGCCGTGGTCCGGCTGTGCCGCGCCCTCGATGGCGTGCCGCTCGCGATCGAGCTGGCCGCCGCCCGGATCCGCGTGATGTCCGTCGAGGAGATCGCCGCCCGGCTCGGCGACCGGTTCCGGCTGCTCGGAACCGGCGACAGGACCGCACCGCCACGACAGCAGACGATGCGCGCCGCCATCGACTGGAGTCACAGCCTCCTCACCGCGCAGGAGCAGGTACTGCTGCGCCGGCTATCGGTCTTCGCTGGCTGGTCGCTCGATATGGCCGAGCAGGTCTGCACGGGAGGCGACATCCTGGAGCCGGACGTGCTCGACCTGACCACCGCGCTCGTGGACAAGTCGCTCGTCGTGATGGAGCCTGAGTCGCTCGGCCGGGCCCGCTACCGGATGCTCGACAGCATCAGGCAGTACGCCGCGCAGCGGCTGGCCGCCACGGTGGAGGGTGAGCTGATCGAGCGCCGGCTCCGCGACTACGTACTGCAGCTAGTCGAGCGTTTCGAGGCGGTCGGGATGGCGAAGATCGCGGCTCCGTGGTCGGAATCGGTCAAGGTCTTCCGCCGGTACGACGTTGATCAGGACAATGCGCTGCAGGTACTGGCCTGGTGCCTGGCAGCCGGCGACGCGGAGACAGGGCTGCGGATCTGCACGGCGATCCGGCCGCTGTGGATCTCGCGCGGGTCATTCGCCGAAGGCGCCGAGTGGTTCGACCGCTTCCTCGCCCTGGACGCCACCACGAGGGGTCCTGGGCCATCGGGATCCGGGCCATGGGGGTCCGGGGCCCCCGGGGGTCCGGGGGGTATGCCCCCGGGAAATCAGAGCCGCTGGGAAGACGCTGTCCAGGGAGGTCCATCGGGGTACGGGGTGTCCCCGGGGGGTGCCGCGTTCCCCCAGGCTAGCGCTGGCCTGCCCCCCCTGGTGCGCGGCGCAGCCCTGGTCGGGCGCGCGACGCTCGTCCAGACCAGCGACCCGGCGCAGGCTAGCTCGTATGCGTCAGCGGGCCTCGAACTCTGCCGGGAAGCGGGCGATGACACCTGGACGGCGATGGCGCTCAACATCCTCGCCGAGACCGATCTGCACGCGGGGCTGACCGGAACGGGCCAGGAGCCGGCCCAGGGCACAGGACCCGCCGAGCGCGCCTCCGGCACGACGCCTTCCGAGCGCGCCTCCGGCACGACGCCTTCCGAGCGCGCCTCCGGCACGACCGGCATCGGCGCGGCCGAGTGGCTCGACGAGGCACTCTCGCTGGCCAGGGCTAACGGGGACGGATGGAACGAGGGGTACGCCCTCGGCACGCAGGCTGCCATCGCCGTCCTGCACGGGCGGCTGCGCGAGGCTCAGCAGCTCAGCGAGGCCGCGCTTGAGGCGATGCGCCGCATCGACCAGCAATGGGGGGTCGCGCGCACGCTGGCCGGCCTCGGCTCGCTCGCGCGCCTGCGGGGCGACCCGGCCGGGGCGCGGCACTACTATCTGGACGCGCTGCCCATCCTGCTCGACATCGACGCCCGGCCTGAGATCGCGCGCTGCCTCGCGGGGCTCGGGCGGGTAGCCCTCGATCTGGGCGACACCGGTCTCGCCCGGCAGCACCTGACCGAGAGCCTGCGGCTGAGCCACTCCACCGGTGCCCGCATCGGCG